>POVV01000981.1_pt1 | contig 12915 bp, 9 predicted proteins | sample 1560271 | NCBI WGS metagenome assembly POVV01 (sample SAMN08337232, study PRJNA429181) | Bioreactor metagenome, whole genome shotgun sequencing project. | biome: cows' rumen and soil; feature: anaerobic; isolation source: anaerobic chemostat enrichment culture, galacturonate as sole carbon source...... | reverse complement strand
GACGGGGCTCGAACCCGCGACCTTCGGAACCACAATCCGACGCTCTAACCAACTGAGCTACGATCACCATCTCGCAATTGCGGTGCAAATATATGTAAAATTCTTATATTGGCAAGGTGTAAGCAAAAAAAACTTTTACTTTCTTTTATCTCATCGAATTTTTGAGAATTAATTGCTTTTATTCATAATTCATAACTATTTTTGTCTCTTCAAATTAAACTAATCAATGAGTATTTTAAAGAACTATGCATTTACGCTAATTCTCCTTTGTAGCATTCTTATCGGAGGACTATGCGGAATTTTCTTTGGAGAGGCCACTGCAGTTGTGAAGCCTATAGGGGATGTTTTTCTTAATCTGATGTTTGTCCTCATTGTGCCACTCGTCCTGTTAAGTGTTTCTTCGTCGATATACAATATGCGAAAATCCAATATGGTAGGCAAAGTAATAGGTAATATTATCTTTGTCTTTTTGTTTACAGCCATAATTGGTGCTGTTGTTGCATATGTCTTTACTTTAATATATAATCCATTAGGAGGAATTAATCAGTCCGATCTGATGGCATCTTTACCCGATCAGTCTATAAAGCAACTGTCTTCGGCCGAAGTTTTTGTCAATCTCTTTACGGTGTCTGATTTTCACTTTCTTTTCACCAAATCTAATCTGTTGCCTTTAATCATTTTTTCTACATTTTTAGGCTTAGCTACTTCGTATTCTAAGGAAAAAGGTGCTGTGATTGCTGATTTCTTAAATTCGGGAGCCTCTGTTATTATGAAAATGATGGGAATAATAATGAAAGCTGCACCATTAGGCTTAGGATGTTATTTTGCTGATACCGTAGGTCGATTGGGCGGACAAATATTGAATGGATATATGCATGTTTTTATTCTATATCTTATTCTCTCTGCTATTGTCTTTTTCGGTTTAAACTCTGTATATGTTTTATTAGCCGGAGGCAAGAAAGGATTTTTTGCCTTCTGGAAAAATATTTTGACACCCTCCCTTACCGCTATTGCAACATCTTCAAGTGCAGCATGTATTCCCGTGAATATAGAGGCGTCCAAAAAGATGGGTATACCTGAAAGTATTGCCGAAACAGTTATACCATTAGGGACGAATATACATAAAGATGGTTCTGTAATGGCAGGCGTTTTGAAAATAATATTCCTGCTTACCATCTTTGGGCAAGAGTTGACTACTTCCTCTAATATATTTATGATTATAGGTGTAGCCCTGTTAGTTGGCGCAGTGATGGGTGCAATTCCGAGCGGAGGAATGACCGGAGAATTATTGATTTGCTCTGTTTTTGGTTTCTCTCCTCAATTGGCAGGAGCATTGCTTATAATCAGTGCTATTGTAGATGTTCCGGCTACATTGCTCAACTCGACAGGAAATGTAGTATGTGCAATGCTTGTAACTCGCCTAACAGAAGGAAAAGATTGGGTTAAAAAGAAAATTATATCGATAGAATAGACTAAATACATAAAAGAAATGAAACGCACCGTATCCTTTGTTCTCATTTTGTTGATGAGTATTTGTTGGGTCAAAGCTCAGGACTTATCGAAGCTCTACCAGATAACAGATTCTGAAAATGTGAGTGTTAAAACAAAATATTCACCTCTTATAGGAGTATCATCCAGTAGAAGTAAAACTGGAGGTTCAAGTGTTCCCGGAACATATATCCAGGCAATACTTAAAGCTGGGGGAAATCCGGTAATTATTCCGGCTATAACGGACAGCAAAGTATTGAGGGATATAATTAAAAGCCTTGATGGGCTTGTTATGACTGGTGGTGAAGATTTTAATCCATTGTATTATAAAGAAGAGGTTATTCCTGATATAAATGATATAGATTCTATCCGTGATATATACGACCTTGTTTTGTTGAAATTAGCTACAGATCGGAATATTCCGGTTCTTGGTATCTGCCGCGGCGAACAAGCTATTAATGTCGCTTTTGGAGGAACGCTTTATCAGGATATACCATCGCAGCATAGCGATAGTACAGTCAGTCATCGACAAACAGAACCAAGAGAACAGGGAACACATCTTGTGTCTATTGCAAAGGATTCAGAGTTATTTAAAATATTAAATACTACTGATATTTCAGTGAATTCTTTTCATCATCAGGGAGTAAAGGATATTGCTCCTAATTTTAGAGCTGTAGCATATGCTCCTGATGGAATAGTTGAAGCGATAGAAGCATATCCTAATCATAATATACTTGGTGTACAGTGGCATCCGGAAGGACATATTGCAGGAGGAGACACCACTATGCTGAAAATATTTGATCATATCGTTAAACAGGCTGGACTATATCATCGGGCTAAAGAATTGCATCGTCAGATATTGTCAGTCGATACTCATTGTGATACGCCGTTAGAATTTAAAAAGGAAGGATTTGATATAGGTAAAAGAGAAAGCAATCAGGTCAACATTCCTAAGATGGAAGAAGGGATGCTCGATGCCATATTCTTTGCCGCTTATACTGCACAGGGGCCAAGAGATGATGTTTCTTCTCAGAAGATTGTGCAAAAGATAGATGGTCTGATCGATGGTATATATGCTCAAGTAGAAAAAAATAAAGATGTTTGCGGTATCGCATACACTACGGACGATCTTGTAAGGCTGAAAGCCGAAGGAAAGAAAGCTATATTCATCGGTATTGAAAATGGATACGGAATAGGTAAGGATATTTCAAACGTTGCCCGATTTAAAGGACGAGGTGTAAATTATATCACCTTATGCCACACTAAACCGAACGATATATGTGACTCGTCCAGCGATCAGTATGAATGGAATGGTTTGAGTAGTTTTGGGAAGAAAGTAGTAAAGGAAATGAATCGAGTAGGTATCCTTGTTGACATATCTCACGTGAGTGAGAAAACATTTTACGATGTGATTGCATTGTCTACTCAGCCTATTATTGCATCGCATTCTTCAGTGAAAGCATTATGTGATCATGATCGGAATCTTACCGACAAACAAATGCAGGCATTAGCTAAGAATGGAGGGGTAGTGCAGATCTGCTTAGTTGATTTATTTATGAATAAGGATAAGAGTAAAGCTAGCTTGATGGATGCAATCGAACATATTGACTATGCTGTCAAAGTTGCAGGTATCGATCATGTGGGCATTGCTTCTGACTTTGATGGCGGTGGTGGAATTATCGGTTGCAATGGTAGCAACGATATGATTAATATAACTGTCAAATTGTTGGAAAGAGGCTATTCGGATGAAGATATAGCGAAGATATGGGGTAAGAATTTTCTTCGTGTTTTATCCACAGTTCAGGCTGCTAAAAAGTAGAATATATTCGAAAATATAAGTTGAAAGGGTGAATCTTATGATTCATCCTTTTTTTTATGCGTGTTAATAAATTGAACAAAATCCGAACTGGGGTGTTGATACTTATATATAACTAACATTTTACAAAATTTAAAACCTTAAACCATGGAAGAAAAAAGGAAAAGGATGACTACAAATCAGGGTATCCCTGTGGACAATGATCAAGCTTCTATTACAACACAAAATCCTCATTTAACACTCTTGTCTGATACTCACTTAGTGGAGAAGTTGGCACATTTCGATCGTGAACGGATTCCGGAACGTGTTGTTCATGCTAAGGGAGCGGGAGCCTACGGATATTTTGAGGTAACCAATGATCTTACCCAATACACTCGTGCTGCATTTTTATCTCAGGTCGGACAGAAGACCGACTTATTTGTTCGTTTCTCTACTGTCGGTGGAGGACGAGGTTCGGCGGATACAGCTCGTGACCCTCGTGGATTTGCAGTTAAGTTTTATACCGAGGATGGTAATTATGATATGGTAGGAAATAATACTCCTGTATTTTTTATTCGCGATGCAATTAAGTTTCCAGATTTTATCCATACACAAAAGAAAAATCCAGCCTCTAATTTGGATGATGCTGATGCTTTTTGGGATTTTATGTCTCTGACACCTGAGAGTGTTCATCAGGCAACTATTTTATTTACTGACAGAGGTACACCTTATTCGTATCGTCATATGCATGGCTTCACAAGCCATACTTACATGTGGTATAATGCAAAAGGAGAACATTACTGGATTAAGTTACATTTCAAAACCGATCAGGGGGTGAAAAACCTGACACGACAAGAAGCTACTGAATTGGCAGGAAATGATCCCGACCATGCTACACGTGATTTGTTTGATAGTATCGAAAATAAAGATTTTCCGTCGTGGAGTGTATACGTGCAAATAATGAAACCTGAAGAAGCCCCACAATATAAGTTCGATGCATTTGATGTGACAAAGGTTTGGTCTCAAAAGGATTATCCGTTAATTCCTGTCGGCAAAATGGTGTTGAACCGTAACCCTGAGAACTATTTTACCGAAGTTGAGCAAGCTGCATTCTCTCCGGGAAATTTGGTTCCGGGAATTGCTGTATCTCCTGATAAGATGCTTCAAGGTCGGGTATTTAGTTATCCTGATACACATCGTCATCGCTTAGGTGCTAATTTTGATATGATTCCGGTGAATGCTCCAAAGGCTCAGGTGAATACATATCAGCGTGATGGTGCTATGAATATGCATAGCTATACCGGACCAAATTACTATCCGAATAGTTTCGATGGCCCTGCACCAGATAAGACATATGCTGCACCACCTGTTGATGTGGTAGGAATGGCTGCACGCCATGAGTATGTCGTATCTGATGCTGATTATGCTCAAGCCGGAGATTTATACGGAAAGGTTCTATCCGATTACGATAAAGCGAATTTAGTAGCAAATATTGTTTCTCATATAAAAAATGCTCAGAAACGTATTCAGCTTCGTCAGACAGCAATCTTTTATAAAGCTCATCCTGAATATGGAACAAGGGTAGCGGAAGGATTAGGACTTGAAATAAATGAAGTGAAAAAACTGGCAGCTATGTCTCATGAAGAACGAGTAAAAGCGACAGCTCAATAATTAATTTTTGGATATTAGTAGAAAAACCTTTCGATTCTCGTTCGAAAGGTTTTTCTTTGCATTTTATTCTGAGAATAATGACTGTTTTATACGAAGATAATCATATCATTATAGTAAACAAGACTGTATCGGAAATAGTACAGGGAGATAAGACCGGAGACAAACCTCTTTCGGAGATTGTAAAAGAATATCTCAAAGAAAAGTATAATAAGCCGGGAAATGTATTCTGTGGTGTTACGCACAGGCTCGATCGTCCGACAAGCGGTATTGTTGTATTTGCTAAGACAAGTAAGGCACTTGCCCGATTGAATGATATGTTCAAAAATAAAGAAATAAGCAAGACGTATTGGGCTGTTGTAAAAGAAATGCCAAAACTTACAGAAGGCACACTTCGTAATTATCTTGTGCGAAATGAAAAGCAAAATAAGTCGTACGCTTATGATTCGGAAAAACCTAACTCGAAGCTTGCTATTTTACACTATAAGTTGATAAGCCGTTCCGATAAATATAATATGCTCGAAGTTGATTTGGAAACAGGGCGCCATCACCAAATACGTTGCCAGTTGGCAAAAATTGGATGTCCGATTAAGGGGGACTTAAAGTATGGGGCAGACCGTTCCAATCCTGATGGAGGAATCAGCCTGCATGCACGTAAAATATCATTTACCCATCCGGTGTCGAAAGAACAGATAGAAGTTATAGCTCCTGTGCCTGACGATAATTTGTGGAAAGCTTTGGAGTCGAGTATTATTTAGAACTTATGGCTATCAATTTGCCTGTTGCCATATCTGAAATATATGCTTTCAGAGAAGGGTATTTAGGTTTGTGACCCGATACTTCATCAGCATAAGTATATTCAATCCCATTTTTTGTCATGGTAAAAGTGTAACCATCTTTCGATATGCTTTTTTGGAGAATGGTTGCGTTTATATTCTGAGAGCTGTCTACAACATAGAATATTCGTTTTACTATGGGTTTAGAGATAAACTCTTCGTATCGTTCATAAGCAACAACTTCTTTTTCTCCGACTTTGAACTGATCGAAGCAAAATTGATCAGAAATACTTGTTGATTCGAGTCGGCCATTTTTATGAGCAGCATAAAGTTTTGCTTTTTCCAAGTTAGCTTTTTCTATTTGATTCAAACCATAGTAACATTGTACCAGTTTTTCGTAAGAATAATAGTCGTCAGGTAAATAAGATATCAGATCATTATAAGCACTGATTGCTTTCTGGTACGAACCTTTGTCATATTCCATCTTGCCTATATTATATAGTACTGTGACATATAGCTCTTTGTCATTTGCGATATTGACTTTGGCTTTATAAAAAGCATTCAGTGATTCGTCTTCTGTATTCTGGGTGGCATATATTGTAGCAATCATAAAGAATGCTTTTTCTGAGGCTGGTTTTACAGTAGTAGCTTTTTTGTAATAGAGTAAGGCCTCGTCATATTTTTCCTGTCCATAGAAAGAATCCGCTAAAGCTGTGTAATAATTGGCTTCTTCGGGCGCAAGTGCAATGGCCTTCTCAAGAACTTTTATTGCATTGCCATAGTCTTCATTCGCATTATAAAGTACACCTGTAACGAAATAAGTTCTTGCATTGTTAGTATCTTTTTGCGTAGCCATATTTGCATAGGTCAATCCATTGTGTATGTCTCCCAGATTCATGTAAGATTGAGCTATATACATTAAATCTTCAGAAGATAATATTCCTGAGTTATTTGTATATAAATCGATAATACCCTGATATTGCTCCTCATCAAACATTTTCTTTATGTTTTGAGCTGATATAAACTGGATACTAAACAACGTTGCAGCAATAATAAAAATTATCTTTTTCATATGTTTAAAGTTTATTTTTAAAACCATTTTTGCCTTTTCATCCAAATGAATGTAAACACAGCAATTAATAGAAGTATACCCCATGCAAATATATATCCGTGAGGCCATTCTGTTTCGGGCATGAACTTGAAATTCATACCCCATACCCCTACCATGAAGGTCAATGGGATAAACATGGTGGATACAATAGTCAGGCGTTTGATTATTTCGTTTAGTTTTAAGTTATTGTTGTTGTAATATAAGTCTAGCAGCGAACTCAGTGATTCGTAAAACGAAGCCAGATCACCGAGTGTTACACGCATGCGGTCATCAAAATCGTTGAAGTACACCATGTTTTCGTCTTTGATGAGTTTATTCGTATTATGCAATAGATTGCCAAATTCCTCACGCAACGATATAACCGATCTTTTAATATGGGTGTAGTTCACTCTGCAGTTGTGTAAGAACTGAAGAATATCGACCGAATTTTTTCTTTGTATGAGGTCTTCTTCAGTATCAGCTAATTGGTCTTCTAAGGACATTACGGTATTTATGTTGGCCGTATTGACAGCCCCCATCATAATATAGAGGAGGAAATCCTCACTCTTTTGTCTGATGAGGATATTATTCTCTTCTATACTCTTTTCGACCTCACTGAAGACAGGCATGGCCTCTTCCTGTATGCTTATTACAAAGTTTTTACCTAAGATGAATGCTATCTGCATATCGTCTATGTCCTCTTTGTCGTCAATATAGAAAGCCGGAGTTAGGATATATGAGACATTATCGTATGTAACAGCTTTTACTACCTGCTGGTCTGCCAGTAAATCTTTGACGTCGAAGCCATGTAAGCCAACTTCGCGACAGATGCGGTTTATTTGAACAACGTCTGATATTCCTTTTATTTTGAACCAGTTTACCTTTGTCTTATCTATCTGATCATTTATTGAAAATTCGATTGGTAAAGTTTTTCTTTCAAAATGTGTTTCGTCGAATTGAATAAGTTCAATTGACATAGGAATATCTTTATCTCCAAAATACATAGGCTTAGAAAGATAATTCCTGCGAGCCGATTTACTTTTTCTTTTTGATATTCTTTTGCTCATTCCCGATATTAAATTTATATCAAAAATAAGAATAAAATAGTATATTTGCCCACTTCATAAGCAAAGTTTTATGATATAACCTATGAATGAAATCTTAACAATACTCAAAAAGAAGAAAATACAGTTTTTCTTTCTTTTTTACATATTGATGCTGTTGCCTATATTAAGTCCTATAGCGCAGAATCTTACTGTCTTAGATAAGTTAGCCGTGTTTTTAGTTTGTGGTTTGCTTTTTGCAGCCATATCTACCTTATCACTATTTATTAGTTCAAAAGCTGAAAAAATTATATATTCTATTCTTTTGGCAATCTCCATAATTCCGGGTGCTATTTACTTGGCTTACTTGTTATTTGCCCATGTTTTATTGGAGCAGAATAGTGTTACTAGCTTGTTTGAAACCAATCCAGAAGAGAGTAAAGAATTTGTAGCATACTATCTTAGTTTGTGGGTTATAGCAGGAGTCGTTTTATATGCCGCTATTCCCATTGTAATGATTTGCACAATGAAGTCGTTCAAGTCGTTAAATATAAAGAAGTATAAATTTATTTTTGTCTTAAGTATTCTCATTATTGTATCGATAGTTAGTGTAAACAGGGTGTCCAGATCTGTTTATTTTGTTAATTTCTACAAAACGTTTATTAGCTATAAGTTAAGAACCACTTACGAAAAGAAGGCTATAAAAGCGCGGCAAAATGAGAATTATGAAGTTTCCATAATGAAGCAAGATACAATACCTCATGTAATTGTTGTAGTTGTAGGGGAATCTCTAAACAAACATCATATGTCGCTATATGGCTATCCCAGAGAAACTAATCCACTATTATCCCGTTTGGGAGATAGCTTGATGGTTTATCAGGATGTGGTTGCTCCTCAGGTACATACTATTCCAGTGATACGCTCTATACTGTCAATGTCTGATACTGAGCATCCGGAAAATTTTACGCATAAACCATCGCTTTATGAACTTTTCAATAGGGCGGGGTATGGTACTTACCTGATTACAAACCAGGAGTATAGTGAAGATTGCAGATCCAGTTATGATATACTTCTTACTTTAGCAAATAAGAAATATAATCTGGCTCCATATAAACAGCACGACGATATTGTGTTGCCTGTATTGGATACAATTCTGAAAGATCCGCAAAAGAATAAGCTTATCTTCATTCATCTGATAGGTAATCATATGGCCTATGAGTTCAGGTATCCGAAGGAATATATTGTTTTTAATAATAAGAAAGATGGCTTGGTTGCAGATGCTCCATATAGAGATGATAAGGCCAAGAAAGCAATAGACAAGTATGATAATTCGGTGCTGTATAATGATTTTATCGTTAGTAGTATAATACAGGCTTTAAAAGATCTTCCGTGCCATGATGCAGCTATGGTTTATTTCTCCGATCATGGAGAAGAACTCTATGATTACAGGGAGTTTGCCGGACATGCATATGAAAAAGTATCTCCGCCTATGTGTGAAATACCCTTTATGGTTTGGATGTCTCCTATGTATCGTAAATTTCGCTCCGATTTGGTTTTTGATAAAAACCGCAAGTATTCAACCGAAGATTTTATATATTCAATTTCGGATTTGGCTGGTATCAGTTATAGGGATTATGACGACACCCGCAGCCTGTTTTCCTCTCGCTTTGAACCGAGACAGCGCTATGTGGGAGAAAAGAAATACGAGGTAATAAAAGAGCGATTCGAAAATCAATAAATCATCTTATATCCGATCCCTCTGATATTTATTATTTGGACTCTAGGGTCTAGTGATAACTTTTTTCGAAGTTTTACAATAAATACATGCAGGCTACGGGTATTGAAAAAACTATCATCTCCCCACAATTCCATTAAAACAACTTTGTTTTCTACAATATTATTCTGATTAGAACAGAGGTGTTCCAATATCGCAGCTTCGCGATGAGATAAGAGTTCCGTTTTTAGCGAATGGGTTAGGGTTTGATGTATAGGATCGAATGTATAGTCTCCTATCTGATATGTTACGCTTTTGGGTACTTGGTTTTGTACTCGGTTTAATAATGCTTTTATGCGGATTATCAGCTCTTCCATCCCGAAAGGTTTTTTCAGGTAGTCACTGCCTCCGATTTCGAACCCTTGCACAACATCTTCTGTTTTTGATTTAGCGCTTAAGAAAAGGATTGGTGTATGTTTGTTGCTTTGGCGAATTAACTGAGTCATAGTGAAGCCATCTAGTTTGGGCATCATAATGTCCGCAACTACAATATCAGGGTTCAGTCTGTAAAACATCTCTAAACCTTCGTTTCCGTTTGCTGCACAATCTACTTCGAATTCTCTATTTTCGAGAGCATCCTTTATTATCATGGATAATGAAGGTTCATCTTCAACCAGTAAAACTTTTATCTTCATGGTATAATGATTTTAAAACAAGTGCCTTTACCCAAAGAGCTTTCTACTCTTATGTTCCATTCGTGTTTGTCTACGATTGTCTTCACATAAGATAGCCCTAATCCGTAGCCTTTCACATCATGGATATTTCCGGTTGATACCCTGTAAAACTTATCGAATATTTTATCTAAAGAATTATTGGGTATGCCTATTCCATTATCAGAGATAGCAATTATTACTTTGCCTCCGGAACGATATGCCGCCAATTCTACTTTAACGCTCTCGCCGGAATATTTGATTGCATTTTCTACCAGATTGCTAATCATATTCCCAAAGTGGAGCTTGTCTGCTTTTATTTCTAGATTATCAGGTTCAATATCTATAGTGAATTCTATTTGTTTATGGGCGTTTAGTGAAAAATTGCTTTTCTGCCTTTCAAAAACACTTTTAAGGTTGATGTCTTCTAATATAAGCTTCAGGTTTTTTCTTTCTTCTACCGACATGGTTAGAATCTGCTCCACAAGACTATTCAGAAATAAAAGCTGTTCTTTTGAAATTGAGAGATATTCTTCGCGCTTTTCAGGATTATCTCCCAGCCCAAAATTTTGCATGGCATCTACCGCCGCATATGTAACAGAAATAGGAGTTTTCAGTTCATGTGTCATATTATTGATAAAATCACTCTTAATCTCGTCAATAGATTTTTGTCTCAATATGACTTTCAATAGATAGATATAGGATATCATTAACAGGAATACCATCAATACGGAAACGCTCACCAGCCCCCACATGTCTTTAAAGATATACCATTTGGGGTTTTCCATAAGCAAAACATAAGTGTAATTTGGGTCTTGCCAGTCTTTTAACGGATATTTCTGACTGTTTTTGTAGGTGAATTTTTTTTTCGGAATCTGGTCTATCAGGCTGTCGTTTGCCGTTTTTCTGATTTCTATTACATGTGGAATATCTAGCTCTTGAGAAAGCAAATCCGCAGTTAATATGCTGTCAAATCTGTGTATGTCAGGTTTTTTAATGCTGTTTATAGACATGGATAGCCCTTTTTTAATAGCGACATTTACATAGTTCAGAGTCTGGAATACAGAGTCCTTATTTTGTTTAGATGTCTCATTGTATGTGTCTTCTTTAAAAGCCATAGAAAAAGTTGCGCTATTTTGGTCGTTACTAACGATCTGATTGTGTCCCACTGTGTCAGTCATCGCTTGAACATATTTTCCCTGATCTTTTTCCGAAGATATAATGGTTAGCCTAATCGCCATTTCCTTGAGAAAACCATCATCTATTGTCTTTTGTATCACTCTTTCCAACTTGTTGTATTGCTCTTTGTGAAAGTTGATAAGCCAGTACGTCTGGTACCCACATACTAATATAAGTAAGGAGAGAATGGTAAAAGCAATCAGTTTTAGACGAAATTTCATGTGCGATATTTTATGTTGATAGCAAAAGTAAGTAATCAACGTAAAACATAAAATAGTGATAACACTAAATAACACTAGATTTTAGCGTGATTCTTTTTTCAATTATTAATATTCTTATGAATATAATAAAGATATACCTTAAGGATTTTTCATTATCTTTGTCCACAATTTTTTACAAGTACGTATAAGCACACTATGAGCAAGCAATTTTCAGAATATAATCGGTTTAATTTGTCCGATATCAATAAAGAGATATTGGAAAAATGGGATAAGGAAAATATATTCCAACAGAGTCTGGATATGCGTGCGGGGGCTCCATCTTTCGTGTTTTATGAAGGGCCACCGTCTGCAAACGGTATGCCGGGAATTCACCATGTGATGGCCCGTGCCGTAAAAGATATTTTCTGCCGGTATAAAACGATGAAAGGCTTTCTTGTAAACCGTAAGGCTGGATGGGATACACACGGCTTGCCGGTTGAACTTGCCGTAGAAAAAAGTTTAGGCATAACTAAAGAAGATATCGGTAAAAAGATATCGGTAGAGGAATATAACGATGCTTGCCGCAAGGAGGTAATGAAATATACAGGCGAGTGGGAAAACCTGACTCGTATCATGGGGTATTGGGTAGATATGAACGATCCGTATATCACTTATGATAATCGCTATATAGAAACCCTTTGGTATTTGTTGAAAGAGCTTTACAAGAAAGGATATCTCTACAAAGGGTATACTATACAACCATATTCACCGGCTGCGGGTACAGGACTTAGTACACATGAATTGAATATGCCGGGTGCGTATCGTGACGTGAAAGATACGACCTGTGTTGCGCAGTTTAAGATAAAATCGCCTAAGGCAGAAATGTCTGGATTTGGAGAAGCTTTTTTCCTTGCTTGGACAACAACGCCTTGGACGCTGCCATCTAATACGGCTTTGGCTGTAGGACCCGATATCACATATGTAGCTGTACAATCATACAACCCATATACAGGAGATAAGATAACTGCTGTAATGGCGCAGTCACTTGTCTTCAGTATGTTCAACGAGAAGGCAAAAGATATTGCTCTCGAAGATTATAAAGCTGGAGATAAACTTGTTCCTTTCAAAATCGTAGGAGAATGGAAAGGTAAAGATTTGGCAGGAATGGAATACGAGCAACTGATTCCTTGGGTAAATCCGGGGGAAGGAGCGGGCAAAGTTCGGGCCGGAGAGTTGGTAACCACCGAAGAGG
>POVV01000980.1_pt1 | contig 12917 bp, 9 predicted proteins | sample 1560271 | NCBI WGS metagenome assembly POVV01 (sample SAMN08337232, study PRJNA429181) | Bioreactor metagenome, whole genome shotgun sequencing project. | biome: cows' rumen and soil; feature: anaerobic; isolation source: anaerobic chemostat enrichment culture, galacturonate as sole carbon source...... | reverse complement strand
AGAAATTTACCAGACAGTACTTTGATGAGCTGTATGAGCGAGTAAAAGATAACTGCCGTCTGGAAACCTGGGAAGGGGAACTTTATTTTGAGTATCACCGGGGAACCTACACCTCCATGGCACGAAATAAGCGGGCTAACCGCAAAAGTGAAGTGATGATGATGGATGCTGAATTTTTCCTGACTTTATGCGCTCTGAAGGAGGGGAACTATCCGTCTGAAGCGCTGGATCAGTTGTGGATGACAATACTCCTAAATCAGTTCCATGATATTTTACCGGGAACTTCCATTAAGGAAGTGTACGAAGTAACCCGGAAAGAGTATGAGGAAATTAAGCAAATTGGTGGTCAGTTGATTCAGCAAAGCCTTGATTCTTTGTGCAGGCAAAAAGGTAAAATAACCGTGTTTAATACGCTGTCCTTTGAACGTAGTGATATAGTAAGTCTGCCCAAAGAGGTGACAGGAAGCCTTAAGGATGCAGGGGGACATACTTATCCCATTCAGGAAGGAGAAAGTACTAACTTCGTATATCTGGAGCGTCTTAGCTCAAAAGGGTATAACACCTATACGAATGAGCCGGAAAAAAGCGGGGACGTTACCGCTCGGATTTCCGGTGATGGTTCCCATTTTGAAACGCCATTTTACCGGGTGGAGATGGATCAGGCGGGAATGTTTACCTCCATTTATGACAAAGCTGCCGGGCGTGAGCTGGTCCAGGAGGGCAGGCGCGCAAATCAGTTCCGGATGTTTGAAGATAAGCCTATCTATTATGATAACTGGGATATTGACATATTCCATACGGAAAAAAGCTGGATTGCTGATGAGGCGGATGAGTTTGAATGGATGACCAACGGTCCGGTAAGCGCGGTGCTTAAGATAAAGAGAAAAATAAGCAATTCAATGATTGTACAAAAAATAAGCTTTTACAGACATGCAAAGCGTATAGACTTTGATACTTATGTGGACTGGAAGGACAGCCAGTGTCTGCTGAAGGCAGAGTTCTCTCTGGATATTCATTCAGATGAAGCGGCATTTGACATTCAGTTTGGAAATCTGAAGCGCAAGGTGCATCAAAACACAAGCTGGGATAAGGCGCGATTTGAAAGCTGCGGACATAAGTGGGTGGATTTATCAGAAGGCCATTATGGCGTCAGCGTATTAAATGACTGTAAATATGGACATTCGGTAAAGAATGGCTGTGTATCCCTGACGCTGATTAAATCCGGTATTGAGCCGAATAAGACCACCGATCAGGAGGAGCATTTCTTTACCTACTCACTCTATCCCCATGAGGGAAGCCTTTACGACGGAGATACCATTAGGGAGGGCTATAAACTGAATTATCCATCTCACGTTGTACTTGCTGGAGCACCAAAGGAACAGGACAGCTTTTTATGGACAGACCGGAAAAATGTGATTGTGGAGACAGTGAAAATGGCGGAAGATAAAAATGGAATCATTATCCGGCTGTACGAAAGCGAAAACACAAAATCTACGGCAACGCTTACCTTCGGCATGGATAACAGGTTGCTGATGGTGACCGAGTGCAATCTCATGGAGGAACCGGTTGAAGGTGAGGTAGAGAAAACAGAGGCTGGCTTTACCTTTACCATCAAGCCCTTTGAGGTTAAGACATACAGAGTGAATCTGGATAAGTGAGGAAGAAAACATGAACGAGTCCTTTCAAAATCAAAGCCTGGTGCCTATAAGGATGGGGAGGCAGTTTAGATGAATAAAATATTATTGAATCATGGGTGGAGACTGGATTATGAAGGAGAGACGTTAAATACGCAGATTCCTTTTTCCCTCTATTACGATTTGCTGAACCATAAGCGTATGGATGATCCCTTTTACCGGGATAATGCAACCCTTCTGACAAGCTTGTCGGAAAAGGATTATACCTATCGGAATGACTTTTCATTTATAGAAGAAATCGACGAGAGAAAGCAGTACTTTTTACATTTCGACCGGGTAGACACCATCTCTAACGTTTACTTAAATGATATCCATGTAGGATATACCGACAATATGTTCTATACCTTTGAGTTTCCTGTGAATCACGCATTGAAAAAGGGAATGAACCATCTGCGGGTGGATTTTGAATCCCCCATTCATTACATGAATGAGCAAATTGCAAAAAATGGAAGAATCCCCTGCAACACCGATACTTTGGACGGATTTCCCTATCTGAGAAAATCCAGCTGCATGTCCGGCTGGGACTGGGCGCCCCGCCTGCCAGACATGGGGATTTATAAGGAAGCATCTATTGTGGTGGTGGAAAAGGGGCGTCTATCCAATGTTCATATCCGCCAGCAGCATATGGATGGGCGGGTTACCTTTAAACTGTTTACCGAGCATGAAATCAATGAAGCGATGACCGGAGACGCAGAAAAGATAGAGACGATAGTAAGGATTACCGACCCTGAGGGCAGGCTGAATATCTATGAGAACAGCCCGGATAACATAGAAATTGAAAATCCCAAACTTTGGTGGCCCAACGGTCTTGGGGATCAGCCTCTTTACCAGGTGGAGGTTGAGTTTTATATTGGAGGAGAACTCCAGGATGTGTATAGCACTCGTATAGGTCTTCGCACCATGACTATGGCGGTTGAGAAGGATAAGTGGGGGGAGAGCTTCGCCCATGAAGTAAATGGAGTTAAGGTCTTTGCCATGGGGGCGGATTATATTCCCGAAGACTGCCTGGTTCCCCGGGTAAACAGGGAGACAACAAAGAAATTGCTGACCCAGTGTATACTGGCCAACTACAATGCAGTCCGGGTATGGGGCGGCGGTTATTATCCGGATGATTACTTTTTTGATCTTTGTGATGAAATGGGACTGATCATTTGGCAGGATGGCATGTTCTGCTGCTCCACATATCTGCTGACTCCGGAATTTGAGGAGAATATTACAAAAGAACTGGTTCAAAATGTGAGAAGGCTGCGCCATCACGCCTGCCTGGGGCTCTGGAGCGGAAATAATGAGCTGGAAGAACTGATCCTTGCAGGAGAGTATGGAAGCTTTGAGGAAACTGTGTCTCTGCGCGCAGATTACATCAAGATATTTGAATATATCATTCCTAAAATCATTAAGCGCGAAGATCCGGATACCTTCTACTGGCCTTCAAGCCCTTCCTCAGGAGGCGGTTATGATTTTCCCAATGACCCTGATCGGGGAGATGCACATTACTGGGCGGTATGGCACGGTTTCAAGCCTTTTACGGAATACCGCAAACAGATGTTTCGCTATGCTTCGGAATTTGGCTTTGAAGCAATGCCGGCGTATAAGACCATTGAAAGCTTTACCAGCGAGGAGGACCGGAATTTGTTCTCTTATGTGATGGAGCGCCACCAGAGAAGCAATATGGGCTATGCCAAGATGATGAACTACATGTCTCAGACCTTTTTATATCCAACTGATTTAAAAACATTGGTTTATGCATCCCAGTTAATGCAGGGAGAAGCCATGAAATATGCGGTGGAACATTGGCGGCGTCACCGGGGGCGTTGTATGGGAGCTATTGTATGGCAGTTAAATGATTGCTGGCCGGTGACTTCCTGGTCATCCATAGATTATTTCGGACGCTGGAAAGCGCTTCATTATTATGAGAAAAGGTTTTTTGCTCCGATAATGATTTCTTGTGAAGAGGAGGGGCAGCTTTCCCAGAATCCCAATATTAATACACGTCCTTATCCATTAAAGAAAAGCTTTCGCTTAAATGTGGCCAATGAGACGCTGAATGAGCAGCTGGTGAAAGTGCGGTATTCTCTGCGCAATGCCAAATCAGAAATAATTGGAAAAGAAATGATCGTTGAAAGGAAGGTCTCTGCTATGAGCACCATATGGCTGGATAAGGTAGATTGTTCGGAGGCAAGTCTTTATGAGGATCATGTACACTTTGCCTGTGAACAGGACGATGTGGTGATTTCTGAGGGAACAGCCATTTTTACCATGCCCAAATTCTACCGCTACGAACAACCAGAGCTTTCATGTCGCATGGAGGGGGCAGACATCATCATTACGGCAGAGGCATATGCCAAATCGGTTGAGATTCTCAATGAGAATGAGGATCTGATTCTTACCGATAATTATTTTGATATGGAGGCAGGAGAAAAGCGGGTGAGCATTATCAGCGGTTCGCTTAAGGGACTGCGTCTGAGAAGTGTCTATGATATCCGGTAAATAACACTTGTTTAGGGAGTGCCTGGATTGCTTCGAATAAGAGAATAAAGATTGGGCCTGAGTAAAAATGATGATTAAAAAGGCAGAGCTGGATGAGACGTTTTTATAGCGTTTCATCCGGCTCTGCCTTTTGGCACCAAGTTCACCAGAGACTTTCGAAACCGATGATAATTTTGGCAATAAAAGGCATGATACACTATGTACATGGGAATAATACGTTCGTATGCGCCTAAGACCAATCCCAAACGATAGTCTTAAGAAATTATTAATGATTTATCATGGAAAAAATCAAAATAAACCCCATACAAAATGGTAAAATCATACATAACTGACGTACAGGGAAAGGAATTAAAATCTATGCAGGAAAAAATACTTGTCGTAGATGACGAGCACGAGATTACAGATTTGGTAGAACTCTATTTACAAAATGAAAATTATTCGGTATTTAAGTTTTATACTGCAAAAGAGGCTCTTGCTTGCATTGAGACTACAGAGCTTGATATTGCTATTTTGGACATCATGCTGCCGGATATGAGCGGTTTTGCACTCTGCCAGAAGATTAGGGAGATGCATGCCTACCCTATCATCATGCTGACAGCCAAGGACCAGGAGATTGATAAGATTACCGGGCTTACCCTGGGAGCCGATGATTATATTACAAAACCATTTCGTCCGTTGGAGCTGGTAGCGCGGGTAAAGGCTCAGCTTCGGCGCTATAAAAAGTATAATTCAGCTCAGGCAAATACAACCGAAGATAGTATTATCGTGCATTCCGGCTTGGTATTGAACAGCAGTACCCATGAATGCCTTTTGAATGAAAAACCACTGGACCTTACGCCCACCGAGTTTTACATTCTTCGTATTCTTTTAGAACGTAAAGGAAAAGTGGTCAGCGCGGAAGAACTTTTCCGCGAAATCTGGAAAGACGAGTATTATACGAAAAGCAATAACACCATTACCGTCCATATCCGCCATTTACGGGAAAAAATGGGGGATACTGTGGAGAATCCGCAATATATTAAGACAATCTGGGGAGTGGGGTATAAAATTGAACTATAATTTGCAGGAAGCATCTGGATACAGAAAATTCAGGCAAAAGATGCTTTGGCAGCTGATTATTATGGCTGTTATATCATTTTCAGTGATTGTAGTCATCTATATGATGGTTTGGAAAGGCAAAGTAGGCAACCTGCTGGTAAAATTTTTCCAAAGGGTCTTACACATGACGCAGGAAGAAGCATTTACCACCTATCACTATGTGTTCCGCTATAACTTTGGACTATTTTTCCTCGGTGCTGCGCTTATCGTATTTTTCTTGTTGCTGTTCATTTTTCTCCAGCGGTTCACCCGCTATTTTGATATAATCAATCGTGGGATTGATGCTCTTGTATCTGAACAGGATGAGTTCATTCAACTCGTTCCTGAAATGGCCGCCATTGAGGAGAAGCTGAACACTGTCCGCAAAACTTTGTCTGACCGTGCGGACCGTGCACAGGAAGCAGAGCAGAGGAAAAGCGACCTCATCATGTATCTGGCCCACGATATACGGACACCGCTCACTTCCGTGATTGGTTATCTAAGCCTGTTGGACGAGGCCCAGGACATGCCGTTGGAGCAGAGGGCAAAATATGTCCATATTACATTGGAGAAAGCATACCGGCTGGAAAATCTGGTAAATGAGTTCTTTGAGATCACCCGCTATAACTCGCAGCAGATCAAGCTTGAAAAACAAGTAGTTGATTTATACTATATGCTGATTCAAATGGCGGACGAATTTTATCCGGTTCTCACTCCTAAGGGAAATTCCATTGCGGTCCATGCGGATGAAAACCTGACCGCTTATGGAGATCCCACACAGTTGGCGCGTGTGTTCAATAACATTCTGAAAAACGCGGTGGCGTACAGCAATCCCAATTCGGAAATTTCCATTTCCGCCGGTGTAAGGAATCATCAGGTGGTGATTACGTTTCGAAATCAGGGAACCACAATCCCTGCGGAAGAGTTATCCTCTATTTTCGAGAAATTTTACCGACTGGACAAAGCGCGTGCCTCGAATACGGGTGGAGCTGGTTTGGGATTGGCTATTGCAAAGGAAATCATAACTATGCACGAGGGAACGATAATGGCGGACAGCAAAGACGGTATCACGGCCTTTACGGTATCTCTTCCGGTTCCGAATTAGTAAGATATCAATCGGATCTTAGGCTTTTCTTAGGAATTAAACAACTCCATATTAAAATACAGGAAGCTCCTGTTTGGTAAGATATTTACCAGCAGGAGCTTCTTGCATCTGATTCATTGAAAGGAAAGAACTTAATTATGATGGTAAATTGCAATAATAATTATAGCGGCTATGAAAGGAAAAGAGCATTGAAACAACATTCACGCATGAGAAAGAACCATATGATATTGCAGCTGATCTCAATGGCAGCAGTCATCGGCCTGCTTTGGTACTGCATCAATGGTTTAAACTTGAAGGAAGTTTCGCCTGAACCCATTTTATCCGTTGGGACGGGCAGTCTCGACATCAGTTCAGACGTCATTGAAAAAAATGATACCGATGAGACTTTGTGGAGCCTGATTTTAGTCAATCGCTGGAATGCGATTCCAGAGGATTACGACGTGGATTTGACCGAATTATCGAATGGACAAACTGTTGATACACGGATATACCCGTCACTTCAGAACATGTTTGATGCAGCAAGGGCTGACGGTGTATATCCCGTGGTCGTTTCAGGATACCGAACGGCTGAGAAACAACAAAGCCTGATGGAAGAAAAAATTGCCGCATATAAAGCGGAAGGATATTCCGCTTCCAAGGCAAAAGCCGAAGCGGAAACGTGGGTCGCCGTTCCCGGTACAAGCGAACATCAATTGGGAATTGCAGTGGATATCAATGCAGATGGGGTTAAATCAAGCGGAGGTGAAGTTTATAAATGGCTGAAAAAAAACGGTTTCCGTTATGGATTTATCCTCCGCTATCCGCCGGATAAAATAGAAATCACTGGTGTCAGCAATGAGCCGTGGCATTATCGCTATGTAGGAATTAAAGCTGCCACCGATATGCAAGATCAAAACCTCTGCCTTGAGGAATATTTGAAAGAAAAAAATTGAAAAGAGGATCTGTCGTCTGTCGTCGGCAAGGATGAAGTACACAGCAATGGAAGAGATTGATAAAGTGCTGGAACCATTTGAGAATTTGTAGAGGTATTGTCTTCGGCGGAAGAGGTCAGGACACTGCGTCCTCTGAAGCAGGGCTCTATGCCCAGAAGGCAAGAATCCAGGGATTCTTTTACTCTTCCATAGCAGATACATAAAATTTTATCACCTCCAGTAATCTGAATGCGGCTTTAACCATCTGGCTTTGAATGTTCCTTTACAGTTTAAGGATCAGCATTAAATTGCTCTCCGAACTTTTTAAAAGTACTGAATAAATGATTATAGATCATTTTGTATAACTAAATAATAATATAAGAAATTGTATATATAATTAAAAAGTCATGCAAACACCATATTAAATGGATATGAAGCAAAAAAGTACGATAATTGCTGCTGAAGTAAATAATTGTTGTGTATCGGTGAAGGCAACCGCACTTCTTTATTAATTCCTTGGTAAGCAGAGAATAAAATAGTTTCTATAGAATATTCTGCTTGTTCTTATATCTGAAAAAAATATTCAATTATATCTTGACACTCAATACAAAATAAAATATAATGAGTACACACTCACTGAGCTGGAGGTCATTGTTTGAAATCAAAAAGGCAATTGCAAAAAGAAAATACTCGAAAAAAGATACTGGAAACAGCATATCAGATTTATTCCGAACAAGGCTTCTCAGCTACAACGGCTGTTATTGCTAAGGAAACGGGCGTATCTCACGGCACAATATTCGTCCATTTCTCATCACTGGATGAACTGCTTTGCTGTCTGATACAGAATTTCGGTGATGCTTTAGGATCGGAGATACACCGTCTGGCAGAAACAAAAGATACTATTGAGGAGTTGCTGAAAGCTCATTTAGATATTTTAGCCAGACATGAAAAGTTTTATATCCGATTGATTGCTGAAAGGAGTTTATTGCCGGAGGAGGCAAAGTTAACATTTTCAAATATTCAATCCATTGTTGCCTACCATTTTAACAAGGTATTAGAGCGGGAAAACAATACGTGTAAGGACATCCCTGTTCATCTGTTATTTAATACATGGATGGGTCTTATTCATTATTATTTGTTAAACAAAGACTTGTTTTCGCCGGATACGCCAATATTAGAGCGGTATGGCTCAGAACTTACGGAAACTTTTTTAAAATTGATTAGAAAATAAAAGGAGGAATTATAATGAAAGTTTGTATAGCTTGCGGTATGCCAATGACAGATGCTTCTGAATTTGCCTGCGGTGACACAACGAAAGATTATTGCGTACACTGCGCCCGGCCTGACGGCTCCATGCAGTCGTTTGAAGAAAAGAAGGCAGGTATGACTAACTTTATCATCAAGACACAGGGGTTCGATGAAAAGGCTGCGGCCCAAATGGCTGAAAGCAGCATGAGAAAGCTTCCGGCATGGAAGGGATATTTCAATAGTTAGAAAGGGAGAGGTGATGATATGAAGGTTAGCCCGGCATTCCAGGCATTTGCAAAAGAAGCTCCTGAGGTACAAGAGGCTTGGATGGAAATGGTACAAACATTGGACGGTGCAAGCGCACTGGATAAAAAGACGAAAGAACTTGCCTATCTTGCGGTGATGGCTGCCGTAGGTCTTGAAAGCGGATTGCCGTTCCATGTTAAGATGGCAAAATCCAAAGGAGCAACAAGAGAAGAAATTATCGGCAGTATTCTGGTGGGATTACCCGCTGTTGGGAATGGAATTGTTAAGTCCTTGCCTATAGCTTTAGAGGCATTTGATGAGGAAGCGTGAATACGGCTGAATATACTGTGAATAACCTCCCCAGGCTGATGGTGGAGGTTCAGGACAGGCCAGATATGGAGGGAGCCGGCAAGATGGGGGGATCCTGCCGGCTAAGTATGAAAAAAAGTTTAATTTAAAAGGTTTTGCCCTTTGCAATTATTAATATACCGATGAAATATGATAAAACTTTGATAGAATTGTGAACACTTTGTGAAGATGTACACTGTGTATATCATTGGCTGGAAAAGTCAGGCATTGGGAGAGCCTTCTTGGAAGGGAAAGAGAAATTCCGGGATCCCTCTTACATAAGGAGCGATATCATACTGCTGATAGTAGATGACAATCCCCTCTGGCTTAATAAAGAATCCATTGATGTTAAAGTTACCCCGCAGAAGAGATGCATAGTCATCAAAATATTGCGAGGCAGATGTTTTCATCTGTTCTTCTATCTGCTGTTGTATCCCTTTAAAAATATATTCCGTAAATTGGGGATTTTTAGGGAAGAAATCCTCGAGGCTCAGCTGCCTGCCGGTATTAAAGTCCCATGTTTGGGAATCCCGGGTGGTGTTTCCATGGGCTCCTCCCAGATACATATATTGATCGGTATAAAGGCTGGTGAAGCAGTCCTCATTGTATGTGGTCTGAAAAACCGATAAAAATTGATAGCTGTTAAAAGGAAACTGATTTTTTTGTACGTACCTTGCCTGATCTACGGCCTGAGGGTACAGCACGGTGCGGCAGTAGATCTCAGACTGTTTCGACCGGAATTCATAGAATTTATTAATACTCTGTGCTGCGGTGGAACTGCATGAGGAGGTAAACTGGGGATAATGGATCGCATAGGTAAATACAGTGATTCCGTTGTATCGCATGATATCCGTCAGCGTTTTTTTAGAGATTATCTGCATAGGAGCCTCATAAAAGGAAGGTTTGTATAATATATGGATAAATGGATTTAATTATGAGCTTAAGGAAAGGCAGGGGGATTGCCTGTTGGATCTGCCAAGTAAATCCAGAAAGCGGGATTTATTGTCTGCTATGCAAGGGCATATTTTACAGAAGTGCCGTTTAGTGGGAAGATTTCAGTAAAACTGCATTAAAACTGCAATAAAACTGCAGATTCAATCATTTTCCTGATAGTGTTTTGTGGAGTTCGTTTAAACTTCAGAATCATTCTCTTGACAATATGACGGAAAAATGCTATATTGAAGACAAGTTAATAGTGAGTGTTACTGACTCGATCAGGCATCATCAAATGCAAATGTCCGCATAATAGTGGATATTGGTGTTTGGTGATTTTTTTTTCCTGTTTTTATAATTGTTACTTAGAATAGCTTAAATAGAAAAAATTTAACGAGAAAGGAGGTGTTTTATGTTCGAGTTTGTTAAATCACTGAATAATAACATCGTTCTTGCCTACGACGAGAATCATAACGAAGTCGTGCTGTTTGGAAATGGGATCGGTTTTAACCGGAAGAGGGGAGATATGGTTTCAGAATCTTCTGTCAGTAAGCTTTTTATCAATGACAGCAATAAACGGCTGGCTTCCATGGTTCAGAACCTGTCGGAAGACATAGTTTCCGTAACGGAAGAAATCATACAATATGGCTCCAGGATATTGGAAAAACAGCTTCATGCCTCTATCCTGATCATACTTGCCGATCATCTGTATTTTGCTATTGAGCGGGCGAAGAAAAGTCAGAATGTGGATAATCCGCTTCAATGGGAAGTCCCCCACCTTTATCCAAGGGAATATGAAATCGGAGGAAAGGGGGTGAAATTAATTGAGGAACGCCTGAAAGTAAAATTGCCGCCACAGGAGGCATCCTTTATAGCCCTCCATTTTGTAAATGCACAATTTGAAAGTCAGGATATGAGTGATACCTTAAAGATTACAGAGATCATCAGCCGGATCCTGGATATTGTCAGCTATCATTTTCAATTGATATTAGATGAAAATTCCTTATACTACTCCAGGTTTATCGTGCATCTGCGGTATTTTATCATACGGCAGGAAACTCATATGAAGGACACCATAGGATTAAACGACGAAGATTTATTGGAAACGGTAAAAATCCGTTATAAAAAAAGCTATCAATGCGCCATTAAGATTGCAAAATATCTGTTTGATGCCTATGCCTGGGACGTTTCCAACGATGAAATCATTTATTTACTGCTTCATATCGAAAGAATAACAAATGCAACAAACAAATAATTAAAACAAGAGTGTTACTATTCAATTAGGCATTGTCTGCGAACTAGGGTTTATTTTAACCTCATCAAGTAAGCCTTACATTTCAATACCGGTAAGGTATAAGTGGAGTGTGGGGACTTACTTGTATCAGGGGCAAGCCCCTTTTGGCAAGCTGCGATAGCAGATGAGGTTATGAGCATGTAGCGAAGCGGATTGCGAATATCCGATTGACTACCAAAAATAAAACGAACAGGAGACTTTGTGTATGGAACATTTAAAGTTAGCTCAGGAAATTATCCAGTATTGTGGTGGAAAGGATAATATCACCCAGGCCTGGAACTGCATTACCAGACTGCGTTTTCACTTAAAGGACAGGGAAAAGGCGGATGTGAAGGCCATACAGGCTTTAAACGGTGTCTTAGGAGCCCAGTTTCAGGGGGACCAGTTTCAGGTGATCATCGGCAATGAAGTATTAAAGGTATTTGAAGGGGTTAAGAAAGAACTTGGTGATCTTATTGTTTCTTCGGAAGAAAAGACGAAGAAGGTTAAAAAAAGGGGAAATCCGATCAACGCCCTGTTCGGTGTGATCTCAGGTATTTTCAATCCCATTTTACCTGCAATAACAGGAGCCGGAATTATAAAAGGGATCCTGGCATTGCTGATATTTCTTAAAATGCTGAATCCGGAATCAGACAATTATTTTGTATTAGATATGATCTCCAATGCCACCTATTACTTCCTTCCATTTCTGGTTGCTTTTTCAGCGGGAAAGAAATTCGGAGTGAATGAACATTTGTCTGCGACTCTTGCCGGAGTCATCATGTATCCTGCATTTGTTAATTTAAGCGGGCAGGGGATCAGTACGGTGAAATTCGTTTTTCTGAATATTCCCGTAATGGATTACAATTCCACGGTAATCCCAATTATTTTGGGTGTCCTTTTACTGAGTATCGTTTATAAATTTATAGACCGTTATGTACCGAGTTTTTTAAAAATGATTGTGACGCCAGTAGCTTCCCTTCTGATTACAGCCCCTGTGGTTCTTGTATTCATCGCTCCTCTGGGAAGTTATGTGGGCAAATATGTGGCAGCCTTTTTCATATCCCTGTTTGGGGTAGCTGGTCCTGTGGCCGGATTACTGATGGGAGGGCTTATGTCGGTCATTGTAATAACCGGCATGCATTATGCATTTTTTCCGTCCACCTTTGACGGGCTGGGCGGCGTTGGCTACGATATTTTACTGCTTCCCATGAGTATTGTAAGCAATATGGGCCAGTGCGGCGCTGTTCTTGGGGCTGCATTTAAAATAAAAGATAAGAAGATGAAAACCATAGCATTTTCCAGTGCGCTTTCCGCTCTGTTTGGCATCACGGAACCTGCCATATATGGGGTGAACTTAAAGTATAAAAAACCCTTCTATGCCGCATTGACAGGAGGGGCGGTGGGCGGAGCTATTTACGGAATTTTTCATGTTAAGGCTTATGCATTCAGCATTCCGGGAATTACCGCTTTGCCTACTTATTTGAAAGAAGGGGAGTTAAACAACTTTATCTGGGCGTGTATCGGTGTTGCTGCTTCATTTTTTACTGCTTTTATCATAACGATGCTTCTTCCTCTGGAAGGAAAGGAAAAGG
>POVV01000979.1_pt1 | contig 12933 bp, 9 predicted proteins | sample 1560271 | NCBI WGS metagenome assembly POVV01 (sample SAMN08337232, study PRJNA429181) | Bioreactor metagenome, whole genome shotgun sequencing project. | biome: cows' rumen and soil; feature: anaerobic; isolation source: anaerobic chemostat enrichment culture, galacturonate as sole carbon source...... | reverse complement strand
ATCGGCCGGATTAATCTTGCTGTAAATCGGCGGATAAGGAAGGTCGTTAGGCAGCAGATTGGTGGCGGCATTAATTGCCGCCTGAACCTCTTGTTCTGCCACATCCAGATCTAGGCTGAGCTGAAACTGTAAGGTAATCACTGACGCGCCGCCGGAGCTTTGAGACGACATCTGTTTCAGGCCGGACATTTGTCCTAACTGTTGTTCCAGCGGAGCCGTGATAGCCGACATGGTGACATCAGGGCTGGCTCCGGGATAGAGTGTGACAACCTGAATGGTCGGATAATCGACTTCAGGCAATGCGGATACCGGCAAGAATTTATAACCGATAATACCGGCCAGCAAAATAGCGACCATCAGTAAGGTTGTTGCCACCGGTCGCAGTATAAATATCCGAGAAGGGCCTCCGCCTGATGGCGTTTTAACATCGGTCATTTTGCTGCCCGCCGGGTCTGGCTGGCATCAGGTTTTGAGCTGTTTAGCGACTGGGGCGTCACGATCTCAACCTGACTGTCTTCTTTTAAACGGTCCAGACCGTCAGTGACAACGCGTTGCCCGGCCTCAATACCCTGAACGATCACCATAACCTCACCGGAACGAATACCGGTAGTAATCGGTTGCTTACTGACTTTATTTTCGTCGTTGACCAACCAGACAAAACTGCCATTGTTGCCGGTCTGGACCGCGGCCGCCGGGATGGTAATAGCATCGGTTAAAGTAGCCACTTTAACCTGAGTGTTAACGAACTGATTCGGAAACAGCCGGTTATCGTCATTAGTAAAGCGGGCTTTGAGCTTAATGGTGCCGGTTGTTACATCGATCTGGTTATCCATACTGAGCAGGTAACCCGTGGCTATTTGTTGTTTATTTTCTCGGTCCCATGCTTCAACCGTTAGCTTTTGGTCAGCCTTTTCTGCCGGTATCAGGCTAGATAGCTCGGTTTCCGGCAGCGTAAAAATAACATCGATAGGGTGAGTTTGAGTAATGACAACTAATCCGGTACTGTCACCGCTGGAGACATAGTTACCGACATCGGCCAGTTTAAGCCCGACTCTGCCGGAAATCGGTGCAGTTACCCGACTATAGGTTAATTGTAGATTGGCACTGTCAACGGCACCCTGCGCCGATTTCAGGCTTCCTTCCGTTTGGCTGACTAATGCGATCTGTGCATCTAACTGTTGACGGGAAACCAAATTATTTTTGACTAACTGCTGATAGCGGGCCAGATCGCGTTTGGCATTGGTCAGGGTAGCTTTAGCATTAAGCAACTGGCCTTCGGCCTGCGTCAGTTGAACCTCAAAAGGGCGGGGATCGATCTCAACCAGTAAGTCACCGGCTTTAACCTCTTGGCCTTCAGTAAAATGAATCGCCATAATTTGCCCGTCAACACGGTTGCGTACGATGACGGTATTGGCGGCAGTGACCGTGCCTAATCCGCTGAGAAAACGCGGAATATCTTGCTTAAGCGCAGTGGCAACCTGAACCGGCGGCAATGGCATGGTGCGTCGGCCAGAAGATGGGCTGTCGGTTTTTTGCTGCCCGGCGGCGGGTATCGCTGCGGGTGAATCTTTTGATGTATCGTCACGATACAAGATATAAGCACCAACTATAACGATGGCCACTACGGTGAGTGGTAACAGACGTAATAGACGTTTAAATGGGGAAGTCATAGTTAGAGGCTCACTTAAGCAGAGTAAATCACCAGGCGATTACACTGTGTTATTAGTATCGTTACCCCCCAATAATGGGCATTTCATCAAGGCAGTCAGTGGATACGGTCAACGGTTGATGCAGCTTTAAATATCAAGGGTATATATTGGGATGATTATAGCCTGTACGGCTATAAAAATAATGAAGGAAATATGGAAGTTACGTAATGATAAGTAAGGTTAGAGTCAGCGGGATAAGTGGCCGGGGGAATTGATAGCCTTCCTTGGCCTACGGTGGTTATTGACAAAAGGGGGCGGGGGGCAATAAAACGACGGATAAATAGCGCTATTCACAAATAAAGTAAGGCAGCGTAGCGCTTGAGAATAATTTTTTGCCATTGTTCAGATTAATAATGGTCAAATGGGTAGATTCATGACGTTCGGTACTGAAACGGTAGAGATAACGTTCAGCTAAGTCTTTAGGTAAATTATCGCTGTTATTCAGGAAGATCTCTGAGGTCACAAGCACATAGTTATTATTTTTATTCTTGGTGTAATTAAACTGTATCTTGCGGTCAACCGTATAATCCCGACCGTCAATGTCCAAGTGCCCGGTGATAATGTTGAATCCTCTCTCTTTATTGAAGCTGAATCGCATGTTGGTGTACAACAGAGCTTCATTCTCCTGATTCGGTTTTTCAAACAGGAATGTCACATTGGCAGAACAGGTAAAATTGTGCTGCCGTGCGCTATAAAAAAGATACAGCCCGCTAAAAAAGACGACGGTGACAACTAACGTCGCTACGGTATATAGCATCTTATTTTTCATTTCACTTTCACCACATAGAAGTTAGTACAAGGCGTTTTATCATTGTCAGGATCGCTGGTACACACCTGGATTGATTCACGTTTGTCATCTGCGGGTAAACCTAAATAGATATTTTTGGGGGTATCACAAGAAATGGCAAACTCTTCCAGCCGCATTTTTAAATGGGGCAGATCGGTAGGTTTTTGATTATGGATAAAGACGTTACACGCACCATATTTCCCCTGAGGATGGTAATCAGCGAAATAGTTTGGCTTGGTTGAAAATAGATTGAGTGCAAAATAGAGGGCAAAGATAAACAGGGAAACGGCTAACGCAATACGGGTGTAATACCAGACAAAATGATTGACCTCATGATGTTCCTGAGGCGCGTTATCTTTGTGTTCTCTGAGGGCCGGATTAAACAGAGACTCTTTGGCAATATGCGGCTTATCTTCACTATTATTATCGAAGGTTCGATAACTGGTGACCACTTTCAGCTCAACGTCGGTAGAAAGTTGAACGCCATTAGAGTAGGTCACAAGCACGGGTTCAAATTCGTTAATATGGCGAAAAGCCTCGACGATATGGTCTAGCTCTGCGGTGATTAATTTAGCCGTATTGGCCGGGGTATGACTATCTTTAATGTCTGATAACAAATACTCAAAGGGGACTATTTGATAGCCACTATCAATCAGGCGCAGGAACAGCCGTTTAGCATTATTATCTAGAATGATCAGTTGCTTGGGATCGTCTAACCGGCTTAATTCGCCTGAGAACGTATTAAACAGCACCCGATCATTTATAATATAGTTATGCAATCATTCCCCCCCGTAACTCAACAAACAAATGATATTTTTAACTAATTTCCAGCCTATTTTACACATTAATATGCCAACTTACAGGTGAAAATGAGATTTAAGTATAAAAATAACGAGAGGTTATTATTACCAGAGGAGGGATAATGGATACTCCCTCCCTAGCGTTTTGCTGCTAAGCCGTCTGCTCGCCGCCTAGTGCATCAACTAAATCTTTAATTAACGCCGCTAACTCTCCGGTCATTAACGTGAAGTCGGCGTCAAAACGGGCTGCGAAATCTTCTTTATCGATATCCTGATTTTGGTCACGTACGGTCTCGGTAAATTTGAGCCGCTTTAGGCTACCGTCGTCGGCTAATACAAACTGAATGCGTTCTTGCCATTCCAGTGCCAGCTTAGTCACTAGTTTACCGGCTTCAATATGCGCGGCGATTTCATCACAAACCAGTTCCTGAGCTTTACAGCGGATAACACCACCGCCTTCAAGAATCGCTTTTAGTTCGGCTTCGTCTTGCAAAATAAAGCCGGTTGGCAACTGACCTGAACGCACCCACTCGGTTAGCGTCAGCTCAATCGGGCTTTCTAACGTAAGCGGAACAACAGGCAGCGATCCTAAGCTTTTACGTAATAATGCCAGCGTATCTTCTGCGCGTTTGGCGCTGGCTGCATCAACCATAATCAGGCCATTAACCGTATCGATCCATACGTTGGTCTGGTTAAAACGACTAAAGGCGCGGGGCAGTAGGGAGTGAAGAACTTCATCTTTCAGCGCGTCTTTTTCAGTTTTTTTCAGTTTTCTATGTTGTTCAGCTTCCAGTTTTTCGATGCGAGCCTGAAGGGCTTGCTTAATCACCGGAGCCGGTAATATTTTTTCTTCTTTCCGAGCGCTAATCATGATCTGATTGCCAGCGCTATGGGTCAGTGAATCACTATGAGAACCCATTGGTGAAACCCAACCTGTTTTAGCCATATCTTGGCTACCGCAAGGGCTAAAGGTTAACGGTTTTAACTGCGCCTCCATTTCATCGGCAGACAGGTTAGTTTCACGGCTAAGACGATAGATAATTAAGTTTTTAAACCACAACATATTCACTTCCATTAAAGACGGCAGCGCACTTTACTGCGCGTATAGTAAAAACATAGTCGCCATCATAACCAATCGCAACTAGGATTGTCGCTATTTGACTGACTAATAGACGAAATAGGCGCATTTTAAGTGAAATTATTTTGTTGAAATTGATGATAAATGCTGGCTGAGTTTATAACTAGCGGCGTTAATTACTCTGCTCGTCATCCTCGTGAAAATGGGGAGCCAGGTTTTCACTCACAGGCTAACTCTCGGCTTAAGGACTGGACCCCGTTTTCAACGGGTGACCACTCTCGTCATCCCCGTGAAAACGGGGATCCAGGTTTTCACTCACAGGCTAACTCTCGGCTTAAGGACTGGACCCTAGTTTCAACGGATGACCACTCTCGTCATCCCCGTGAAAACGGGGATCCAGGTTTTTACTCACAGGCTAACTCTCGGCTTAAGGGCTGGACCTCGTTTTTCAACGGGTGACCACTCTCGTCATCCCCGTGAAAACGGGGATCCAGGTTTTAACTCACAGGCTAACTCTTGGCTTAAGGACTGGACCCCGTTTTTCAACGGGGTGACGACAGCGCTACTCTCCTCGTCATCCCCGTGAAAACGGGGATCCAGGTTTTCGCTCACAAGTTAACTCTTAGCCTAAGGCGTGGGCCTCGTTTGCCAATGAACTGACGATTTTAATATTCGGGCGTTGTTATTGCGCCGCTGTAATCGTTGTTTCTCGAGCAATATAAAGATTAATCGGGTTATCGGTAGAAGATAAAAAAGAGGGTGAAGTCTACGTAGGTTGACAGGTTTCTTAGTAAAGAAACGCTGATTCAAGTATCAGGGATTAAGTTTGAATAATTTTTTATATGTCTATTTTTAGATAATGGTAAAAATTTATTTTTCACCTGGCGGGATATAAATCAAACAGATAAAGTAAAGAGTTAGCGGTAATTGTAATTGGCATGTAAAAAATAAATGATGAAACGATGTCACCGTAACAAATAAATTCATTATTTTTGTTATAAAGAATAATTGTTAGCCACTAAGGGGAGCTCAAGTATCTAATAATGGACATTGAATGCTTTTGATAACCGATTTTTGGCTAATGATTTTGTTGTGTAGCAACGCAATTGGAATATAATAAATACATCATGATTAGATATGGGTTTAAAGTAATTTGAGTACTTAAATGTGAAAGGGTAATAAACCATTTCAAAATATTAACCAATAGATTATATATATCAAAAAATTTCATAATATTAATAAATATTACATCGTTTAGGCTATGTGGCTTTTTTGTGTGCGTTTTAAGTGATTAATGAATAAATTAACTCCAAAGAATCGGTGAGATATGATCGCAAAACCAATAGAGTCGATAAAAAACATTGGCGAGGAAGTCATGTCTTCGTCAGACTCGTTTTCTCTTCATTTAAAGAAAAATCAGCGCCTTGACTTTAACTCTTTTAAGGATGCTATCTATTATCTTGAGGCTGGGACGATATCCATTTTTAGGCTAAGCGATAACGTATTGACTATCAGCGTTGAATCTCCTTTTGTTTTCGGCTTAACGCAGCTGAGAAATCAGTACCGCTATCATTATCTGCGCTGTGAGGAAGAGAGCATAGTTTGGGGGATTGATAAAGGTAATGCTGAAAAACTTTTTGATAACAAAGGATTGTGGAAGTTTTCTTCTGATATCTTGGGGTATATTTCGAATCTTTATTACCACAGAGAACAGATGACGTCGAAAAAGAGCGTTAATGAGATCGTGGTGCAACACCTTGGTTATATCTGGGGGATGCCGGTTGAGGAAAGGAGTAAAACGTCTGTGTACAGTTTTATTCTATCCAGAAATCATATATCACGCAGCGCTGTGCATAAGGTTATTCATGAGTTAGTTGATTCTAATTACATTGCGATTAGCAGAGGGAAGCTAGTGGATATGGATACAGAATCTGTTTTTAAAGGTGATCAGCATTCTCAATATATTTAGGCTGTCGTATATCACATAACGATGGAGAGTCTATCGATACACCTAACCATGAAAAATAGATTTAATAGGGAGGGTATTGATTTTATCCATCTGTTATTAAAGAATTTCATGGGTTAGTGAGCCGTCAGTTGACGTTTGTTAAATTTTTTTCTATACATTTTTGGATAATAAAAAACGGCCTTTTATTTTTGATATTTATATTAAATGAATAACTGATATATTTTTCTTCAGAAATAGCTGATTGAATAATTAACATAAAGGGAATAAACCATTAATTTAGTGTCTAATTTTGGATATTGATAATTATTTTGTAGGTTGGGGTGATGGTTCAACTCATTGTATGTTTTATTTAAATAAATATAATAATGGGATGATAAAACATGATTTGTTTTCATGCAGTTAAGGTTGATGTTATTCACCTTCGCTGAGGTTATTTTATTTTCAATTATCAAACAGAGTGAGTGTTATGAATATAAAGCCGATTTGTCTTCACTGTGGTAACGATGACGTTCGAAAACACGGGATGGCTCGTTCAAAAATACAGCGTTATATATGCCTGCATTGTCATAAAACTTTTCAAAAACGATATATCTATCGTTGCTATGTAGAAAACTCGCAAGAATTGGCCAAGAGTAATTAGTAAAAAGAAGTAGATAATGGAATATTGTCATTTATCATCCAGGATCACCACCATCAGTAAGATTAAATAATCATCTCATGGTGGTGATCTGTTTTACCTGGCTAATTCTACTTTTCGGCAGAACTATACCTTATAGCGCCCATCCAGTTTACTGACTCCCAGCCCGTTAATTTTCTTAACCTGTATCTGTACCGGAATTCGCTCTTTCATGGCGTCGATATGGCTGATAACGCCAATGGTTTTACCGCTGGCATTTAGGTTATCTAGAGCATCCAGCGCGATATCTAAGGTTTCAGCATCCAGCGTGCCGAAGCCTTCATCTAAAAACAGCGAATCAATACTGGTTTTATGGCTGACTAAATCAGACAGTGCCAATGCTAGTGCCAGACTGACCAGAAAACTTTCACCGCCGGAGAGGGTTCGGGTATCACGAATATTATCGGCCTGCCAGGTATCGACGACTTGGAGTTCGAGGGTTTCACTCTCTTTACGCTGCAACAAATAGCGGCCATGAAGTCGGGTTAACTGACCGTTGGCCAGATAGACCAAGTGATCCAGCGTAAGGCCTTGAGCAAATTTACGGAATTTAGCCCCGTCGCTGGAACCAATCAGATTATTGAGATAGGCAAGGTCGTCAACCTCTTGTTGATGCTGAGCAATCTTTTCTATCAGCGCCTGCTGGTTTTGCAGATTTAGCCGATCGCTTTCTAGCTGCTGGCGAATTTCCCCCTGACGTATACCGTTAGCCTTGAGCTCTAAACTCAGGGTATTAAGACGCTGAACTAACATATCTGTCGGGGTATCCGGTAACAGTTTTTCCGGCGGATGAGCCAGATGCCGTTGCAGAGTATTTTGAGCTTCGGCCAGTAGGGTTTGAGCCCGAATTAAAGCGGCGTTCAGCCGATCTTTTAACTCAATCAGTTGCTGGCGCTGCTCTTCAGAGAGCAGGGCGAGGGTGAAGTCGGTTTCATCACGGAATGTTGTCGTTTGCAAAGCCTGTATAAAGTCATTCTCACCGTTTAATAAAGCCAGTTGCTTAACCTGCGATTGCTGCTTTAAGGTTGAATGTTGGCCGCTCAAAGCGCTCAAGCGGTCATTGGCCTGCTGCCAAACGATTTGGCTATTGGCTATATTTTGTTCCAATAACCGGTGCTGTTGTTGAATGTGCTGTTGTACCTGTTCAACCTGTTGTTCGCCAAACAATTTGTGACGCTGTAATGTTAATTTTTCAAGCTCATCTTTGGCGTGCTGGTATTGAACCTGATGTTCTTTTTCTTGTGCCTGATAGCTATCCAGGCGAGCCTGTTCGCCAGCAACTGCGGCATTCAACGCTGAAATCTGTTGTTCAATAAGGCGCTGGTCTGCCAAGTGTTTTTGCCATTGGCTCCACTCATGTTTTCTGTCATTAAGCCAGCTTTGGTACTGTTCGGGCTCTGGCAGAGCGAATCCTTGAAGAACCAGTGCAGACTCTAATCGTGAGATTAATGACTGATGGTCTTGCTGACGAGCTTTAAGCGCTTGTTCAAGCTGTAGGATATTAGCCTGTTGGTGGCTGATATTTTGCTTTAACAGCGTTAGCTGTTGGGCTGCCTCGGTGATAGCTAATTGCCGTTTAGCGAGCTGTTCTTTAGCCTGTAGCCATTTTTGTTCCGACTGTTCCAGCTCAACAACCTGTTGGTTAACCTGCTGCTCTTGAGTACGGTAAGTCTCAAAATAGTTAACTATCTGCTGGTTATCATTAATATCTAGCTCAAGTACCAGCCGCTGGCAGAGTTGTAACCATTGTTCAGTTAGCTGAGTCAGCTGACGTTGCCCCAGCTCAATTTCTTGCTGTCGCTGAGCATTTTGTTCGGTAATCAGTTTTATTCGGCTGCCCAGATCTGTGCCCTGGTCGTGAATTAGTTGGGTTTCAGATTCAAGCTGCTTTAAACGTAATTCAGTCTGTGAAGGTTTGACCGACTGATACTCAGTTAACAGAGGATGATGAGATGAACCACAGAGCGGACAGGGGGTATCTGGCTGTAATAGGGCGCGTTCTTGCTCAAACCGCACAATAAGCTTTTCTTGTTCATACAGTTTTCTTAAGTCGGTCAGATGCTGCTTCTTATCTGCATACAGTTTACGCTTAACCACCAGCTCAGCATTAAGTTGTTCAAGGCTGGTTGAGAGCTCAGCCTGCTGTTTTAACTGACAACGCTGCTTTTTATCGGCCTCCTGATAACGCTCATATAGCAGGGCTAAAGCTTGCTGGTCATCCCGGTGATAAATAAAGCTATCGCGCTGGCGCTTAAGTCCGGCTAAGTCTTGCTTGTTAAGGCGCTGAGAGTGTTGGTTATCTATTTGGTTAAATGTTCGCTGAAGAGTACCAATATCAGCATCAGCTTTTGCCTGATTTTCGCTTGCCTGCGTAAGCTGTTGAGTCAGCTGTTTCAACGTCAGGTTTTTTTGCTGAATTTGGTCCTCTAATGCCTGAATTTCCGGGCGTTGCTGGCTTAGCTGAGTGAGCTGTTGTTGCCAGAGCGGCAGATTTTCACCTAAAGCGTGATGGGTTGGATGACGGTTAAAGTAATCGGCCAGCGCGGTCTGTTTAGCGATTAATTCTGCGCGTTGCTTAGCGGACTGTTGGCAGATTTGGCGCTGCGCATTGAGCTGTTGCTGAACAGCATTTCCTTCGGTTGTCAGGCGATGCAGGTCTTGCTGTTGGCGCGCAATCTGTAGGTCTAGAGGAATAACCTGTTTGGTTATCAGCGTTTCGGTTTTCTCATCGATCTTGAATTGCTCATCCCGCTGTTGAATAGCGGACTGATGTGCATCTGCCTGCTTTTTAACTTCCAGAGTCAGCGTGGTTTCAGCGGCTGCGATTTGCTCAAGCTCACGGGCGATATCCGCGTTTTCTTTGCGTAACCTGAGCAGTTCCGTATAGGCCGGGCGGAGTTTTTCCGCCGGTTGGCTCTGTTGCAGCTTATCCAGCGGACCTTGTTGCAGATGTAACTGCTGTTGGGCCGCGACGAACTGCTGTTGCTGATGTTCCACCAACTGAGTATATTCGGCGCGTTTGTTTAGCCATTGCTTGTCGGCCTGCAGGCGGGTTATTTGCTGGCTAAGTTCCGTTTCAGCAATCAGTAGCTGTTCGGCCTGCTGTGTTAGTGCAGATTTATCGCTTTCCGTTAAAAGCTGTACGCCGCCGAGATGTGCATACAGTCCGTCGAGCTCTGCTTTCGCCTCTTTATGTGCCTGAAACACCCGTTCCGACACTAAACCGTATATTTCGGTACCGGTAAGTTCTTCCAACAGTTCGGCCCGCTCGTTGGGTTCCGCATTGAGAAATGCGGCAAACTCTCCCTGAGAAAGCATCATCGATTTGGTGAAGCGACTGAAGTCCAGACCGGTAATTTGAGCGATCAGATCGAGTTTATCTCTGACTTTGTCGGTAATAATTTTACCGTCGCTTAAATAGGCCAGTTCAACTTTTGGCGTTTGCAAATTGCCATCAGCGCTGCCCTTAGCCCGACGTTGGCTCCAGAATGCCCGGTAGCCGGTACCCTTAACCTCAAACTCCACCTCAGCCAGTGACTCTGCCGTGTGATGGGTCATCAGTTCATTATGGGTTGGCGAAACGTTCAGACGGGGGGTTTTATGGTAGAGCGCCAGACAAACCGCATCCAATAAGGTGGTTTTACCTGCACCGGTGGCACCGGTAATGGCAAACAGGCCGTTATCGCAGAACGGTTCTTGAGTAAAATCGATTTTCCATTCGCCTTTCAGCGAGTTGATATTTTTTAAACGAAGACTAAGAATTCTCATTTTAATAAGCCTCCGGTTTTATCATCTTGTTGTGCGGTTTTGTTTTGGTTATCCGCCAAGCTGTCTGCCAGATTAAGAAACAGATGTTTTATCCGCTGTTGTCGTTGCTGTTGGTCATCTGTTTGTGGCTCATCCAGCGCTAAGCGACGCTCAAATACTTCATTAACCGTTAATTCAGATAGCGTTTCACGGGCCTGTCGCTGAATTGACTGGCGGGTCAGATCTTTGCTTCGCCGCAATAGCACCACTTCAACCGGTAAAGGTTCAACCAACTGCTGGATATGGCGCTGAACGTCGTTGAGATAATGTTGGGAAATGACTTCAATATCCAACCATATCGGTCTTTCTGCCGAATAGTCACTAAAGGCAGCCAGCTCGGCCTCTATCTGAGCAATATCACCTTTAATCAGCCGCATAGGCTGAAATTCGGGTACGGTCAGCAGGGTGATAGATTGCAGATTAGCCTGTTGAAACTCAACCAAGACTACGCTTTTCTGTTGCCCGGCTTCATCAAAGCTCAGGGCAATCGGAGAGCCTGAATAACGAATATGTTCTGACTTTGCGACGATTTGCGGGCGGTGAATATGGCCGAGTGCAATGTAGTCGGCAGGGGGAAAGGCCTGCGCCGGGAAGGCATCTAAAGTGCCAATATAGATATCCCTGACTGAATCGGTAGTGGATGCACCCACGGTCGTCAGATGACCGGTGGCGATAATAGGAATAGGTTGGGCATATTCCTGTCGCTTATCCAGCGCCAGTTGGTAAATTTGTTGGTAGTGATCGGCAATAGCCTGTTGTAGCGCAAGGTGTTTCTCGCCGGAAGATTGTCCCGCCTGGCTAGTGACAACGTCACGAGTGCGAATAAACGGAATCGCACAGAGTATGGCCGCGGCGTCGCCCTGGCGGTTATTTAATACAATAACTTGCTGCTGCGGCTGCTCTAATACGCTGGCGATAACCTGGGTATTTAAATAACTCAGAAGCTCTCGGGACTCATTCAAGGTAGCGACTGAATCATGGTTACCGCCCAAAATAACGAGCTGGCAGCCGGTCTTTTGTAATCTGACAATAAACTGGTTATACAGCTCGCGCGCATAGCTGGGAGGCGAAGTCGTATCAAAAATATCCCCGGCAACGATAATGGCATCAACCTGATACTGTTCAACCTGGCCGGTCAGCCAGCTAAGAAAAGCCTGATGCTCTGCGGCCCGGCTTTTGGTGAAAAAGTATTGACCAAGATGCCAGTCGGAGGTGTGGATAATGCGCATGATTCCTCTCTGTCAGGGAAGACAGACTCATTTCGAGTTGCCTGAAAAAGAATTATACTCAGGTAAGCCTGCCAGGACCAATCAACTTAGTTTTTCAATTGCGCTATAGCCAAAATAATTCGAGCCGCATGGCGGCGGCAAGGGGTCAAGTTCCGATACGTTTACTTAAGTAAGTGATTCGGGTGAGTGAATTCAACAAAGATGCAGCTTGAAGTATGATGGGTATAAAAAATTGATAACGTAATAAAAGTGTCATATATCTATCGCATAATGTGCGTGAACTATAATGAGACAGCGGTAATCGCGTCGGTAACGATTTAGGTCGCTGTACCGATAAACATTCCGAAACGTACAGGTAAAACTGAGCCCGCATGATGAAACGTATATTGGTGGTTGAGGATGAAGCACCTATCCGGGAAATGATTTCTCTTGTACTTGAACAAAATGGTTTTGACGTCGTTGAGGCCGCTGATATTTATTCAGCGCAAACGCTGTTAGCTGAGCCATTCCCCGATCTTATCTTGCTGGACTGGATGCTGCCCGGTGGTTCAGGCATTCAGTTTATTAAAAATATTAAACGACATGATTTGACTCGTGATATTCCGGTCGTGATGTTGACGGCTCGTAGCGAAGAAGACGACCGAGTTAGCGGTTTAGAATCCGGCGCTGATGATTATGTGACTAAGCCGTTTTCGCCTAAAGAACTTATTGCGCGCATCAAAGCGGTGCTACGCCGTAGCTCTCCGGTAACAGAACATGAGTCTTTGAGTTTTAACGGACTGGTTTTGGATCCTTCCTCTCATCGGGTTATGGCAAATGATGCCCCGTTAGATATGGGCCCGACTGAATATAAATTGCTGCATTTCTTTATGAGTCAC
>POVV01000978.1_pt1 | contig 12935 bp, 13 predicted proteins | sample 1560271 | NCBI WGS metagenome assembly POVV01 (sample SAMN08337232, study PRJNA429181) | Bioreactor metagenome, whole genome shotgun sequencing project. | biome: cows' rumen and soil; feature: anaerobic; isolation source: anaerobic chemostat enrichment culture, galacturonate as sole carbon... | reverse complement strand
ATACACAATACCAATCGGGTTGATTATTTTTTTGCCAAAAGATAACTTCAAGCTCTAATTACCCCAATAGCGTCTACATCACCATTAATGTCATGCTTAAAACCACCAATCAGCTGTTCGCCAAATGTGATCTTACAAAAGGAACCTTTAGCCTTAATCCATTACAATCAGGAAAGGATGCGGTCGTTAAGCCATCCTCTTTGTTATTCAGGCATCAAATGGAGCAAGAGAGTGCAGCATTCTCATCACATTGAATTAATCTGGCTTGAAGACTGTCGCGCACTGGCAGAAACGTTGAATTTTTCACGCGCAGCCCAGCGCAGAAATGTCACTCAGCCGGCATTTAGCCGACGCATACAGGCATTAGAACAGTGGACCGGAACGCCGTTATTTGAACGAAACCGTCGTGAGGTAAAACTGACTAAAGCCGGCGAGGTTTTTAATCAACAGGCTATAAAGCTATTACGTATGATTGGCACCATGCATCAGACCACGCTGGAAGCCGCCGGCGTTTCATCACCGATGCTCATTTTTGTCGCTACCCACTGCCTGTCATCAACCTTTTTTCCCGGCTGGATTAGAAAAAGCCAGGTTGAGCATGTATACGAGACCCTCAAGCTGGTTTCAGATACTTTATCAGCCTGTGAAAGAATGTTCTTACACGGCGACGCACAGTTTTTGCTGTGTCACTGCCACCAAAACACCCTCGACCATTTAACTCCCGGTCAGTTTACCAGTCTGAAAGTCGGCCAGGATGAGTTAATCCCGCTGTGCGTTTCAACCGGCGATGGCGTAACGCCAAAATGGCAGCTCGCCCGTCAGACCAAAGATGTTCCTTTATTGTGCTATAGCAATGATTCAGGATTAGGGCGGATTATCAATCATTGCCCGAAGGTGGGTGATGCTGTCAGGGAGATGAAAAAGGTATTTACCTCTGATTTAGCAACTTCACTATTAGCCATGGTGCGAGCAGGTGACGGCGTTGCATGGCTGCCCCGTTCACTGGCTGAATCAGATCTGATGAATGGCACATTAGTTAATGCCGGTTCTGAAGCCCGCGACTTCAGCGTTCCTATCGAGATTCGCCTATTTCGTCCCGCAACCCCGCTACCGGCAGCGGCAGAAAAGCTGTGGGCACAGTTTGAAACGGTATCGGCTTAAGCCCGGCTGAATACTCCGGTGTGTTTCCGAGTTTGAAAATAGTGATTATCAAACCCGGAGATTAAGTTAATACTATCGAATCATGCCGGTTTGCTAGCAAACCAAATCTACGCAAATCTAAAATTAAACCGTCGGATAAAATTACTCGGCTAATTCCCTCATAACCTTAATCAGGTCTGATTTACCTTCAAAACCAATTCCCGGTAGCTCAGGCATCACAATATGGCCGTTCTGAACCGAGACTGAATCAGGGAAGCCGCCATAAGGCTGGAACAGATCGGGGTAGCTTTCGTTACCGCCGAGCCCCAATCCTGCTGCGATATTTAACGACATCTGATGCCCGCCGTGAGGAATACAGCGTTTCGGTGACCAGCCAAATTGCGCCAGTACGTCCAAAGTACGCAGATATTCAACCAGCCCATAAGATAACGCGCAGTCAAATTGCAGATAGTCACGATCGGGACGCATGCCGCCATGGCGCAGCAGATTGCGGGCATCCTGATGGGAAAACAGATTTTCTCCGGTTGCCATCGGTCCCGGATAAAATTCAGACAACGCCGCCTGTAGGGAATAATCCAGAGGGTCACCGACCTCTTCATACCAGAATAGCGGGTATTCCCGCAGCATTTTGGCGTAGGCAATGGCAGTTTCTAAATTAAACCTGCCGTTAGCATCAACCGCTAATTGGGCCTGATCGCCGATCTCATCGAGAACCGCATCAATCCTGCGGCGATCTTCGTCCAGAGAAGCACCGCCGATCTTCATTTTAACTACCGTGTAGCCACGGTTAAGATAGCTGCGCATTTCTTGACGCAGTGCGGTCAGATCTTTTCCCGGATAGTAATAGCCGCCGGCGGCATAAACAAAGACCTCAGGATTAGCTTCAACGCCTTTCATCTCTGCCAGCATGCGGAATAAAGGCTTACCGGCAATTTTGGCCGTTGCATCCCAAATCGCCATATCCAATGTCCCGACGGCAACGGATCGTTCACCATGGCCGCCGGGCTTTTCATTCACCATCATCGCATTCCACACCCGATGGGGATCCAAATTATCACCTTTATCGTTTAACAGACTGTCCGCATCCGCCTGCAGAATACGCTGTTGAAAACGTTCGCGGATCAGGCCGCCCTGACCATAGCGACCATTGGAATTAAACCCGTAGCCGACCACGCGCCGACCATCAACCACCACATCGGTGACTACCGCGACCAGGCTGGTCGTCATTTTACTGAAATCGATATAGGCATTTCGGATAGGAGAAGCAATCGGCTTGGTTATTTCAACTACGTCAATAATTCGCATGGCTAATTCCTTTGGTTAAGCAATTATATTGATGACCGGTACCCGAAATAACTCGAGTGACATTGAGGCCAACCAACTCCGCCAACAAAAAGCTAACTTCAAGTATGACGGGTATAAAGCGAGTATAACGGTAGGCTGATTTGCTTTTCTAATGCCGGTTCAGCCGGCTGTTATGCCGTGAAAGCATCACTAAAATAAAACCCCGCCGCGGATCAACGCGACGGGGTTTTTGATCACCAGATGAAAAGGTTTGAGCTCAAAGCATTACCAGTCGATCCCCTTCTGTGCCTGAATGCCATTTTCAAAAGCATGTTTTACCGGACGCAGCTCACTCACCGTATCTGCCAGCTCGGTAATATCCCGGTGGCAGGCTCGGCCAGTAATAATCACGCTTTGGTGAGGCGGCCGATTCTTCAATGCAGTCAGTATCTCATCCAGCGCTAAATAACCGCAGGGAATCATATAGGTCAGCTCATCCAGCACCACTAAATCAAATGACGCATCGGCCAGCATGCGCAAACCTTCTAGCCATGCTTCCTCAGCCGCTTTGATATCAGCGCCTTTGTCTTGAGTATTCCAGGTAAACCCGGTTGCCATAACGTGAAATTCAACGCCGTTTTTCTCCAGCAGATTACGTTCCCCGTTTTCCCATGTCCCTTTGATAAACTGAATAACACCGACCTTTAGGCCGTGGCCGACCGCTCGGGCTACCGTACCAAAAGCCGCGGTAGACTTACCTTTACCGTTGCCGGTAAAGACGATAATAATACCGCCGGTTTTAGTTGCCGCCGCAACGCGTTCTTCTACGCGCTCTTTTAGCTGTTGTTGACGCTGTTGATATCTGTCTTCGCTCATACTGATGTTCCTCAGTGTTGAATCTGAATATCACTACTGGTGGCAACCTGCACATATCTGTGACTGAATCTGGTCAAAGAATGAGTTACCTTTATCATCCACCAGAATAAACGCCGGGAAGTTTTTCACTTCCATTTTCCACACCGCTTCCATCCCCAGCTCCGGATACTCAAGGCAGGTCAGGCTTTCAATATAATCCTGAGCCAGTATGGCTGCCGATCCACCGATACTGCCTAAATAGAATCCGCCGTGCTTATGACAGGCATCGGTTACCTGCTGACCGCGGTTGCCTTTAGCCAACATCACCATGCTCCCGCCGCAGGACTGGAACAGATCAACGTAAGGGTCCATTCGACTGGCGGTTGTCGGTCCCATAGAACCTGACACAAACTCTTCCGGCTTTTTGGCCGGCCCGGCGTAATAAACAGGATGGTTTTTGATGTAGTCGGGCAGCTCTTCGCCTTTATCTAAACGCTCTTTAAGCTTGGCATGAACAATATCGCGGGCAACAATCAGCGGACCATTAAGGGATACTCGGGTTGAAACCGGATGGCCGGAAAGCTGCTGCAGAATATCAGCCATCGGGCGATTAAGGTCGATATTTACCACGCTGCCCTCATTCCCTTCACGGAAATGCGCAGGAATATAGCGCTCCGGATGGTACTCCAGCTTTTCCAGCCAGATACCCTGTTTGTTAATCTTGGCTTTAATATTACGGTCAGACGAACAGGAAATCGCCATTCCGATAGGACACGATCCGCCGTGGCGCGGCAGGCGAATAACCCGAACGTCATGAACTAAATACTTACCGCCAAACTGAGCTCCTAAGCCGAACTCGCGGGAAGCGTCCAGCAGCTCTTTCTCCAGTTCGATATCACGGAAAGCCTGACCGTGCTCATTTCCTTCGGTGGGTAGGTTATCGTAATACTTAGTTGACGCTAATTTAGCCGTTTTTAGGTTGGTTTCTGCTGAGGTTCCGCCGACGACAAAGGCCACATGGTAAGGCGGGCAGGCAGACGTTCCGAGGCTTCTCATTTTTTCGGTCAAAAAGGCCTTTAGCTTTCCCGGTTCTAAAATGGCTTTCGTTTCCTGATACAGCGCCGCTTTATTCGCAGAACCACCGCCTTTATTGACAAACAGGAAGCTGTATTCATCACCCTCTGTGGCATAAATATCAATTTGCCCCGGTAAGTTAGTACCGGTATTCACTTCGGTATACATATCCAGAGCGGCATTTTGCGAATAGCGCAGGTTGTCATTCTGGAAGGTGCGATAAATTCCTAACGATAGCGCAGCCGCATCATCCGTCCGGGTCCAGACATGCTCGCCCTTCTTGGCAACAATGGTGGATGTTCCCGTATCCTGACAGTTTGGCAAAATGCCTTTGGCTGAAATCTCAGCGTTACGTAGCAGCTGTAGCGCGACATATTTGTCGTTTTCGCTGGCTTCAGGGTCGCTTAAAATATTACCGACCTGCTGCTGATGAGCCGGGCGGAGAAAAAAGGAGGCATCATGAAGCGCCTGTTGGGCAACTAGCGTTAACGCTTCCGGTTCAATTTTTAATATTTCCTGCCCGTCACAAACTAAGGTGGACACATATTTATCACTCAGAAGATAGTACTCGGTCTCGTCTTCTGATAAAGGAAAGGGTTGTTGATAAAAAAATTTATTATTAGACATTTTTTTCACTCATTTAATCGTAGGGAAGAAATATAAAAATAGTCGTATTTATTATTTAACAAATAGAAAATTAATAATATTTAAGATGTACTGAGCTCAATTTATTACACCACATCATTATTAATTTAAAAAAGTAAAAAGCAAATGATCTATCTGCAACAGATGGTGCACATAAGTTAATAAGTAATAGTTAGCACACAACTAAAAACACCCAAACCCAATAAACACGGAGCGTCCATACCAATGGAAAAATAACGGCAGAATATTTTTATTAAAATTAAAATAGAGTTTAATATTAAAAATAAGAATTACATCACAAACTAAATTTTATTTAGCCATAAAGCAATGCGTTATTAAAATCCAAAACAAAAATATCAGACAGGGGAAAACCCACCGAATAAGGTGTCATATTTTCCCCTGCTGTTCTCAGAATCAATAATAAAAAACATATCAGACGTTATTGCTAGCTTTGTTTTTGTTTCAGTGCTTCCGCTTTTGATTTTTCATGAACCCACTGGCTGAACTTTTGTAAGCTCTGCAAACCTATCTTGTCTTCCTTATAGGTCAAGATAAAGTGGTTGCCGGTACTCATGGGTAAATCACACGGAATCACCATATCACCATTCTCTAAATCTTTTTGAATGGCAAAGCGCGGAAGTAATGCCACGCCAAGATTAGAGCGCACCGCTGATATCAGCATAGACAGCAGGTCAAAACGCGGCCCCATTCGGACTTTAGGATTACTTACGCCGGATAATCCAAACCAGTCAAACCATGAATCCAACCGTGTCGTCTGATGAAGCAGAGTAAACTCTTCCAGCAGCTCTTCCGCTCGCATCACTTTTTTATCGTCTCGCCACAGCATTCGACTACATACCGGAACCAGTTCTTCTTCAAATAAAGATTCATTCTCAGCCCAAGGGCTGCAAAAATCCTCTCGCATAATTGCCGCATCATATTTCAGATGCAGGAAATCTGCCGGCGTAGTCAGCGCGATAAGATTAAGCACAATGCCGGGGTGTTTTTCACGAAAGTCATTCAGGTTAGGAATAAGCCAGTGGGTACTAAAGGTTGGCGTCGCAGCCACTTCAAGTACCTGTTGGGTTGAATGATAAGACATGATGCTTTGAGTATCCCTCTCCAACTGCTCTAAGGTTTCTCTGACTAGCTTGAGATAATAGTGCCCGGCATCATTAAGAAAAATTCGCTTACGCACATGATGAAATAGCGAAACGTTAAGAAACTCTTCCAGCGCCGTGATTTGCCGGAAAACCGCACTTTGCGTTAAGGCTAACTTCTCTGCTGCACGCGTGTAGCTTTCATACTGGGCAACCGCCTCAAACGTCACTAGTAAATCGGTCTTAGGAATTTTACACCGCATTTTAGCCCTCCTGACATTGATAATAGGGTCAATCAATACATACATCGCCGTTATTGGCTTAATGACCGACGTAAACTAAAGCCGCTGTTTTCCTGTAGCCCCATGTCGCAATACATGGCACAGGCTGCACCGACTACGGACATAGCTATCGCCGCCCCGCTTCCTTCTCCCAGTCGTAAATCCAGATATAAATAAGGTGTTAAGTTAAGATGTTGCAGAGCGCGTTTAGCGCCTTTCTCTGCTGAGAAATGTGAAGGAATACAATACTCCCGCGCAGCCGGCGCTATCTGACAGGCCGCCAGTGCAGAAGCATAAGAAAGAAAACCGTCAAGAATGACCGGAACGCCACAGGCTGCCGCCCCCAGAATCACCCCGGTCATCCCCACCAGGTCGAAACCTCCTACCTTGGCCAGAACATCAATGCCATCGTTGGGATCGGGTTGGTTAACCACAATCGCCTGACGCACAATATTTTCTTTATGTTTCACCCGCGCCTGAGGCAAATTGGCCCCGATACCAACCACTTCATGAGGGTCACAGCCGGTGAGTACGCTGACAATTGCTGATGCCGGCGTGGTGTTGGCTATCCCGAGTTCACCAACGCCAAAAACAGAAATCCCTTGCCCGACCCGCTGCTGAACCAACTGAGCGCTGGCTAATATCAACTGTTCTGCCTGCTGATAGCTCATGGCGGGCCCCTGAGCTATATTGCCGCAGCCTCTGGCAACTTTGAGCGACATCAGGCCATCAATAGGTTCGCAATCAATACCGATATCAACCGGCAGCACGCTGGTATTACTGTTTTTAGCCAGTACGCATACGCCGGTTAGTCCTTTTTGCATATTACGCGCCTGAATCGCGGTAACATTTTTAGGTGTAATCGCCACGCCCTCATCAAATACACCGTGATCGGCACACATCACCACAATCTCTTTTTGCAGATCTTGTAGATCTGAAATTCCCGGCATGCCGAAAAGTTGTACCGCCAGCGTTTCAAGCCGGCCAAGGCTTCCCGGTGGTTTTGCCAGACTATCAATGTGTTTGACGGCATAGTTCATATGGGCCCGGTTCAAGGGCTGTATCGACGAAATTAAACTCTGAATTGTTTTCATTATGGTTATTCTCATTCTTCAGGCAGGTACTGCACCTGCCCATTAAATACCCGTAAAGTGATAAACCCGGCATGATTCTCCACCATGCTGTAAGCCTGGTGCTGAAAGCCAAAATGCCACATTGCCTCCGCCGGCATATTCAGTAGCCGGGCTAACAACAGGCTCAAAACGCCTTGGTGGGCAACAATCAGTTGATGACCAGAGGTGGTTGTCGCCCTTAGCTGCTCGGCAAACTCCGTCACCCGCTGAGCAAAATCCTCAAAGGGTTCGCCTCCGGTTGCACATGCCTTCTGCCCGCCGGTTAGCCAGCGTTGCCAGCCGTGAGGATCATTTTTAGCAATCTCCTCAAAGTGGCGCATTTCCCATGCACCAAAGTGCATCTCGTTCAGCCGCCGATCAAACTGCATAGATCGGGAACGGGCAGGCAAAATGATATTGGCCGTCTGCTGTGCCCGGCGTAGCTGGCTGCAGTACACCGACTCAAACTTAACGCTTTTGAGGGCCAATTTTATCTTCCGCGCCTGAGCAAGGCCGGTTCGGGTCAGCCCGAGATCCGTACTGCCATAAAACAGCCCTTTTTCATTAGCTTCGGTCTGACCATGACGAACCAGAAAAAATCGCATCCGTTAGCTCCAAAGTAGTGCCAGCAGAAAAATAACCTCACCCAGCTCTTCTGAGGCGCCCAGCGTATCTCCGGTTTGGCCACCGAGGTGATAACAGAAGTATCGGCTCAGGCCATAAACCGCCATCAGTGTGATCCCCATGGCGAACAGGCCCTGCCAGCCACTGATAACGCCGATGAATATCCCGCCAAGTAACAAGGTGCTGCCCGTTTCGCGCCGCGACACTTGGCCGATGTAGATATTCCCCATCCCTTCACCTTCGCGGGAATAGCGTTGTCGGTACATCAATAAAACCATGGCCGTACGCCCGGCAACCGGAGCGCACACCAATACCGCAAACAGCTGCAGCGGTAAGAGGTGAGAGAGTTCCACCACGGCCAGCGTTTTAATCCCGATACAAAACACCAATGCCAACCCGCCGTGAGTACCCAAGCGGCTGTCACGCATAATCTCCAGCATCCGCTCCCGGTTACGGGCAGAGAAAATGCCATCGCAGGTATCAGCCAGTCCGTCTAAATGAAAGCCGCCGGTTAACAGTGCCAGTGCCAGCACATAACCCATTGCGCCAATATAAATACCGCCGCCGGACTGGCTAACCCCGACGGAAATTGCCGCCGCAATAGCGCCGACAATCAGCCCGACCAGCGGAAAAATCGGTACTCCGCGGCCATATTGCCGAAAATCAACGCCGCTCGCCCAAGACGCCGGAACCGGAATTCGGGTAATAAATTGTAACGTTGCCCAAAACATCGCCGGTTTCATTTAATTCTCACTCCAATACCGGACACCACCAGCCATACCTCATCTGCCGCAGCGGCAAGCCGCTGATTAGCCCGCCCGGCAATGTCCACAAAGTGGCGAGCCAGTCGGTTCTCAGGCGTAATCCCCATGCCTAACTCGTTAGTGATGATATAAACCGGCGTTCGGCAACTTTTACTGGCATCGATCAGATCGCTAATTTGTTGGTCAATAAAGGCTTCCAGAGGTGCGAAATCCAGAGTGTCGGGCGACTCAGCGCCGGACTGTTCAAACAGCAAATTGGCTATCAGCGTTGTAATACACTCCAGCATCACCCCTTCACCGGGCTTAACTTGTTGACGAATAACATCGCCTAACTGCTGAAAACCTTCCCACGTTCGCCAGTGAGCCGGACGCTGCGTTTTATGGCGAGCGACTCTGGCCGCCATCTCGCTATCGGTAATCACTGAGGTGGCGATATACAGCACCTGTTCGCAGCGAGTCTTTGCCAATTTTTCGCCAAAAGCGCTTTTGCCGCTGCGCGCTCCGCCGGTGACTAAAATCATGCCGTTACCTCCTGGTGTTGGCGTATTAACCGATAGATTCGGTCAATATCCAGATGCTCTCGCATGCCGGCGGCTAAGATATTGAACTGCTGCTCTTTATGTAGCGCATAGTCGAAGCTGTCATTGTCCAGCGCAGGAAGGCCTTTATTACTGCGTAACTGATTAAGCAGCGGGCGGGTAAAATTATTCTGGTCGAAGATTCCGTGAAGATAGCTGCCCATCACCGAGCCATCCCGGTTAACTGCCCCGTCACTCCACACCTCACTCTGACCATTGCGTAAGTCCATTTCGGCCAGCGCAATCGCGTTATCACCCAGCCTTGAAACCCCCATATGAATTTCATAGCCTGCAATCGGTTGTTGGCTGCACCGGGCTAAAAAGCCCGGCAGATTATCCCGGGTTACACCTTTAACCTGAGCGGTATGTTTTTTAGTTTCAAACTGGGTTTCTACGTCTAGCAGGCCGAGCCCGTGCATATGGCTCAGCCCGGATTCCACTTCATCAAATATCTGAGTCCCCAGCATTTGATAACCGCCACAGATACCGATAATCGGCGTTCCGGCCTGATGGGCATCAATAATCGCTTTATCCATCAGCTTGCTTTGTAACCACGTCAGGTCACCCAGCGTGTTTTTACTGCCCGGCAGAATGATCAAATCAGCGCCGGTAAGTTGCTGTGGGTCGGCGGTATAACGCAGGCGAACGTCAGGCTGTGCGGCCAGTGCATTAAAATCGGTGAAGTTAGCAATATGAGGAAGCTGTACCACGACAATATCCAGTAGCTCACTGGCTTTGCCGTGATATTTTCCGACCTGTAGGGCAACGCCGTCTTCATCTTCCAGATCGACATCCAGCCATGGCAAAACCCCAAGTACAGGAACCTGAGTTAAAGATTCAATCTGAGTAATGCCGGGCTTCAGCAGCTCAATATCGCCGCGAAACTTATTGATGATCACGCCTTTTACCCGCGCCTTCTCATCCGGCTCAAGCAGGGCCAGCGTGCCATAGATAGAGGCAAATACGCCGCCCCGATCGATATCGGCAACCAGAATTACCGGCGCATCGGCCAGCTTAGCCATGCCCATATTCACAATATCGCGATCGCGCAGATTGATCTCTGCCGGGCTTCCGGCCCCTTCCAGCACCATGATATCGGCTTCAGCACACAGGCTACGGTAGACATCCTGAATTTGTTGCTGTAACTGAGGTTTATATTGATGGTATTCAACGGCATCCATATTGCAGGCAACGCTGCCCATTAAAACCACCTGAGCTTTACGGTCGCTGGTGGGTTTAAGCAACACCGGGTTCATACGTACATCCGGCTTAATACCCGCCGCTTCAGCCTGAAATATCTGCGCCCGCCCCATCTCTTTGCCGTCGGCAGTAATCCCCGAATTGAGCGCCATATTCTGAGATTTAAACGGAATACATCGATAGCCATCCTGTGAAAATATCCGGCAAAAACCTGCGACCAGAACGCTCTTACCCACATCAGATGCCGTTCCCTGAATCATCAACGATAAACTCATGGTATTTCTCCCGTATTGGTACGCAGAATCGCTAGCAGTTCCTGCTCGGTTTTACATAAGGGCAGCCCGGCTTCGCTGTGTAATTTGACCAACCAAGGCTGCTCAAGCCCGGCGTTTTCCAGCATCTCTTTTTGCACAAAGACTTCCTGAGGCGTGCCGGTACTCACTATCTGTCCGTCTGACAGCACATAGATTCCGTCACAAATCTGATAGATCAGGTCAATATCATGGCTGGAGATAATGATGCGTTTTCCCTGAGCCACAATGGCTGAGATAATGTCGAGCATTTGCTTGCGCCCGGAAGGATCCAGCCCGGCTGTAGGTTCATCCAGTAGCAGATAATCTGACTCCATCACCAGCGCCCCGGCGATAGCCACCCGCTTTTTCTGGCCGAAGCTTAAACATTGAATCGGTTTGTCGCGAAAGTGCCCGGCATCAACCATCCGTAGTGCACGTTCAGTTCGGCGACTGATTTCAGCTTCATCAACGCCAAGATTACGCAGGCTAAAAGCAATATCGCTGGCAACATCGGTATAAAAAATCTGTTGGTCAGGGTCCTGAAATACCGTGACTACATTCTGACGCAGCGCCATAAGCCCTTTTTTGCTATAGTCCAGCGGCTCATTATTCCACCAGACCTCACCTTGCTGCGGCCGCAAAATGCCGGCAAGATTCATAAACAGCGTTGACTTACCACAGCCGTTAGCGCCGATAATCCCGGTCACCTTGTACTGACTAAAATCCAGCGTCAGATCTTTTAGCACCGGCGAGTCCGGATAGCTGAAACTCAGGGTTCGGGTCGCTAACATGTTTTCGCCATTCATAGATGGAAATCACCCTGATAAAGTTTTATCTCTAAGGCTACCGACATCTGCTGATAGCGGCTAAGAACCCGGGAAAATAACATGCAGACCAGCATGCTCAGCGAACGGTAACTGGTACGCAGTGAGCGATAGCCAAACCGCAGTGACTGGGCATGATGAATCGCCGTTGCTTCTTCAACAAAAATAAAAATAAAGCGCCAGGTCAGTAATATTTGTTCAATAATCAGATTGGGCACCCGACAGAATTTGAGTAATTTAATCAGTTGCTCAAACGGCATATTCAGCATGAACCAGAAGGTGGCGGCTAAAGAAGCCAGACTTCGCCAGAAAGTTTGGTTAGCCGTCAGCAGCCCCTGCGGGTCAATTCCCAGCCAATAGTTTCCTAGCGGAAACCCCACCAGCAGGCTATCTGGCTGAGCAGATAGCGAAATCACAATCGCTACCAGCCCGACAGACAAAAAACCTAAAGGAATCAGCAACCACTTGAGATAGCTCAACGGACTGACCCGCAATAAATAGCAGGTAAACCCGGCTAACCCCAATAGCAGCAGCCCTTGCCCTAAGGGAGGAAGCATCATCGCCAGCGCCATAAACAGCAGATAGAGCGCAAACTTCATTCTGGGATCTTTATGACGCCAGCGACTTTGGTTACTCAGCTTATCAATACTGAGCATTGTCTTTACGACCGCGGCGATAGTAGCCGAGCACATAAAAAATCACGGCGGTGCCGAGGCTTCCCTGTAGCGTAAACAGCAGGCTTTCAATCTCGCCGCTGGCAGGCTGATACAGCGACTCAAACCACGGCTCATAGTCCGGCGCAATCAGCATAATTTGATCTTCGGCCTGACCGTCTGCGCCGCCAAACTCACCGCCGTGATCGATAAAGAACGGAGCGATCACCAGCCCAACAATCAGTAATATCAACACCAGTGTCTTGTTCATTATTTGAAACTCCATGCAGGAACCTGAACCAACTGTCTTTTCACCAATTGGTCATAAATCAGAACGGTTAATAAGCCTTCGGCAATGGCGATAGGTACTTGGGTTAAGCAGAAAATACTCATGAATTTCACGATGGCGGCCCCGGCCCCCATCTGCGGATCGGGGAAGGCTACGCCTAACTGCACCGAAGTGACGGTATAGGTCACAATGTCGGCA
>POVV01000977.1_pt1 | contig 12958 bp, 10 predicted proteins | sample 1560271 | NCBI WGS metagenome assembly POVV01 (sample SAMN08337232, study PRJNA429181) | Bioreactor metagenome, whole genome shotgun sequencing project. | biome: cows' rumen and soil; feature: anaerobic; isolation source: anaerobic chemostat enrichment culture, galacturonate as sole carbon... | reverse complement strand
TGGCCGCCCGCGCAGGAGCAACCTACGTTTCACCGTTCTTAGGCCGTCTGGATGACATCTCCATGCCAGGGATTGATTTGATTTGTGACATCATGGATATTTTTAAGGAACACGGAATTGAGACAGAGATCATTGCAGCCAGCGTCCGCAACCCGATCCATGTCATTGACTGTGCAAAGGCAGGAGCCGACATTGCTACCGTACCTTACAGTGTATTGGTTCAGATGGTAAAGCACCCGCTGACCGATCAGGGAATTGAGAAATTCAAGGCGGATTATAAAGCAGTATTTGGTGAATAACCAGTAGAGTAGTTTTGGGCGAAGCCTCTTTCAGGCTTCGCCCTTTCTTTATTTCTTTTCCTGATTCAGACTTCCATATCCATCAGCTTCAGCACCCCGGGGATGTCTGCAATCACATGATCACCAGCACATAATACCCAACACATAATCATTAGGTTCTGCGAACTGGTTTTATCCATGATTTATAGAATTGGGATACAGATTTCACATAGGTGCTGCTCTATAAGCTCTGCCTTATAGCGTTCTAAAATCGGCCGTGAAGAATCTGGCATATAGCTTTCTTCAAAAAGCTGCTGGAAAACTTCTTCCCATGCCTGCTTCACTGCCTCGGCTGTGTGGTCTATGGTAAAGACTCCATACCTGCCTCCGGTGATGCTGCCAAGGTGAACATCTTTTTCAGTGTCAGAGCTACCAACAGAGCTACTAACAGAGCTACCAACAGAGTTTCCGCCAGGGCCTCCGCCAGAGTATCCGTCAGGCAGTAGGATACAGGCATCATACCGGCACGTTTCCGGCGGTATAATCTGTGGATTATCCCGGGCGATACCCAGGATGACGGAATGGCCGTTCATTAAATCCCTGGACTTTGCCCAGTGTTTTAAGTGTTCCATGGTCTCTATATTGCCCGGACCATAAGGGCCGGTATGCCTGATATAAGCCATGGAGCAGGGAGCAATATATTCTGTTTTTAAAATCATTATAGTTCCTTCTTTCCTTGTATTAGGACCGGTCCTTTTTCACAATACAATGATATAAAATGAAATGCAACTGATCTTTTAAAAGTTGTATATTTTCACCAAGGGGTTCCCCGAACAGAACCTTGGAGATCTTACTCTTGCATAATTAAAAAAGTAGTAATAAAATAGTTAGAGGAATTGTAATGGTAACGGTTCGGATCAAGGCCATTGCTGGAGATTTAAGGAGAATGGTAAGCATTGCAATATTTGGTTATAAAATTTAAAATGCATAAACGGAGGAACCGGAATGAAATATGAGATACTTGCAAAAGAACACTGCCCATACTGCAAAAGACATTGTTCTTTAAAAGATCCCCACTGCGGAAAGGGAAAAGCATTGGCGGAGAAGAGAATAAAGGAAGAGAAGAAGGTAAAAGAAAAAAAGGAACCAGCCATGGATTCTGAAACTGTTGAATGGAAAGATATCCAGTCTGAAATCAGGCTGATGCGCCTTTGTAAGAATGTCTGCCATCTGCTGCCTGAGCGGAATGCCGGGAAGCAGGGCGGGAAAGCGGCCAGGCTATATATCATGGCAGCATTGGCAGAAAAAGGCAGCCTGACACAAAAGGAGCTTAAGGAAAATTCCGGTCTGCATCATAAGGGGCTGGAGGAGGCTTTGCAAAAGCTGGAGAAAAAGGGGTGTGTCAGCCGGAAGCAGGATGAAGGAAAAGACATAAAGATCTCACTGACCGGCAAGGGATATGAGTCGGCCAAAGAACATATGAGGGATTGGAAGAGGGAGAATGACGGTATTTTTTCCCCGTTTACGGAGGAAGAAAGAGATTCGCTGGAACATATTCTGAAAAAAGTTCTGCGCTGAACAAACTACGCCAGGAATATAGCGTTTTCCATAAGACCAGGGTTGTGTTTCGTTAAAAATTGTAGTACAATGCAACAGGATATCATCCGATTATTATGTTTTATAATGCGGCTGCCGCAGGAGGAGTACCATTGAAATACCAGGTAAAGGAAGCCAGGTCTGTCAGCCGGATACTGGCACTGTTGTGTTGTATTGCCTTACTTTTTGGAGAACTGAATGCGCTGGGCATGGACTGGATTCCTGGACAGGCCCTTTTGATTATAACGCAGGCCCTGCCAAAGGGATATACTCATCCGAAAAAGAATGACGCGGTCGCTGAATTTCCGGGGGCCTTAGAGGAAGAGGCTGCGGGTGAAACTTTGGTTGATGCCTGGAGCAGGTATTTAATCGGAATCTTACCATTAAAGTATCTGGTGGTCAAAGAATTGTTCCTGTTTGTCCCGCTTATTTTATGGTCGGAACGAACCATGTTGATGAAGGAGGGGTACGCCTGCAGAGAATATCTGATCAGGTACATCCATGATTCGGATGGTGAGAAAGGAGTAAGGGTTGGAATTTAAAAAAGTATTTAAAATATTAATAAGAAAAGAGGATAACCAATGAAGCCAGGAAAGAAAATGCTTGCTGCAATTTTAATCGTAATTGCGGCTCTCATTTATGTTGCGGCATTTGGGGCCGGAAGCGGTATTAAGGGCGTACGTGAAATGCGTTACGGCATCGACATCCGCGGAGGAGTGGAGGCAGTATTTGAACCCCAGGGACTTGACCGCAGCCCATCAGAAAAGGAACTTGATACAGCCAGGCAGGTCATAGAGACCCGTATGGATAACCAGAATATCGTTGACCGCGAGGTAACCGTGGATAAAAACGGAGGATATATCATCGTCCGGTTCCCATGGAAATCCGGGGAGACCAATTTTAACCCGGAAGAGGCCATTGCGGAGTTAGGTGAGATGGCTGAGCTTACATTCCGGGATCCTGATGGTAATGTGCTGATCCAGGGGAAAGATGTACAGAACGCAGTCCCTGAGACCGCAAATAACAACGGGATCAAGAGCTATCAGGTAGCTCTTAGCTTTAATGCAGAAGGCTCCAAGCTGTTTGAAGATGCGACAGGAAAGCTGATCGGAAAACGGATGAGCATTTACATGGATCAGGATCTGATTTCCAGCCCGACGGTACAGACTAAGATATCAGGCGGACAGGCAGTTATTACAGGAATGCAGGATTATGATGATGCAAAGAATCTGGCTGAGAAGATCAATGCAGGCTCTCTTCCATTTTCCCTTAAGACCACCAATTTCTCTACCATAAGCCCTTCTCTTGGAAACAATGCTTTATCGATTATGATATATGCTGGAATGGCTGCATTTTTAGTGATCTGTTTGTTTATGCTGGTGTTTTACAAGCTGCCAGGCGCTGTTGCCTGTGTCACTCTGGTACTGCAGACGGTACTGCAGATGCTTGCCGTTTCTATTCCGCAGTATACCCTGACACTTCCGGGGATTGCCGGTATTATTCTGACCATAGGTATGGCGGTGGATACGAATATTATTATTTCAGAGCGTATCTCGGATGAACTGAAAAAAGGCATTTCCGTGAAAGGTGCAATATTGGCCGGATATAAAAATGCGTTCTCTTCAGTTTTAGACGGAAATGTGACCACAGCCATTGTTGCAGTGATCCTGATGTTTTTAGGTTCAGGCACCATGCTGAGCTTTGGTTATACTTTATTGATTGGTATGATCGTGAATCTCTTGGTAGGTGTTTCTGTTTCCAAGCAGCTTTTATTATCCCTGATCAAGAATGCACCATGGAATGATGTAAAATGGTTCAGGATCAGAAAAGATAAAAAAATCATACCGTTCTATCAGAAGAAATATATTTTTGGAATCATCTCCGGAGCGGTCATCCTTTCCGGAATTGTAGGCTGCTTCGTCTTTGGAGTAAAGCTGGATACCCAGTTTACCGGAGGTGCAGTATTAAGCTATTCCGTATCAAACGAAGCGGATACAGGTACGATCCAGGCGGCCATTGAGAGAGAGACAAACCGGCCGGTTACCGTTCAGATCAAGGAAGATAACATGACCGGGCTTAAGAGACTTTCCGTCACACTTGCAGGAAATTCGGGTATGTCTCCGGAAGACCAGAAAAAGGTAACGGATGCCATCAACAGTACCTCCGACAATGCAGATGCAAAGCTGTCAGAGACCTATGTGGTTGAGCCTTATATCGGAGCAAAGGCAATGAAGAACGCAGCGGTTGCTATTGTACTTTCTCTTCTTTTCATTGTTGTATATGTTTGGATCCGGTTTTCATCAATATCCGGTCTGCCTGCAGGAGTTACTGCAATGATCGCGCTGCTCCATGATGTAATTGTAGTGTTCTTTGTGTTCGTGCTGTTCCGGATTCCGTTAAACGATGCCTTTGTGGCGGTCGTCCTGACGATTATCGGTTATTCCATCAACGATACCATCGTTATCTATGACCGGATCCGTGAAAACAGAAAGAAGGATAGCAAAATGCCAGTCGATGAGCTGGTAAATGTCAGCACCTCTCAAACCCTTGGAAGATCCATCAATACGTCCTGTACCACGGGAATCTGCGTGCTTATCATTCTGGCAGCTTCCGTGTACTTCCAGATCGGGTCTATTTTGGAGTTTTCACTTCCAATGTTCTTTGGTATCCTGACCGGATGCTACTCCTCCATTTGCGTGGCAGGTACGCTTTGGGCTATGTGGGAGAAGAAAAAAGTAAAAGTTAAAAAGTAACAAGCGATTTTTAAGCCTGTAAGGGCCGCTGCTTTGTCGTTGAGGAATCGGGGACAAAGCTGCGGCCTTTTTGCGTAAAGATGTTTGTAAATAATGCCAGATCGGGCTATTATCAGACGCTATTTGAAATAAATAATTTTTATTACACCATTGAATAATTTGGTAATAAATGTTAGAATATAATATATCATTTTGAATGTCAATTCAATCGGATATAAAAGAATCAATAAAAAACAGATAAAAAGGAGGCGTAGATTTTGTTAAATAAAGAAATTGTTGCAAAAATCAACAAACAGATCAATTTTGAACTGTATTCGGCATACATCTATCTGGACATAGCAAATTATTATACGGACAGTAATTTAAACGGTTTTGCTAACTGGTTTAAGATCCAGACCCAGGAAGAGCGGGATCATGCCATGCTCTTTATGAATTATTTACTTAATAACGGCGAAAAGGTTGTACTGGAAGATATTAAAGCTCCTGATTTTGTTTACACGGATTTCCGCCAGCCGGCCATGGCTGCCTATGAACATGAGTTGAAGGTAACGGCCTCTATTCATGATATTTACGGAGCAGCTTATGAATTAAAAGATTTCCGTACCATGCAGTTCCTTGACTGGTTCGTAAAAGAACAGAATGAAGAGGAAAAAAATACGGACGAGATTATAAAGAGATATGACTTATTTGGAAATGATCCTAAGGGATTGTATTTGCTGGATTCGGAGCTGACGGCAAGGGTTTATGCGCCGCCCTCTCTTGTAATTTAACATCATCAAGCAGGGTCGCGGAGGGTCTGACCCCTTGGTCATTGCGAATATCCGATTGGCCCTACACGGTATCATAACCATAATTCAAAAGAAGAGCAGTCTCTGCCATGATAGGAGTAAAATTTCATGGCAGGGGATGCTTTTTCTGTTTTTACCGCAAAAAGCTGCGGCTGTTTTGGAAACGATCTGGACAAAGGGGGATAGATGTTTGTGGCAAAACAAAGGGAGAAGGTGGAATTGCGTTACTATGTAATTCCGGAGACGGAAGTGGTTCTGGCTCTATTGGGGGAGGATTGGATCCGGGAATATGGGAAAGATATCAAATACCTTCATTTTCACGATCTTATGGAAATCGGATATTGCCACTGGGGGAACGGAGAGGTGGCCTTGGGGCAGGAACGCCTTCCTTTTTCCGGCCATTCCATGATGATCGTACCGCCAAGGCTTCCTCATACCACGAACACGGTGGATGGGACAAAGGGTTATTGGGAGTGGATGTACATTGATCTGGAAAAAACAGTATCTGAAGTGTACGGCTATGACCCGGTGCTCCAAAGCACCATATTAAAGAGGCTCCAGCGTACCGGATACCTTCTGTCAGGTGAGGACAATCCCGCCCTGTCCAGACTGATTTTGGGAATCATGGAAGAAGCACGTCATAAAAAGCCTTATTACAAAGACAGCATACGGGGCTATCTTAATGCTTTTGTGGTGGAACTTCTGCGGCTTTCCGATGATGAGGAGCGGATCGTAGGAGGCAGGGGCAGTGACGCCGTTTTAGCAGGTGCCCTTGATTATGTTGCCACGCATTATCACCAGGAAATCAAGGTCAGCAGTCTGGCAGAGGCCTGCAACATGAGCGAAAGCCATTTCCGCCGTGTTTTTGAAGAGGGAATGAATATGAAGCCTTTGGACTATATCAACTTGATCCGGGTCCAGAGTGCCTGTGAACTGCTGAAAAAGACAGGGAAATCCATGGAAGAGGTTGGGGAGGAGTCGGGATTTGCTTCAATTTCTGCATTTAACCGGAATTTTAGAAAAATATTAAATATTTCCCCCTATCAATGGAAAAAATCAAAAGAAAATTATGAGGGAAAGCTCCTCCACTACAAAATCAGCGCTCAAAAAGGCTGGGATTAAGGGAATAATGATCGAATATGCTCGTTTTTTAATTGAATCTAAAGACTTTAAATCAAAAAACATTGGTATAATGAATTTATCATACAAGCCAATTTTTTATGAAAGAGGAGGAGTTTTGCTATGAAGAGAAGAATTGCAACCATATTACTGGCCGGAGCCATGATGGCTTCCCTGACAGCCTGTGGGAGTTCTGGCGGTGCAGGGCAGAAAGCAGGAGGGAAGACAGGAGATGGGGCTAAGGCCGCAAACGAACTGACTGTCTGGTGCTGGGATCCTGCATTTAACATTTATGCCATGGAAGAAGCGGCAAAGGTGTACCAGAAGGATCATCCGGATTTCAAGCTGAATGTAGTGGAGACGCCCTGGGCTGATGTGCAGACCAAGATGACGACGGCGGCTACTTCTAAAAACCTGGATACTCTTCCTGATATCCTGTTAATGCAGGATAATGCATTTCAGAAGAATGTAATCAGCTATCCTGACGCCTTTAAGGATTTAACCGGAAGCGGAGTTGATTTTTCAAAGTTCCCAAATGCTAAAACTGCCTACTCTGTTGTAGATGGGAAAAACTATGGGGTTCCTTTTGATAACGGAGCAGCAATTGCCGCCTATCGTACCGATGTATTAAAAGAAGCCGGATATACGGATGCAGATTTTACAGATATCACCTGGAGCAAGTATCAGTCCATGGGCGAGGATATTTTAGCAAAGACAGGAAAACCGCTGTTATCCTGTACAGCAGGAGAGTCCGACCTGATCATGATCATGCTCCAGTCCGCAGGGGGAAGCCTCTTTGATAAGGACGGGAACCCAAGCATGGTTGGAAATGACAAGCTGAAAAAGGTTATCGAAACCTATGTTTCCCTTGTTAAGAGCGGCGTGCTTGTGGAAGTCAATGACTGGGATCAGTATGTTGGAACTATGACAAACAGCACAGTGGCTGGAACGATCAACGGCTGCTGGATTATGGCAAGCATCCAGACCGCAGAAGACCAGTCCGGCAATTGGGCGATTACCAATATTCCGAAGCTTGAGGGAGTAAGCGATGCAACCAATTATTCCAACAACGGAGGTTCCAGCTGGGCAGTAACTGCCGGAAGCAAGAATCCGGAACTGGCTGCAGATTTCCTGTCAAAGACCTTTGCAGGAAGCGTTCCTTTCTATGAAACCATTCTTCCAAAATCCGGAGCACTGGCAACTTATCTTCCGGCAGCGGACAGTAAGGTTTATGGAGAACCTCAGGCATTCTTTGGAGGAAAGCCGGTATATGCACAGATCACAGAGTTTGCATCAAAGGTTCCTTCCAATAATACAGGCGTTTATTATTATGAGGCCCGTGATGCGGTTGCAACTGCCATTACTCATGTAGTCTCAGGAGCTGACATTGATTCAGAGATTAAAACAGCAGAAGATACAGTTAAGTTTGCAATGGGTAAATAAAAATAAGAGGGAGGAGGCATTTCAGTGGGAAATTCAAAGAAAAAGCTGTCCCTGGGCCAGAAGCAGAGCCTTGCGGGCTGGACATTTTTAACGCCTGCGGTCATCCTGATTGCGATTATGAGTTTTCTGCCCATGATCCAGGCACTGTTCCTTTCCTTTCAGACGGGAATCGGCGCGGCAATGAAGTGGACAGGCGGGACCAATTATGTAAGAATGTTCAAGGATCCTGTTTTTATGCAGGCTCTGAAAAACAATTTTATTTACTTGATCATACAGGTTCCTATCATGCTTGTATCGGCTCTGGTCCTGGCTTCTCTGCTGAACAATAAAGACCTGCGGTTCAAAGGGCTTTTCCGTACTGCGATTTTTCTGCCCTGTGCAACCTCCCTGGTATCCTATGCAGTAATTTTCCGTTCCCTGTTTGCAGTGGATGGGCTGGTCAATACCGTTTTGATAAATCTTGGGATATTGACCACAGGATACAACTTCCTGGGCCATCCAAATTCTGCCAGGATCGTAATTATCCTGGCTCTGGTCTGGAGGTGGACAGGCTATAACATGGTATTCTATCTATCCGGTTTACAGAACATTGAGTATTCCGTGTATGAAGCGGCAAAAATTGACGGAGCCTCTCCGTTTCAGTCCTTCTTTCGGATTACGGTTCCGCTTTTAAAGCCCACCATTCTGCTGACGGCCATCATGTCCACCAACGGTACACTGCAGCTGTTTGATGAGTCCGTGAACTTGACAAACGGCGGACCGGCCAATTCCACCATTACCATGTCCCACTATATTTATAATGTATCATTCAAGTATGTGCCAAACTTTGGGTATGCAGCTTCCATGTCTTACTTAATCCTGATTCTGGTGGCAGTTCTTGCATTTATACAGCTGAAGGTAGGTGATAAGCGTGACTAAGGGAAAAAAGTTTTTTGCATATGCATTCCTGACCATTGTCTCTGTCATTTCAGTGTTCCCTTTGTACTGGATGATGGTTGCGGCTACTAATAAAAGCGTGGATGTGACCAGAGGGACCCTGATATTCGGAACAGCACTTTTTGACAATGTGAAGAAGCTGTTCGCTTCCCAGAATGTTGCCACAGCCCTTGGGAATTCCTTTAAGTATTCCATTATCATGACGTTGATCTCCCTGTTAGTCTGTTCCATCGCAGGTTATGGGTTTGAAGTCTTTCATGACAAGGCAAAGGACCGGGTCATGAGCGTGATCCTGCTGGCAATGATGGTTCCCTTTGCAGCCACCATGATTCCCCTTTACCGGATGTTTTCAAGTGCAAGGCTGTTAAACAGTACCATGGGATTTATTCTTCCCACCATATCCACCCCGTTTCTGATTATGATGTTCCGCCAGAGCGCAAGATCCTTTCCAGCGGATATCATGGAGGCGGCAAGGCTTGATGGGTTAAGTGAATTCCAGATTTTCTACCGGATGTTCCTGCCTACCATGCGTTCCACCTATGCGGCAGCTATGACCATTACCTTTATGAGCGCCTGGAACAGTTACCTTTGGCCTAAGGTGATCATGTCTGATGCGAACAGCATTACCATGCCAATGCTCGTAGCCAACTTAACGCAAGGATACGTGACCGATTATGGAATCCTAATGCTGGCTGTATTGGTCTGCACCATTCCAACGGTAATCGTTTTCTTCCTGCTGCAAAGAAGCTTTGCAGAAGGTATTACAGGAGCAGTAAAATAAAAAGAAATCAAATCAGATGCCGCGGCCGGCTTCCGGATATGGAATCGGCTGCGGTATTTTTACGGAGAAAAGGAGTAATGAAATATGAAAAATCTTGGCATATGGCACGGAGGGGATTACAGCCCGGAACAATGGCTTCAAGAGCCTGAGATCCTTGAAAAGGATTTGGAATATATGAAAAAAGCCGGGATCAATACGGTTACAATGGGGATGTTTGCCTGGTCCTTTCTGGAGCCGGAGGAAGGAAAATATGAGTTTTCCTGGCTAAAGGAACGGCTGGATCAGCTCTATGAAAACGGAATATACACCATCATGGGTACCCCATCCGGTGCCCGTCCCAAATGGCTGGCAGACAAATATCCGGAGGTCCTTCGGGTAGATGATACAGGGCGGCGCCAGCGTTTTGGAGGACGTCACAATCATTGTTACACCTCTCCTGTATACAGGGAAAAGGTGAAGCAGATCAATGAAAGGCTGGGAAAGGAATTTGGCTCTCATCCAGGAGTTCTTCTTTGGCATCTCTCCAATGAATACGGCGGTGAGTGTCATTGTCCATTGTGCCAGGATGCGTTCCGAAAATGGCTGGAACAGAGGTATGGTTCCATCGAACGCTTAAACAGGAGCTGGTGCACGGCATTCTGGAGCCACGGCTATCAGTCCTTTGACCAGGTGGAAAAACCCTCCCCCATAGGAGAGAGCATGGTACATGGATTAAACCTGGACTGGAAGCGGTTTGTGACGGATCAAACCATGGATTTTGTCCGGTGGGAGGCCGCCTCTTTGCGGGAGGCGGGAGCGGGGCAGCCTGTTACCACCAACTTTATGTATGACTACCAGGGACTTAATTACCGGAAGCTTTCTCAAGCAGTGGACGTGGTTTCCTGGGACACCTATCCTTTGTGGCATAAGGAAAAGGAGATTCTTACGGCCAGGGATAACGGCATGCAGCATGATTTCATGAGAAGCCTAAAGAAGAAACCGTTTCTGCTCATGGAATCCTGCCCCAGCAGTACGAACTGGCAGGGAGTCAGTAAGCTTAAAAAGCCCGGTCTTTTAAGGCTGGCTTCCTGGCAGGCAGTTGCCCACGGGTCGGACAGCGTCTTATATTTCCAGATCCGCCAAAGCCCGGGAAGCTCTGAAAAATTCCACGGGGCAGTCATTGACCATTATGGAAAGACAGACACCAGAGTTTTTGAGGAGGTCAGCTCCATAGGTAAAGAGCTTGCCCTTTTGGGAGAATTGTCCGGGACAGGAGTACGGCCCAAGGCAGCCCTGATCTATGATATGGAAAACCGCTGGGCAATGGAAGACGCACAAGGTCCCAGAAATAAAGGGCTTTATTATCATGAGACCTGCGTAAAGGTCTACAGTGCTATAAAAAAGCTGGGATTTAATGTGGATGTAATTACCATGGATGACGGCCTGGAGGATTACCAGCTTTTGGCTGCTCCCATGCTTTACTTATACCGCAGCGGGATTGAGGAGAAGATAGAAGAGTTTGTCCGTAATGGCGGACAGCTGGTAACCACCTATTGGTCCGGAATCGTGGATGAATCAGACAGGTGCTTTCCTGGAGGCGTTCCCCATGGGCTACAGGAAGTGGTCGGGCTTCGCAGCACGGAAATCGACGGTCTTTATGACTGGGAGAGCAATTATATGGTTCCTGCATCCGGGGAAGAAGGAGACCGGTATGAGTGCCGGAATCTCTGCGATCTGGTAAGACTGGAAGGGGCAGAAGCTCTTATGATATATAAAAATGATTTTTATAAGGGATATCCGGCCCTTACAAAAAACCACTATGGAAGTGGAACTGCCTTTTATGTATGCGCCGATGCCGGGCAGGATTTCTATGATGATTTATTTTGGAAGGTGACTTGTGAAGCAGGGATCCAGCCTCTTGTGGAAGGGATAATACCGGAAGAGGTTGAAGTGACGTCAAGGGAATCAAAACAGTATGAGTATCTGTTTTTACAGAATTTCAGCCAAAAACCGGCTGTGCTGGAACAGAGGCTTTTGGACTGCCTTTTAAAGGGAACGGTTCTGCTTGGGGAGATTTCAGGAAAGGGCGTAATCGAATCATTTGGTACGGTGATTATTAGAAGAGATCTGCACTGGAACTGAGAGTAAGTGTTTTAATATATAGAGCAAGGGAACTGGCGGTTTTCTGCCATTCCCCTTGCTCTTACTTGTTTTATTTTATTGATTCTGCGATGGCATTTGCCAAAGCCCCGATCTCAGCCAGCTGATCCTCTTTTACAGAAGATTTGATGGTAATGGTCTGATCCAGTATGGTCATGTTTTTCATGGCTGAAATAATCTCAGTCATTTTCTTGCCTGCCATGATACCCCAGGAACCGTTTTCCATAAGGGCAACGGTGCGGTTTTGCACGTTATGGGCTTTCATATCAAGAAGCAGATGCTCCATGCTGCTGAATATTCCTCCGTTATAGGTAGCCGAAGCGAATACTAAATGGCTGCAGCGGAATGCTTCTGAAATGATCACAGACGGATGGGTATTGGATACATCATACATGACAATGTTGCGGATGCCGCGTTCTGCCAGGCGGCATGCCAGGATGTTGGCGGCATTCTCCGTATTACCGTAAATGGAGCCATAGGTGATCATCACAGCATTCTCTTCCGGAGTATAACTGCTCCACTTAATATACTTGTCCATATACCAGCAAATGTCGGAACGCCATACTGGCCCGTGAAGAGGACAAAGGAACTGAATTTCCAGATCAGCGATTTTCTTTAAAAGAGTCTGGGTAGACGGTCCGTATTTTCCTACAATATTGGAATAGTATCTTCTGGATTCATCCAGCCATTCCCGTTCAAAATTCACTTCATCTGCAAATAAGTTTCCATTCATTGCGCCAAAGGTGCCAAAGGCGTCGGCTGAAAAAAGAACCTTGTCCGTGGTATCATAGGTGACCATTACTTCCGGCCAGTGAACCATGGGAGCCATATAAAATGTAAAGGTATGTCTGCCGGAGCAGAACGTGTCCCCCTCCTTCACGACGACAGCTCTGGAATCAACGCCGAATTCGTAAAACTGGTTGATGATCGGGATTGTCTTGGCATTGCAGATCACCTTTACATCCGGATACCTTCTGACCATTTCACCCAAAGTGGCGCAGTGGTCCGGCTCCATATGATTTACAATGATATAATCCAGATTCCGTCCTCCTAGGACTGCTTCCACATTTTCCAAAAACTGTCCGGTGATAGCCCGGTCAACAGTATCAAAAAGAATGGTTTTTT
>POVV01000976.1_pt1 | contig 12962 bp, 11 predicted proteins | sample 1560271 | NCBI WGS metagenome assembly POVV01 (sample SAMN08337232, study PRJNA429181) | Bioreactor metagenome, whole genome shotgun sequencing project. | biome: cows' rumen and soil; feature: anaerobic; isolation source: anaerobic chemostat enrichment culture, galacturonate as sole carbon... | reverse complement strand
CATGCTCCCGCAAGATATCAAAAGCTTCTTCCGCCACGCCTCTGGTTATGGTTTTTGCAGTCAGATAAAACAATTTATCTCCAAGCCCTTCCCCAATGGCCTTTATGGCCGGATAAACGGTGGAAAGGGTCTTTCCGATTCCAGTAGGCGCCTGGATAAAAAGGTTCTTCTTTCTGGAAATACTCCGGTAAACGGCTACCACAAGCTCCCTCTGCCCTTTCCGGTAGGGATAGGGAAAGGAAAGCTCTTTTATGGACTCATCTCTTCTTATTCCATGGTTATATAAATATCTTGCCCATTTAATGTACTCGTGAATCAGACCCTGAAACCAGCTTTCCAGTTCCTCAAAGGATTTTTCTACTTGAAAACGCCGTATCTCCTCTGTTTCAATGTTGCAGTAGGTCATCTGCATGACAGCTCCATTCAGCCCGTGGTCATAACAGTAAAAATACCCATAGCACATGGCCTGGGCTAAATGTACTTCAATAGGCTCTGATAAATAGGACAAATCCATATACATGCCTTTGATTTCATCAATGGTCACCCCTTCCGGTTTATCAATGATGCCATCGGCCCGCCCCTCCACCAGAATTTGAAACTGATCCACTTCTATCTCATGCTTTAATACCACTTCCGCCCGGTAGTCCGCACCCATGCGGCGCTGGATCTTCCTGTGTATCCGGCTCCCTTCCTGCATGGCGGTCTTTTCAGCCCCTCCAGCCCGCCGGTTATCTAAGTCGCCGGAGCGCAGAACAAGCTCAACTAAATTCCTGACAGATATTTTCAGGATCTTTTTCTCTGTCTCTTCCACTCCGGCGTCCCCTCCTTCCTTTTCTTTCCCGTTCTTTTCTTTTTCAGCTAAATAAAAAGTGTGCGCATCTGCCGCGGAACAATTTCCCATGAATAAAAAAAGGGAACTGCAGGCCGTACGGCATACAATTCCCTCTTTCCGTTGCATCTGTTTATGCTGCTGAACATTTACCTGGAGCTTTCGCCGCCAGAAATGCCTCAAACTCTGCATCTTCCCCGTTAAATTCAACGGTCAAAACCTGTGTCAAATCTAAACTCAATACTCCTAATATAGACTTTGCGTCAATGGTTACTCTATTGTAATACACGTCTATGTCAAAATCACATTTAGCAGCAGCAGCAACAAAATTCTTCGCCTCGGCAACATTCGGCAACATAATCTTAAACTGTTTCATAATCACAACTCCTTTTTAAAGTGAAGAAAAAGTTATAGAATATATATATCATGTTTGACATGATTTGTCAAATTATGTTTCATATACGATTATATGGCCCTTTTTTGTGCATATCCTGTAATTATCTCTGAGGGAAAGCTTTGTAGATAAGCATATTTTTGATGAGACAAGTTTTATTTTGGGAATGATTATCAATGATACTTTTCATTCTAATTCAATTTCACGGTTTTAACCTATGATTTTCATATAAAACGCCAAACCAAGCCCATGAAACATGACTTCTGTCCATGGACTTCCTTTTCTATCATATTTTACCACAAACAGGGATTCAATAACAGCAGAATTAATTTTTTATTTTTTACTAAAAACTGTTGCAATTTAAAAACTTCTATGCTATACTCTCTAAGTGCTCAGGCAGACTTATAATGCCGACCCATAGGGGAATAGTTCAATGGTAGAGCAACGGTCTCCAAAACCGTAAATGGGGGTTCGAGCCCCTCTTCCCCTGTTTTAATATACCCTAAATTCCTTTGTATCTATAAGGAATTTGGGGTTTTTCCTTTTTTATCCGTTGAATACACTTGACTACACCTATATTTTAGAATGAATATTGAATCATATTTAATGTTTCGTCCTTTGAAAGCGGATTAAAAATATATCCCAATGTTGTCTGAGCATCTGTATGGCCTAGTAAAGTCCTTATTTCATCAGTGGGAACCCCACCCGCATCTAGTTTACTTGCAAACGTCTTTTTGCATGAATTTTGTCATATATGTATCAAATTAGGACAAGAATACTTGTCCGTTAAACCTCGTCATGCGGTATAGTTGGTTTTTATTCATCTTACTGCATATTCTTACAAACTCTACAAAGTCAGAATTAGGAATATCAGCAACATCTTCATTTAATTAATAAAACAGTATTTTGGCCAAAAGCGTGTACACTCGGACAATTTCTACTTGAAAGGGCATAGGGTTTTTATAGACTTAATTTATCAAAAGCTCCCAGAATATTAATGCGTCCGTATCCCCAAATGGAACTAGGATAGGTGATAGAGGGACTCCGGGAGGCCCCGCGTACCATAAGACCGCTGATATTTCTCCCTGTAATGGTTGTATAATTTCCCCGGTTGATTGCCCATTCCATGATCATGGCAACAATACCGGTTGCGTGTGCGGCTGCAGCTCCCGTACCGGTGGCACTACCATAGCGGTTGCCGGGCAGAGGACATGTAATCTGGTATCCTGGTGCTGCAAGATCCGGGACAACCGTACCGGATATGGAGAAACCTCTGCTTGAATTGATTAGAATGCTGTCATCGAATTGATTGTAAGCGGTTACGGTAAGGGGATTGATGGCATTTCCTGGATTCGTTATAGTGATTTCCGGAGTTGATTCAAGAAAGAATGTATCCTCGGAGATAATAGGGCCCGAAGGCAGCCAAGCATCAAATATGGCCGGCTGTAGGTCTATATTAACAATTCTTATCTTCCATACGCCTGCCATAGCCTTCTGAAAGCGCACAATGATGAGTTGGGCACCGGTATCTTCCTCCAAGACAAAGTTGTTGACGTAAAGTACAGTGGATACAAAAACTAAATTATATTTAAGGCACTCGTTTAAACGAGGATAAATGACCTGTGTAGTTTCACCGGTTGGTGAAGTAATCATAATGGTCAACCGGAATGGAGTGTAATTCCAGAGTTCAAAAAAGAAATCCGTATCATGACCCCCAATACGTAATTCAAAATCCCTGGAGAAATTGGGAGACGTAATGACTCCCCGGAAATGTCTTCTGTTATTCCCTTCATTTCCGGCTGCAATGCAAGGTGATACACCGGGATAAGTCGCCAGATTGTTTATGTATTCCGAGAACAGGTCATTTCCGTTGTGTCCTCCCTGGCTTGTGCCGACTCCAATGCACAGAACCAGCGGCCTATTATATTGTACGGCCACAGAACGGATATATTCAATCCCCAGCATAATATCTGATTCCTGATAGCAGTCAATGTCGTTCCTGACACAAAAAATTTTCCGGTTATATTCCTTTGCCTGTTTCAATTTGACAATCACCAGTTCCGCTTCCGGTGCAACACCTTGAAACTCCTCAGCCGGATTAGGGGTTCCAGCGGCGATACCGGCCAGCATGGTTCCATGTCCATTGTCGTCCCGGGTGGATACGATGGATGAAGGGTCAGTGGCTTTCAGCGCAAAATTAATACTCTCTTTTTTAAATTCTGATCCAAAGGTAAATCCCTGGGGAGGAACCCCTCCCTCCAGTGTCTGGTCCCAAATGGAATATATCCGTGTGGTTCCATCTGGGTAAAGAAATGCCCTGTGCTCATAATCGATTCCCGTATCAACAAAACCTAATAATATTCCCCGCCCAAACAGAGAAAGATAAGGGTTGCGCTGAACGAACGGAACACCGGATTTTTCCAGGCTAATAACGGAATCGAGTGTATAAAGAAGCGGAAAAATAGTGTATGGCTGAATTCCGAGAAAGCACATATCAAATTCGCTGACTGGCATGTGAAAAATAGAATATCTATCATTGATCCTGGTCAGATCCCTAATCTCTCGTAGCTGATCTGCATATTCATTATTTACTATTAGGTCAATATAATTTTCATCAATAATATTAATGTCAGACACTCCTATATATCAGGTTTCACTTATTATCATTTTATTAATGGAGAAGGCCTGAAATGATAAATAAATGAAATCATAGATTATTTATCAATATGCCAAATTTTTTCAGTGATAATGTATTCCATCTCTAAAAATTCCAATTACCTTTCCAAATATCTTCACATGACCTACAATGATTGGCTCCATGGAATCTGCCCAGTGTTCGCATAAAGAATGGTATCACATTTAAACAGCAGGCCCACAGGCAGTATTATCAAAACAGGAACAGCCGGCAGATACTCAAGGAGAGTACCTGCCGGCTGTTTTATGTTGTTGGAGATTATCTTTGTTATCTCCAAGTTAAGGCTGCGTTGCAAATATGTATTTAAATCTCTAAAAATCTTAGTACTTCATCAGTTTTTACAGGCCGTTAATGAAGTACTCTGCCGCTATTTTACATGCTGTGGTATAAATTTTTGCGATACCCACTCAGATACGGATCAAGGAAGTACTTTTCATTCTTATAAAATTCCGGTGAAATTACTTTTTATATCCGCACTTTGGACATACGCCGTTTTCATTTAAGGCAATACCGCACAACGGGCAACGGTCAATTTTGTTTTTAGTCTCAAATTCTTCGGAAGCTGCGTTAACGCCGCTGGTAAATGTAATCTTGGCGATGTTCAGCTTATCCTTCAGCAGATCATAAACAATCTTGATCATACCTTCAACGGTCATGGTCTCTTTGGTCACAACCAAACGACACTCCGGATATGCGGTTGCAAGCGCTGTCTTGAAAGCGGGGCCCTTCATCGTATTGGTCGGCGCACCGTCCTTAATGCCCTGCTTTTCGTAAACATCGAGGATTGCGGGCAACAGGGGATCGTCTTCACGCAGGATCAACGCATGGTCGAAGTTTTTCAGGACTTCCCATGCGGTCTTCTGAATTTCATTGCAAGGGAAAACCATATTGACGCCGGAATTAACAGAATCTTCGACCTCAATCGTCAGGATGCCGGTGTGACCGTGCAAATACTGTGCTTCGCCTTTGAATCCAAAGAATCTGTGTGCGTACTGCAGGTCTAATGTTGTAATACTTCTCATAGTTATTCTCCTTATCTATATTATTTACGGGGTATTTCTATGCTCCCGTATGCGCACTAAACAATACTTTGCCGAAATATCTCCAGTTATGCCTATGGATTACTTTTGCATTCAGAGCAGATACCCTTGAAAACGATATCGTGCCCGGTAAATTCGAACCCATGGGTATCCTTGATAGATTTCTCCATATCTGCTATATATTCCATGTCCACATCAAAAATACGGCCGCACTTTACGCATCTTGCGTGATAATGATTGCTGCAAAGATGGTCGTAACGGTCAGCCCCGCCGGGAATCTCCCTTTTTCGTATATCGCCCATTTCGCATAGCCGCTGCAGATTCCGATAGACTGTCCCTCTGCTGATATTTGGATGTTCCTTAACGAGCGCATCATATATCTGGTCTGCGGTCGCGTGACACTTCAGCTTATTCACGGCCTCAAGAACTAAAGCGCATTGAATGGTATTACGTCTAATCATAAAGCCAACCTCATCATAGTACTTATTTCTAATTAGGATTATATCTCAATAAGAACAATATGTCAAGTTTCTTTTTAAACAAGCGATCTTTTTTACTACCATAGATGAAATGCTATGTATAATCCGCTCTGCAAATAGCCAATCCGGAGCTAAGCGCCAGAGCCGCCAGATGACCGGCTACAGCCAAACGCGCAATAGCAAGAAGCTGACGCTGACCGCCTGAAAGGTGTCCTCCGTCCCCCGCAATCACCGTGTTGTAGCAATCCGTCAAACGCATGATAAAGTCGTGCGCGTTTGCAAGCTGTGCCGCATGCATGATTTTCCCTATTTCAAAGAGGCTTGTTGGGAAGTATCCCAAGCCCACGGAAAATGGCCGCCTTTCAGCGGTCGTTTTCTTAATCCAGCGTTGCCGTCTGCTGCGCCCCTGCGGGGGGCTATAGATTGTAATTGGGCGGTACCAGTATAAGATTGGAGCATTTTCTTAGTGCCTCAGGAACGGATTCACCTGATGCCGGCGTAAGCATTACATTTGCATTATGATACTCGTCCTATTTGCTTTATATATTGCTTTATGACATATTCTTCTCGATTAAATCAGTATAAGAAGCGATAGAGTCATCATCTATTATTTCAACATCATCATATCTGGCTTTCATTGCATTAGCCATATCAATTGCTTCTTCCTCTGAAAACCCCAAATCAACCCATGCCTGCACTTCTTCGTTCAACATCGTTTTTCCTCCAATACAATGTCTTAAATTATTTGTGACTCACAATCATTGCAGCGATATACCCAAGTCCGAAGATCACTCCCGCAACCAGCCATGAAGCGATACATTTAATTATTGTTGCTTTCGTCATCGCAGCAGTAAGCACCCCAGCCTTAGATGCTGAAACACAAACCATAATGGGTTTAATGAATAGAGTCCAATATCCAATATAAACAGCCAAAATTATTCCTAAGAAAAATATTCCGATGGACAAATATCCTCTCATAAATTCCGCTCCTTGTTTTACCCTTGTTATATTTTATTCCCATTATACCCAAAGGTAACATTATTATAATTCAGCCGCGCTTTCACTTTTGTACTCCTTCGTAATAAAAGCATTCAACTTAACAGTCAGTCGGATATTCCCAATCTGCTTCGTCGCTTGCTCACAGCAGGCTCCGCTTTACCGGGCAAAAGTAAGTCCCCACCCACCACTTATGCCTTTCCGGCATTGAAGTGGTGGGTGGGGACTTACTTGATGAGGTTAAACTATTTCTTCCTTCAGCCATTTTACCCACTCAGCATAATATTTTCCCAGTACATGGGAACCGTCTGTTGTGTATGCCTGATTCAGGCTGCCTCCGTCATCGTCAAATATTTTATTAACATCAATATAATAGCAGTTGTTCTCTTCCGCTATCTTCCGTATTTCCTGATTCAGCCTATTGATTTTACTGTTACTGTAAACAGGACTTTTCTCTGATTTTTCACTGGTAATGTGGAGATTTGCTTCCAGGACCATGATTGCTTCTGGCTGCATTTCTTTGATTTTGTCCAAAACCGCTTTATATTGTTTTATTGTCTGGGACATATCGTATCCCAGTTCGTTGATACCCAGCATCAGGTAAATCATCTGGTATTGTTCGCTTGAAAGAACCTCATCCAGAATCAGTTTTTCACCTCCTGATGAGACACGGGCAGTTAATACATTGAAAACGCTCATGCCGGAGTTGGCAAATACTGAGGCATTCCCCAAATCTCCATACTCGGAAAGTCCCATGGTTCTGGAATCTCCAACAAAAAGTACGCCTTCGAAATTTTCCGGCGGCTTCGGCCTTTGTCCTGGCTGAAGCAACATGGCAGACGGCGCGAATTCTGCATTCCTATCATTTGCCCCGCTCGAACCTTCCGCTGCATCTGCACCGCTTGCTTTGCTTGCACCGTTCATTACACTCTCATCAGCAGTTTCACCTGAACTTTCAGTTTTATCTGAACTTTCAGTTTCGTCTAAACTATCAGTTTCGTCTAAACTGTCAGTTTCATCTAAAGTATCAGTTGTGTCTATACTATTAGTTGTATCAATACTTTCAATTGCATCTATACTATCAGTTGCATCTATACTATCAGTTGTATCTAAACTATCAGTTGCATCTATACTATCAATTGTGTCGATACTGTCAGTTGTGTCTACACTGTCCCCATGCAGCCATTTGCTTCCTGCCAGGTTCAGCCGCAGGGTTGTTAACTGATCCATGCTTCCAGATGATGCATGCAGAACGGCAATCAGTACCAGACTGATGGTCAGAAGAAGGGTAAACCAGTATTTTCTCATCGCTTTTTCCTCACAATCTAAAAATTGAAATACATAAACGGATCATTTGCCCCCATTTTCATACAATAAACACACAGCCAGAATATGATCAAGAGGGCGATTGCTGTACATAGGCTTTCCCGTTTTCTGTCATACAGTCTTCGTGGAAAACCTGTCATGAAAATGAGGCCTGCGCATAAGGACAGTCCGTAGATCCTTCCGTATTTCAGGAAATCTCCGGCAAAATATGTATATTTTCCGGCAGGCGCCAGAAAGGGGAACAGCCGCTGAATATAAATTCCCAACTGTGAAAAATCCGTGATTGCAAATAACATCCAGGTAAGAGGAATTGCAAACAGCATATACACATGTCCTACAACTCTCCAGCGTTCCAGCAGTTTTCCCAGTCCCAGCTTCTCCAATGAAATCAGCGCAAACAGTACAATCCCCCATAAGAGAAAATTAGGGCTTGTTCCGTGCCACAGTCCGGTAAGGAGCCATACGGCAAGCATGTTTCGAAAGGTTTTAAAGGATCCCTCACGGTTTCCGCCCAGCGGAATATATACATAATTCCGAAACCAGCCGCCCAGAGTCATATGCCATCTGCGCCAAAAGTCTGTCATAGTCAGAGCCATATAGGGATGGCTGAAGTTATGGGGAAGAGGAAATCCCAGTATTCTTCCCAGTCCCCTGGCCATCAGGGAATAACCATAGAAATCAAAATACAGCCGCAGGCTGAAAGCTGCCAATCCCATCCATGCAAGAGGCGTTGAAATACTTTCATATCCTACTGCTCCAATCTGGCTCCACAGTCCGCCGATCTGGTTTGAAAGCAGCACTTTCAATCCCAGTCCTATTGTAAATTCCCGGAGTCCTTCTTCCACTTGTTCCAGGGTGTGGATCCGCTTTTTAATCAACTTCCTGAGAGAAGCATAGGACACAATCGGTCCGGAAATGAGCTGAGGAAACATGGTCATATACAGGGCAAAGTCCAGAAATGATTTTTCTGGCGGCACCTCCCTTCGATACACATCAGCCAGATAAGAAATGGCCTGGAAGGTATAAAAGCTGATTCCCAGCGGAAGAACCAGATGAGGAATCGTAAGGGCGGCTGTTTCCAGCCCTCCAATTTGAAGCAATAAACTGAACTGTTCGATCAGAAAGCCGGAATATTTAAAGAGAATCAGCCAAAATAAGTTGTAGGCGATTCCCAGGCGAAGCCATTTCCTTCGTCTGAAACGAGATTTGTATCGTTCCATTTTCCTGCCAATACAGTAATTGACGCAGACAGATAACAACAAAAGCATCATATAGGCCGGATGGTCTGCAACTCCAGAAAAATAAAAAAGCAAGCTTCCTGCAAGCAGGCAGATATTTTTTGCTCTATCCGGGCACACAAAATAAAGAAACAGAAACACCGGCAGAAATTTAAATATAAACTCCAGGCTGCTAAAAATCATTTGACATTTATTCCTAACATTTGTATTTATTATATTAGACGAAACAGGAGACCAAAAAGTTGCAGATTCTTGTAAAATTTTGTATGTGTATGTAAAGTAGTAATACCATTTAAGCCATAATCACTCATACCCGCCAACAAAATACGTCCATTGTTTTAATTCCTGCGACCATTGTAAGTCCGCTTATCCTGCCTATTTCCTGGACGAAATCAAATATCACTCTATAGGTAAAAGTGATTTTTCCTGTTTTCGCGGAAAATTTCTCAAATGCTTATGGAGAACGTTATATCTCTAATAAAATAAGGGTGAAGCCTTAAATGGCTTCACCCCATAACCCGAACAATCGCCTCTCTTACATTCGTGGCACCAATCAGCCGCATCCCTTCCACTTTCCCCATCTTTCCCAGGGAAATTTCCGGCAGCACGCAGGTGTTGAATCCCAGCTTCTTTGCCTCATTCACTCTCTGCTGTGCCATAGACACGGCCCGCACCTCTCCTGCCAGTCCCACTTCCCCAAAAATAATGGTTTTCGGGTCCACGGCCTTGTCCTTCATGCTGGACACAATTGCCATCATGATCGCTAGATCCAATGCCGGCTCATTCATACGCAGACCGCCCGTAATATTTACATAAGCATCAAAATGGGACAGGTCATAATGGCACCGTTTCTCCAAAACAGCCATTAAAAGATTCACCCGGTTATAATCCGTACCAGCCGCAGTACGCCTGGGCATACCGAAAGCGGTTGGGGTGACCAGGGCCTGAACCTCCAATAGCATGGGTCTGGTGCCTTCCATGGAACAGGCTACCACTGCACCGGAGGCATCCTCCGGCCTTCCGCTGAGCATATATTCCGAAGGATTCTTCACCTCGGAAAGTCCGCTTTCAACCATTTCAAAAACGCCGATCTCATTGGTGGAGCCAAAACGGTTCTTCACTCCCCGGATGATCCGGTAAGAAGCGCTTCGGTCTCCTTCAAAATACAAAACCGTATCAACCATATGCTCTAAGACTCTGGGACCGGCCACCACGCCTTCTTTTGTCACATGACCTACGATAAATATGGCGATTCCCGCCCCCTTGGCGATCTGCATCAGGATATTGGTGGATTCCCTCACCTGGCTGACACTTCCCGGAGCGGAAGAGATTTCTTCCCGGAACATCGTCTGTATGGAATCAATGATTACCACATCCGGCTTTTCTTCTTCTATTGCACGTTCAATCAGTTCCAGGCTTGTTTCACAAAGGAATAATAAATCCCCCTTCACTTCCCCGATTCTATTTGCCCGCAGCTTGATCTGTTTTAGGGATTCTTCTCCTGATATGTAAAGCACCTTCCTGCTGCCGGCCGCCAGATTGCGGCAGACCTGTAAAAGCAGCGTGGATTTTCCAATGCCTGGATCACCGCCTACCAGCACGAGTGAGCCCTTGACAACGCCGCCGCCCAAGACCCGGTCCAGTTCCTCATAACCGGTCATCATACGGTCCTGCTCATCTAAATGAATATCAGACAAACGGGAGGGTTTGGCATTCAGAAAATGATTTCCGGCGGTCCCGTCCCCTTTTCCACTGATTCCCCGCTTGGCAGCCGGCTCCTTTTTCCCGGAAGGCTCCTCCACAAACGAATTCCATTCCTTACAGGCCGGACACTGTCCCAGCCACTTTGCCGATTCAAATCCGCATTCCTTGCAGAAAAATGCGGTTGTCTTTCCCTTTGCCATGGGAATTTCCTCCTATTTGCCAGAGAAATATGCAGGCATATTCATCCGGCTCATTGCTCATGCAAAAAATCTGGGCCCGGCTCTTTATAAAAGAGCCGAACCCAGCTTCTCATCCTGTTATTTTCGTTTGATCTTCACTGCTACAGGTGTTCCTTCATTCAGTTCCACGCTGATGGACAGCTTTCCGCTCATATTGGTTCTCATGCCGCCCACGGCAGCATCATCCACATATACCTCATATTCGGTATCCTCTGCCAGCTGAACGGTCAGCTGGGCATCCTTGTCACCTTCTACTAAAAATCCCACACCATCATCGGATACGGTGAAATTCATGGCAGCGGTTCCCGGTACGGATTCGTATACGAACATGCCGTTTCTTTCCAGCTTGGTTATCTCGTAAAAAGTCTTTACTTTATATAAATCACCGTCGTGTTCAAAATCCTGTAATTTTGACTTTGTCTTTAATTTGTAATTACCAAAACTGATCGTCCCGTCTTGCTCTGAGCGGATTAAATCTTCAATTACCGGCATTGGTTTGCCCTCCTAGTATTTTGTTTACTTATCCTTTTTTAAGGCGATGAACTAATGATCTCGCTTGTAGCTATTATACACGAATTGATATAAAATGGCTAGTTATTTTACCAGCTCCCTGACAGAAAATTTTAGTCCGTCCTCACCTGCGGTCACAACTACATCATCCCCTGTTTTTACCGTTCCATTTAAGATCTCTTCTGCCAGCTTATCCTCCAGGCAGTTCTGAATGGTACGCCTTAACGGTCTTGCACCGTATTTCTCATCATACCCTTTATTGATCAGGTATTCCTTGGCATCCTCTTCGACCGACAGGGTGATGCTCATCTGTTCTGATGTCCGCTTCATGATATCTTTCATCATGATCGTCACAATATCCTTCATATGAGTTTTATTTAACGTATGGAATACGATGATCTCATCGATCCTGTTAATGAATTCCGGCTTGAACAGACGCTTTACTTCTTCCATGACCCGGTCCTTCATGATCTTATAATCAGCCTTTTCATCCCCAACTGCACCAAAGCCCAGACGTTTTGGAGATATGATGTTTTCCGCACCTGCATTGGAAGTCATGATGATAATGGTATTCTTAAAATCAATCTTCCGGCCCTGGGCATCTGTAATATGTCCGTCGTCCAGTACCTGAAGCAGAATATTGAACACATCGGGGTGTGCCTTTTCGATCTCATCAAACAAGATGACGGAATAGGGATTCCTGCGGACCTTTTCACTGAGCTGTCCGCCTTCATCATAGCCTACGTATCCTGGCGGTGAGCCGATCATCTTGGAAACGCTGTGCTTCTCCATATACTCAGACATATCTACCCGGATCAAAGCATTGTCCGTTCCGAACATGGCTTCGGAGAGGGCCTTTGATATCTCAGTTTTTCCCACGCCCGTAGGTCCTAAAAACAGGAAGGAGCCAATGGGGCGCCTGGGGTCCTTAAGTCCCACTCTCCCCCGGCGTATGGCCTTTGAAACAGCGGTAACTGCTTCCTCCTGGCCGATCACCCTCTCATGGAGGATGGCTTCCAGATTGCGGAGGCGTTCACTCTCTCCCTCTTCCAGCTTTCTGACGGGAATCTTGGTCCAGCTGGATACCACATCAGCGATCTCTCCCTCATCAACTATAAGGTTCTTTGATGTTTTCTCCTTTTGCCAGCGTTCCCGGATCTTCTCTATCTTTTCCCGCTTCTTTTCCTGCTTCTTCTTAATGGCTCCTGCCTTTTCGTAAGCTTCGGCTTTAATGGCGGCTTCCTTCTGGTCCTCCAGCAGCTCGATCTCAGCTTCCAGTTCCTTAATTTCAACCGGCTCTACAAATGTGGTCAGGCGTACCTTGGAAGAAGCTTCGTCAATAACATCGATGGCCTTATCAGGAAGGAAACGGTCATTGATATACCTGGAAGACAGCTTTACAGCGGCCTTTAAGGCATCGTCTGTAATGGTTACCCTATGATGGTCCTCATACCGTCCTTTCAGTCCCCTTAATATGCCGACAGCAGCCTCTTCCGATGGCTCCTCCACCGT
>POVV01000975.1_pt1 | contig 12977 bp, 15 predicted proteins | sample 1560271 | NCBI WGS metagenome assembly POVV01 (sample SAMN08337232, study PRJNA429181) | Bioreactor metagenome, whole genome shotgun sequencing project. | biome: cows' rumen and soil; feature: anaerobic; isolation source: anaerobic chemostat enrichment culture, galacturonate as sole carbon... | reverse complement strand
CGAGAGGTTCATATTCCTCTTTCAATTTGGCCAGGGCCCCTTCATAATGAGGACCAACTAACAGCACATCCATCTTATTCACATATTCGCTGACTACGCTTTCACTTCTGGCATCAATTGACATATCCAGATTTCTTTTTTTTGCGGCCTGCCTGGCTTTCTGGGCCAAAAATCCGCTGGAAAAGCCTGCACCACAACACAATAACACTCTCAGTGTACCCATAATAACTCCTCCGTAATTTTGCACATCAGTCTTATTAACATTTCTCCATATCTTCAATAATCCCCATCAAGGTTTCATAACGTTTGTCCTTAATTAAGCGTTTCATACAGTCTTCATCCATCATAATCCGGGGCGCTGTTCTGTAAAAAGTTTCTAGATTTTCTTTCCGGGTTGAAATTGACAGCAAAAATACTACCTGCACATCACAATGGTACCATCGTATGGGCTTATTTAAAATTGCAACACATACAAAGGTTTCATCCGTCAAGGGCTTATAAGGATGAGGAATTGCAATTTGTCCGCAAAAATCCGTCTGCATGATCTTCTCTCTGTATAAGACACTTTCTTCAAATTCTTCCGGTGTCTTTCGCACCATTCCAATGCGCTGACAAAGCGTGTGAATCACCTCTTCACGGTTCTCCCCTTTTACATCTACAAAAAACAAATCCTCAGAAAAATAACGCTTTATCGTATCTGGATGATTATCTTCTAAAATCCACTTTACCTGGTTAATATTATGTCTGTCAAAAAAATACTGCACCTGGTAAATTGGAACCGGAACAGGGAATGCTATGGGAACTGTAGAAAACACATAATCCACATCATTAAAATCCTTGCCCGGCAGAGAACCAATATCGCAGATTTCCACCTTATTTAAATATCCCTCGAATAATTCTTTGAACCGGTATTTAAACAGCCTGGCGCTGCCCTCTCCTGATGCACAAACCAGCAGAATATTTCGTTTTTTCTTTTTCTTATTCCGCTCCATGGAAAGAGCAAAGCATAATGCCAGGTAGCCAATTTCATCCTCAGATACCATAACATGAAAATATTCAGAAAGTACGGTAGCCGCCTGCGCCGCTACTGCATATGGGAAGCTGTATACCTCCTTAATTTCTTTTAACATAGGATTCTCAAGTTTTAAATGGTACTGCAGCCTTATCCGCAGGGATATCATATGCTGTCTCAGAGATGTGCTTAAGTCGAAATCTGATTTAAAATCCAGCTGAAATACCTGATAAACATTTTCCAGCATCTCATTGACCAGCTGATTTATCTCCATATCAATGACCACATTCCCATCTTCACTGGCTAGCAGCTTCTTTTTCCCTGACAAATGAATGGCAAGATACTTGATTTCCGGTACCGGAAAACATATTCCCAGCACATGCTCCAAACCCAGACTGCACCTCTCGGCCACCTTAATATCGCTCTCCTGCAGCCACTCCTTGCTGTCGACCTCTTCCATGGTGATTCCGCTCCCCATCTTCCATCGGTAAAGAGCAATCTGAATTTGAAGAACAATGTTGGAAATATCCGTCTCGTAAATGGTGTACCCCCTCTCGCGGATATTGTCTAATATCTGTTTTCTGATTATTTCAGATTCTTCAAAAGTTTCATAAATTTTCCGAAACCACACATCACTCAATTCATAAAACACAGCACTTAAGGCTAAACGGAAAGCAAACTCAGTTCCTTTCATTTTCAGACCATAATAAGGCTTTCGTTCTAACGATATATGATGACGGTTTAAGAATTTTTCCACTCCTTTTAAGTCTACGGATATGGTTTTTCTTGACACAAACAGCTGGTCACATAGAGTCTCTATTTTTATGTAGCCTGGAGTCTGAAAAAGCAGTGCCAGCACATATTCCATTCTCTGTTCCCCGGAATCCGGAATTCTGGATGGTATTTCTTTCTTACAAAATTCCTGGTACCGTTCCCTGTCTGTTATATGAAGCCACAGCCCCTTCTTTCTCTGTCTCTCTATTATGGCACCCTTTTCGTTCAGCTGTTGTTCCAATTGGTTAAGCAGATCTCTGACAGTTCTCTGGCTCAGCTGAAGCCTTAAGGCAAGTTCACCAACCGTTATAAAATTATCCTCTGAAAGGTTAGCCAAAATTGTATACAGTCGTCCATCCACTTGTATCCTCCTCCATAACCAAATTATCAACATACTTGTAACTGCAGTTCTTTTCATCGATAACCAAAGTATAGCATTTTAAAATTAATGATTCAATTTCGTATTTTTCCATTATAATGTGGAAAAAAGTACATGGATCATGCTTCTTTATATGGCGGGTCACATGAATAATTCATTACTCTTTTATCTATTTATAAGGTACTCTTAAATCGATAAACGCTTCTGATATAAGTACAACTTATCTCATATATAAAAAGCATTAAGTTTACCAATATCAATAATCATGATATAATAAAGTGAATTAAATACATCCCATCAGCATTTGTCATGGGTTTAAAGGAGAATCATCATATGGAGAGATTAATAGGTACTGTATCAAGGGGTGTACGTGCTCCAATTATCCGCCAGGGAGACGATATAGCAGATATCGTTATTACTAGTGTACTTGATGCAGCCAAAAGTGAAGATTTTGAATTGCGTGACCGTGATGTTGTCGCGGCTACCGAGGCTATCGTTGCCCGCGCTCAGGGAAACTATGCTACTGTAGATCAAATCGCCGCTGATATTAAAAATAAATTCGGTAATGAAACCATCGGTATAGTATTTCCTATTTTAAGCCGTAACCGTTTTTCCATTTGTCTTAAGGGCATTGCAAGAGGCGCGAAAAAGATCGTAATCATGTTAAGCTATCCTTCGGATGAAGTAGGTAATCACCTGATCGATCTTGATGCTTTGGATGAAAAGGGCATTAATCCCTGGACTGATGTTTTAACCGAGGCACATTACCGTGAACTTTTTGGTTATCGTAAGCATACGTTTACCGGAGTTGATTACATTGAATATTACAAGGAACTTATCCAAAATGAAGGCTGTGAAGTAGAAGTTATTCTTGCAAATGACTGCCGCACTATCTTAAATTATACAAAGCATGTTCTTAACTGCGATATTCATACCCGTTTTAGAACGAAACGCTTATTAAAAGCAGCCAATGCAGAGACTGTGTTTGGTCTTGATGATATCTTAACCGCACCGGTTGATGGCAGCGGATATAACGAAAATTATGGCCTGCTTGGCAGCAATAAAGCTACTGAAGACACCGTTAAATTATTCCCCCGCAACTGCGAACCCATTGTTAAAAGGATTCAAGACGGACTCCTTGAAAAGACTGGAAAGCATATTGAAGTAATGATTTATGGTGACGGTGCTTTCAAAGATCCTATGGGTAAAATTTGGGAATTGGCAGATCCGGTGGTTTCTCCGGCATATACAGAAGGTCTGGAAGGCCAGCCCAATGAAGTCAAATTAAAGTATCTTGCGGATAACGATTTTGCGGATTTAAGCGGAGCGGAATTAAAGGCTGCAATTTCAAATTATATTCAAAGCAAGGACAGCAATTTAGTTGGTAGCATGGTATCACAGGGAACTACCCCTCGCCGGTTAACCGACTTAATCGGTTCCCTCTGTGACCTTACTTCCGGTAGTGGTGATAAAGGTACACCTATCGTATTAGTTCAAGGCTACTTTGATAATTACACCAAATAAGTCGGATATTATAAAGACAGAGAGATAAAAAAACAATGGCTGAGAATCGTCCAGCATATGACAGGATAAGAAAACTATATGATTATGGGCAACTGCCAAGTGAAATATCTAAAACAAGTGTATCGTTCTCAATGGGCGATACGCTTGTTTTTTGTTTTGTCCTGGAAATGAACGACAGCGAAATGACGAAACAAAAGCCGGGTTTGAGGTGGCAACCCCTGAATAGTGCTCTTGATGTTTTTATCATCTGGACATATAATATAAATAGTGTAGAATTAAAAATAAAAAACAATCGATATAAGCACAGACAGAAAAAGGAACTAACTACGCTATATTCACTATAAAAATGAGGGGAAATGATTTGATTATCAAAAACAGCTAGCAATTCAATATGTTGAACTTTTCAATTCACTGTATCAAGCGTTTTTAATGTCAAAAACAGGGGTAGAATTGGTTAACAACGAGTGCCAACAAAACCCAACCAATTAAGGAGGAGGCCTATGAACTGGGAGCCGTGGACAGGTTGCTACAAAGCAAGTGATGGCTGTACAAATTGCTATTTTTACGGACCTTATGCGAAACGCTATGGTCAAAACACAATACATAAAACAGATAAATTCGACTGGCCTATACGGACAAATGCAAAAGGTGAATACAGAATTAAAGGAGATAAAATTCTTGCAACATGCTTTGCCACTGATTTCTTTCTCCCTGAAGCAGACGAATGGCGTAACGAAGTTTGGGCTATGATCAGGAAAAGAACAGATATAGAATTCTTGATTTTGACAAAGCGAATTGACCGTTTTCTTGTTTCACTTCCATCGGATTGGGGTGCAGGATATGACAATGTAAATATTGGATGCACTGTTGAAAATCAAGAACTGGCAGACTATAGACTTCCTTTATTTTTATCCTATCCGATAAAACGGCGCTTTATAGCCTGTGCACCACTTTTAGAAGCGATAGATTTAACCCCTTATCTTCATGGAGTAGATCATGTTACAGTTGGTGGTGAAACAGGACGGGAAGCTCGTGAATGTGATTATGATTGGGTTCTTAATATCCGTGAACAATGTGCAAAAGCAAACGTAACATTCTGGTTTAAAAACACAGGCTCACTATTTAAGCATGATGGGGTAGTGGATAAGATAAATCCATTTAAGCAAACCAGCGTAGCTAAAGAATTTGGTATAGATATTACAGATGGTAAAAAGTTGTTTTGATGGAAACACACCGCTCTCCATTCATCATCCATAAGCCAAACGGAATAATCCGAAAGCTTGATGAATGGAGGGGCCTGAACTTGTGTTAAGAATCATTGATGCTTTGCTCTGACATACTCCATTGCTTCCTTGCCGGTCATGTGATCAACATCAATAGCAATAACGTAAGCATGGGTACAGCCAGCTATTTCCTTGTTCCTGGCATCTTCCGGCTGATCACCTGAATATTTTTGCACCAAGGCTTTAAATGCTTCTAATCGTTCATCTCCTTCCGCAATTCTGGCTTTTCCAAAAGCGATAACACTGCGGAAGTAAGAAGTATATTCCTTACTTACAATCGTATCTTCATCAATTACCGAAAAAGATACCTTAGGATATTTTGTGATAGCATCAACTTTATGACCGGCTTTCGCTGAATGGAAATAAATCTTGCCATTGAAATATACGTAGCTCAGCGGAACAGCGTAAGGATAATCGTCATCCCCGAAGCATGCCAAGATGCCATTGGTGCATCTTTCCATTACAGCGATTGTCTCTTCCGCCGATAATAATTGTTTGTTTCTTCTCATTTCTCTAAACATTTGGTGTTTTCCCCTTCCTTGAATGGTAATCCTGCAGATATATAACTATGCCAACTCCCGCAATGATCAGATTTCCACTCACTCGGTCACAAACCAGTTAAATTACGGAACACAAGATCACTTAAATCTTTAATAAGATGATGTTTCTCAGATTAAGCTTGATTATAAACTCGTTTTCGAAATTAGTCAATGTTATTCAATTTATGGGAAATATGCGATCAAATGTTATTATTTTTTTGTACTTCTCAATGCCTTTTATGTTCAATAACAGGATTACTTTTTAATTTGTAATATTAAATTAAACGCGGTAAATGATGTTCTTATAATTAGTAACATTACTTGGACATGCAAAATATACTATATTATGAAAGGAGATAAATTAATATGTTATATAGTATTTATCGCGATCATAAAATACTGAAATACAAATCATTAATATTCAACGCTGGAAATATGAATGATGCTAACACTACTGGATCTGACACAGCACAGCTGGGAGGATCCGGTATTTTTATATTAGGATGGCTTATGCCTCAAGGTGATACCGATGAATATTCATTAACTTTTAGTGTACCAAAAGATGCTCGAAAAGGAAATCATAAATCGAGAGTATTTGTTCATTTAATAAGTGATAATTCAAGTATACCAATGGGCGATCGATTCTCAATCAGACTCTCATCATTATTTACCAAAGCCAACGATGTAATCGATATAGCTAATTTAAGTACTGTTAACAGGGAGAACATCCTTGTTCAAACTTCACCTGGCAGCCAGCAGTATAATCATTATGTAATAGAATTTTTTTTAGATGATTTTTTTCATGCAGAAGATTTTGCCTTACTTAGTATTGCCCGTATTCCAGCTTTTAATGACTATGCCGGCGCGATAGCTATAACTAGTATAGAATTTAGATATATATGCTGTTAAATATAAAATCCGCTGATCTGTAACATTGGATCAGCGGATTTTTGCTATTTACCTGGAAGCCAGGAAATAATATACTGCACCTGTTCCGGGGTTGGTATCTCGGGTTTTGCAAGCTTTTGAAATTTCCCCGACAATTCCCTTTCCAATGCAGCCATATGAAAATGGCAGGTCGCTATACCCATATCCACTCTTTGAATGTCAACCTTATCGTTTTCGCTTTTTAAAGATCTTGCCAGATAAAAATGATACGTGTCTTTATCCTGCACGATCCTCCATGGCTGTTTATTAACAGCAGAAGGAGCCAGACGCACCATTTCCAACGGGAATGCAAACTCCCCAGCATCATCTTTTGTCAAAGGTTGTGAGAAGTTCTGTTTGAAAAATAGCTCGCTCCATTCTTTTCTCTGATCTGCCTTTGACACCCATCTCATCAGCGATTCCATAGTTCTTTTTTTACCTGCTGGATATCCGATGGGAGAAATGCAGGGAAAAAGATCTCCTTCTTTTAGATTCATGGCCGCAGCAAAACCGCTGCGGTTAAAGGTTCCCCCAAGCCAGCAGGTACCAAGTCCAAGGGATGTGGCATACAGAACCAGTTTTTCGAAAGAATAGCCAAGGGCTTCTAAAGCCAGTTCTTTATCTGCTGCCGATGCAGCAATATAATTCCCTGCACCTTTAATAACACCATAGGTTCCCAGCTTCTCTCTATCGGATGATGAAGCCTTTTCCAGAAGTCGAAAGGTAACATCTGCGGAAAAAGGATTGGATAATTTATTAATATAGGCGTTGATTTGATCCTTTTCATTTGCTGAAAGATCACGGTTCTCATAAGTCCTGACACTGCTGCGGGCATTGACTGTTTTAGCAACAGGGAAATCCATTTTCATAGTTTGCTGCTCCTCCTTTTTCAGACTAACGTCTTATAAAGATTGATATTACCTGGTTTTTCCACGAGATCCGCAAACAATGCGATGGCTTCCTTAAAATGCTTTGGCGCCATATGTTTGTTCAGCGCTTCCTGATCTTCCCATTCCTCAAGTATTGTCAGAAGCTGTTGGTCTTTTATATCCTGCAGCAGCTCATAACGGATACAGCCAGCGTCGTTCTGCCTGGTATCCTGTACAAGCTGCTTTGCTAATACGATAAATTCTTCTACCTTTTCTGATTTTATAAAATTTTCTGCAACAACTTTAATCATTGATTGATAAACTCTCCTTTTCGTTTTGTCACCAAATTTCGTAATGTACCCGATCCGCTTTATAACGGTCAACAAATTCATTACGCTGTCCATCAGGGTATCCGATGGAAATCAGCGCAAAGGGTCTGATATGATCCGGAAGATGGAACAAACGGCTCACATTTTCCGTAACAACATCGGATGTAGCGACGCCAAGCCATACGCCCCCAAGTCCAAGATGAACTGCTTCCAGAAGCATGTTTTGTGCCGCAGCGCTCATATCCTGCTCCCAACCGGCAGGTACTTTCAATTCTTTGTCATTGGCCAGTAAAACAAAGGTTGCCGCGGAATTCTCAGCCAGTTTCGCATAAGGAGAAGTTTGAGCAATTTGAGCCAGTCTTTCCTTATTCTTTACCACAATGAATTCCCACGGCTGCTGATTGGCAGCCGATGGAGCCTGCATAGCTGCGCGCAGCAGCTTATCAATTTTTTCAGGTTCCACTTCCTGCTCTTTAAATTTACGAATACTTCTTCTGATATAAATTTCTTCCATAGACATAACCTCTTTAATTTGAATTTCTATTTATTTTTTATCGTCCAGACTTTCAAGAAGCTTGTTGCTGATTTCTATAAATTTAAGGGTTTCTTCTTCTGTCAAAACGTCCTTGTATTTCTCTTGAAGCTGATTCCATGCTGTTAAAATTTCATTTTGCAAGGATAGACCCTCTGGTGTTGTACTTAGATATACATTCTTTCCTTCCGCTTGTTTTACAATCAGTCCTTTCCGCTCAAGCCTCTCAAGCAGGCGAGTTATGGTTGACGGTGTCAAATGCAGCATTTCGCCAATTTCTTTCTGTGGTATTCCACCTTTGAGGTTTACAATATACAGGAGCATAGCATGGCTGGGTGACAACCCGGTTTTGCGGAAGGCTTCATCTGCCATTTTTCCCAATTCCCTGGCCAGTTTCGCAGAAGTAAAAAACAGGCAGCCATTTAGCATACACTCCTGATCGTTTGATTCATAATTACAATTCAAAACATTCCCTCCTTTGTTTGTACATACAAATATAGCATTTCTTTATTTTACTGTCAAGTCTAGTATTTACAATATTATGAGCTATGAAGCTGGCAGCTCCTTGCGGTGGTAAAAAAAATTAGGGCGTATATATCCACCGCCCTAATTACGATTCTTTTACTGACCAAACAGCTCCTCCAAATGATTCAGTGGAAATGGTGTCATAGCCAACGGCTTTACTGCAATGGACATGAGCATAGCTGGATTATCATCTGCTGCAATTCGATTGGAACTCAAAGCGCCGCACATTCGGCATCTGTGAATAATCGCCCATTCGCCCCCCTTGCGTACCCAAACACTGACTGGCTCCATAATTCCTTTGCATAAGGAAGCACGGTCACCGGGATCATTGTCTATATGAATACTTGATAAACACTTCGGACAATGGTTTCGATGCCGGCTCCCGGCACCTTCCGGCACTACAAGCGTTCCGCATACCTTGCAGGTGAAGCTCTCAGTGCAGGCAGAATGCCGGTAATCAATTTTGGGGGTGAAGCTTGAAGCGGCTTTGATATCAGTCATCTTCTGATATGCATCATATCGTTCTCTTTTTAGTTTCTTTGAGCGAAGGGCCTCAAGAACCTGGCACCCATCTTCGTGGACATGGGTGCAATTCCTGAAATAACAGCCTCCTGTTAATTGTGCCAGTTCAGGGAATACCGCGTTTCTCTCCTCTTCAGAGATTTGCTGCAGGGCAAAATCCCGGAAACCCGGTGTATCAATCCAAAAGGTTCCTTTAAGGCCAACCTCCAATACGCTGGTATGAGTGCTTGTCATCGGACAACGGGAATCACTCCCATGTATGAGCGTTGTTTTTCCGCAGGACCTGTCACCAACGACAACCACAGTCTTTCCCTCAACTGTTTTAAATAGTTCTTCCTGCCGCTCACGAGCGGAGCCTGCAAATACAAAGTCGGCAGTGTTTTTATAAAGTTCCAGTTTGGCCTCTAACAGAGCCTGAGCGCTTTCCCCGATCAAATCCCATTTACTGATAAATATGCCTACTTGAATTTGTGCGCGTCTGGCAGCAATGATTGCCGATTCCAGGTACCCAGCCTGATGGAGCAGGTAATCCGCAGTCACAAATGCCAATAGACACTGAACATTCGCTGCTACCAGTACCTTCTCCTCTGGAGAACGGCGATTTCCCCGGTATAAGGCAGTTTTTCTTGGGAGTACATGAATTAGTTTATATTGACCGTTTCCGGCATTTTCTGCTTCAACCTCATCACCAACAACCAGGGAATTCTTATTTGAGATCAAAGAACCGGGAAGCAGGCAAGAATAGACTTCACCTTTTGATAATACTTTCACTTGTTTATTCATGATATTTATAACCGTGGCCTGAAAAGCTTCCGTATTTATATCTTTTTTGATTTTAATTCCTTTTTTCTTATTCACCTATATTTCCTCCTGATCAGGAACAAGCGTTGTGGCTGCGCTTGCTCTTTTCATTAAATATTATAGGTTCTGTTTCCATATAGCGGCAACCGATTTCACGTTTCAGAAGCAAAGAAGCACCATGCAGTTTCATGGCGCTTCTTTGTTTAATGATTCTTCAGTTTTAATTTCGCAATTATTTTCTGTATACTTTTTGGCGATAGATAGTAAGTCTCCGAAAGATGGTCTATTGGTATTCCTTTTGTATATTTTTCATAGATCTCCATGTTTCTGAAATGAATCATCTCTTTGCTTCTGGTATTCTCTCCCCATGCTTTGCGATTGATTTCTTTTCTTGGAACGTAAATATATTCACCATCAATATAATCTTGTATTAAGTCTATGATTTCTTTTGGCAGCACATCGGCTGCTTTGATATAGCTCATTATGCTCCTCCCAATCTGTGTTTTCAGGAATGGGCAAAGGCTATACAAGTATCAACTTTCTGATGCCATGCAATAGCCCTTGCTATGCATAGCGAACCGGGCTAAATATCATAAAATGCTTCCTCCCTTCTTAAAGGCTATTTATAAGCAGTACAATTTTCTGATTCAAGCGGCTTCCATACCATCGTGAGCTCGCGTTCTTTTGTTTCCTCCTCGATCTGTTCCGTCGAAACCGCAAAGCCTTCTTTCAGATAGAACGCTGCTGCCCTCTCATTTCGTTTATAAACATTTAAAAGAAGTTTGTTATGCCTCTCTTTTGCATAACCAAGCAGTTCTCTTCCAATTCCTTTGGATTGATATTCTGCATCAACAAAAATCCCTTCAATGTAATCCCCGTTCAGTCCAAGGAATCCTTGGATCCGATCATTGGAATCATACACATACACAGTTGCCTGGGGCAGAACTTTTTCCACTGCTACATAGTGTTTTAACCAATAACTGCTGTCAATAAAATGATGCGCCTTGATATTCGTATCAAGCCATATCTTCATAATTTGTTCCATATCGGTTTCTTTCAATTCTCTTATCATAATTAAATATACTTTCTCCTTTTGAGCGAAATGATTTATTTCCATTATGTGATATTCTGAACAATAAAAAAACAGATAACTCTGTCACTTAGAGCCATCTGCTTACTTATCCCACACTAGCGTAAATAACACGCTTTACTGGTTCCCACGGAATTGCGGCAGTCTCCTGGCAAACTTCCATTTAAGTTCACCCGATCCATTGCCTGCGCAAATAAAACCTATAATTTTTCAATCAAATTACAGGCAGCCTGAGCTTCATATATCCGCAAAATAAGTACAACAAAAAACCCCTCGTGATATGAGAGCTAAATTTTATTGTTCATTATCTTAGCGAATAGACGACATCAAGCCACCTCCCTTTGTATCATTAGAATTATCATAACGAATTTTTCCAAACTTTGCAAGATGTTTTTTGTGCTTAGCTGTTTTTCTATTGTTTTAATCATTTTTTGCATGCATTGAACCAAAGTATTTGATATTTCCGGCTCTATTTATGAGAATCAAGAACAAACAAGGATGCATCTTGCCCCATGAATATTTTACTTCCTGAATATATTGTTTTAGATTGAATACCCTTGTACCCTATTTTTGTCATGACGTCCGTTAATTCTGCCTGCTCAAAACCATTATGAACCATATCTGAGGCAATTTTTTCATTTTTATCAAAGTCTACAATTAATAAATGCCCATTCTCTTCTAAAGTCTCATATAATCTTGATAAAACTAATTCAAAGTCTTTGATATGGAGTAACACCTGAACCATAAAAATATAGTCAGCATGTAAATCTGAAAGGCTGTCTTTTTCAAAGTCAAAACATAATGTAGCTGCATTCTGAATATTAGAGTTTGAAATTTTTTGCTCTATTTGATGAATCATGTTTTGCGATGTGTCCAGAAAAAGCATAGAATTAAAATCGTTTCGCAAATTCATTCCAACTAGGCCGGTTCCACACCCAAAATCAATGGCATTCTTACTTTTCGCATCAACCACGTATTCACGAATGGCATCAGATGATACCTTTGCAATCTGGATTCTTTCTGGAGTGTCGTATCTATCAGCTATTATTTCAAACTTATCCGTATTCCCCATTCTTGCATCTCCTAACCATCTTATTAATAATCTGATATGAGCCAGCCTTATCTCCAGCCATCTTTAATGACTGACTGCGGCAGCTTTATGGCGGACAATCGTGAGCTATTTATCAGACAGCAAGGCCCTCGGCCCAACTGACAGCTTTCAGCAAATTTTCCTCTAAGCTTTTCTTTGGTTCTACATAATCTATTTCTCCGATGAATTCATTCCCAGAAAGCTCTTTCTTTAGTTTTGTAAAGCACTTTTGGGCTCCGCCTCCTGCATGGCTGGCAAACATCGCAATCCGTTTGCCCTGGATCTTGTATTGACTGATAAAGCTTTTCATAGGCGGTGTAAATGACCCGGCCCAAATGGGTGTTCCAATGATAATCGTGTCATACTGATCTAAGTCAACGAGTTCGTTTGTTAACCTTGGCATCTCACCAAAAATGACACTCTTTCCTCCCCAAAAGTATTTCCGGAATCCTTCTGTGGGATAGTTCTTGCTTGTTTTTAACTCCGTGATGTCAGCGTCTATCGTTTCTGCAATCTTTTCTGCAATGAATTTCGTACTGCCAGTAAACGAAAAATATACAACCAGAGTGCTCATAGCGAATCTCCTCATATAATAAGTTTATAGCCGGAAAAATGGGTTATAGGCTTATTCTTTTTGTGGTATCGATGATATTTTATGAGAGATCTCTCTCTTCTTAACTCATCAATACAATTAATGGTTACATCATAAATTAATTATTCAGTTAATTATCATCTTCTTTCTCTATAATAATTTTCTTTGCCTCAACAGCCCAATCCCTCA
>POVV01000973.1_pt1 | contig 12998 bp, 11 predicted proteins | sample 1560271 | NCBI WGS metagenome assembly POVV01 (sample SAMN08337232, study PRJNA429181) | Bioreactor metagenome, whole genome shotgun sequencing project. | biome: cows' rumen and soil; feature: anaerobic; isolation source: anaerobic chemostat enrichment culture, galacturonate as sole carbon... | reverse complement strand
TGGTCGGAGCGACACGACTTGAACGTGCGGCCTCTACCACCCCAAGGTAGCGCTCTACCAAACTGAGCTACGCCCCGACATTGTTACCAGTCATGCTGTATTTTCTACGATGTTTGACTGACAAAATTTATTGTACCTAATTTCCGGAGAATTGTCAACAGTTTTATCAATTATAGTTTTATTATGGAAACTTTCATTAATTATCAGTTATCTGCTAAATCAACATGATAATTCCACGCCGCTCAAGCAAAATAACCGCTAGTTTTTAATGCATATTGCTGCCTGCTTGACCGGACGGGCAAATACTCCGCTTAGACCGGCTTTTGCCACCCGCTCTTTAATGGCTTGGATATCGGTGGTATATAAGCCTTTCTCCTGCATGCGCTCAAAGTATTGAGCACCGGAAAATGTGTATTTTACTTTTAAGCCGTTTACTGATCGCATTTGTTCGCCGACATGGGCAATAGCATCACCAATGGCTAATGTTTCGGGTAATATCAGTAGTATTTCGCCAAGTGCCTGACGTAGGGCATTATGTCCTGCCAGAGTACCTGTTACAATGGCCTCTGTATGGCCAACCAGGAGACCGGCCTTTTCGCCGCCACAAAACAGATTATCGAGCCCCTGGACTTTGAGGGTGTTGTCCCGCGGCGAGAGTGCTGTAAAACGCATCGAATTACCCACACCGCCGGAATACGGATCTTCATAACGGGCGTTCTCAAAACCTGGAATCTGGCGAAGCTTGTCCAATGGAAAATACGGCGTCATGAGCTTGGCATGACCGGTATCAAGAAGAATGATGTTATCAGCAAATTCCTTTAAGGCATATTGCTGGCAGGCTTTTATCGACAGGGAGTCCGGCTTTTTAAGCCGGTCAGGTATAGGGACGACAACGACCCCCTTAGTGTTAAGTTCTTTAACAATGGCTTCACTCAGTGAGTCTTTGTGGAGCTTACAGGAACCGCTCATGGCACCTAAGCTGCCGTCAGCCTTACGCCCAATCATTTCTTGTATACCGGCACGGGCGGCAATGCTTATTCTGGGGCCAAAGGTTGGACAACGAATAATACACATTGCGCAGCCGTTGCCATACTTGCTGCACTGGGATTGTGGGCCGGCGGTCCCGGTAGCTTCGACAAATACATCACCATACACTTCGTCGTCCTTGTCGGTGATAACTGACTTAATTCTTTGCCCGCCCATTGTAATGTCACGCACTCTGGCCAGGAAGTTATATTCGATACCATGGCATGCTAAAAGCTGTCTGATAGCAGGTTCCACACGCGCCACATCATACAGGGTAACATGCTTATGACCGGGAAATTCAATATTGCTATGGCGGGCAACTTTATCGATAGTGTTAAATATGTCGTCACCCATAGCTGACAATTCTTCCGCAGCCGTAAACCGGCCATTATTACGCATAATTCCACCGACCAGGCCTGTTCCCAAAAGCATGTCTGCCCGTTCAAGTAAAATTACTTCACCTGCGCCTGCTTTTTTGGCAGCTACGGCTGCACTGCAGCCAGCCCACCCGCCGCCAATAACAACTACTCTAGGCACAAAGGACACCTCCGTTATAGTTCAGGCAATGCCCGTATTTTGCAGAAATTCTTCTTCCGGGATGCACCTTATGACTCCCGTTGCAACAGAATAACGCTACCATTCTTTATCCGATGACTAACCTTCATCTGGGGTTAAAATCCCACCTGAAGCTAAGTCTACTTTATATTTTGGCATGAAATACCGCAAATATGTATAAAGAAATACGGCTACGCCGGGCCTCTGGCGGCAGACGGCAGTCGATGTTGCCCAAACAAAAACCTGATCGCGATATGTGCGAACAGGTTTTGTATATATGTTATAGTATTATAGCACCTTGCCGGTCAATGTTTAACAGTTGGTATCTTGCTTTGATTTTATGAATATTGAAGGCTTTGACCATTACCTGCCCCACTTCATCGGAGTCTCCGTCGGTAAAGGCCAGCAGACATGGCCCGGCACCGCTTAACGCCGCCCCCAGAGCTCCGGCCTGACGGGCAGCTGTTAATACTTGCGCCATACCGGGAATAAGCTTCTCACGATATGGCTGGTGCAGCCGGTCTTCCAGCGCGTGCAGCAGGAGTTTAAATTCACCGGTGCACAATGCCCCGACTAACAGTGCCGACCGGCTGACATTAAACACAGCATCCGCAAAGGGTACCGACTCTGGCAATACTCTGCGGGCAGCCTTGGTAGACAGGTTGAACTCAGGGATAACAGCTACCATTGAGAAATCCTTTGGAGGCAGGAACCGCAAATATTTGGCAGAGCCGCTATCCATGATGCTGACAGTAATACCGCCAAAAATAGCCGGAGCTACATTATCAGGATGGCCTTCAATACTGGTAGCCATATCCAGAATTTCTTGCTTTGATAATTGACAGCCGGTAAGTTCATTGGCTGCTACCAGTCCACCGACTATAGCGGCCGCACTGCTGCCAAGTCCTCGCGCCAGGGGAATATTGTTGACCATTTTAAGCGCAATTCCCGGATAGTGCCGGCCTGTTTTATTCAGAACCATCTGAACGGCTTTAATGGCAACATTAGAACCGTCAGCCGGGATAGCACCTGCACCTTCGCCCGCTACCTCAAGTGATATACCTGCTTGTGGACTCAAAGTAAGTTCAAGCTCGTTATATATCGTGCAAGCTATACCAACCGCATCAAACCCCGGGCCGCAATTGGCCGTTGTTCCCGGCACGCGGATTTTCACGGTATTTGCCATGATATCGCCACCTTTACTGCTATGAAATCTGCTCTGCTTCTACTCTGATTACATTGCCCACTTTGCTTACCATCGACATGCCCAGTAAGGTATTCATGGCTAGACGGATGTTTTCGTCAGATACCCGGTATGTAATAAGCACAAGCTCTGTTGCGCACTCCACTTTACGTTTCTGAATAACGGAATGCAAGCTGACCTGCTGAGCACCAAATGCACCTGCAATAGCCGCCAGCACACCCGGTTTGTCTTCGACTAAGAGGCGGATATAGTACGGTGATTCGGTTTTACTGACAGGATAGATGGGTTTTTGTTCAAAACAAGTACACAATATCCTGCTGCTGACATTATGGCGAATATCGCGGGCTACATCAATGATATCGGCTGTCACCGCACTGGCAGTTGGCAATTCACCGGCCCCGCGGCCATAAAACATGGTTTCACCTACGGCATCACCTTTGACAAAAATAGCATTAAATACATCATTCACTGCGGCTAAAGGATGAGTAACCGGCAGAAAGGCCGGATGTACACGTACATTAATCCCCCGGTCATCTTGCTTGGCAACAGCCAGCAGCTTGATGACAAAGCCAAGCTCCCGGGCATACTCAATATCTTCAATGGTAATACTGGTTATACCTTCAATATAGACATCTTCTAATGTAACCCGGGCACCAAAACCGATGGAAGCCAATATGGCAATTTTTCGGGCCGCATCATAACCACCGACATCAGCTGACGGATCGGCCTCGGCATACCCTTTGGCCTGAGCTTCGGCTAATACATCACTATAATCCATTTGTTCATTAGTCATTTTGCTGAGCATATAGTTGGTCGTGCCATTCACAATGCCCATAATCTCACTGATTTGATTAGCCGCCAGACATTGTTTCAACGGTCTGATTATCGGGATACCCCCGCCGACACTAGCTTCGAATAGAAAATCGGTATGAGTTTCTGCCGCAGCGTCAAACAATTCGCGGCCGTATTTGGCCACCACATCTTTATTTGCGGTAACAACATGCTTGCCGGCCTTGAGCGCGGCTAACATATAATCTTTGGCCGGCAGCTCGCCGCCCATAACTTCAACCACGATTTTTATATCAGAATCATGTAGTATTTCGTCAATACTTGTTACCAGTTGCGCCTCTGTTGTTATATTTCTAACCTTGTCTGGATTTTTTACCAGTATTTTCTTGATAACAACAGGTACTCCCACTTTTTGTTGAATACTGCGGGCGTTATTGGCCAATATTTTAACCACACCGGTACCAACAGTCCCCATTCCCAACAAAGCAATCTGGATTGCTTTCATTATTTTTCCTCCTAAGCCTGACCTAGAACTTCCAGTCTTTTCACACCATCAACCATTCTTAATTTGTCAAGCATTGCTTCCAAGTCAATAGCTAATTCGGCAGTTTCAATGGATATAGTCGCATTGGCGACCCCTTGCAGCGGGATCCCCTGATTAATTGTCAAAACACTGCCATGTTCGTTGGCTATCGTGTTTAGAACCCGTGACAATACGCCTGATTTGTGTTCAAGCAACAGAGCAAGTGTAACAATCTTTTCTTTACTGGCTTCATAAAACGGAAATACATAGTCCTTATATTTGTAATAGGCGCTACGGCTTAGTTCCATTTTTTCCACTGCTTCGTTAATTGTTCTTGCTTCACCGCGTTTTAATAACTCTTTTACCTTAATCGTCTTTTTGATGGCTTCGGGTAAGATTTCCTCCCGAACTAAATAAAAAACAGCTTTTTGTCCTGTAACCATGGTTCTCCTCCTCGGTACTGCTACTACGGATGGATATCTGTATCTGGTAGACATTATATCATCAATTCTGCCAGGTTTACAAGCCAAAATACAAAAAAATTCTAGTCAGTCCTTTACAGACTGACTAAAAAATTCTTCTGAAAATACTGTTTTTGTTAAAAAATGATACATATTAATCCGCCGCTGCCATCATTAACGATTTTTTGCAGTGTATCTTTTAGTTTTAACTGTGCATTTTCCGGCATAGCTGTCAATTTATTTTGAATGCCTTCACGAACCAGTTCATTTAAAGATTTACCAAATAAGTTGGTGCGCCAAATTCTTTCCGGTTCGCCTTCAAATTCACGCATGAGGTATTGAATGAGTTCTTCGCTTTGTTTTTCAGTGCCGATAATCGGAGAAATTTCCGCTTGCACATCAGTACGGATGATATGTAAGGATGGAGCCGAAGCCTTTAGTTTTACGCCAAACCGGTTGCCTGTCCGGATAATTTCAGGTTCTTCTAAAATCATTTCATCAAGTTGCGGCGGTACAATGCCATAACCAGTTTGTTCAACATCTTCAAGCGCAGAGGCAATTTTGTCATACTGCCGCTTAGCTATTGACAGATCTTTCATCAGGCGCAACAAATGATGTTCACCGCTAATAGTAAAGCCGGTGAGCTCTTCAAGTACACTATAGAAAAGATCCGGGCGGGCGGTCATTTCGATAACGGCTATACCACTGCCAAGGTCCATGTCATGAAGAATGACATCGGCGACAAAGTCATAACCGGACAAATCGTCAATGGCCCGATCGATATCACGCAAACGGCGAATGTATTGAACGACGTCATTCACCGCACCCTCAAATTTTTGTCTCAGCCAGTGATCTTTCTCCAGCTCTTCTACCCACTTAGGCAATGTTATATTGACTTCTTTGACCGGGAATTCATATAATACTTCCTGCAAAATTCCATAAATATCGTCATGCGATAATTGGGCGCAATCAACCGGAATAACCGGCACATCATAACTGCCTTCCAGTTTAGCCACAAGTTCACGAGTATCTTTGGAATTTGGTTTGCCGGTATTTAAAATGACCAGAAATGGTTTTTGCAATTCTTTAAGTTCGGCAATGACACGTTCTTCGGCCGGAAGATATTTATCCCGGGGTAAGTCGGTGACAGTACCGTCTGTGGTAATGACCAAACCAATTGTTGAATGTTCGGCAATAACCTTACGAGTGCCAACTTCGGCTGCTTCCTGGAACGGAATTTCGTTTTCGAACCAGGGTGTAAGCACCATGCGGGGGCCTTCTTCCTCTTCATAACCCAGCGCACCGTCTACGGTATAACCAACACAATCGACAACCCGAACCCGCACATTAACATTGTCTTTTACATTGATTTCGACGGCTTCATTAGGAATGAACTTAGGCTCTGTCGTCATAATAGTTTTGCCGCCGGCACTTTGCGGCAGTTCGTCTTTGGCACGTTCTTTGTCATGGGGATTACTGATATTGGGTAATACCATGGTTTCCATAAACCGTTTAATAAAGGTTGATTTACCCGTGCGAACCGGACCGACTACACCAATATAAATATCTCCACCAGTGCGTTCGGCGATATCTCTAAACAGGTCGAATTTTTCCATCTGGCGTCTCCCTCCCTGATTACGGTAATTGTCATTATAAATATATGACAGGCCACCTCAAATATTACAAAATATAAAAAAGTATGGTAACTAAAAAGTAACTTACCTTACTTTATTAGCCACCATACTTTTTTATGCCAAGTTTATTTACTGCCAATGTAAATTGTTAAGCACAACTTCTTCTACCTCATGTGTCCGGCCGCGGGTCATGAGTTCGAGAACTGCATGTTTCGAGGATTTATTTTGATACAGGACCTCATACATTTGTTCGGTTATCGGCATTTCCACTTTATATTTAGTTGCCAATTGAAAGGCTGCTTTAGTTGCCCTGATACCTTCTACAACCATGGAGGTTTCCGCCTGAATTTCATCAATGGTCTTGCCTGCCGCCAGCATCAGGCCAGCCCGCCGATTGCGGCTGTGTACACTGGTGCAGGTGGCAATAAGGTCACCGATACCGGCGAGTCCGGCAAAGGTCAGAGGATTTGCTCCCATCGCCATACCAAGGCGGGTGATTTCGGCTAACCCGCGTGTCATCAGTGCGGATTTAGCATTATCACCAAACCCCAGTCCTTCGGCAATGCCAGCGCCAAGGGCGATGATATTTTTGAGCGCGCCGGCAAGCTCTACCCCGACTATATCAGGATTGGTATATACGCGAAAAAAAGGCAGCATAAAGGTATCTTGCACAAACTCAGCTACCTTGCGCGACCTGGCTGCGGCAACAGTGGCCGTGGGATGACCGGAAGCCACCTCCTCAGCATGATTAGGACCTGATAATACGGCAATATTCTCAGCCGCCAGCGGTAATTCTTCGGCAATGATTTCGGACATCCTTTGCACGGTGGTTAGTTCCAGCCCTTTGGCAGCACTGACAATAAGGGTGTCAGCACTGACATAGGGGGCCAAGGCTGCTGCTGTTTGCCGTATGGCGTGAGAGGGCGTAACCAGTACGATTAGCCGGGTATCGCCTGCGGCCACGGCGAGGTTATCGGTAACGCAAACCGTTGCCGGTAATTTGCAGCCAGGTAAATAGCTGTGGTTTTCCCGGGTGGAACGGATGCTTTCCGCTAACTTAGGCGACCTTGCCCATAAAGCAACCGATTGATGTTTTTGACCCAACACGCCGGCTAACGCTGTCCCCCAGCTGCCGGCGCCAATTACTGCGATATGCATTATATTACTGTCACTTCTCCTTTGTGGGACCGGAGGCTGTTTTACCGCCTGCTCTAATTTTTGGTTCTTCCCCTTTTAGAAGGCGCTCAATGTTCGGACGGTGCCGGATAATAACAAATAAAGCGGCCAATATCCCGAAATAAAAAAATTCTTGCCTGGCATTCAATAGCCACATGCTGATAGGAACCAAAGCTGCCGCGACAATGGATGCCAGCGAAACATAGCGAGTCAAATAAACAATAGCCGCCCAGACGGCAAAAACAACGAGTGTTACCTTAGGCGCAATCATGGCGATAACACCAAGGCCGGTAGCCACACCACGCCCGCCTTTGAAATTCAAAAATACCGACCAGTTATGGCCGGTGATAGCGCCAATACCACCAGCCAATTCAGCTAGCGCCGTTCCGCCCAAATACTGACCTATCAGGACCCCTGCCACACCTTTGAGCGCATCTGTAAGAAAGACCCAGAAGGCCGGCCAGGGACCTAATGTCCGATACGCATTAGTGGCCCCAATATTTTTACTACCAAACTGCCGTAAATCAATATTATAGAAATTCCGACCAATAATCAGTCCATTCGGAATTGAACCAATTAGGTAGCTGGCAGCAATAACCAGCACATACTCCATTCTCCCACTCCTTCAATGAGTTTACTCCTCTTTGTCTTTGCGGCCACGAACCACTAATTTGAGTGGAGTTCCTTCAAAACCAAACGCTTCTCTCAATTTGTTTTCTAAAAAGCGCAAATAGGAAAAATGCATAATTTCCGGATCATTAACAAAGAAAACAAAGGTGGGCGGTTTTACGTCCGGCTGGGTGGTAAAATAGATTTTAAGCCGCCGGCCTTTATCGGAAGGTGGTGGATTGATCGCAGTAGCATCTTCAATGACTTGATTAAGCACACTGGTTGCTACCCTCATGGAATGCTGGTCTGCTACATATTTTACCAGCTCAGTTACCCGATGAACACGCTGTTTGGTGAGCGCTGATGTAAATAGGACCGGCGAATATTGCATGAAACCCAATTCTTCGCGAATGGTCTCGGTAAATTTCAGCGAGGTCTTGCCGTCTTTTTCAATAAGATCCCATTTATTAACGACAATAATGCTGGCTTTACCTGCTTCGTGGGCATAACCGGCAATCTTTTTATCTTGTTCTGTCACGCCTTCTTCGGCATTAATAACCATGAGCACTACATCACAGCGGTCGACTGCCCGCAGGGAGCGGATAACACTATACCGTTCAACCGGCATATCAATCTTGGCCTTACGCCGCATGCCAGCCGTATCAATCAGCACATAGGACTGACCGTCTTTAGTAAAATGGGTATCAATGGCATCACGGGTAGTGCCGGGAATGTCACTGACGATAACCCGTTCTTCACCAATAATGGAGTTAACCAGCGAAGATTTGCCAACATTGGGGCGGCCGATTACTGCCACTTTGATTTGGTCAATATCTTCGGGTTCAATATGCTCTTGCGGCATATTTTCAATTAATCTGTCAAGCATGTCACCAATGTTAAGGGCGTTAGCGGCGGAAATAGCAATAGGATCACCTAGTCCCAGATTATAGAACTCGTAAATATCGGCTTCATTTTTCATATTGTCTACTTTGTTTACCACCAAGAGCACAGGCTTTCTGGTGTTGCGCAAAATCACGGCCACTTCGTTATCAGAGGAAGTTAATCCGGCTTTGCCGTCCACAATGAACATGATAACATCGGCTTCCTCGATAGCCAGTTTAGCCTGATTACGTATGGCATTAAGCATCTTGTCTGTGGTCTCAAATTCGATACCGCCGGTATCAATCATAGTAAAATTGCGGCCCAGCCATTCGGCATCCATGTAAATACGGTCACGGGTAACACCGGGTATGTCTTCAACAATAGATAGACGGCTCTTGCCAATATAATTGAATAAAGTTGATTTGCCGACATTAGGCCGGCCAACAATTGCGACAATTGGTTTACTCATCTAATACCACCTTGTATCTTTTTAAAATCGTTTCCTTGATGTGATGAATCCGTTCTAGATCTGTAGTAGTTTTTCCTTTACCATTGCCTGTATTTACTTAAATTAACCGCATAATTGCATAGTTACCGTACTATAGCTGTTCTTGCCTGCACACTATCGCCACGCAGCAAGCAATTGTTTTAAATCCTGGGCAAAATAGGCACTGCGCACAGGTGCCCCCAGTTCGGCGGCAATATCTGCCGGTGTGGTGTCATCAAGAAAAACCTGCTCCCCTTTTCTGAGAGCAACTCCTGGTATAATAATACCGGTCCGGGAACCCGGAAGTCTTTTCAACGCCTCGATAATATCACCGCCGGTCAACAGTCCGGTGACGGTAACATCACTGCCAAAAAATCTGTTTTCCACTGCAATAACCCTAACTGTTAAATTGGGAACAGCCAGTTCAGCCAAAAGGGGTACGAGAATTTTTTCAGCGGAAATGCCGCAGATAACATCGATAACCTGTGGCTCAGTATAGCCGTCAGCCATGACCGGTTCTTCCTCCCATTCAGCCAGGAAGCTGCGGACAAGGCCGACCCCGTTTTCCAGTTGCCGAAAGCCGTCGTACGATTCATAACTAGGAAATTCTTTACCTGCAGCCAAATAAAATTCATCAGCCAGATACACGAAAGATTCCTCAATCTCTTCACGACATTTTTTTTGCCACTCATGGACAAGTTCTGTTACCTCTTCGGCAGCGGCAGCGGAAAACTTGGTTAACGGATGACAATGGTCACGATAACGGGTAAGACCTACGGGAACGATAGACAGCGATAAAACCGACGGCTTAAGAGCGTATAAATCCCGGATGGTTCTATCTAACTCCCTGCCATCATTAACCCCCGGGCAAAGCACAACCTGTGTATGAAAGTCAATACCTTTGTCTGCCAGTTCATTAAGCTGGTCCATTATCTTGCCGGCCTGCCTGCCACCTAACATCCGCTCTCTAAGTTCACCATTAGTAGTATGTACGGAAACATAAAGTGGCGACAGATGCAGTCTGGCAATCCGGCTGATATCTTTTACTCCCAGATTGGTCAGAGTAACAAAATTGCCATATAAAAAAGAAAGGCGATAGTCGTCATCTTTAATATACAGACTTTCACGCATACCTGGCGGCATTTGGTCAACAAAGCAAAAAATACATTTGTTAGCACACTGTCGCACTTTATCAAATACTGCGCTTTCAAACTCCAACCCCAAATCTTCATCATATTCTTTTTCCAGAGTTATTAGTTCCTGTTCGCCGGAGCTGCGTTCTATAAGCAGTTCAATTTCTTCTTCAGCCAGCGCAAAACTGAGATCAATGATATCCTGAACAACCTCGCCGTTGACTTCAAGCAATCGGTCTCCCGGCATAAGGCCTATTTCAGCGCCGATACTGTCAGATTTTACATTAGATATAATGCCGCTATATGTCAAAGTATTCCCCCCTTTCTTTAGTATTCCTTCAGTAGCTATATTTTCCTGCAAAACCGCTGATAAACGGCAAAAATTAAATTAGAAAAGGCAGGGCCGCTGCCTGCCTGCTTAGTACTATTTGTCGTCTTTCCTGTCAGCTTGCTCGGGAGGCTCATTGTCGTTCCTGCGTTTTCGGGACTTGGGAGCAAGAAAATTAGCAAACTCTGTTGAAGCAAAATTTTTGAGTTTAGCACCGGCCTCTTTGAGACCGCCGGTACTCAGTAATAAAAAAGCTGCGCCCCCAACGATAAGCAGTCCTAAAATCCACCCTATCGACTTGGTGGCACCTGATGCCCCGCCGGCAGCAGAACCCAGGCCAGCATTGCCGTCCGCATTGGTGGCTCCGGCGGCATTGGGGCCGGTAGGAGCGCTGGATTTACCGAGTATTGTTGGTATAACGTCGGCAAACAGGGCAATGCCTTTTTCAGCCGATTCGCGGTCATTCGTATGGGCTCCGACTTCCAGCAGCATGGAACGCGGATGCAAGTCCTGATTATAATCGCCGCCTTTGGCAAAAAAGATACCTTTCACCAAACCAGGATGCTTTTTATCTGAGGCGGCTTTAATCTGCAGGGCATAATCTTCAATTTGCTTGCCGGTAGGGCCATATTTGCCAACAACCAGTTGCACTTTACTGATATCCTGTCCGTCAATTTTACCACCATACACCTGCGGTGGCACAGCATCACGGTGAATATCAAAGATAGCATCAGGCTGTTCTTTTTTAATCAGATTAACCGCTGTCCGGCGCGAACGTTCATACGCCATATCGTCATGCGGATCATGTTTGGCTTCCGAAAAAGCCACATTCATACCTTTGCTTTCGAGTTCTTTGGCGAATCTGGCACCGACTTTATAGATACCGCCGGCACCAAGAATACTTTCTTTGCCATCGGTGGGCACATAAGACTCGTCAGAATGAGTATGATAAATGGCCACTTTACCGCTGCCCTCGGCTCTGGCAGTGGCTGGTTCCAAAAAACCCTTAAATTGAGCCAGAATCCCTTGCTCTGATTCCTTATAATACAGGGATAGATCAACTTCCTCAATTAATTTGGCATAAGCGGTATCGCCCTCAACCCGGACAACTTCATACTTGCGATTGTTTTCAGTAAGAACCTGATCTCCCGGTTGCAGCAGCCGGCCTGTCATATACACGTTATTGCCGGCTTCATCGACAATAGTCGCGTAACTGCCGTCATTACGTTCATGGGCAAAGCCGTTGGGACTAAGTATCGCAAGCAGCAGCCCGATAATAAGGACTGCACCCAGTCTACTCTTCACGGCGTTCACCCCCGTTGTTTGAGGCCTTGTCATTTGCTGGCATTTGCTGGGTATCTTTTTGTTTTTCCTTCGGATGCAGTTCCTTACTAAACTCATAGAGACCTTCAGGACGATTGGGTCCCAGTACAGGCCCGCCCTGCAATTTTTCCCGGGTCTCGCCTACCAGTTCGGCAATCATAACCGCGATGATACCGGCAATAATGGTCGCATCAAAGGCTCCCGCCCCACCAATCGCCGTAGTTCCGGGAATGCCCAGACCAGAGATGGTTACTGCATGGACAATATCGCTTAAAACTATTCCCAATACCCCGCCGATAAAGGCACTGCGACGTGAACGGCCGGCAATATAGGCAATTAAGCCTGCGGATATTCCATAGATAAGTTTGGGGTCCATAAACATGTTTTCCGGTTCATACGGCAGATAGCGTGAGCCTAAGGATACCGCTGCAGCTACCAGTACCGCCGCAACAACCGCCCGCACTCTTTCAGCCGTTTCGTCAGCTTTAACAATTAGGTAAATACAAAGTAAAATTGGCAATAAAGCGCCACCCACGTTAATAGTGATTTCCATCGGGGAACGCATAACGGGAATGTCAATAAAGCTGCCAATAACGATTCCGGCAATGAAAAGCAATGCCTGTTTATCCGTCATTCGCATACGATCCAGGATTCGCTGCGCTAGTCCGAAATAAACCAAGACACTGACGACTAAAAGTAGAATCATTCCCAGCGGCATATTCATCATGTTGTCTCACCTCATACCTTTGTGATGTTGATTTATTACATCTAGTTTGCACTGTTACTGTCTGATTAATACAAAGGGGGGTGTCTCAAAATAGGTTTTATTTCCAGCCCATTTCACATAAAAAAAACACGGCTTGCGCCG
>POVV01000972.1_pt1 | contig 13000 bp, 14 predicted proteins | sample 1560271 | NCBI WGS metagenome assembly POVV01 (sample SAMN08337232, study PRJNA429181) | Bioreactor metagenome, whole genome shotgun sequencing project. | biome: cows' rumen and soil; feature: anaerobic; isolation source: anaerobic chemostat enrichment culture, galacturonate as sole carbon... | reverse complement strand
ATTCTGCTTGATAAACGGCTGAAGATTTGAATCGATAAAATCACCTGGCAATAAGACAATATCCGGCTGTAACTGGTTGATGGAGTCGACAAGCTGTTCTAAACGGTTGACACCGATGATATCGCCTAAGTGAATATCTGATACGGAGACTGCGCGTAACTGGGACAGGCTGCCTGCCTGTTTGGCAATATGAACATCGTAGCGCTTAACAATAGGATGATGGGTATTCCACCAGCCATAAGCAAGAATGCATACAAGCAATGTAACGACAGTCACGCCCGCCCATTCCGGACGCTGCTTTACGATTGCGGGCAAAATGGGAATGATCCGGTCCAGTAATCGGAGAATGTCTGCGAGCAAGGTCAGCAAAAGGCCGTAATAGACTATTGCCATCCACCATACTCCGGCATACGCCATCAGTGTGGTAAGTGCTTCCGGCAGCCATTTCGCGCTGATGCGTGACGCAGAATAGGATACGGCAAGAAATACTAATACAAGCCAGTATACACGCAATGAGCCGGCAGGCAGAAGGTGCCCGAACGCTTGCCAGCCGCGCCAGCCAATATAGAGATTTACCGCTCCATAAACGGTAAAAAAGATGGTGAAAAAAGCTAAGTTAGACATGTGCAGTCTTCCTTTCCCTGACACAGATGCAGATAATAACAAATATAGTACTAATCATATCATAAATAGCAGAAAATAATGGTATGAATTTTATCGTTACCTACCTCGCTCTATCCGGCAGTAAACTCTGCCAATTTCCCAGTTTTAAAATTTCGGCATTGATATATTCCGCGTTTTTTGCTATTGTAGTGTTGACAAATTTCTAGTTCAGCAAACGGTTACTAAAGGAGAAGAAAATGGAAATAAAGGCGATTAAAAAATTAAAACTCTATGGCTTTAATAACCTGACTAAGACGCTGAGCTTTAACATGTATGATATTTGTTATGCCAAAAGTCCGCAGCATGGCCAGGAATATATTGCATATATTGACGAGGAATATAATGCGCAGCGGCTTACTGATATTTTGACAGAAGTGGCCAATATCATTGGCGCAAACATTTTAAATATTGCGAAACAGGACTATGATCCGCAAGGCGCGAGCGTAACCATGCTGATTTCAGAGGGGCCGATCGAATGCCATGGTGATAACGAGGATACTGTAGCCTGCCGGGAATTGCACTCAGATGCTGTTGTTGCTCATTTGGATAAAAGTCATATTACGGTTCATACGTATCCGGAAACCCATCCTGATAAAGGGATAAGTACCTTTCGCGTGGATATCGATGTGTCGACCTGCGGCCATATTTCACCATTGAAGGCGCTGAATTTTCTCCTCTCCAGCTTTAGCGCCGATATTGTTAATGTTGACTACCGGGTCAGGGGATTTACTCGTGACGTAGACGGCAAGAAGTACTTTATCGATCATAAAATTAATTCGATCCAGAATTATATTGCCAGCGAGACCCGCGACCTGTATCAAATGATTGATGTTAATGTTTATCAGGAAAATATCTTTCACACGAAGATGCTGCTCAAGGAATTTGATTTAGATAATTATTTATTTGGCACAGCGAAGAAAGAGTTATTGCCGGGAGAGAAAAAGAAGATTAAGCAACGCTTAAAGAAAGAAATGCTTGAGATTTTCTCCGGCAAGAATATTCCTAAGGTTAGTATTAAGTAAATGGAAAACGGGAACTGCTTTCACCCGGAAGCAGTTCCCGTTTTTAGCTATCTTCGGTGTAGTATACGCTGATTTTGCAGAACAGAGATATTCCAGGATTGCTGCAATGTTTAATTTACAGCAGTCCTTTTGACGCTTCCGCGACCAACCGTTTAAATAACTCCAGCATAACCGGATAGGAATCAACCAACATTTCCGGATGCCACTGCACACCCAGTAAAAAATGGTTCCCCGGTTTTTCGATTGCCTCAATGATGCCGTCGCGCGCTCTGGCTGTAACAATAAAGCCGGGAGCGATGTCCTTAACCGCCTGATGATGGAAGCTGTTTACAGGCAAAGCGGCGGCAGCCAGGATGTCGTGCAGCAGGCTGCCGGGAATAATATCCACAGTATGTCCGGCAAAATCATAGCGGGATTGCTGGGTATGCTGTAAACGGCTATTTGCTCCCTGCTGATAAATATCCTGATACAGGGTTCCGCCGAATGCGACATTGATGACCTGTATGCCGCGGCAGATGCCGAGCATTGGCTTACCGGACTGATAAGCGTGTTGCGCCAGGGCAAGCTCATATTCGTCTCTGTCTGCCAGCACAAAACCCAATTGCGTATCCGGCTCTTCACCAAATAATAATGGGTTGATGTCGCTGCCGCCGGACAGAATGACACCATCAACCCGCTGCAGTTGGTCCCGCAAATCATTGCTGTTGCTGAGGGTCGGCAATAACAGCGGGATGCCGCCCGCCTTTTGGACAGAATACAGATAGGTTTGATTCACATAAACCCGTTCCATGCCGGGAAAGGTGCCGTTTTCCGAGAAAAGTGAGTTTGTACTGATTCCAATTACCGGTTTGCGCATAGCAGCCTCCTTGTATCAGACGTCTGAAGCTGCTTTAAACTATGCGCTATACCGGGTGTTTTGAACTGTCCAATGAGTCAGATGAGGAATTACCTGGTCGCCATAGCTAAGATTTTTTGCCAGTGCTCTGCCGTCACCGGCATCACTGACAGCCTGGACTGGGTAACCAGCTCCCAGTCGTTGAATTCCTGGCTGGTTTTAATTTCTTTTAGGCTAACAGGGCGGGGCAGTGCTTGCGTAGGCATGAAGTCTACGACAATAAAGCGGGAGTCGTCCGACTCGGGATCGGGGTAGGAGTGAGAGATCACCTCAGCTATGCCGACAATCGCTTTTTCTTTGCCGGTATGGTAGATAAAGACCTGGTCGCCAGGCTGCATTTGCCGCATATGGCGCAATGCGGTGAAATTGCGTACTCCATTCCAGCGGTCTCTGCCAAGCCGTTCGAGATCTGTGTAGCTAAACGTGTCCGGTTCTGTCTTTGCCAGCCAATAGGCCATGATTGCTACCTCCTGCTATTCCGGGTTACCATACCGCTGGGCAATTTGCGGCTGGTACGAGGTTTTTTTATCATTATTTCCGTTTATCCGCATAAAATCCTGCTGCCTCACGATTAGCGGCTGTTTGAAAACTTTTGTATAAAGCAAAAGCAATTTAACCAAACTACTGTTGGAGGTGGGATTGTGCGCGGTAAAAATAAAACCACTATTGCAATCGCCATAGCAGTTGTTCTACTACTTGTCGCAGGAATATATACACTTTTGCGCCCTCCCGCCCCTAAACCGGTGCCGGAGCCGCCACAGCAGCAACAGCCGCAGCCGGCCCCCCCGGCCCCGCCGGCTCAGCCGCAAGCGCCTAAGCCGATTCCGGGAGTACCGCTGCTGGACCTTTCAAAATACAAAACAGAGCCGAATGTAACGATCTGGTTAGCGGATAAAAGACAACGCGACAGCATGATGCTGGAAAAGTACATTGAGGGAGTCATCGCCCAGGAGATGTATCCGGACTGGCCGCTGGAAGCGCTTAAAGCACAGGCGATTTGTTCACGGACCCTGACCCTGAGCGCGATTGAAGCGGGAACTATCAGGCGGTTGCATCAGACCGATGTTTCCACTGCCAAGGAAGAATTGCAAGCCTTCGGGCCGGAAAAAGTCAATGCCACCGTGCGGGAAGCCGTGCGGGCCACACGCGGACAAGTTATCCTCTACGCAGGCGGTTTGGTGAATGCGATTTATAGTTCCTGCAACGGACAAATTTCGGCTACCAGAGAAGAATCCTTCCCAACGGAAATTCCCCACGCAACGCCGTATTTTCAAGCGGTAACAGACAATTGTTTCCAGTATGCGCCGCCGAATATCCAAACCTGGACAGCTAAGATTCCGGCTGCTCAAGTCGCTTCTGCTATCGGCTATCGCGGCAATCCGGGCGATATTAAAATATTGGAAAAAGGACCTTCAGGACGCATCCTGTTTATTGGCGCCGGGGACAAGAAAATGTATGGTTCGGATTTTCGCCGTGCTGTTGGTTATGACCGGTTAAAATCCACACTGGTGACAGAAATGCGGTATGAAGGCGGAAACTTCCACTTTAAAGGTTTGGGCTGGGGAAATGGTGTCGGCCTTTGCCAATGGGGCGCTTATACGTTTGCTCAGCAAAATAAGAAAGCGGAAGACATTATCAAACACTATTATCAGGGAGTGGAAATAAAAAAACTCTGGCAATAGCAGTGTATCAAGCACCGGTTAGCTTACGCTTGCCGGGAACGCCTGGAGGCCGCCTGGCCGCCGGCGGTAAAGAGGGATTTATTAAGTGGTGCAATCAGCCCCGCGAACCCATGGCTAGCGTATTTTATACATGCTGCTGCCGGGTTGTCGGGGCTTTTTATTTTATGGAATGAATTGTTTTTATATTTTAGCAGGTGTTTTCATATCTTCGGCGAAATAAACTCTGATTTCGACAACACTTATGTTGGCAACTCGGCCTGATTCGGCTATAATATATGGGTATATCAGGAGGTTACGATGGAGGATGTTATCGTCACAGTTCTCGGCACGCAGCAAGGAGCGGATGGTGAACAAACCGCTATCGAGCTTGTTGCCAAGGGACATTACCGTCAAAAAGGCGGGATTGGTTACGTAACCTATAAGGAAGAATTGTCAGGTCTAGACGGTGCGACCACGCTGTTAAAGCTATATCCCGATCATGTATGTTTGATCCGAATGGGAGCATATGAGCAAAAACAGGACTTTGTTCCCGGGCGAAAAACATATAGCCGTTATATCACTCCTTATGGCGTGATCGAGATGGGCGCGTTAACACGTGAGTTATCGCGTGATATTGTGAATACCGAAGATCCGATAGATGGACAAACCATTCTGATCAGCTATGAACTGGAGTTTGAAGGGGAATGGCAGAGCAGCAATACCCTGAAGCTATCCTTTGCCAGGGCTTGATCAAGTGAGAGGAAGAACATGATGGATATGAAAACCTTACTCTGCGAGGCGCTGATTGCGGCTGCAGAGTCTGCCAGGCAAGACGGCGCGTTTTCGCTGGATACCATGCCGCCGGTGTATTTTGACGAACCGCCGCAGAAAGAGTTTGGCGATTATGCCACTAATTTTGCCATGCAGGCGGCAAAAGCAGCCAGAACCAATCCGCGAGCGTTGGCTCAAGCGCTTGCTGCCCGCATTCAGGCGCCCTGGCTGGAAAAAGTGGAGATTGCCGGACCTGGTTTTATGAATTTTTATCTTAAGCCGGATTGGCTGTATGAGCTGCTGGAGCGCATCCTGAAAGCAGGCGGCAGCTGGGGCAATTTAACTGCAGCTACGCCGGAGAAAATCCAAGTGGAGTTTGTCAGCGCCAATCCGACCGGTCCGCTGCATGTCGGCCATGGACGGGGGGCGGCTCTGGGCAGTGCGCTGGTGAACCTATTACGCGCCGCCGGACACTGTGTGGAAGCGGAATTTTACATTAATGACGCCGGCAATCAGATTGATAATTTGGCGGCATCAGTCAATGCCAGATACCTGGAGCTATTGGGCAAGCCGGCTCAGTTTCCTGAAGACGGCTATCATGGCCAGGATATTGTGCAAACAGCGCAAAGGATTATTGACCGTGACGGTGATCGTTATCTGAACATAGCCGATTCTGAGCGCCTGGCACTATTCAAGGAATTGGCTTTATCGGAAAAATTGGCCGCATTAAAGGAAGACCTGGAAGCATTCCAGGTTACCTTTGATGTGTGGTTTTCTGAACGCAGCCTGCATCAGCGTGATGCGATCAATGCCACTTGCGCCATGTTGACGGAAAAAGGGTATATGTACCGGCATGACGGCGCTTTGTGGCTAAAGTCGACTGATTATGGTGATGACAAAGACCGGGTTGTTATTCGCGATAACGGGGTACCCACCTATCTGGCTGCCGATATCGCTTATCACCGGGACAAATTGGAGCGCGGCTTTGATACGATAATTAATCTTTGGGGTGCGGATCATCATGGCTATATTCCGCGGGTAAAAGCGGCAATTGCCGCGATGGGTTATGACCCGAGCCGGCTGGAGATCCTGATCCTGCAAATGGTCAGCCTCTACCAAAATGGTGAGTTGGTAAAAATGTCCAAACGAACCGGCCAAGGGGTCACGTTGACAGAGCTGATGGAAGAGGTGGGTATTGACGCCGCTAGGTTCTTCTTTATTATGCGTTCAGCTGACAGCCAATTGGATTTTGATTTGGATTTGGCGAAATCCCGTACAAATGAAAATCCTGTATACTATATTCAATATGCCCATGCCCGGATCGCCAGCATCTTCCGGCAGGCGGAAGATGCTGGTCTGGATACTCAGGCGGCGCTTCAGGCTGTTGATTCTGCTGCCTTGTCGGTTCTGTGCCAGGAAGCGGAAATCGATTTAATTAAAAAGCTTGGCAATTATCCCGGCGAGATTGCCGACGCAGCGAGAGAACGCGCTCCTCACCGGATTGCGCGGTTTGCTCATGAACTGGCTGGACTGTTTCATACTTTTTATAATCAATGCCGGATTATCGGCGTAGATGCTGAAGTTCAAGCCGCCCGTCTGGCTCTGGTAGCCGCTGTGCGGAATACCATTCGCCATGCGCTGGCCATTCTCGGTGTTACCGCACCGGATAAAATGTGATGTAAAAATTAATGATTGCACGGAGGGAAATATATGCCGAACAAGGAAACACGGTCAGAGGCTGACATCGCCTATCAAATTTTGCGACAGGCTGGCAGCCCGATTCCTTTTCGCGACTTGATCAATCAGGTGCTGGCAGAGAAGGGAGGACCCATTTATTCACGCGGGCAGGCTATGGCTGAAGTTCACACCCAGGTGAGTATCGACAGCCGCTTTCTGCATGTGGGCAAAGGGGCCTGGGGGTTAGTGGAGTGGACACCACAACGGTCCACCGGACGTGTCTCTGAAGACATGGCGGATAAATCATTCCACTCGAATTTGCGCCGGGAAAAATTATTAGAGGAAATTCAGCAAGATTTTATCAAGGTGCCGACCGAGCCGGAAGACATCGACGATAACTCCTGATACGACAGAAATTAAACAAAGAGAAAAGGCATGAGCCGGTTATAGGAGGAGCAAATGGCTAAGTATATTTTTGTCACCGGTGGGGTTGTATCCTCGCTGGGAAAAGGAATCACCGCTGCGTCGCTGGGTCGGTTGCTAAAAAGTCGCGGACTACGGGTTACCATTCAAAAGTTTGATCCGTATATTAATGTTGACCCTGGTACAATGAGTCCATATCAGCATGGTGAAGTCTTCGTTACCGACGACGGTGGCGAGACCGATCTGGATCTTGGCCATTATGAACGGTTTATCGATATTAATTTGAGCAAAAGTTCCAGTGTCACTGCCGGCAAGATTTACTTGTCTGTAATCACCAAAGAACGCAAAGGCGATTATCTAGGCGGTACTGTCCAAGTAATTCCTCATGTAACCAATGAGATTAAAGAACGGATTTACCAGGTCGGCAAGGAAGACAATGCCGATGTAGTGATTACTGAAATCGGCGGGACTGTCGGCGATATTGAAGGGCTGCCATTTTTAGAGGCGATCCGCCAAGTCAGGAAAGAGGTTGGCCGCGAGGATACCCTGTATATTCATGTGACGCTAGTGCCGTATATTGCCGCAGCCGGTGAGTTGAAAACCAAGCCGACGCAGCATAGTGTCAAGGAATTGCGCAGTATCGGCATTCAGCCGGATATCATTGTCTGTCGTGCGGAGCAGGAAATTTCTTCAGATATGAAGGACAAGATTGCCTTATTCTGCGATATTGATGCGGAAGCGGTGATTCAAAACAGAAATGCCGCCAGCATTTATCAAGTGCCCCTGATGCTTGCCGAGCAAGGCTTAGACCGTATTGTACTGGAAAAGATCGGGCTTAACGATGGCCCTTCTGATATTTCGGGATGGCGTGAAATGGTCAATCAGATCATGAATCCCTCAAAATCGGTATGTATTGCGATTGTCGGCAAATATGTGGCTCTCCAGGATGCGTATCTCAGCGTGTCTGAAGCGTTGCGCCATGCGGGTATTGTCAATTCTGCGTCGATCAATATTAAATGGGTTAACGCGGAAGAAATTGAAACCGCGCAGGATATTGCCCCGTTCTTCCAGGATGTCGATGGCATTTTAGTGCCTGGCGGCTTTGGCGACCGCGGGATTGAAGGTAAGATCGCGGCGATCCGGTATGCGCGCGAAAATAAAATTCCGTTTTTTGGCTTGTGTCTGGGCATGCAGTGTGCTGTTATCGAGTATGCACGTCATGTCTGTGGCTTAGAGGGAGCGAACAGCAACGAATTTAATCCGAATACGCCCTATCCGGTTATCGATTTGATGCCAGACCAGGCGGACGTGGTCGATAAAGGGGGCACAATGCGCTTGGGCGTTTATCCCTGTAAGGTGATGGACGGCACGCTAACCAGCAAAGCGTATCAAGCGGAAATCATCCATGAACGGCACCGTCACCGCTTTGAATTCAATAATGTATTCCGCCAGCAATTGACTGATGCCGGTTTAGTCATTGGCGGCACTTTGCCTAATGGACGGTTGGTTGAGATTGTGGAATTGAAAGACCATCCTTGGTTTGTCGGCACCCAATTCCATCCTGAGTTTAAATCACGGCCGACCAATCCCCATCCGTTATTCCGTGATTTCATACAAGCCGCAGTAAGTTATCGGCAAACTAAATAAGTGTACTCTTATTTCAGACTGTTGGCTTGCCAACAGTCTGAAGTTTTAATTGGGAAAAACGGTGGTGGAGTGTCAATCCTGATTATACGGGTAAACTAGACTAAGAAAACTACAAAAAAACAATAAAAGGAATTTATTACCATATAATTAGCAGGAAATTTGCGTTAAGTTGCGAATAGGTAAATATAATATGACAGATGTGCTACGCTGTATGGGCCTAAGACAAGTAATTGCAACGTGGGGTGATCGGTTTTGTCGATTTTACAAGCAACAGTACTCATCGTTGACGACCAGCCGGGGATAAGAAGACTTTTGACAGAGGTGCTGTCTGAACAGGGCTATACCGTTGATACAGCTGCGAATGGTTACGAGGGGTTGCAAAAAGTCAAAGAACTGAACCCGGAATTGGTGCTTATGGACATGAAGATGCCTGGAATGGATGGGATTGAAACCCTTCGTGAATTGAGAAAGCTGAGTCAATGTCCCAAAGTTGTTATGATGACAGCCTATGGAGAGCTTGATATGGTAAATGAGGCCAAAGAACTTGGTGCGATTGCCTATATCACTAAACCGTTTAACATCATTTCGTTATGCCAGTTAATTCAGGATGCGACCAGAGATGCCGCTTTACTCAATCTGCGGATTGGTTAAGAGAATCGCTCGGATTCTCTGCGGCCGGCAGGAAAACCCTTGCCTTTGGCGAATCGTTTTTAATGGGAAGGAGGGCTGGCTTTAATGGTGATTTCTACTGGTGCCGCTCTGGCGCTTTACTGCTCACACTGCGGTAAAATTCATATTCATGAGCTTTGCCGGTTTTCGCTAAACACCGGCAGTCATAATGAACTGCGCTGCAGTTGCGGCCATTTGCAGGCCAGGATATCTCCTGCCCGAAAAAGTCAGTCTCTGTTGACTCTTTATTGCGAGTTATGTAAAAAAAATCATGTATTATGCATTGACTTTAAGCATGCTGCGGCATCTGAATTGTGCAAGCTGTATTGTGCCGAAGACAATTTGGAAATGGGCTTTTTCGGCAGCCGGCATATAGTGGAGCAAACATTAGAACAGGATCACTATGCGGTAACCCGGTTTCTGCCCGACCAGTCCGGTACAGACCCTGAGAATTCGCAGGTTTTACTGGCTGTTTTAAATCGTGTCCATGACATTGCCGAAATTGGCGGGGTGCATTGCGCCTGTGGCTGTGCTTCCATCAAGGCTAGGGTATTGACCTCTTGTATTGAGCTTCGCTGTCAGTCTTGCGGCGCTTATGTGGCGCTGGCAGCCCGCAGTGAAAAAGACTTGGTTCGTTTAGACGCAACAAAGACGATTGAATTGTCCCCGTCCTGTCATTCCCGGCAGACTCATTAACAGGAAACAGAATGGAGGGTATTTGTGAAGTTTTTTATTGATAGCGCAAATATCATGGAAGTCAAAGAAGCTCATGCTTTAGGTGTTATCGCAGGAGTAACGACAAACCCATCATTAATTGCTAAAGAAAAGCAGGATATCAAAGCGGTTGTCAAAGAAATAGCCCGGATTGTCCCCGGACCGGTCAGCGCGGAGGTGATCAGTGATCGCTTTGAGCTGATGCTGCCGGAGGCCCGCGAATTGGCCAAGCTGGCTGATAATATCGTGATTAAGGTACCGGTCAATGCGGAAGGGCTTAAAACAGTCAGCGCGCTCCGTGCCGAAGGCATCAAGACCAATGTGACCTTGATCTTTTCCGCTAATCAGGCTCTGTTGGCGGCTCGGGCCGGCGCAGCTTTTGTCAGTCCGTTTATTGGCCGTCTGGATGATATCAGCGAAGACGGCACACAGTTAATCAAGGATATTGCCGATATTTTTACCATCCATGACATTGAGACGGAAATTATTGCCGCCAGTATCAGGCACCCGATGCATGTGATGCAAGCGGCTTTAGCCGGTGCGCATATCGCGACCGTTCCTTACAAAGTTTTGCAGTCACTGCTGGTTCACCCGCTGACTGAAGCCGGTATTCAACGATTCTATGATGATTGGAAAAACGCCAATCTTTAAATTTGAAAATAAGCATAGAGGTGGAAACATGAATATAGATCGCGAATTAGCGATGGAGTTTGTCCGGGTAACAGAAGCTGCTGCCATTTCCTGCGGCCGCTGGATGGGGAAAGGCGATAAGATTGCCGCCGACCAGGCTGCTGTTGATGCGATGCGTACGATGTTTGACAGCGTAAATATCAGCGGGACAGTCGTAATCGGCGAAGGTGAGATGGATGAGGCGCCAATGCTCTATATTGGCGAACAAGTGGGTGCGGGCGGTATGGAAGTTGACATCGCTGTTGATCCGCTGGAAGGCACCACTCTGGTAGCCAAAGGCTTGCCTGGCGCGATTGCCGTGCTGGCGATTGCCCCTAAGGGCGGGTTGCTGCATGCTCCCGATATGTATATGGATAAGATTGCCGTCGGCCCCAAGGCTGCCGGAAAAGTTCATATTGATGCTCCGGTGAAGGAGAACCTGAAAGCGGTGGCTTCCGCGCTGGAACGCAAAGTGGAAGACTTAACGGTCGTTATTTTGGACCGGCCGCGCCATGCCGGGATTATCCAGGAAGTGCGCGATGCCGGAGCCAGGATAAAGCTCATTACAGACGGTGACGTCTCACCGGCTATCAATGTGGGCATTGAAGGGACTGGCATACATATGATGATCGGTATCGGCGGTGCGCCGGAAGGCGTACTCGCTGCCGCTGCGCTGAAATGTCTGGGCGGCGATATGCAGGGAAAATTGTGGCCGGAAAATGATACCGACACCCTGCGGGCACAGAAGATGGGAGTTACCGATATTAATAAGGTGCTGACAATTGATGATTTAGTGAGCGGTAAGGATGTTATTTTTGCCGCTACGGCGATTACCCAGGGTGATCTGCTCAACCCGATCCGTTATTTCGGCGGCGGGATCCGGACTCACTCTCTGGTCATGCGGCACAGCTCAGGAACGGTTCGCTTCATCGATGCGATCCACGCCTACGACCGGACTCCGCTGTTCATTAAGCGGGCATAGAAATTAGCGCTAAGAGCAAAGCAGTATAGTAAAACAGCCTCAGGTGAATGCTAGAATGAGCACACCAGAGGCTGTTTTTTGTTGCCTGATGCTTTTCAGCTAATGTATAGATTGGCTTAAAAAAGGAAATAATTAGTGAAAAGCAGGTGGGACTGCAAATGGCGTATGTTATCGCCTGCTTAACCGCAGGCATCAGTTTTTTGCTTAACCGGGCGTTACTGCGGCGAATCGGTGTTAAAACAGTGGTTACGGTAAGCCCGGCAGCGGAAGAAATGCTAAAAACACTATTCGCGTATTTTTTTCATGCGGATATCCTGGTTACCCATGTGGTATTTGGCTTGATTGAGGCAATTTATGACTGGGTGCAAACCAGGGGACGCATAGTGGCACCGTTATTAAGCCTTGGCGGCCATGGACTGTTTGGTCTGGTGACTGTTCTGACAGCCAGGGAAGCAGGGCTATATATGGGCCTGGGTGCCGGTATTCTTGTCCATTTGCTTTGGAATACCCTGATGGTTAGATTTCCCTACCGTAACAAGGAATAAGGAGAGAAGCGGCATGCGTTTAGCATATATCTGTTCTCAGTGCGGAGCTGATGTTGATGAACTCTTTGTCCAGGAGCTGAATGAGCGGGCACTGGGCTTTGATTGCCTGACCGATGTGGAAAGGCAAGACCTGTTGACTTTTGATCCACAGAACAACACGTTGACTGTCAAAACCCTATGCGATTCCTGTATCGCTGAAATGCAGCTGGAATCCTCTGACGAATCTATTGCGAAGATGCATTGGCTGCACTAGTACAAAAAAAGAGCATACGCTCTTTTTTTGTCAGCTTGTTGAGAAACCCGTTTCCCAGACCGTTCAGAAAGTACCAGATGCTAGGCAGCCCGAGGAAGTGCGCGTAGACAGTACGTTTGGCAGGGTACGGCAAGCGCGCTCCCGCAGGGCTGATTGCGCAACTCTTGGCGCTTTAGCGCCTTAGAGTTGGCGGCATACCCTTTACGGGTGCAACGCAGATGGTGCTTTATCAACGGTCTGATAAAAAAGAGCAGATGCTCTTTTTTTGTTTACCTGCTAAAGAGACCTGCCGTTTAACTATCTTTAACATAATCATAACATTTGAATTTGCAGAGTGTGCGATAATGAAAAGCAGGACAGGCAATAGTATTTAGAAACGAGGTGATAGCTAATGGGAACAACTGTCTTT
>POVV01000971.1_pt1 | contig 13004 bp, 10 predicted proteins | sample 1560271 | NCBI WGS metagenome assembly POVV01 (sample SAMN08337232, study PRJNA429181) | Bioreactor metagenome, whole genome shotgun sequencing project. | biome: cows' rumen and soil; feature: anaerobic; isolation source: anaerobic chemostat enrichment culture, galacturonate as sole carbon... | reverse complement strand
ATAAATGAGAAGATTTGAAAATGAGAAGAATAACAAATCTGCTTCTACTGCTTGTGATTGTGGTAATTACCGCATGTAGTGGTAAGAATGCAAATCAGAAAGAAGATACACAAGTTGTGATGCAGGACAGTACCGATGCTCATGGCTTGCAGCGTATGCAAGTGTCTAAAAGTGAAACCAACATAACCTTCAAAGGCAACGAATATCATTCGGTGATTTCTCGTACTCCCGACGAAGAGTTGCCATTGGTGACAAGCGAGATGGGCGATACGTATGTTGATAATAAAATACAGCTTCGATTGACTCGTAACAACGATGTAGTAGTTAGCACCACATTTACGAAAAGTAACTTTTCTGCTTATGTTAGTGCTGAGTTTCTATCGAAATCAATTTTAGAAGGAATTGTATACGATAAAACCACTCCGCAGGGAATGGTTTTTGCAGCAAGCATTTGCTATCCGCAAACAGATTTATATATTCCTCTTTCTATTACGATTTCGGCCGATGGTAAAATGTCCATTGAAAAAGTAGAAGTACTTGAAGAGGATTACTCAATAGATACTATTTAGCCCCTCTGAACTCTCTGAACGATATATTTGCACAAATGTGAAAGTATTTAAAACAATAGAAAGGCAGCCTTAGGGTTGCCTTTTGTATTTTAGCGGAGTCAAATTAAATAAGAATGAATAAGATTACTACTTCTTTTTGCTTGCTAATACTATCAAGCACTTTACTAACTGCTCAAACGGGTAAGTTAATTCCTCTAACCGAGCGTGTTAATGTTCAAGGTGATTCGGCTCGAATCAATCAAATTATTGATGGGTGCTGGGTAGCTGTGGGGACTAATAAAACTCACGCCATTCAACGCGATTATACTATTCCTTTCAAGGGTAAACCATCGTATCGATTTGAGTTGCAAGTAGGTGATAATACTCTCGAAGGATATGGTAAAGGAGAAACCAAAGGACGTGCAGAGTTTTCTTACTGTTATGCAACCACGAATGATTTTAAAGGACAACCCAAAAGTGTTTATACTCAAGCACAAGTTATGAAAACCGTTTACCATCATGGTAAGGGCATTTGTCCGCAAGGATCGTCACGTGATTATCAGTTTTCAATCTATGTTCCTTCGGTACTTGATGCGAATGTATCGACCATCTTTGCTCAATGGCACGGTATGCCCGACCGAACGCTTGTATCTACTCCCGAAGGTGAAGTGAAAAAGTTATCTGTCGAAGAGTTTTTGGCACTTAGCGACCGGATGACTTTTAAGAAAAATATAGCACATGATAAAATCGTAAAGTTAGATAAGACCGGGCAGCCACAGAAGGATGCCAGAGGTAACGTAGTGTATAAAATAGGCAAACCAAATGGTTGGTTGGTAGAGCAAGGTGGATATCCTCCTTTGGCTTTCGGTTTCTCCGAAGGATACTTTTATATTAAAGCAAATTCAGATCGTAAATGGTTGACCGATAAGACCGACCGATGTAACTCCAATCCGGCAAAGGTGGAAATCATGAAGCCGGTAACTTCGGAGTATAAAGCATCGACCATTGCTTATAAGATGGCGTTTACTGATTTTCCGAAAGATTGCTGGATAACCTTCAAGGTGCATATCGACTGGACCGCTTATGGCAAAGAAGCAGAAACAATTCTGAAGCCGGGTAAGCTTGATGTCCGGATGGAGTACTCTGATCAAGGGAAAAAGATAAATCGTACGCTTGTAAATAATCAAAAGGTATTGATCGGACGTAACGATGAGGACGGATATTATTTTAAATTCGGAATTTATCGTGTTGGAAACAGCACCGTTCCAGTATGTTATAACCTGGCTGACTACTCCGAACGATAGACTGTACTTGTTAAAGAATCTCAAAAAAAGACAGCATTCGGTTTATTCCTAAATCTTTCCCAATTCTGTGTCGTTATTTGCAATATAAAGTTAATAACAACTATATTATTCATATAAAATAACGATTATGAAAAAGATTTTATCTGTTTTGGTGATAGCTATTGTAGCTGTACAGTTTACCTTTGCTGCTGATGTAATAACAAAGGACATTAATCAATTGCCCTTGCCGGCACGTAACTTTATCACTAAGTATTTTGTGAAACCACAAATTGACTACATTAAGATTGATAATGAAATGCTGGAATCGAAGAAGTATGAAGTAACATTGAAAGATGGTACGGAGATTGATTTCGATAAGAAAGGTGAATGGATGGAAGTAGATGCAAAGAAAGGAAAAGTTCCTACCGCTCTGATTCCTACCTTTGTGACAGATTACTTGAAAGTCAATAACTTTACGAAAGAACATGTGACCAAGATAGAACGCGACCGCAAGGGGTGTGAAGTAAAACTGAACACAGGGCTATCTTTCGAGTTCAACAAAAACGGTAAGTTCCGTAAAGCGGATAATTAAATCATTAAAATCGAAGAACTTTCACTGTAGTGAGATTTAAAAAATCCCCTAACTCCTTTATAAAGGAGTTAGGGGATTTTTTTGTTGATGTAGCTCTTACATCTGCTTATAATCTTTGGCCAGACCACCTTCGCTTGTTTCTTTATAGAGCGAGGGTAGATCATGTCCTGTTTGTTTCATGACTTGTACCACTTTATCGAAAGAGACACGATGCATACCATCTGTAAATGAAGAATAGAGGTTAGCATCCAATGCACGAGCAGCTGCATAAGCATTGCGCTCGATACAGGGTATTTGTACCAATCCGCATACCGGATCACAGGTCATGCCCAAGTGATGTTCCAATCCCATTTCGGCCGCATATTCTATTTGAGCAGGGCTTCCTCCAAACAACTGGTTGGCAGCTGCTGAGGCCATAGCGCAGGCTACGCCAACTTCTCCTTGACAACCTACTTCTGCACCTGATATAGAAGCGTTGGTCTTTACGATATTACCGACCAAACCTGCCGTCGCTAATGCGCGGAGTATTCGTAGATCACTAAAATCACGACTCTTGTGTAAATGATACAGTACAGCCGGAACTACCCCACACGACCCACAAGTTGGTGCCGTAACAATCTTTCCGCCCGAAGCATTCTCTTCGCTTACTGCCAGTGCATAAGAGAAAATTAGTCCGCGCGAACGAAGTGATTCTTTATAACCGGTAGCCCGTATGAAGTAGGTAGAGGCTTTACGTCTTAAGTTGAGTGGTCCGGGCAATACTCCTTCTTCTTCAAGTCCACGGCGAATTGAATCTTTCATCGTTGTCCATATTTCGTTCAGATAATCCCAAATGTCCGAGTTCTCGCATTGCTTCACATATTCCCAATAGCTCCGTCCGCTATGTTCGCACCATTCCAGAATCTCTGTCATACTATTCATAGAATAAACTTCGGGACTTTCGATCGAAGGCTTATCTGTGTTTTCGGCCAGTGCACCACCACCTACACTGTAAACAGTCCAATTCTCGACCAGCTTATTATTGGTATCAAAAGCGGCAAATGTCATACCATTGGGATGAAAGGGTAAAAACACCTTAGGTTGCCATACAATTTCGACCGGAGCCAAGGGTTGTAATGTATCGATAATGGCTACATCGGTCATGTGTCCTTTGCCGGTAGCTGCTAAACTTCCATAAAGTGTTACTTTAAAAGAGCCGGCTTCGGGGTGACGCTCGAGAAACATTTCGGCTGCTTTACGAGGACCCATGGTGTGACTACTTGACGGACCGGTACCAATACGGTAGAGTTCTTTGATTGATTTCATACGATGCTATTTAACGGTGATAGAGTTGCGCTACAAAGGTAATTGTTTTTTCAACATTCCACTGTCACCTATTACCGAAATCTTATTGTTTTCAATCAGTATACCTCGCCCGAGTTTCTTTTCTCTGTTTTCTTTGTTATCTACATTGATAGCTATGATACGTCCATCGTTAAATGTGGTAATATCAGGAAAGATCGTATGACCTACAATGATGCGATCTGCTCCATATTGATTCAATAATAAAGAAAGCGTATCGGCCGATAATGGTTTGTACTTGTTATCGTTCTTCACCATTCCCCGATACCAGATGGGGCCATTACTTCCATACAAAAAATCAGTCAATGGCGAGATACTTTTTTTATCTTCTTTAGGTAGAAAAAGAGTATTGGATATGGTCGAATTTATCTGTGCGACAGATAGTTTTCGTTTGTATAGATCGGAACTTAATCCGGCATGTACAAAGAGGCTTTTCCCGATAAGTTGTATGGTATTGCACATGCTTAGCCAACGGCCTAATTCGGAAGATTCATCAAAGAGGGTTTTGTAAGATAGGTGCAACTGCCTGGCTAGTGCAGTGTACTTCTCTTTTACATAGCGTGTATCACCTTCTAGAACCATAACTTCGTGATTGCCTAGTAGAAAAACAACAGCTCCTCCTGCATCTTGTGCCTCTTTCTCTAATTTATAGATAAGCCAGAAAATAGGTAACACATCTTTTCCACGATCAAATACATCGCCGATGATAACCAACTGATTACTACCGAAATTCCATTTGTATTGTTTGTTTATAACACCATTTGCCTGTAAGAGTTCGGCAAAACAATCAAAGTTACCATGAGGATCAGATACCACCAATACTTTCTCAGCTTGCTTCATCTGTGGCGATTGTTTTTTCAAAGAATGTAAACTTACCTCAAAGAGAGTCCTTCCTTTGTTGGATAAAACTGGAAAAGAAAATGAACGGGGAATTGTAGCTAAGGTAGTATCTACGATTTGTTTGAGTGGATTGACAGTGATCATTCGCAGGCTTCCACCCGGAAGGTGAATTAAGTATGGTCCATCGGTTGAGCACTCCTCTTTCGAGGAGTGCTTATCTTGTTCGACATATGCCAAAACCGTCGCTGTCTGCAAAGTAAGCGACAAAAGAATGAATACGGTTAAAAGCGTTTTTGAATGCAGAAGGAGACGTTTCATAGCTATGTTCTTTTAATCGGCATACCCCGGATTTTGCTTCATGTTAGGATTTGTATCCATTTCCTTTTTAGGTATCGGAAGTATTGATTTATGGTAAGTCCAATCGAATGATTGAGCTTCGGGAAGCATGGTCCAGTGTTTGGTGTCTTTGATTGCGGGAACTGCTACATCAATACGTTCAATACGCTTATGGTTGCGCAAAGCATCAAACATGCGATGTCCTTCGCCGAAGAACTCTTTGCGACGCTCGGTTAATACCTGATCTAAGGTAATGGTTTGACCTTTGACTGTTTTGGCAGGGTTGGCACGCATTACGATAGCATCTAAGTATTTCACTGCATTTGCATTATCTCCAATTTTAACTGCCGATTCAGCTGCATTCAGGTAGAGCTCCGATAGGCGAAAAATGGGAATATTGGCATCTGAAATCGTCTCGTTCCCTTGTGGTTGATATTTGGTGATAAAAGCGTAGTACTTACTTATTTTGTACATCTTGTTTCGTACATCCTTACTATCTTGTTGTAACAGGGCGTAGAAGCTGCTTGTAAGAATCATGTCACTGTATCCGCTTGATGAACATAAGTAACCCATACTTTCTTTTCCCGGGCTGTCTACTGTGAGGTTAACTATCTCGAACAAGACTTCACCTGGAGTTGTGCTACTTCTGTCAACACCCCATGCTGTAGGATATTCGGCATTGGTCCATAAAGCATATTTTTTGCTCTCTGCACCTTTAATTGCATCTTGTGCTGTACTTAATGCCAATGCATTGTCCCCTTTATATAGGTATACCCGGCTAAGAAGGGTCATAGCAGCCCATTTATTGATTTTACCTTTGATGAAATTTTCGCCGAGTAAGGGGATAGCTGTTGTTAAGTCGCCAAGTACTTCATTATAGCATTCGGCAACTGTGCTTCGTGGAGGCTTGCTATCTATCGTACTCAAGTCTTTTACTATAGATACTCCCAAAGAAGCTCCGTTGTCCTTTAAATAAGGGTAGCCAAAGAAACGGGTTAAGTCGAATAATGCCAATGCACGCAAGGTTAGAGCCTGTCCTTTGAGATCATCGCGACGTATAGGTTCTTCGGTATCTATCTCGTCAATTTTTGTTAGAATAATATTGCAGTTCTGAATAATAGCATAAGAGCTCGCCCAATGGCTCGATGGACCATTGTCTTTGTTATATTCGAACAGGTAATAATCACTGGTGCGTTTGGTGGTTCCATTGGCTTGCATATCATCTCCGGTTACATCTCCGTAATAAATCATACGTCCCGAATATGAGTATGCATCCTGCATAGAACTATAAATACCGTTGAGGGTAAATTCGATATCCGATAATTGCTTGATGGCTGTTTCGGTTTCGATCTCTGTTGTTGGTTCTATATTGAGCCAACTATTTCCGCAAGAACTTGCCAATATCAATAACCCACTTAATGCGATGTATTTTAATGTTTTCATAATGTTCAATTCATTTTAAAAGTTAGAAATTCAGATTCAAACCGAAAGTAACGGTTTTCAAAGGAGGGGTACCCCAAATGGCCGACCCGCCACTTACGGCTTCCGGATCATAATAGTCATAGCGTGCCCATGTCCATAGGTTATTGGACGAAACAAAAAAGCGTAAGTTACTGATTCCGGCTTTGCGGGTCAACTCTTTGGGAATAGTTACTCCTAAAGTTAGGTTTTTGAGACGGATAAAATCCGAACTATGCAGTCGACGGCTGGTAGCATATGAGTTCATAGCCGGACTTGGTTTCTCTATGAACACTTCATAATTACTTTGATCACCGACTTGTTTCCAACGGTCTTTGTAATAGGTAGGTATATTGGCTTTTAAGTCATTGCCTCCATGTTCGGTCTTTTGTGCCCAGTTATCGTATGAGTATCCACCAAATTGATACGATAACATGAAGTTCAGATCGAACCATTTGTAGCGTAGATTATTTGATAAACCTCCGGTGATAGTTGGTTCGGCATGCTTCATTGGAATAGCTTGCGCTTTGTCCGGATTCTCCGTAATCTCTTTACTATAATTTCCATCTTTATCTGTTGTGTTGAGATAGAATTGCGGTGCCCCGGTCATCGGATTAATACCAGCGAACTCGATGAGATAGAAAGTACGGTACGAATAACCTACTTTACGTATTTGCGAACCACCGATAATTTCGGTCTGCATACCGTCGAGGGTTACGATTTCGTTTTTGTTATGTCCGATGTTGAATACTGTATTCCAGTTGAAGTTTTTGGTATCGAAGTTCGTCGAACGTACTTCAAGTTCGACACCTTGATTTTTTACTTCTCCGATATTCATTAAATAAGAACCGAATCCGGTAGTCATGGAGATTGGACGGTCCATTAATAGATTCTTTGTGGTACGTGTGTAATATTCGAGCGAGAAGTTTAATCTATTCCAGAATCCGAAATCGAGCCCAATGTTGAAGTTATAATTTGTTTCCCAAGACAGATTCTCATTTTTAATCTGTGATTGAATGATACCGGGTTGTTCCATATAGCCATTGGTTAAACTGTTAAGTCCCATGTAGCCATAGTAGTCAGAAGGCAATGTGCCGTTTACACCGTACGAGGCTCGTATCTTTAAATCACTTAACCAATCTTTTGTGCCTTCCATGAAGCCTTCTTCAATAGTACGCCAAGCACCCGATACCGACCAAAAACTACCCCAACGATGGTCTGATGCTAAACGAGAGCTACCATCGATACGGTAACTAGCCCCTGCATAATACTTGTTCTTGTAATCATAGTTTAAACGTGATAGGTAAGAGACCATGCGTGTACGTGTACTGTTTCCACCAACCGACTCAGTTTTCATGCCATTGCTGATTTCGTTTTTATCGGCAGTTGCAAAGTTTGTTGCATACCCCGAAAGATAATCGCGGTACGAATCGTCTATCTCATAACCTACCAAGGCATCAATGTGATGATCATTGCCAATGGATGTTTGATAACTCAATGCATTTGTCCATACCAATTTGGTATATTCGTAAAACTTCTTAGACATACCACCATTGGTGTCTTCGCCATTTGATGTGCGAGGGTCGCTCCAGTCTTTGCCTTTCGTTATGGTATAGTCGTAACTCAAGGTCGATTTAAATTTTAATTTTTTGATGAATTCGTATTGTGCATAGATGGTGTTGAACGAACGGGTTACATATTCACGTTGATAATCGTAAGTCATAGCCAGCAATGGATTGCGGTCATCGTTACGAATAAAGACGCGGTTCCAACTCCCATCCTCATTATAAACGGCATCCGAAGGTACTACACAATTTCGAGAGGTATAAAATGGCGAACTATAGCTGGTTCCCTCTCCGTATACATCTTGATTGACAGTAGCAAATAAAATATTAGAACCGATACTGAATTTGTCAGTAGCCTGATAATCGACGTTTAAGCGAGCACTGATACGCTCTAATCCCGAATTGATCGTGATACCATCTTGCTTTAGGTAAGACATGGATGTATAGTATCTCAATTTATCGGTATTGCCCGAAATGGAAGCTTCATAGGTTTGATGGCTTCCTTTCTTAAATAAAATATCATCCCAATCTACATAGCCACCGGCTGGTATGGGAGCATATTTATCAATCGAACTATCAGCATACTTTATGGCATCACTGACTAATTCACTGTCTGGACGTTGCTTGCCAGGTTCCAATGCATCATTGGCTGCTTTGAGTGATCTATATTTAGAAAGGCTAAGCCCATCATAAATGGTATTACGACGCTCTTCGCCACCCATTACAGGGCGATACTCCATGGCAAAATCCGAATACCCCCAATCGGCTTTCAATGAAACAATTGGCTTTCCATTGCCCGACGATCCTTTCTTGGTTGTTATAACCACTACTCCGTTGGCAGCACGCGAACCATACAGTGAAGCCGCTGCTGCGTCTTTAATAACTGTGATGCTTTCAATGTCAGAGCTATTGATGGTAGCCATGATATCTAGACCGGCATCTGAACTCAAGGAGTTAATCGAACCGGAGCGAACGGCTATGCCATCGATAACGTATAGTGGAGAGTTAGAAGCATTGAACGACCCCATACCCCGGATGTTGAGTGAAGACGATGCTCCCGGTTGTCCCGATGTAGAACTTATTTGAACACCCGGTGCTGCACCTTGAAGCAGGTCTGTGAATGATACAGCGGGAACGTCTTTTACTGCTGCAGTTTTAACAACAGAAGCTGATCCGGCATAAGCCGACTTTTTGAAGGTACCGTATCCGGTTACAACCACTTCTTCCAATGCTTTTGTATCGCTTTGTAATGTTACTATTACTCCTTTATTGGGGCTCGCTTTTACCTCTTGGGTGGCAAAACCGATAAACGAAACGACTAGAACCACGGGTTGGTCTTTCTCCACGCTGATCGAGAAGTTTCCGTCTAAATCAGTAATGGCTCCTCGCTGTGTACCTTTAATCAGTACGTTGGCTCCGGGTATTTCTGAATTCGTATTATCAAAGACCTTTCCTTTAATCACTTTTTGCTGTTCGGGAGCAACTGATTGCACGGCAGTTCGCTTGATGGCTACCACTCCGTTATGGACCGAAAAAGTCAATCCCGAATTTTCAAGGCACTTCTTTAATACATTCATGGCAAGTTCTTTATTTACATTCAGTTCATGCACCCTTATCGTTTGGATGTCATTCGTACTATAAATGAACGTGAAATCGGTTTGCTTTTGAATTTCCCAAATAATCTCATTGAGTGTTGTATTTTTAAAGTTTGCTGTAACGGTTTGTGCAAGTATGCTATTGGTGGCTTGTACAAATCCCGAACTAAGGAAAATAAGTGTAAGACATACCGTAGTAAGGATTTGTTTTCTACGATGTTGTCTTTGTTTAGAAGAATGTTTTTCCATAATGCATTGTTTTAAAGTTAGTAACTATGATCAAATATGATTGTCTTTTCGTTGATGGTGATTTTGACGTTTCCTGTTCGTTCAAGTAATTCGAGAAACGGTGTAATCTCTTTGTATCGATTGATGTTACAGCCAAATCTTAACTGTTTCAATCGTTCATCTTTGTATACGATCTTCATGTCGTACCAACGTGACAGGCCTTTCATGATTTGTTCCAAAGATTGATCTTTAAAATGTATTTTTCCGTCTACCCACGAAGTATATAATGATGTGTCTACATGGCGTACCTTGATCTTTCGATTACCAGTTTCAATGCAGGCTTGCTGCGAAGGTTCCAATAGTTGACTTTCTCCTTGTGCGGTATGTATTTTGACCGAACCTTTTACTAATGTTGCTTTATATTCTTCTCCTTCGTATGAGGATATATTGAAAGTTGTTCCGAGCACTTCGACCAATGTTCCATTTGTTTTCACAATGAATGGCGTTGAACCTTTTTTTACCTCGAAAAGAGCTTCACCCATCAATTCCACTTCACGTTTATTGCCGCTGAACTGCACGGGGAAGCGGAGTGTACTCATTGCGTTTAGGTATACTTTGGTTCCATCACTTAGCACCAGAGAATACTCACCTCCTCTGGGTATTTCTATTTTATTGTATGAGATTTTATCGGCTGGTACTTTTCTGCCCTTGGCTTCATAACTTAGAGATGTTGAATCAATGCGGATAGCCGTTCCATCTTTTTCTTTCACTAAGGTTTCTTCTACAGACTTCAAATCAATCACTGCGCCATCGTCAAGCGTAAGTTTTGCTCTTTTCTCACCCGGAACAATGGTTGAACGAGCCTCTACCACTACATGGTCAATAGATTCAGAAGGCCATTTAATAACGAGCAATGCCACCATAAGGGGCAGAACGATTAATGCGGCATAGCGAGATACCTGAAGCAGATAGTGTTTTCGTTTGCTACGTTGTATCTTGCGGTTAACTTCCTCCCATCCCTGACGATTGCTGTATTGACTGCTTTTTTGGTTGTGCAATCTTTGCTGTTCGCTGTCACAGAGATTGTAAAAGAGTGCTTTGTTCTCCGGAGATTCATTGATCCACTCCTCGAGTTTACACTTTTCCTGTTCTGTAAGGGTTTCTGTTAGATACCGAGCAATCAGCTCGGCAATATGAAATGGTTGCTTTAACATAGTAACTGTTTTTTTGTTCTCTTTGCATACTATAACAGGCTATGTTGATATATGGGTGAATTGCTCTATCTATTTTTTATAGAAAAAATAAAAATAAGTAGTATTGCTCTTTCAATGATTCGCGCAGTTTGCGGTAAGCTATTTTCTTTAGGGTATGTACTGTTTCGGTCGATACAGCAAGTGTATCGGCTATCTCTTTATTCGATAATCCTTCTAAAGAGCATTTAATAACTGCTTTTGTTTGCGGCGGTAGGCTGTCAATAGTTTCGTAAAGTATTCGATACGTTTCTTCCTCAATAACTTGGTTGTAGAAAAACTCTTCACTTTCTTTACTAATCATTTTTTGTGCGTATTCTTGCACAACCATCCGGTGCTCTACCTCGTTCAAGGCTTTATTGCGTACTGAAGTATATAAAAATGATTTTACCTGATGAAGATAAATAAAATCATTGCGTAACTGCCACAACTTCACAAAGCAATCTTGTACAATGTCATTGGCTTGTTCTTGTCTCTCTACGTATTTCTCTGCAAATAGGCATAAAGGTATGTAGAATCGGTCAAAGACCGTTCTAAAAATTTGGCTGTCTTTTAAGTTAATGTCTTCGCAGGTTCGAGCTAAATCCATTATTTTGTTATTCCATTGTTTCGATTTATCTTACTGCAAACGTACAAAAATAAATTTGGAAATAGCTTCTAGTATCTTTTTTTCTTAAAATACAGATAAATAATGATTCCCAGCGTAATCATGAGCCCCCATGCAAAGAAGTAGCCATATTGCCATTCGAGTTCGGGCATTGTTTTAAAGTTCATTCCCCATACGCCGACAAGAAAAGTGAGCGGGATGAAGATGGTCGAAACGACCGTGAGCCGCTTCATAATGTCGTTCATGCGTAGGTCATTGTTCGATATATAGAGATCGACCAGAGAAGACAGGGTTTCGCGACAGATCTCAATGGTTTGTATCACGAACTGTAAATGATCGTTCACGTCGTTGAAGAAAGCACGGTTTACTTTATGAATCAATTGATTTTCGGCACGGAGCAGTTTTACGTACTGTTCTTTGAGGGGTAGTACAGACTTTTTCATGGTCATGTATTGCCGGCGGAGCGATTGGATTTGTATACCAATATCTTTTCCTTCGCTGATGGTAAGTAGCTCCTCTTCGAGGTCTTCGAGTGAGTCATCGATACTAGAGACGATGGTGATGTAATTTCCAATTACACTATTTAGCAGCACACTGAGCAGGTAGTCTGTTTGTCGGCTTCGTATTTTTAATATATTGTTGCGTAAAGCGGTGCTGATATCGTCAAAGAAGTCTGTTTCGTTCTCTAGGAATGTGAGTACAAAGTTACGTCCCAGTATGATACAAACCTGCTGTTGTTGTAACTCGCATAGTTCGTCCTCCTTTTTATTATCCGGATGGAAAATCTTGGTGATGAGCACGATATAGTTCTCGTGCTCCTCTATTTTTGTGGGGTGTTCTGCATTTAATATATCTTGCAGGATGAGAAAATCTATCTCAAAATGCGTACAAATTTGTCGAATGGTTTCTGTATCACTCATTCCATGAACCTGTAACCAGTTTGTCTGCTCACTGTTTAGTGCCTTAGCAATGGTTCCAAAGTCACTAGCCGATATCTCTTCCATTTCCTCTGTATTATACGTACACAGGTGTAGATGAGTTTGCGTTTGGCTCTCTCCGTTATAAACCAGTTTTTCGCTGAGAAGATTGTTTTTCATACCTATATTCTTTTTTATGATTTATAGCTTATGCTAAATCGACTACGGTAATTCCTGCTCCACCGAATTGTACATGTTCGTCGGCAAAATGACGTACACCCGATACAGTATCCAGGTACTGACGAATGATAGATCGTAGTATGCCCGTTCCGGTTCCATGAAGAATGCGTACTCTATCCATACCTACCAGTATGGCATCGTCAATGAAGTAGGTAACGGCCTGCAGTGCCTCATCGCCACGCATACCACGTACGTCAATATCTT
>POVV01000970.1_pt1 | contig 13036 bp, 4 predicted proteins | sample 1560271 | NCBI WGS metagenome assembly POVV01 (sample SAMN08337232, study PRJNA429181) | Bioreactor metagenome, whole genome shotgun sequencing project. | biome: cows' rumen and soil; feature: anaerobic; isolation source: anaerobic chemostat enrichment culture, galacturonate as sole carbon source...... | reverse complement strand
GCGCCAGCAGCAAAGCATGGTGCTTCAGGAAATCTATGAAAATATCAAAAGCATCACCTGCCTGCCCAGACAGGCAAAGCAGGTGGCACTTCTTTTTGAAGGAATTGAACAGGGGTATCACAGAGAAAATACGGCAGAAGGTCTTTTAAATAATTTAGACCTTTTGTTTCAGGATTTAAAAAGTCATGAGCTTCCTTCTAACCGGGAGGAATTTGAGGCAAGGGCGATCCTGTTCTATCTTTTAAAGCAGACAAAAAAACTGCTGATGATAAAGAGGGAATTCATTTTAGCTCATCCTAAATAAAACCATGAGGCTGGCGGGACCGTTTCCTACCCGACAGCCTCAGATTATCTTAATTCGCTTTTTGTATCACACCTGGAACCTCCCATGCACCGTCACTTCCAACCGTATAACCATCAGGAGTCAACGTGTTCACGGCCATGGTGCCCTTCCATGTCAGGTAATACCACTTTTGCTTACAGAGAATCCATTTCCCCGCCGCCATGCTTCCGTCTTCGTTTAAATAATACCAGTTTCCCTTATCAAAGATCCAGCCGGTCCTCATATATCCCCGTTCATCAAAATTATACCACAATCCGTTAATTCTAGCCCAATCCCCGAAAATATATCCTCCGGATTTTTTCTCATACCACCAGCCGATATCACATTTCTTCCATTCTCCTGGAACAGTAAAGCCCGGGCCATGGTCCGCATCTCCATCCCCCACGCCATTTTTGCCAGGGACAGCCGGATTTACATCATCCTTTGTGTTTACCGCCACAAACATAGAAAGCTCCCATACGTCAAAGCTCATTTTGTTTCCCCTTACAATCGGGTGGATCACATGGATATCTCCGTCATGGTAATAGTAAATAACAAGTTTTTCTCCTCCAAGAACCTCCGGAATATCCATAGTGATTCTGATTGGGAGCCTGGGCTGCATTTCATCCTCTGCACCGGATAGGACAATGTCCATTGCTACATATTTCTCTGCCAGATTCACAATCTCATCAGGCACTTCTTCCACAGCCCTTCGAATCTGCAGTCGAATCATCTGAGCTCCTTTCGGCTCTAAGCCGGCATTAAGCCCCAGACCTTCGGCACGGACATTTTTAAAAAAGCTATCCGCCTGCAGGGAGACTGTAATGTGATCAAATTGTTTCAGCAGCTTTTCTTCCAGATCTTTCAGCAGTTTTAACGTCTTATCACTTAATTTTTCTCTTTCTTCCACGTTTTGCATTATTTCCGCTGCTTCGTCTAATGCTTCGGTAAATGCCATTCTTTTTTCAGCCTCTGTTAAGTACTCTCCATAGAGGAGCCTATCCTCCAGCTTTCTCTTCAACGCCTCTAAATCCCCCTCCGTGAGCGCCGTTTCATTTCTGGTGATAGTCACGTTCAGCGTGTCTGAGAATTCCTTTTCCTCCCCATTTTCTCCGTCAGCGTAATAAAAGATGCGAACCCGTTTCTTACCGGTCTTTGAATAATCATCCGGCTCCACTTCCAAATCCTCCAAAGGTACCACTTCTTTATAAGTAGCATTGCTTGAGGAAGCTACCATTTTTACAGTTTTCTCCACAGTCATTCCTTCTACATCAAAATCATCACCCGGACGGTAGATTATCCGGTAAGGCTTTTGAACGATGTGAATCTCTTCTACATAACGTTCCGATTCTTCAGCCTCAAACACCGTAACTTGAAAAGAATCTTTTAAAACTGTGGCCGGTTCTCCATCTTTTTCAAGGGTATAGGTAACAGTGACTGTTGAAATTCCCGGCTCCGAGAAGTCATATTCCGCCTCATAATCCCCAGCCTCCAGTATGGTCACACCTGCTTCCAGAAGGTTCTGTCCGCGTACTTCCATACCAGACAGATCCAGGTCCTCTCCTGAGATATAAAACAGCTTATCCGGTTTCCTTACTACTTTGATTTCCGGAGCTGAATCGGCTTGATAGACGATGACTTCAAAGAATGCCTTTAATATCTTCTGTTCGTTTCCTTCCTCTTCCACATATGTAACTGTAATTTTCTTTTTACCGGAAGTAGAAGAATCCAACTCGCTTAAGGTATACTCCTTTTTCTCCAGAACACGTTCTTCCTCTCCTTCACGATACAAAGCCACTTGAAGCCCCTCAGGGTCAAGCTGATCTCCCATCAAGTAATTTCTCCGTACAGGAAGGGTTTTGATTCTGATTTCCTCCTCCCTTTCCGGTTCTTCCTTTCTGGTTAACTCCAGATCAGCATCAGTTACATTTTTTCCATTAACTTCGATTACTTTTACTGCCTGCTCATAGCCTACCTGATCCGGTACCTCAATGCAGTAGATCCCATCCTTTAGATTTTTAAATGCATAGGCCCCGTCTTCTCCGGTTTTCGCAGCCTCCGAAGGACTTGCAATGGTTATGTCACCGCCTTTATAGAGATTGACATCCAAATCAGCCACACCGTTTTTTTTCTCAGTTACAATACCGGAAATTGTATAGTATGTCTCAGCAGCCTTTTCCGGCACCAGACTGATAAAGCTTAGTACCGGATCGGCTGATCCTGTTTTCTCCACACGGACAAACACAAGACTTGTATCATCTCCTCCAGGTACCGTGAATTTCAGTTCCTGAACCAGATTCCTGTCAAACTGTTCCAGGGTAAAATCTTTGGAAGCCAGTTTTTCTTCCGTTCCAGCCTCATTTTTCTTTCCTGCTGAAATCCTGATCCCCCGCTTTGTATTCCACCACTCCTGATATCCGGTATATACGATATACTCTCCCGGTGATAAGTCAAATGCATATTCAATGGATTGGTCTTTTTCCGCCCACCAGCCGTTTCCATATAAATCATAGCCGGAGTATCGTCCAAACGAAGTGCCTTCCGTCCCCATATACCCGGCATGATTTTCTTCCGTATATGCCTGATCCGGTTCCATGTTCAGCAGTCCAGGGGCCTGATCCTTCATTAAATCAAAATATTCCGAAGAATCCGCACCGCAGTCAAAGAACCACCTGGTATTCCGGTTAAGGATTGTTGCCGTATGACTTATCCTTCTTCCCTGTTCTTCCAGTGTTCCGTATACAGTATAATCTCCAACGAACGGACGATTTTCATCAATATCATCCCATTTAACCGGCGCGTCAATCCATGTTTCGTTACCGGATTTTACGTCAACCATGCCTGGCAGAGCATCTTCCAGTTCTGCCAGTGAGGCGAACTGCTCCGGAATCTCCGTAGTGATATAGGCAAGTCCCTTATTGTCCAGTTCCTCCAGCGTCCAGTTGCTGTAAGGCCGTAATACCAAGCGGTTCCCATCCTGGAATTCCACCGGCAGCCATACGTAGCGGGATTCACTCAAGTCATCGGCATTCCAACGGTCTCCCATATAGATATATTTTCCAGACTCTGCATCCACAGGAAATACACAGGTACTCTGGGTGTAAAAGGTTTTATTGGAATTGGCTCCTTCGCAGGGATCGCCCATGTCTATCCACGGACCCAGGGGATGATCAGCTACCGCATACTTTGCCTCATTCGGCGACCAGCCGGTGCAGCCGGAGTTTATCATGTAATATTTCTTGTTGTATTTGAACATGGACGGAGCTTCTCTCGACCAGCCTTTAAAGTTGGTGGTAAAATGTTCCCCTTGCACCCCATTGTCTTTGGGAACCACCAGACCTGTATATTCCTCGTTCAGCCTGGAAATAAACAATGTCTGGTTTCCCTGGGAGGAGTAGATCACATATGCCGTCTTATCTTTATCGTCATCTACAAACAGGTTCATGTCACGCACGGCGCCTAAATGATTTCCATCAAATCCCTGGTTATCGCTCCTTACGTAGTTCAGGTCATAGGAGCCTAACAGCTTATATGGTCCCTCGGGCCTGTCAGCGATGGCCACACCTGCTTTTGCCTTTCCATAATCCGCATCATTCCATGGTGTCCTTCCATCCGCATGAAACCATATTACGTATTTGTCCGTCTTCTCATTATAAATCATCTTCGGACGCTCGATCACACAGTTGTTCTTATCCAGGTCAATGAATACTTCCTTCTTCTTTTCCTGGCTGTAGTCTCCATACACTTCATTAAAATACGGGTCTGTTTCAAACTCATCCATGCGTTCCATTGTCCTTAGTACCACGCCCTCATCCTTCCAGTTATAAAGATCTTCCGAGGTATAAAGGTGAATGCCCCCTACCGGGCGGTAATCATATGTCTTATCTTCGCCGATCCAGTAATATTTTGTCTTTCCATCTACAGTAATCTGCTGAATCTGTCCGCCATGTGCCTGAATCTGTACTCCGTTGGTATCGTAATAGGGCGCTCCCTCTGCTCCTGTGATGGAATCATACTCTCTGCGGCTGACCAGTCCGGCAAACGCTTCATACAATGAAAAATACATGTTCCGGATCTCTTCCCTATCCTCTGTACCGGCCTCTATCAGAATTTCCGCCTTCTCTCTGGCTATCCGGAAAGCGGCAAGGCTCTTATCTGTCCAGTTTCTGCCTTTTTCTGCCTGATCCGCCGTTTCATCCATTTTCGCAAGTGTATTCCGAAGCATGTTCATGCCGTATTCCGGCACAGCCTTAACAATGAGGTAACTTAAGATCGGATCTCCATACTGATTGGTTCGTTTGGGGCTGTGCACCATTACATTCAGTTCCCCATCCGTTACTTCCACCGTATATTGTTTTTCAATCAGGGTCTCCTGCTGCAGATTGGCAGATGCTCCTGCTGTTCTTCCCTCCAGTTTCACATCAACATCCCGGTCACTCCATGGGTTCATAAAGCCCGCTGTTACCTGGTAATCTCCGGCTGGAAGGGCAAAACTATATTTCAGCCCGCTTTTTTCCCTGTCAAAAATCACATCAGGGCTCATGCTTACGCAAGTTCCGGTGATGTCGGCTGCATCGGAGCCGTTTTTGTCCATAGCGCTGTATGCATCACCTTCCGCATATCCCCATAGATTCTTTTTTACCGGATCCTTCCCATACATTTGATCCACAACAGACTGCATAAGTCCCAGCTTATACTCTGTCGGCACAACCGACGGATCAGGGGTTCCGCAGTTAACAAGATAGAGGATATAATCATTTGCAGCCAGTTCTTCTTCTGTAAATTCTTTTCCATTTACCAAGGCAGTCAAAGCGTCGGTAACAGCCTTTGCAGCGCTGTCGGAACCGGCCTTTGTAGTTTCCGGGGCGGTCAGTTGTTTAAAGCCTGTTAAAACAGCAGTATCAAGTGCTTCCAGCAGCCGGGCATCACACCCCGTCCGGTTTAAAGTATGGGCCTGACCAAGTGCAGAAATCAGAGGTGCATGGTCTATCTTCTGATGGACATCAAAAAAGCTCAGCACCGGGTCGATGCCACCGTTTTTCGATACCTTAAATTCTACCTCACCCGTCTCAGGCAGATCAAATGATGCAGAAACCACTGCCTCAGGATTCCCTTCTGCCACAGTTACTGTTCCCAGTTCCTTTGTAACTGTGTTTCCATCTGCCGTAATATAGGAGGCGCTGATCTTCATAGGACGTGTCTGTCCCCACCATTCCTGAAAACCGAAGTCCACCGTATAACTTCCTGCCTCCAGTGGCATTTTATAAACAATGTCCTGATTCTTATAGGCATACCAGCCATTCTCGTACTTATCCGTTATGCCTGATGGATGAGAGCCGTAATCTTCTGCATACCCCCAGCTTCCGTCCGAATATTTTTGATCCGCAGAGCCATTAAAGAGTGCCAGATGGCTCTTCAGTTTTATGTAAGTATCGGACTCCTGATTGTTGCAGTCGATAAAATACTGAAGATTCTGAGGCACCACCAGGACATCTGCACTGACTCCCAAGGCATATCCATCCACATTGCCCTTTATGGTCACCCCAGTATACTCTTTGGCATCAAAGGAGCCGGAGGATACCTTCCATTCCACCTCCCTCTCCACAGTATCTCCATCAGGCGTGATTCCTGTCACCGTACGAGGCAGATCAGGGACTACTCCCCTGACTGTTACAAATCCTTGAAGTTTTTCTATGTCCACCAGACTATCATTTGTTATTTTCCTGATCTTGATCCAGTTCATAAGTGGATCGCACTGAGGATCCGTATTACCTTTGGAACGCACTGCTTTAATGGTAAGAAGCCCATCTTCCTTAACCACAGCATTATATATTTTCACAGTCTGGTCGTATGGCACAAGCGTTTCCACCTTCTCACCCTGTAAAATAAGATCCTGACTGCGTTTGCTGTTATTCCATGGATCATCCATCCCTACTTCAACGGTATAGCCACCCTTTTCTAACTGGAACCGGTATTCCAAGCCTTTCTCTGCCGCATCTCTGCCGTCATACCGTAAGCTGTCCCACTCTGACCGATCCTCACCGGTATGGCCATATGCCATATCATTCGTATATCCCCAGATCTTCCCGGTTACTATGTCCGCGCCGTAGGCCTGGTCCAAAATGCCATTATCACACCCAAAAGACTGCCCGGATTTAAGTACACGTGGCTGTCCCGTACCGGCATTTACAAAGTAACACAGACCTTCCTCCACTGCAGACGGACGTCCGCTTTCCACGTTGGAACCAGATCCATCATTTCCTCTCACCCGGACCAGATAATCCGTGCCATTTATAAGGCCGCTAAGAACTGCTACCCCATTCTGTGCAGATCCGCTCACCGTCATATTCTCCAGAGAAGTGCCGCATTCCACGGTATAATCCACAACTCCATCCACGCCTTGAAATTCCACTATCAATTTCCCATCGTGAGCTGCAATATTCGTAATCCGCGGGGTCTTCATGGCTAATTCTCCGTTTATGATTTCCGCATATTCCAGCACAATTTCCGGTGTTGCCGCCGTCTGGCTGTCTGCCATGGTTATGAAGACCGTATGATCTCCTTCGCCCAGGGCAGGTGACATATAGAGCAGGCTTCTCCTCATTACTGATGGGGAATTGGTATTAATATTTGTGGGTTCTCCACCATCAACGGTGACCATGAGGTTCGCGCCATTGGGAGACTTCTTTCCATAGATCGCCGCCTGTGTACCTGTAAAGCGGAAACTGGCGGAGGAATCTTTTTGGGTTGTGTATTTCTCCTGGATATTCCAGCCGTCCTTCCAATCTCCGGAATATGAAAATTTGTTAAGATCCGAGGCGCCTGATAAAGCCGTATCATCAGTGGTCTGTATATCGCATTCCACGATTTTTTTATAACCATTGCTGTCCAGGAGCGCCTTGCCATCCTTTGAAGTAATCACATAGGTGGACACGGAATTCCCCGGTAATGAAACGGGGAGAACCCTTCTCTCCAGTGTCCCATCCTGTATCAGCCGGCAGTTTTCTGAGTCGCTGGTTCGGTAAAGCTTCACATCGGAACCATTAGGAAGCATATTTAAATCCACACTGGTGTCCCGTGTTCCTGAAGTAAAATTCTGTGCAACAATGACCAGAACCTGCTTATTCGGTGAAATGGCCGCACACATATTGCCATCTCCAATTTCCACCATGGTATATCCAGACTTTAAAAATTTGCTGTACTGCATCATGGTGTAAAACTGTTTTGTCAAGGCGAAATACCCTGCTTTCGGGACATCTTCCTTCACATTCCCATTGCTGTCAAATAAATTGGAATGATATCCTTTAACAGGCCCATGATCTTCGAATACATAATGAATCGGTCCCCAACTGCTGTTGGTCTGGATACATTCATACTCACTGTCAGCCGCCAGCCACATAATCCAGGCAGATACTTTCATTTTCTTGATATCGGCCATGATTCCTTCACTCTGGTCCTTTGCGTTGACCGCCCACATAGAATCGTGGGTACCTTCGCCATGGGTGTCACCGCCCTTTGTGACCTCGGACATCCAAAGCCCTTTGTCGTAGGATGCTGCCAGCTTTCTAAGCTGTTCCCGCTCACTGTCACTGCCACCATAAGTATGAGCGCTTATGACAGCCATATCCTTCCTGGTCTGTGCATCCAGTTTTTCAAAGGAATTGATGGCATTCCAAAGGGCAGTCTCGTCTGTACCGGTCAGCTTAACATCACTTAAATGTTCCTGCTCCAGCGCCTTTTTCACTTCCTGGTATGCCTTAATCTGATTGGTGCCCGGCCGGAAGATACAGCCTTCCTGCTTGGTACTGCCGTTGATCCAGTAATTCGTATCCGGCTCATTGAAAGGCTCCACATAATCCACACCTTTGCCATACTTGCTTTTTAAATCTTGATCCAGCCATTTTGTTGCACGTACCAGATACGTTGCAAAATCGTCGTAGCTGTCATCTCTTAAATTTTCTTTGTCCCATTCGTAACCACCTGTGGAGCTGCCTGATTTCGTCATATAGTAGGGCGGGGAATTGGAAAACACTTTATTGATGATGTCACCATTTGATACCCGCCATTGGTTGGCCTGCTCCAGCATCCAGATCTGTCCGGCATCTTTCATTTGTCCTGATTCCTTGCTGTAGAATTCCTCTTCCTTAAACGTTCCCGTTCCATCATCCGTACCGAACATGTCCCTGCTCCAGCCTGGTACAAGTCCTTCTACCCGTTTAATGCTCGTATCCGGCTTGTCACCCCCTCCCACGTTATACCGGACGATATTCAAGTTTAAATATTCCGGAGAAAACACCAATTCCGCGATTTCTTCACGGTCGGGCCTGCCATTGCCGTTGGTATCTCGGTCTCCGGCAGAACCAATGATATTTCCCCACCAGCAAAGAGAGGTTCCCCAACCCTCTAATGTCTGGTAATGGACCTGCGGATCCAGTGCTATTTCCCCTATAAAACTGGATGACGATACAGGTACCGTCCGTGCGGCAGCCGGAAACGGTATCCCCGACAAAGCCATAGGAATAGCTAAAAAAGCAGCCACACCACGTTGAAACAGACTTAATTGTTTCATAAATTCCCTCCTCCTGAAAAATTATTAGATATTAACAAGGATATCAGTTGATGAGTTGGAAAAATATGACATAAAGTTATATAACTTGATCTTTGGTTAGATAAACAATGAATTGATATCTGATGAATTCAGACAATTTTATAATATCCTCTTATTTCTATATTTCCATATACAAAAAAATGCCCTCCTTGCAGCAAATAGACGGATTCCTCATCCAATTACCGCAAAGGGAGCATATCACAGCTGCCGGTTTGAAAACTTTATGCAAAACCAAAATACCTCATAAGACCTAAGAAAATGCCATAAGCAAATCCATATTGATCATCACGAAGCTTATTGGCATCCGACAAGTTGCTTAAATAGCCCAGTTCAACAAGGTTGGACGGCATGTTTGTGTTTCTTAATACATACAGAGCCGGATTTTCCCTGATTCCGTTGTTTGCCGTTCCTGCTACCTGGTTTATACCTTCCATAACATGTTCCGCCAGCCACTGAGACTGGGTATAGAATTGATAAATATATACTTCCGTACCATTAATTGCTGGATTCGGATTCACATTACAATGTATGCTGATAAAATAGTCGGCCGGCCAATTATTTGCCATGGCTACTCGTTCCGCCAAACTGGTAGTATTATTGGTTCCTAATACGGTATTGGGTTCCGGCCTTGATACACGAGCTTCAAACCTTGGGTCACTGTTCAGCAAATTTTGCAGATAAATTCCAACCTGAAAATTGACTTCAGACTCGCTTACACCATTGGCCTCCGCCCCACTGTTAAAAAATCCGCTGGGATTATGACCTTGATCAATAAATATTTTAATAGCCATATTAGTATTTCCTTTCATACTTAACTATAATAAATATATGACATAATCCTGCAAATGCCACATTTTATCCAGTTTTTTGGCTATTTTTACATACAAAAATACGATTTTTCCCTAGCAGATTCTGGGCAGGCCTTCTCCATATAGCACATCAATGGTTCTATTTCCCTGCAGCCTGGTTTTCATCGTTACGCCCTTGCCTTCCATAACAGTTCCGATAATTCTTGCATTTTTTCCATATTTGCTTTTCTGAACTGCCTGCAACGCCTTTTGCGCCTGGCTTCCTGGTACAACTGCTATCATTTTCCCCTCATTTGCCATGTAGAGAGGGTCCAGGCCAAGAATATCACAGAAGCCTCTTACCTGGGCGCTGACCGGAAGAGCTTCCTCCCATATCTCCACTTTGCAGGAAGATTGGTCTGCTGCCTCATTAAGGACCGTAGCAAGTCCTCCCCTGGTAACATCTCTCATACAATGGACCTGGATATTTTCGTCAAGAAGATTTTTTACGATGGAGCAGAGGGGAGCGCAATCACTTGCGATCTGATTTTCAATTCCCATCCGGTAAGACAGAATAGCCGCGTGATGCTCTCCCAGATTCCCGGAAAGAATAATGGCATCCTTAGGCGTGCAGTTTGAGATGCTGATCCCTCCCTTTTGGATCTCTCCTATTCCGGAGGTATTGATATAAATTCCACCGTTTCCTTCCACCACTTTTGTATCACCGGCTACAATCCTTACTCCTGCCTCTTTTGCCGCCTGTGCCATGGAAGCGGCAATCTGCCCGATGGTATCAAGCTCCGCACCTTCTTCTATTATAAACCCTGCAGTCAGAAATCTGGGAACGGCTCCCATCATGGAAAGGTCGTTCACTGTCCCGCATACTGCCAGCTTACCGATATTTCCACCTTTAAAAAACAGGGGCGTGACCACAAAGGAATCTGTGGTATAGGCGATTTTTCCCTTTATATTTAATACTGCGGCATCTTCCAGTTTGTTTAAGGTTTTATTATTAAAGTGTTTTAGGAATACCTCATTGATGAGATTGCCGGTCTGCTTTCCTCCGCTGCCGTAGGACATGTCGATTTTCATGGTTTTGCCTCCTCTTCCTATGATCATGAATTCTGATACCAGATGCCGCAGGATCCTTCCGGAGACACCATACAGGGGCCTACCGCGTGAAGCGGATTGCAGGCGGTCTTAAACAGGGGGCAATCCGACGGATTGATCCGCCCAAGTATCACTTCCGTACACTTGCAGCCGATTGGCATATCCTCTAAAAGCTCTTCTTCCGCGCTTCCTGCATCAAAAGCTCCGTATTCTTCCTTAAGTTTCAGAGCGGATCCTTCTATGACCCCGATTCCCCGCCAAAAACCATCTGCAGCTTCAAAATATTCCTTGATAAAAGCAGCCGCTTTCTGGTTTCCCTTTTCTGTCACAGCGCTGGCATACATATTTTTCACCTCAAAGCGCTGCTTCTTTATCTGGGTCATGATCTCATATATGGCGGCCAGAATATGCTCTCCTTCAAAGCCTGCTATAACAAAAGGCTTCCTGTATCTTGCTGCCAGCTCCCGGTATGCGATACTTCCGGTGATTACGCTGACATGTCCGGGGCTTAAAAAGCCGTCAATGTTTTTCTCATTTTCGCAGATAAAGGAAAGAGCCGGTACAATCGTCTTTAAGGAGGTCATTAGTTTCAGATTTTTCAGTTTCTTCTGCCGGATTTCCTCTAGAAGCAAGGCATAAACAGGAACCGTGGTTTCAAACCCCACAGCTGCAAAGATATATTGGATCTCTCTGTTTTGTTCCGCTTCCGCAATTGCCATAAGCGGAGAATAGAGGATCTTTACCCTGCCTCCGGCCGCCTTCGCCTCTGTCAGGGTCATCTTGCTTCCTTTGACTTTCATCATATCTCCAAAGGTCAGCACGCAATGGTTCTCCTTTCGGGAATATTCCGTCAGTTTATCAATATAGGCGGAGGGAGTAACACAGACCGGACAGCCTGGTCCTGAAATCAGCTGGATCTTAGGAGAGATCATGGAACGGATGCCGTTTTTAAAGATGCTGGACGTATGGGTCCCGCATACTTCCATGATCTTTACCTGTTTTCCGTCATAATTTTTCAGTTCATCTATCACCTGGTCAATCATATTCTACAGTTCCTCCTGAAGCTGGGAAAATATCGTGAGAATTTCCTCAGCAACGTCTTCCTTTAAGACATCAATTACACAGCCGGCATGTATGAGAACATAATCTCCTATTTTCGCATCCACCAGCTTTATATTGGCATCGGTGATATTGTCCATAATATTGACTTTTGCATAATCACCTTTTATCTGTATGATTTTTCCCGGTACTGCAACACACATGGCATCCTGTCCTTTCCAAATCCATATGATCGGATTTTAAATAGTTATTTCCCAGATAAGCCTGACCCAGACTCACTCCTCCGTCATTTGGAGGAACCGCCCTGTTTAAATAGACGTTAAATCCCTTTTCCTTTAAAAGCCTGACCGTATGGCCTGTCAGCAGGGAATTCTGAAAAACGCCGCCGCTTAAGGCTACGGTATTGCTTAAGTATTTTCTCTCCAGCCTTTCACACACAGATACTGTGGCTTGTGCCAGAGCAAGATGAAAACCAAGTGCCAGAGAACCTGTATCCATCTTATTTCTCATGCTGCAAAGGGCCTCAAAAACCGGCCGGGGATCTAATTCCAGGGTTCCCTCCCTTTCCTTTATGCCAAAACATAAGTCAGCCGGTATACTATTGTTTCTTTCTGCAAGCACTGCTTCTTTTTCAAACAATATGGCGCATTCCCCCTCATAACGGTTCTCATGTCCGATATTTAGAACAGACGCTGCTGCATCAAACAGGCGCCCCATGCTGGAAGTAAGGACCTTGTTGACGTTATGTTCAATTGCAGCTTTTATCACTCGGATTCTCTCATCCAGGACGTAAGATTCAAGGCCTGCATGAAGCAGGCAGCAGGATGCCGTCTTCCTGGCATCCCTCATAGACCCGTCACCTCCCAGAATGGGAAACATGCTTACATGGGCTGCCCGTATGAAGCCACTTCCTTCACAGACAAGAAACTCTCCCCCCCATATATTCCCATCCGGTCCGCAGCCTGTCCCGTCAAAAGCAACTCCGATCACAGGACCCTTTAAATCGTGTTCCGCTATGACCGACGCAATATGAGCATGGTGGTGCTGCACCTTAAGAATGGGGAGTCCCAAGGCTTCTGCAAAACGTGCCGAGTGGTAGTTTGGATGGAGATCACATACCGCTAACCCTGGAGCCATTCGTAACAGCCT
>POVV01000969.1_pt1 | contig 13056 bp, 8 predicted proteins | sample 1560271 | NCBI WGS metagenome assembly POVV01 (sample SAMN08337232, study PRJNA429181) | Bioreactor metagenome, whole genome shotgun sequencing project. | biome: cows' rumen and soil; feature: anaerobic; isolation source: anaerobic chemostat enrichment culture, galacturonate as sole carbon source...... | reverse complement strand
ACTCACCGCCAACTTTGCTTTTTTGTGCATTTATTCTCTTTTGGTCAAAAGAACCGTTTTGCTTAATCCGCTGATTAAGTTTTAATTACCGTCATTTGCTCTCCCTTTTCTAAATGACTGCTGTTTCTTTCAAATATGCATTCATTTTTTGGTTGGTAGGAATAGGTAATAGAACACCTTTTCGAAGACAGTTCGGATGGTTTTCATAACGATTTAGAATCATCATTGGTACATCTATTAGAGGAATATTACACATATTATTCGTTTTATTTCTTTTCTTACGAATCCAAGTTATTCCCTCATTGTCCAGGGCTAAATGCTCCTGTTTTAGAGTCTTTACATCTGTAAAAGCCAGACCCGTGAAGCAGCAGAAAATAAAAGCATCGCGTATAATAGACAAACGTTCAAATTCAAATTTACGATCCATAATTACTTTTAATTCATGTTCTTCCAAAAAATCTCGCTCAACTTCCTCTAGATTAAATTTAATATTGACAAATGGATCTTTTTTAATCCATTCGTTGGCTAAAGCAATCCTAATAATTTTCTTAAAATTCTTAAGATATTTGGTAGATGAATTATGGTTGCATTTGCGTTCTGTTTTCAGAAAAAACTCATAATCTTTGATAAATTGATGATTAACTTCCTCCAAAAAAACATCTTTTTTCTTATAATTGAACTGAATAAATTCGGCCGTGTGCCTATATGATGTCTCGTAACGTGTTACTGTTGACGGAGCCATATCTATTCCAGCCAATTTTCTACAGCGTTCATTGTGCTCCTGATAAATTGATAAAAGAGTTTTTTTGGACTCATCAGGCTTTCCTAGATAACGATCAATGATAATTTTAGGAGAAATTTCAACTCCTTCAAATTCCAATTCACGATAAATTTCCATAATGCGCAATCTGATTGTATCGATGCGGCTATTTATCTCTTGAGATTTTCGATCCTTGCCAATCACTTTTTCGGCAAGTTTATTCCATTTACCAGGCTCTACCGAAAGCGTAATTGTAGACTCCATACGCATGCCATTGATGGTTATACGCATGTAAACTGGGCATTCTCCATTTTTGGAGATCCTAGATGGTTTAATTAAAAATAGGGTTTTGAATGTAGCTCTTTTCATAACTTTTAAATTTTTCATTATAATTTATTTTAAAAGTATGAAATCCAGCAAGTTTAGTCACGTTTTAAACTCCCGTATATTCTTGAAAAAGAAACACTTGACTCAAATTCGGGAACACTTTTATTAAAAAAACTATGTTCCCGAATTTGACAGTGTTTGATACTGAAATATGCCTTTTTTTGCTATTCTATAAGAAACAAAAAATCCTGAAACTCGTTTAATTTCAGGATTTTACTTGATATTTCATCATTGTTACGCGGAGAGAGAGGGAACTTTGCCCTCAAATCTTTATATTGGATATCAATTGGTTAGACCATCGATATTTTTTGAGCCACCAAATAACCCACGCTTATTATTCACTGTTTTGCAATGAGTTACACTAAAAGCAAAGATACAATTTATTTACAGATTAGCCCGAAAAACGAACAAATATTTTATTCAGAATATAACTACGATTTTAACTTAGAAATATTTCTCTAAAATTGATCCACCTATCAACATAATTCTAGAAATGATATTTTTTTCATTTGTTTCGAACAAAATATTACCACTATAATAGATATTTCACTTAGCCACAAATTAGCTGACTATATTTATCAGTTCTAGATTGAAGTACAAATAGTTTATAACCTTATTCAACAAAGTAATTTACTATAAATCTTTCTTAAAGAAACGAGTAAAATAAAATTCATAAAAATTCACATCATCCACTTATATAACAAGTATTTAACTATTAATAACTTGTAGAAAATGACAAAATAAAGCAATTTACTATTAGTACTTGAAAATAATTCTACCTTTACAATACACCAGCTTTTTACTGTAAAAGATTACCCTTCTCGAAAGTTTTTGAGAAAAAGAAAAGATCAGTAGTAGAAGGCATTAATTAATATAATACAATGTCAATTACAAATATTCGATTAGAAGTCATGCACTTCTTAGAAAAGAATGTCGATCATTTTATTACTCAGTTTTTGGTTCCTGTTGAAAAAATATGGCAACCTACTGATTATCTTCCTGACTCAGAGAAAGAAACTTTCTTCGAAGATGTAAAAGAATTACGAGAACTGGCCAAAGAGCTTCCTTACGATTTCTGGGTCGTATTGGTCGGGGACACCATCACAGAAGAGGCTTTACCCACTTATGAATCGTGGTTAATGGACGTAGAAGGTATAGACAATGTAGACGGCGAAAAGCGTAACGGTTGGTCAAAATGGATCAGACATTGGACAGGTGAGGAAAACCGTCACGGCGATTTATTGAACAAATACCTTTATTTATCCGGCAGAGTGAATATGAGAGAGATTGAGCAAACCACGCAACATCTCATCAATGACGGTTTTGATATTGGTACGGGAAGAGATCCGTACAAAAACTTTGTATACACCAGTTTTCAGGAATTGGCAACTTTCATTTCGCACAATCGTGTTGCAGAAATGGCGAAAAAAATGAGTAATGAAAAATTGTCGAGGATGTGTAAACGTATTGCAAGTGACGAAATGCGGCATCACCATGCTTACAGCGAATTTGTAAGGCGTATATTTGAGGTAGACCCGAGTGAAATGATGCTCGCATTCCAGTATATGATGAAACAAAAGATAGTGATGCCTGCTCACTTCCTGAGAGAATCTAAGGAGAAAATAAGCACAGCCTTCGAACAATTTTCAAATGCTGCACAGCGTATAGGGGTATATACAGCTGCAGATTATGTGGATATTATGCAAAAGCTGATAGACAAATGGCAGATAGATAAAATTACGGGATTAACAGATGAAGCTGAACGTGCCCGTGATTTTTTGATGAAGCTTCCTGTACGTATGTCTAAAATATCAGAACGATTGATTATTCCAGTTGATTCGTATATTTTCAAATGGGTACAACCTGCTGTGAAATAGCACCATTGACCTCAGTAAAACCCATTCTATTAAATATAAATTAATCAATGATATAAATGAAGGTTGAAGTATTGTCATTATTCGCGGCAATACAGGTAAAAGATAAACTTCTATTTAATAACCCATTACAGAAAGTAGAGTTTGATAAATAGAATATCCTAATATCCTTTCGTGATATATAGCCTGTTTTTCGTTTTCTTACTCAATGAACCATTTTATATAATTCGCCGTCTTACTTTTATGCTATAAAAATTTAAGCTTAAAAAAAGCAGCTATAGTTTACAGACCAACTTTAGTTATTCTCATTCGTTATTTTAAGAATTACAAAAACATCATTTTCAAACAAAACCATTATATATGAATATCTTAGACAAATATTCTACAATTAAGTTACTGCTAATTAGTTTTATCAGTTCCATACTTGTAGTTTACCCCAATATAACATGGTTACCTTGGGAAATAGGTATGTTGGATGAAAGTCAAAGAATATATTATCTTTTACTCTTTGCTCTTCGTTGTATATTCTATACCGCTTTTATTTTTCTTTTGATAAAGATCAATTTAAGCAAAATAAAAACACCTTCTTTCGCAAAACGGCTAAGAGATAATGCTCTGATCAGTATTGTTGCCTTTGGTATCTATATCGGGTTATTTTTTCTTGTTGGTATAAAAATCAGACATTTGGGAAGCTTGGTGTTGTTCCAGTTCTTTATTATTTGTATCTTGTGTACTCTCATGGGGTATATCTATTTCTTATACACTGAACAGAGAAAGAAAGAAAAGGAAATAGAGCAGCTAAGGATCGAAAATTTACAGAGTCAGTATGATGCACTAACGAATCAGATTAACCCTCATTTCTTCTTCAATTCATTGAATGGACTGACCTCTCTTATCCGAAAGAAAGATGATGATGTAACACTAACTTATGTAAATAAATTGTCAGATGTATTTCGTTATATTTTACAAAGTAATAAGAAAGGACTTGTAACATTAAGCGAAGAATTAGAGTTTGTAAACGCTTTTCAGTATATGATGGAAGTCCGTTTTGCCAATAAACTAAAATACAATATAAAGGTGGATGAAAAGCACCTATTCTACAAACTTCCTGTGTTGTCGATCATGCCACTTTTGGATAATATTGTTGTTCACAATACTATAGACAGCGATCATAAAATGGTTGTAACTATTGATCTAAATGAAGAGATAGAACTGGTAATATCCAATCCGATATATCCAAAGCTTTCTTCACCTGTAACAAATGGAACGGGATTAAAAAACTTGAAAAATCGCTTTTCATTGCTCATGAATAAGCAGATCAGAGTAGAAAATAACGAAACTACGTTTCGAGTATATTTACCTTTAACATAATCAGAGATGAAAATATTGATAGTAGAAGATGAAACAGCCGCTTACGATAGTCTGGTAGAAATCCTCCACGATATTGATCCTAATATCCAAATAATGGGAAACACAGAAAGTGTGAGGCAAACTATCGATTGGTTGGGTAGTAATCTCGAACCCGATTTAATATTGATGGATATTCATCTGTCGGACGGTTCTTCTTTTCTAATATTCGAGAGTCTCGAAATAGAAATACCTATTATTTTCACAACAGCTTACGATGAATATGCCATCGAGGCATTTAAAGTAAATAGTATCGATTATCTGTTAAAGCCAATTAAAACAGAAGAGCTGGAGCGAGCCATCCAAAAATTCAAGAAGTGGACGCAACCCGAAATGGATGAATATCTTTCCCGATTAGCTCAACTAATCCCCACTAAACGCTATAAAGAGAAGATGCTGATTCCAGTAAAAGACAAACTACTTCCTATTGATTTGCAAGAAGTTTCTTACTTCTATACAACAGAGAAGAATACAAATGTTTATTTGAAAAACGGAAATTCATATCCTTATTCTAAAACATTGGAGCAAATCTTTTCTACCTTAAATCCTGAAAATTTTTATAGGGCAAATAAACAGTATATCATTGCCCGAAGCAGTGTGAAAAATATTACAATTTGGTTTGATAACCGTTTACTCCTAACACTTGATATAGACGTTCCCGAACGAATTTATATAAGTAAGAATAAAGCTGCAGATTTTAAAGCATGGTTAGTGAATGAATAATAATATTATACATCATCTCTTTTAAATAGCAGCTGAATGGATTTTATGAACTCTTTATCAAAGAGTTACGAAGAGAGGTTTTTCAAGAGGTAACGATTTGGCAACGGTTCTTTTAACTGGTCTTTGCGCAGTTTTACATGCACCAAATAACTTGTTCTGCAAATATACAAAACAATTTTTATACTCCAATCTCTTTGTCGTTTTTATCAAGTGAATCGCTATAGGCTATTAAGCTCGTTCTCTAACTCTTTTAACAATAAGTTCATCTCTACCTTTTTGTTGAATTGTTGACAGGAAGCTATAGATTTCTTCAGCCTTTCTATTTCCTTTGTCAGAGTATATAGTTTAGAATTATAAGCCGATAAGTCGGCTATGTTTTTTATGTTTTTATTTTTCCTAAGGGACAATTGTTGACAAAATTCATAAAAAATATTATCAAGACTCTTTCTAAGGCTAATTATATACTTATTATCTGATTTCTGAAACCAAGGAGTTGTGTACGTCCAGTCAATAACAGATTTTGCATCATTTAGTGGCGACGGATGTTTTGACGAAGTAGAAAAATAAATCCAATCTTTAAACTCAACCACAAATATGATATGATAGGGAATTGCTTTGTCAATAATATCAAGAACGGCTTTTATCTCTTTTTGTTCTTTCAACTCAATCGTAAAGATTTGAATTTCTTGTATTTCTTTGCCTCGTAGATTGATCGTTCCTGCCGAAAGACTGTTACTCCACACTATTTTTGCAATGTCTTTGGTAAACATTTCCTTCTGCTTACTATTCGTGAAAGAATCGAAAGAGTTCTTAGGCACTACACGCTGAACAACTGTATTGGATGGCAAGTTGAAATAATCCATTAGCGTATAATTAAAAATGAAATTAACTTGAAATCCTCAATTCCCTTGAATTTATTTTTGGCAGTGGCTGTACCTCCCGGCTTAAAAAGACTAAGTACAGTCTTTTCATCTTCTGTTTGCAAAACAGAATGAATACTTTGCTTTAAGAGAGTGGAGTATTTATCCATTTTATTATAATCGTTAGTTTCGTTTATAATTTCCTTACAAAGTTCTGTTATCGGCAATGATTTTCCATTACATACTGCCCGCATAGCATCTAATATTTTTTTTGATTCGACATATTTCAAATACAGCTCACCGGACTCCTTAATATAAGCAAGATAATAAGGGTGTAAACGATTTAGTTTATCTATATTCACGCTCTCATTTACATTCTTCAACACAAAAATAACTCCTTGCGGTAAATTCTCGCTGGCCGGAACAATAGCATGTAACCCTTCAGGAACATTCTTTGCATCTTTGTAAACTTTAATGAGATTACTTAAATCTACCCGGAAATCATTTAATCCTAAGTCTGTAATAGAAACCCCTTCCCGTAAGTCCTCCAAGTCAACCACTTCGTCTTTAAGTTTCTGCAATTGAATCTTCCTATATTCCAAATCCTTTTCTTCGGTATTAAGTATATTATCATCCCCAGTGCTTGCCATGTTGGAAATAAGCATACGATTCTCAACACGTTGTTTCAGATTTATGTAGGTGTCAAGTGTAACATCCGGCCAAAAATTAACAAGTGTGATACTATCGTTTTTTGAACCAATACGATCTATACGACCGAATCGTTGAATAATACGCACCGGATTCCAATGAATATCATAATTTACCAGATAATCACAATCCTGTAAGTTTTGTCCTTCTGATATACAGTCCGTTGCAATTAGCAGGTCGATTGATTCTTGTATGTTAGGGTATATCTGAACCTTATCCTTTGATAATGGCGAAAAACAGGAAAGAATTGCATTCAAGTCTGTTGGAATCTTCTTCTCGGAACAAAGGCGTTGTGTTCCGGTAACTAATGCAGAATTTAATCCATAAGTATCCTTGATATATTTGGCTAACTCTTTATACAAATATTTTGCTGTATCTGCAAAAGCAGTGAAGATAATTACCTTTTTATTTTCAGTATTGAAAGGGTGTGTTATTTTTTCGTCTAACAACTCTTTTAGTGATCGGAGCTTTGTATCCCTTTCTTTTTCTATATGACTGGTTTTATCCATCAACTCGTTCAATAATACTAAATCAGAAGATAAATCTTCCTGCCATCTGGTTTTATCCATATCGTCAATATGAATTTTAACCTTTCTCCCGATAATATTTTCTTCGTCGCCCCATTCGGATTCCCAATCAAAATTTTCATCGTTAATCTTTGCAAGAATACCTTCATATTCATTCTCAGAACCACCTTGTTCAATAGATTTCAGAGCATCTTCCACCAACGAAATGATTCCATCCAAAGTTAATCTAAAGGAATAAACAGAGCTTTCAAGCCTTTTCAGAAGGTTTATCCGCATCAAAATCTGCAAACTCTTTTCCCTGTCGATTTGCCTGAGTTTTGCACCCTGCCCAGCTTTTACTGTCTTGTCATATAAAAGCGCATAATGTTCTATTCTGCTTGGCAAAACGTAATTAAGCGGCGTATAAACGGATAGATTCAATAAGCTTAACTGGTCTGCAATATAGGCATAGCCTATGCTATTATCGTCAACTAATGGACTTTCAATAGATACGGGTTTATTCCGTTTGGGGAACTTACCGATAGAAGTAGTATCGTAGTAATTGGTAATATGTTTGCGCGAGCGTGCAATGGTAAGCGAATCCAATATTTCGAAGAAGTCAAAATCGAGCATATCCAGCAAAACATCAGTCATGCGTTGTGCTGTCTCAAACTTGCTCCAATTATTAAAAGCTATCTGTGCTTGCCGGAATATTTGGTCTATACCTTTTGATGTATCTAATTTGCCATCAATTTCTTCGGGATTTCCTTCGTATGCCAATGCCAACTGATTACGCAAATCGTTGAAGCGGTTGTTTACCGGAGTTGCCGACAACATGAGCACTTTTGTTTGAATACCCTCTTGAATGACTCTTCGTAAAAGTCTTTGGTAGCGGTTTTCTCTTCCTACTACTGTATTATTATTGCGAAAATTGTGTGATTCATCAATTACCACAAGCCCATAGTTCCCCCAGTTTACAGCTTCAAGGTTACGCCCATTGCTAGTTCCTTTATCACGGGATAGGTCTGTATGAAATAAAACATCATATCTGAATCGGTCGGCAGCAAGAATATTATTTTTATCATTATGCCGGTAAGTATTCCAGTTTGCTTCTAGTTTCTTCGGGCATAGGACTAAAACATCCTTGTTTCGCATTTCATAATACTTAATAATACCCAATGCTGAAAACGTTTTTCCTAAGCCCACACTATCGGCCAAAATACAACCATTGTATTTTTCTAATTTGTTAATAGCTCCAATGACAGCATCTTGCTGGAAATTGTATAACTTATTCCAAACAACAGATTCTTTGAATCCGACTTTATCATTCGGAAGATTATCTAATGATAAATCTTCAAGAAAGTCATTGAAGATATTATAGAGCGTAACAAAATAGATAAATTCAGGGCTATTATCCTTAAAAGCATTTTCAAAATAATCCTGAACCTTAGATGTAACATCCGTTAAATCGTCCTCATTTTCCCAAACCTGATTGAACCAATCTAAAAATGCCGAGCTATTCGGATATTCTGTTTGTTGAATCAAAGTTGGAAATCCTTTACGTTGGGTAAGGCCTAAATCAGAAGTCGTAAAACTGGAAATATTAGAATAGGCATATTCTTGATTATCCTTTCCGTGGACATATATCAAGCCATTAAGAGGCGTATTTTGATTTTTATTCGATTTAAACGTGACTTTATTTTTTACCCATTGAGCGCACTCTTTGGCTATAGCCCGTTGATTGAGTTGGTTTTTCAGACGAAGTTCAAAATCTCCACCACAAAGATCAACTTCATTATAGATATGCGGAATGTAAAATTGCCATGAATCTTTTTTTAGGTTTTCTTCAATGAAGGTAGGAGAACTGAATATAAACTGTAGTTCTTCTATTTGATTCAATTCCTTTTTTAAAGCTTCGTATGCGTATATAGAGAAAGAAGCCCCTGCGATATGCAAGCGGCTGCCTTTTCTGATAGTTTGCTTTAAATCATCGACTAAGCGACTATTTACATTATCTATTAACTTCATCCTATTTTAATTGTACCAAGTCCATTAATTTATCGTAATTATCAACTACATCATACCTCACTTCATTGTCACTGATTTCCTCAAAATGCACCCGGGCACAATGCATTTTCAGGCTTTCAGTTCCACGCAACTCCATAGAAGAGTCCGAACCTTTTGTCTCTGCGATAAAGTAGATATACCGAACCTTTTCTTTATCAAAGACAATTGCCCAGTCGGGACTATAACGCCCTACAGGTGTAGTTATATAAAAGCTTTTGGGTAATTTGGCATATACAACCACTTCGACTGCCTGATCCAATGCCTTGGCAAATTCTGTTTCTATTCGTGAATCAGAAGTCAGGTAGTCATAAATATGCTTTTTGAGATTGATAGCATTACGAAGAGCTGTGTTGTCATTAGTGAACACGGTTTTTGCCTCGTATTCTTCTTCAATCTTGTGGTAAACGATATTATTGATTATCAAACTGGCTTTTGCTTCATTGATAATCTTACTACATTTGGCAATAAACTCTTCAGGGTTCTTTCGCAGCAGATAAAACTTATTTTCCCGTATCTTTTGTAAAATACCTACAATTGTACGGCGAGTAAGATTCGTCAGATTCTCTATTTCTCCGACAATATCGTATACGGTATTATAGTAGGGATTGCTCTTTATTCTAAAACGTTCTTGTTCGGATTGTGTAAAATGTGTTCCGCTATCCAAATCTTCTTTCAATCCATCCTCTTTTTGTTCCCCGGTCTTTACTTCATAAGCCATATCGGCAATGTGCAAATCTCTGTTTATAAGCAATGCACTCTCTGATATAAGCTTTGGTGTATCAAAATTAACTTCATAAATGGTTTTCAGGCTAATCTTCTTCCATAACTCCTGAAATTCTTTCTTTTTGAAGTTCTCGTTAGTACGAAGCGTAATCGTTGCCCGTTCGTTTTCAGGCTTGAATGCTGTTTCAGTATAAATAGATTTCAGAAGATTGGTTATAGAATCCCGATAAGGTTCCAGATTCTCCGGCAAAGGTATTGTCCCTTTTTCAATATGTTCTTTACCTTCTTCTGTTATCTTATCTTCTTCGTCAATAATATCTGTTTTGTAGAGAAGTTTGTTTATCTTCTTAGCATCATCGGATGTCAGGCGATATTTTTCTCCTTTTTCATTCTCCACCATTTTACTGATAAAGAATTCCACTTCGGCTTTCTGTGGACGTTCTTTCAATGTAGAAGCGATTTCGTTTTGTAAACCTTTAGCAAAGGCTTCATAGCTTTCGGATGCGATAACTGTCAGTTTATTTATTTCATGTACTTGGTCGCCAATCATTTCATAATCCAGACGAACACCATCCTGATTCACACACAAACGCATACCACGTCCGACTTCTTGCCTGCGACGAATTTCACTACCACCTTCGGGATTCTTGAGCGTACATATTTGGAATACATTCGGATTATCCCAGCCTTCCTTTAATGCAGAGTGCGAGAAGATAAAACGGGTGGGTTCTTCAAAACTCAACAGCCGTTCTTTATCTTTCATGATCAGGTCGTATGCCGAAACATCATCTGATTCTTCGGTGTTCTTTTTCAACGAAGGATCAACCATCCGCTTTTTCTTTTTGTCGATAGCAAAATAGCCATCGTGGATACGATGTGCATCATCCCTCTCCAAATAATTGAAATAACTGGGGAAGTAGTCTTTATACACTTTGCTTATATCGGATTCTTTTAAGTAGTCATTATACTCTTGCTGAAAAAGGTCGAGAAAGTCATTTTTGGAATTGTTGTATTCTTCTTCGAATATTTTAGCATACTCACCCAATCCCTCTTCGCCATTTTCATCATAGACACGGTATTTATCAACCGAATCAATAAAGAAAAGGGTCAACACTTTAATGCCTTTGTCGAAAAGTTGTTTCTCTTTTTTCAAGTGCGAAAGAATTGTTTCCCGAATCTGAACGCGTCGAAAAGTACTTTCTTCGTGGTCATTCAGAATATCCCCAGGATAAATATCTTTCCCACCGACAACGATTTTATTCTGTGCGCCGTTGATTTCTTCAATCATTAGATTGCGATAGGCAGGCATTTCACCAGAAAGTTCGTACAAACTTTCTCCTTGTTCTAATTTTTTTCGGATGCGTTTCACGCCTTGCGAACCTCGTTGTTCAAATTCAATCAGGGCTACCGGCGATTTGGTCGAACTCAATATTATTTGTTCCAGATAAAGATAACCGCTTGTTCCGGTAGAACCTTTCAGATTGATTCCTTTCACTTGTATTTTCTTAACAAGCCGTTTGTTGTAAGCATCCAACGCATCCAACCGATATACTTTGTTATATTCTACTTTGTGAGTCGCAGAATAACGCAAAGTAAACAATGGTTTAAAATCCTGCATACTTTCCAGTGTCTTTTTGCCATCCACAGATTGAGGTTCATCAATAATCAGTATCGGATTTGTTTGCGAAATAATCTCAATCGGTTTTCTTGTTCCGAATTGGTCGAGTTCCTGATAGATACGGCGGGCATCCGCTCCACGGGCGTTAAATGCCTGTGTGTTGATAATCATCACACTAATTCGATTGTCAGAAGCAAAATTTTCTATATCTTGCGGACTGCTTGAATTATAGATAAACGGAGCGATCTTGTGTCCATACAATTCCTGAAAGTGGTCTTGTGTTACTTGAAACGATTTATACACACCTTCACGAATGGCGATACTTGGAACAATCACAATGTATTTGCTCCAACCGTATTTTTTGTGCAACTCATACATGGTACGGATATAGGTATAAGTTTTACCCGTACCGGTTTCCATTTCAATGGTCAGGTTGTAGCCTGAGTGTATGCCTGCCGGACGTTCGATACACGGACTTTCGTGTATCTCATTCTTGTTTTGGATTTTCTTTATATTATCCAAAATAAGCGATTCCGGTATTTGTATCGGACTGTTGCGATAGCCAATATCTTCGTATATGTCTTTTTCAAATAGTTCGTTTGCGCCAATCGCAGCCTGCTTTGCTTTACGAATAATCTCTTTGCTCCGTTCAAGCGTGAAACGGTTTGTTTTCAAAGGTTGTCCTTCGAAACAATCTACCACCGCTTTGACAGCATCTATCTGGAATTGTTGTTCTTTAAATTGGAGTCTCATCCTTAATCGCACTTATTTTTTTTCTTCTTTAGCAGGTCTCGGAATCTTTACAATGAATTGTTCACCTTCAATATCATTTATTAATTCTATTTCCGGTTGCTCTGCAATAGCTCGCTTGATACCTGATCCTAAACCGCTAAAAGGCATAGTATGTGAAGCAAATGCAACTAATTGATTGTTCCTTATAACAGGGTTCCCGTATTTAATGTCTTCTACAGTTAAACTATTGGGCAATTTCCCTGGACTTATTATTTCAACTCTATTGTCAAAAATTAATATACGAATAGGTGAATTTTTGAAATAATCCCTATGTACCATTGCGTTTTGCACCAGCTCTATTAAGGCTATTTCTGAAATTTCAAGTTTCCCGGTAGAATTAAAATCTTGCCCAGCTTGTAAATATTGCAGATTGGCTTTAAGAAAGCTCATCGCTTCTTCAAATAATTGAGGAATTGTACCTCTAAAATCTGCTGGCTTACTTCTATATTGTGTTCCAGAGATATCATTGCCGATAAAAGAGACAGCTTTAATTGTAAAAGCGGGCTTTATGCGTTGTGGGTCTTTCCCGAAAAACAATAATCCAGCTAATGACAATTGTCCATCTGGCAGTATTCTTTTAGCCTTCAATGCTTCTTCGTATGTTAATCCCTTTTCTTCAAAGGTTTGTCCA
>POVV01000967.1_pt1 | contig 13063 bp, 14 predicted proteins | sample 1560271 | NCBI WGS metagenome assembly POVV01 (sample SAMN08337232, study PRJNA429181) | Bioreactor metagenome, whole genome shotgun sequencing project. | biome: cows' rumen and soil; feature: anaerobic; isolation source: anaerobic chemostat enrichment culture, galacturonate as sole carbon... | reverse complement strand
CCCTGACGGGAAGACCAGGAGCCGTCTGCTCCCGGAATTATTTGAATGTGATATGGAGGAATTTTTAGAGACTTGCGAAATATATGCCGACAGTCCGGATATTAACGGGATCCTTGTGGTGGATGATGAATCCCAGCCTTATAATGCCTTTCATTACTATCTGGCAGAAGCAGCCGCCCTTTTAAAAACGGACGGCTATCTGATCAAGGAGGACCCTTCTTTAAAAACATTCTGGAATTTTTTCCAGGGCAGGGAGTATTTGAATTCCAGCTGGACGGACCGTCTTAACCAGGAGAAACGGCTTCACCTCATTTATCTGGCTGTAAGGCCTGCCATGCAGCATCATGGGATTTCCTCTCTATTGTTAAGGGAAGCCATTGACTACGCGGATAAAAATAAGCTCATGATTTCCCTGGAAACACATAATGTGAGCAATGTAAAATTTTATGAACATTTCGATTTTAAGGTTTTCTGTATTGTGGAAAAGCGATTTCGTTTAAAACAGTACTGCATGGTCCGGGATATAAAATAATTCTTCGCATTTATAATAGTGTATTGTATATATAATAATGGTTCGTTTATTAAGTGGTGGTTCGTATTTAAAGTGGTGGTTCGTATATAAAGGTTGTATCGTATATAAAGGTTGTATCGTTATAAAGGTTGTATCGCATATAAAGGTTGTATCGTATATAAAGGTTGTATCGTATATAATGGTTGTATCGTATATAGAGGTTGTATCGATACAAAGGTTGTATTGTATATAAAGTAGTATCGTATATTAAATAGCGTTTCGTATATATAATAATGTTTAGTAAATATAATAGGACAGGCTTTCTGTAATTTGGAAGCCTGCCTTTTTATATAAAGCCATGGCTGGACCGTTTTGGCCGGACACCTGAAGAGAAATCTTTTTAAGTTTTTCAGATCCGGGCTTTAAAAAGCAGGTTTCCAAAAGCAGAGAAAGACAGGAGCTGCCAAGCCCCAGGTTCCGTAAATTTTCAGTAATTTCAAACCCGTAAAAATAGGCTGCGGACTGTCCCCTTAAATCCAGATAACAGAAGCCCACAGGGCTGTCCTTTATCAGAAAGGTACAAAGGGAAGGTTCCTCTTCATTACCGCGGGTCATGGAGAGTGTAAGAGACTCAGAAAAACGACTGTGCTTTGCCAGCCCGGATTTCAAAAAATCAGAAGAAGAAAGCTCCATTATATGTTCCTGATACCAAAGATCGGCTCCTATGGCGTTAAGGGTCAGAACGGTTTCTTCACAGGTTTCCTCTGCAGGAAAAATAAGATCATTGTCTCCAGTCTCCTTCAACAGCTCTTCCAGAAGCATCATGAAATATCCGGACTGCCTGTTTGGCGGAAGGGTATAAGCGAAGCATTCATAGTCCCCGCTTTCATTAAAAAATGTACAAAGAGCGGATAAGAGGCTGTCTTCTTCGTATAATAAGAAAAAAATACATTCTTCTTCCATGGGAAATGTAAGAGAAATATGGTCATGCTTTCTGCAGGTTTCCTGCAGGCGGAGCAATTCATTGATTTGCGTTTGGCTGGGGGTTTTCGTTCGTATAATATTCATTTGGGACTCCTGGTTCGTTTTCGTATAGTATAATACAATAAAATGTATAAATTCAATCAAATATTTTCCATATTGCTGATTGTTTCTTTGAAATATGGGTGATAGAATAAACACAAATGAAGGAGTGGAGGGATTTAATTGAAAAAGAGAGAAGAAATACCGGTTTGCGATACCTGGAACCTGGCGGATATTCTGCCTTCTGAGAGTGCATGGGAGGATCTGTTCCGTGAAACAGAACGCTCGCTTTCGGGTTATAAAAGATATGAAGGACATCTGGCAGATTCAGGCGAGATGCTTTTTTCCTGTCTGAAGTTTGATGAGGAGATATCCCTAAAGATTGAAACATTATTTGTATACGGAAAGCAGAAATCAGATGAGGATACAGGCAATGCCAGATATCAGGAATTTTCCTCAAAGGCCAGGTCTCTTTCTTATGAGGCAGCAGGACTGTCATCATTTTTGATACCGGAAATCCTGGAAATGACGGAGGAAACCCTAGATCATTACCGGAAGAATACGACCGAGCTTTCTCGCTATGACAGAACTCTGGAAATTATTTTAAAGAAGAAAGCCCATACGTTGTCAGCTCCTATGGAAGCCTTACTGGCAAAGTCCATGGAAGCCACCTCCGCCCCTTCGGAAATCTTTAATATGTTTAATAATGCGGACGTGAAGTTTCCTGAAATTATGGATGAAAAGAATCAGCCAGTCAGAATCACCCATGGAAATTATGTTGCCCTTATGGAAAAGCAGGACAGAAGGGTAAGAAAATCTGCGTTTGAGGCCCTGTATAGCGTCTATGGACAGTTTGGTAACACTCTGGCTGCTACTTTTTCTTCCAATGTGAAGCAGGCCGCTTTTTACGCTAAGGCAAGAAATTATCCATCTGCCAGAGCACATTCCCTTGGGGAGAATGAAATTCCGGAGGAAGTGTATGACAATCTCTTAAATGCGGTTCATGAGGGCCTGTCCTGTCTCCATGGATATGTATCCGTAAGAAAGAAGGCCCTTGGAGTGGATGAGCTGCATATGTATGATCTATATGTGCCCATGGTATCAAGGGAAGAACGTAAATATACTTTTGAGGAAGCCAAGGCTATGGTGTTAGAAGGCCTTAAGCCACTGGGGGAAGAGTATTTGTCTCTTTTAAAAGAAGGCTTTAATAACCGGTGGATCGATGTATATGAGAATGAAGGAAAGCGGAGCGGCGCTTATTCCTGGGGGGTTTACGGGATTCATCCCTATGTATTGTTAAACTTTAACGGAACGCTTGACAGTGTCTTTACTCTGGCTCATGAGATGGGGCATGCCCTCCACAGCTGGTTTTCCGATAAGAACCAGTCTTATATAGATGCGGGATACAAGATCTTTGTCGCGGAGGTGGCATCTACCTGTAACGAAGCGTTGCTCATCCGGCATTTATTGGAAACCACGTCAGATAAAAAGGAACGGGCTTACCTTGTGAACCATTTTATGGACAGTTTCCGGGGGACTCTTTACCGGCAGGCCATGTTTGCAGAGTTTGAAGCAGAGACCCATCGCCGTGCAGGGGAAGGAGAGGTGCTTACTGCTGAGGTTCTTTGCAGAATATACCATCGGCTTAATGAGGAGTATTTTGGCCCGGACATGGTGGTTGACCAGGAAATCGATTATGAATGGTCCAGGATTCCGCATTTTTACACACCATTTTACGTATACCAGTATGCCACAGGGTTTTCGGCTGCCATTGCCATCAGCAGCAGGATTCTTAAGGGAGATGAGAAGACGGTCAAGGGATATTATGAATTTCTAAGCGGCGGAAATTCTATGACTCCTATAGACTTGTTGAAGCTCTGCGGCGTTGACATGGGGACAGCAGAACCGGTAAAGGATGCACTACAGGTGTTTGCCGGGCTTTTGGAGGAAATGAGCCGGCTTATTTAAGTCTGGTTGTTGGATAGAGGAGAGGGGAGCAGGTATGAATCTGTATCAGATGATATTTAAAAGAAGATCGATCAGGAAGTTTAAGAAGGAACAAGTCCCGGAGCAGCTGCTCAAGGACATCCTTTATTTTGGGGATAATATACCAAGGCTGCACGGGGATATTCAGATTAAGCTGGAAATAAGTGAAAATATGGAAGAGCATCTGCCTGTTAAGGGATTGTGGAAGGTAGAGGCACCTTATTATCTGGTATTATACTCTGAGGAGAAGGAAGGGTACCTGGCAAATGCAGGATATGTGCTGGAGCATATTCTGTTATATATGACCGGAAAAGGATTAGGCACCTGTTATCTTGGGAGTACCAAGATTCCGGAGCCAGGGCCGGCAGGAATGAAGCAGGTGATCGTAGTTGCATTTGGCTATCCGAAAACCCTGCTTTACCGGGACCCTGCAACGGCAAAACGGCTACCTTTAAAGGAGTTATGCGTGTTTAAGGAAGAAGCCGGAGAATCCATGAAAAATATTTTAAAGGCTGTCCGCCTCGCTCCGTCGGCCATGAATACCCAGCCCTGGCGCTTTATCGTTTATCATGACAAAATCTATGTATTTTCCTGCAGGGAATTCCTGCCTTCATCTTCTCTTGTATCCATGCGGGAGATCAGCACCGGGATTATGCTTTCTCATTTAACCATTGCTGCGGAAGAGATGTGGATAAATGTGAAACTGGAAGCAGAGGAAGCCATGGAGAAAAAGTCTTATAAAAGCGGGGCATATGTAACTACGGCATTTTTGAAAGAGTATAAATGCTGATAAAATCGTTCGACTGGTACAGAAAGTAAGGGAAGGTCCTCCATATGGGGCCTTCCCTTTTTATCTATATTAGTTTACTCAATGGTGATATAGTGGTTTTCTTCGATCTGTTTTGGAGCTTCTTTCGGAACGACAAGCTTCAAGATGCCGTTTTCAAAAGATGCCTTAATATCATCTTGTTTCAGGCCGGAGCCTACATAAAAGCTTCTCTTCACAGAGCCGTTGTAACGTTCCCTGCGGATATAGTTTTTCTGGTCCTTCTCCTCGGTTTCGGAAACTGTGTCAGCGCATATGGTCAGATATCCTTCTTTTAATTCGGCCCGCACATCCTCTTTTTTATAGCCTGGAAGCTCGATATCAATGACATAATCGTTTCCGTTGTCCTCAATGTCGGTTTTCATCAGGGACTGTCTGTTGTGATATGCATCCGTAAAAAACGGATCATTGAAAAATTCATCAAATAAGCTGTTTCTTCTTGTTAATAACATAAAAGGTTCCTCCTTTTGAAAATTTATATGTCACCGGTTTTCCGATGCATTGCTATTTGTTATACATGTAATATAACACACATTGTCAGCACTGTCAACAGGTGAGTGCTAATACAATTGTGAAAAATTTGTGAACCGATGTATTTACGGTTTCATAAATATAACACTTTGATCGTTAACCCAAATGATATGAAGAACAACATTCATATTTCCGCGCTTATAAGCATTTATACAATCTCTATGTCATCATCATGAAGCATATAAATTCCCAATATAAAAACAACACAACATAGCTCCGTTGATATATGATAGGAATCAGTTATAAGCTGTTTCCGCAAAGACAACATGTGGGTCATCTTTCCTGCTTCAATACCATTTAGGAATATAGTGAAATCTCTCTGTTCATTCTGTACTATAACAATATCACCGGTGCCCAACACTGATTTTTCTGCCATGGGCGGCCTGAACAGACCCTTCTGTGCGGTATTTCCATACTCAACCTGAGCATATAGGAACCGGCATTCAGATTGGAAGCCGTCTTTCCCCTTGATCTCAATTCTTTTCCCGCATTTTTTTACAGTATATAAAACCTTTCCGCCTGTATCAAGAAATTCCATTTTTGCACCTTTAAAATAGCTTTGTCTCCATTCTCCAATGATACTGTTGTTCTCATCGTAAACAATATAGTTTCCAAGTTTCCTTCTGACAATCAGCTTCATATTCATCCTCCTATCAAAGAAGCAGTAACCTTCATGACACCAGCCAGTATCATGACCCAGATCGGGTTCATTTTAAATTTCTGCAGTAAGATTATGCATAAACCAAATATAACAATTAAACTCCACCGGGTACTTGAAAAATTTACAGATAAATTGCTGCCCCAGAAAGCAGATTGCAAGATTGATATCCCGGCAGCCGCTACCATAGCCACAACAGCGGGACGCAAGGAATTTAAAACTCTCTGAAGTACAGTCATTTCTCTGTATTTTAAATAGAATTTTGCAATTAGCGTAATCATAATGCAGGAAGGAAGAATACAACCTGCAGTCGCAGCCATTGCCCCGGGAATCCCCGCTATTTTAATTCCCACAAAGGTTGCCGAGTTCACGGCTATGGGACCTGGCGTCATTTGGGATATGGTAATCAAATCCGTAAATTCAGTCATGCTTAACCATTTATGATGTGCTACGATCTGACTTTGAATCAACGGCATGGCAGCATAACCGCCTCCAAAACTAAATGCTCCTATTTGGAGAAAACTCAAAAAAAGCTGTAAGTAAATCATTTTTTCCTTCCCTCCATTTCAAACCACGTCCGGAGAATTCCTATTAAGATGCACACAAGCACCACATAGACTACGTTCACATTTAAAAGGAAAGTAGCTATAAATGCTCCGATCATAATCAAATTTGAACTTTTACTATGTCCCTGTACAATACCCCGCGCCATTTCATAGACCACAGAGGCAATCACGGCCCCGACTCCAGCCTGCATTCCTTCAAGCATCAGGCTGATCACTGCATTGTCTCTAAATGCTGTGTAAAAAGCAGAAATAGCCGAAATGGCAACAAATGGCGGAATAATGGTAGCAATGATTGCCGTTATGGTGCCCGCGGTTCCAGCCAGCTTATAACCGATCACAACAGCACCGTTTACAGCAATGGCACCTGGGGCTGACTGGGCAATTGCAATTAAGTCCAGCATTTCATCATTTTCGATCCAATGGTATTCATCCACAAACTTTTTCTTCATCAAAGTGACGATCACGTACCCGCCGCCAAAAGTAAAGGCACTTAAGTACAAGGTGGATTTAAATAGTTGTAATAAAATATTTTTTTTTGTTTTCATGTTTCGCCTCCTTACATTTAGTATATTCACCATTGATTGTTAAGTAAAATAGTATTATTCTATTAAATATATAATAATTTCATTATGAATTGAAAGGATAAGATCATGACCCTCCGGCACATTCAAATTTTTGTCTCTGTATATCAAAACGGAGGCATTACAAAAGCATCGGCTGCATTGCATCTGGCGCAGCCATCCGTAAGCCTTGCAATCAAGGAAATTGAAGAATACTATGGCATCCGCTTATTTGAACGGATCGGAAGACGTATCCTGCCGACAGAATGCGGAAGCGAATTTTACAGTTATGCGATTCATATCGTTTCACAATTTGATGAAATGGAAAAGAAAATCCGTAATTGGGAAACTCTCGGCACTTTAAGGATTGGGGCAAGCATAACCATTGGCACGCATGTTTTACCCGGTATCATAAAGGAAATGCAGCTGATATTTCCAGATCTTACAATCGAAGCAGTTATCAAGAACTCGACTGCCATTGAGCAGCATATTCTTGATAATGGTGTGGATATCGGCTTGATAGAAACAGTTCCAGAGCAGGAGAATATGGTTTATGATCCATTCATGGAAGATTTTTTGTGTGCGATTGTATCTCCTTCCCACCCTTTGAGCAAAAGAGACCACATTACGCTTACTGAAATTGCGGATTATGATTTGCTGATGAGGGAAAAAGGAAGTGCAGGCCGCGAGATATTAGAGGGCTACTTTTCCATGGAACAATTATCAGTACATCCACTGTGGGAAAGCACCAGCACACAGGCCATTGTAAAGGGAGTTTCTTCAGGCATTGGAGTTGCCGTCCTGCCATATCTTCTCGTAGCAAAAGACATAGCCGAAGGCATTATTAAACAGGTACCAATAAATCCACGCTTAAAAAGAAACTTTAATATTATTTATCATCGCAGTAAATATCTGACTTCAACGATGAACGTTTTCATGGATCTCTGTAAAACGCATGGCAGGGAAGCTTAATTTTCGCTGCCATATGAATCCCCCATTGAATGTACGGGCAGGAGATGATAGAATAACCATGTTTGCTAAAAAGAAAGTTGAGGAAAACTATTCATGAAACGGGAAATTGATTGGAAAGAAATCTCAGATGGAAAATTATATAGCTTAAACGATATGGTAAAGGCGGATTGCGGAGACTGCAAAGGCTGCTCGGCATGCTGCCAGGGGATGGGGCAGTCGGTTACCCTGGATCCCCTTGACTGTTTCCGGCTGACGGAAAATCTTAATTGTACTCTGGAGGAACTGCTGGCAGAGAAGCTGGAGCTTCACGTGGTGGATGGAATCGTGCTTCCAAACTTAAGAATGAGCGGAAACGAGGAAAGGTGCGGCTTTTTAAACCAGGAAGGGCGATGCGGGATTCATAGCTTCCGGCCGGGGATCTGCCGTCTGTTCCCCTTAGGGCGGATCTATGATGAGCAGGGATTCCAGTATTTTCTCCAGGTACATGAGTGCAGGAGAGAAAACAGGGCAAAGGTCAAAGTGCGCAAATGGATTGATACCCCTGATGCAAAGAGGTATGAAAAGTTTGTGTCCGACTGGCATTTCTTCTTAAAGCGGCAGGAAAGAAAGCTGGAAGAAGGTGGGGATCAGACATTGGCAAATAAAATCAGCATGTATGTTTTAAAGCAGTTTTATCTTACGCCCTATGACAGGGATCAGGATTTTTTCGATCAGTTTGGCAAAAGGCTTGAAGCCGGTTCTTTCTTATGATAGAATTGGTAAGAATAAAAAAATAAGGGAAAAGAGATCCAAGGAGGAAGCTATGATCAGGCAGTTAATAGACAAAATTCAGAAAACAAAAGCCCCAATCTGCGTAGGTTTGGACCCCATGTTAAACTATATACCAGAGCATGTTATAAAAAAGGCATTTGAAGAATTCGGTGAAACCTTAGAAGGCGCTGCGGAAGCTATTTGGCAGTTCAATAAAGAAATTGTTGATCATGTTTATGATCTGATCCCATCCGTTAAGCCACAGATTGCCATGTACGAGCAGTTTGGCATCGAAGGCTTGAAAGCGTATATAAAGACTGTTAACTATTGCCAGGAAAAGGGGCTTTTCGTCATAGGAGATGCGAAGAGAGGAGATATTGGTTCCACATCAGCCGCTTATGCTACAGCACATATCGGTCAGGTGAAGGTTGGAAACAAAAGCTTTTCTGCTTTCGGTACAGATTTCCTTACGGTCAATCCATATTTGGGGACCGATGGCGTTAAGCCCTTTGTGGATGTGTGCAAGGAAGAAGACAAAGGCCTTTTTGTTCTGGTGAAAACCTCTAACCCTTCCAGCGGGGAATTCCAGGATCAGCTGATTGATGGAAGGCCGCTGTATGAGCTGGTTGCAGAAAAGGTTGTGGAATGGGGAGCAGACTGTATGGATGGCGCTTACAGCAATGTGGGAGCTGTTGTTGGGGCCACCTATCCGGAGATGAGCAGGATTCTCCGTAAACTGATGCCAAACACCTATTTCCTGGTTCCGGGATACGGCGCTCAGGGAGGAACGGCAGAGGATTTAAAGCCATGCTTTAACGAGGACGGCCTGGGAGCTATTGTAAACTCCTCCAGAGGAATTATTGCAGCCTATAAATCTGAAAGCTACGCCCGGTTTGGCGAAGAGCATTTCGGTGAAGCCTCCAGACAGGCAGTTATTGACATGGTCACCGATATCAACAGGGTATTATAGGGGGATCGCATGGCAAAGGTAAAAGAAATCGCAGTGGTTGCCAGCCAGACACGGTTGGGAGACGATGTATACAGCATGTGGATTAAGACAAAGGATATCACTGCCCAGGCAGAGCCGGGACAATTTGTTGACCTATATACAAAGGATGGAGCAAAGCTTTTGCCCCGCCCCATCAGCATTTGCGAGACAGATAAGGACAAGGGTCTTTTAAGGCTGGTGTACCGGGTAGTGGGGGGAGGAACGGAAGAGTTCTCCCATTACAAGGAAGGAGATTCCATTGAGGTCCTGGGACCTTTGGGCAATGGATTTCCCCTGGATGCCGGCGCAAAAGGAAAAAAGGCATTTTTAATCGGCGGCGGCATCGGAATTCCACCTATGCTTGAACTGGCAAAACATTTGCCTTGTGAGAAACAGGTGGTACTTGGATACCGGGATGACCTGTTTTTAAATGAAGAATTTTGCCCATATGGGGACACTTATATTGCAACAGAGGACGGAAGCGCCGGAACGAAAGGCAATGTTTTAGATGCAATCCGGGAACTGGGCTTAAAAGGCGATGTGATCTTTGCCTGCGGTCCCACCCCCATGCTGAAGGCTCTTAAGGCTTATGCTCTAGATAATGAAATAGAATGTTATCTTTCCCTGGAGGAAAAGATGGCCTGCGGAATTGGGGCATGTCTTGCCTGCGTATGCAAAAGCAAGTCAGTGGACGAGCATTCCATGGTTCACAATAAGCGTATCTGCAAGGATGGTCCGGTATTTAAGGCTGAGGAGGTAGAATTTTAGATGAATACGAAAGTGAATCTGGCCGGAGTGGAGCTCAAGAATCCGGTTATGACTGCTTCCGGTACCTTTGGTTCCGGTGAGGAATACAGCGAGATGATCGATTTAAATCATTTGGGGGCTGTGGTTACAAAAGGCGTGGCCAATGTGCCCTGGCCAGGTAATCCCACACCTAGAATCGCGGAAACCTACGGAGGCATGATCAATGCCATCGGCCTTCAGAATCCGGGAATGGAAGTTTTTATAAAGAGAGATATTCCGTTTTTAAAGAAGTATGATACGAAAATCATTGTCAATGTATGCGGAAAGACAACAGAGGATTAGATCGAAGTTGTGGAGCGGTTGGCGGATGAGCCGGTGGATATGCTGGAAATCAACATTTCCTGCCCTAATGTGAAAGAGGGAGGAATCGCTTTTGGCCAGGATCCCAAAGCGGTAGAGGCCATAACAAGGGAAGTTAAAAAATATGCAAAGCAGCCGGTTATCATGAAGCTGAGCCCCAATGTAACGGACATAGGAGTAATGGCAAGGGCAGCAGAGGCCGGAGGAGCAGATGTGCTGTCCCTTATTAACACCTTAACCGGTATGAAAATTGATATTAACCGCCGTACCTTTGCAGTCGCCAATAAAACAGGAGGCTTATCTGGTCCGGCAATAAAGCCCATTGCGGTACGCATGGTATATCAGGTGGCCAATGCAGTGAAGCTCCCCATTATCGGTATGGGTGGGATCATGAATGCCGAGGATGCCATAGAATTCATTCTTGCAGGAGCTACGGCTGTTTCCGTTGGAACGGCCAATTTCCGGAATCCTTATGCAGCGGAAGAAGTAGCCAGGGGCATAGAGGATTATATGAAGAAATATGACGTAGAGGATATCAGGGATCTGATAGGAGCTGTACGTTAACAGAATCATTTTAAATAAAGCTGCTACAAGTTATTTTATATGTAGTATATTGTTTAATAAAGACGGTATAGATCCAGGTGGTGGAAGGACAAATAATGCGTGGATTATCCGGACGTTCTCATATTTAGAAATTGTATTAAAACAGACTCATTTACTGCTTGAAACGTCATGCCATAACTTCTTCAACTTACTGCTTTTGAGCCGTAAATGGGCTGCAAAACGCTTTAAATTGCAAGTGAAATACCATAATAAAATGCCAGGAGTTTAAGTGCTCCTGGCCTATTTTTACCATTATAATGCTTTACCTTTCCCAATAATAACTGCTGCCATTGTTACAATACAGTATAGACCGTCCACCTTTGTTGAAAAATCTATATGTTTTCATATCTGAAAGGCCGTCTGTTTCCATAATGAACGGACGTACTCGCTATTCTCCGTGATAATTGAATAGACTTTACACTATGGTTAGAAACAAATCGTAATATTGCGTTAATTGCTGAAGGTCATCTGGATTTTAATGTAATTGCATAAATAGTCGTATATCATGAAAGAGTGTAAAGATCATTGAACTATTAAGGGTCTGCATTCTTTTTTGTTTTGCGTTGAGTATCGGTACTGTCCTCATTTCAAAATTTTTCTATGTAGATACATAACCTAGCTAAAACGTCGAGGTCATTTAACGAATAAATAAATCGGACGTTTTAAATCGTATTGATAATTATATAACATTACTTTTTAAAACTTCTAATATAAATTTTTACTATAACGATGATAACAATAATTAGAAACGTATAATTTATTAGTATATAAATGATGATCAGAAATATGTCTAAATAAATTATTTGTCTATTTTTACCATTAAACATATAACTTTGATAACAGCGAGAATTTATCTATAAAATTAATAGAAGTAAAGGAGCTGTTGAATGACCCATAAGGGCATGTTGGGTAAATGGTTACTAAATTATAATGATTGTTAATTGAAAATACGTATTGAGTATGGTAAAATTAGGGACGAATGTTCTAGCCGTAATTCTTTCCCCGAATTTACACAGGAAGGAGGACTATTGGGTAAATCACTTAAAGGGAAAGGGCTTGGAAAAGGTATATCTCAAAGGAAGGATGTACTTTATCAGGCCAGGTTTGTTAATAGATTTGGCAAAAAGCAAACAATTTATGGTAAAACATACACTGAAATATTCCAAAAACTACGTTCATAGCAGTATGAAGACGAATTATAAGTCAATGCCCTCAATAAGGAATGGTAGACGTTGATAAAAAACAAGGCTGTTAATGTACAGCACACACTATGTTATTTTTGTAAAGATGGGGAATACTTATTTGAGACGCGCGATACCAAGACAAATAATGGAGTATCATTTCTCAGATGTTGTCATGGCGTTAAAGAGGCAGAAAGCGCAGAAGCAGGATATTTTTTGATGGAAAAAACGCTAGATGGTTATGAAAATCTTATCTTTGTTACGAATAACAATCAGCCTACACAATTGTTTCTTGTCAAAGAATGTATAGGTGTAATTATTAAAAATATTTGGGTTGTAAAGCAAGTTCAATACATATAGAAGAGATTGATAAGTACATAAAATAAGGAGAAAATGACAATATGGAACAGTATAAGCAGGAATTTATTGAATTCATGGTAGACAGCAATGTCCTTAAATTTGGCGATTTTACATTGAAAAGCGGTAGAAAATCCCCGTTTTTTATGAATGCAGGTTCTTATGTGACAGGAGCACAGCTTAAAAAACTGGGTGAATACTATGCAAAGGCCATCCACGATAATTTTGGGGATGATTTTGATGTTCTGTTTGGGCCGGCTTATAAGGGAATCCCCTTAAGCGTTACCACTGCCATCGCTTTTCACGAGTTGTATGGAAAGGAAATCAAGTACTGCTCAAACAGAAAAGAGGAAAAGGACCACGGCGGTGATGCAGGGATCCTCCTCGGAAGCCCCATAAAGGATGGAGACCGGGTGGTAATCATTGAGGATGTAACTACTTCCG
>POVV01000966.1_pt1 | contig 13067 bp, 14 predicted proteins | sample 1560271 | NCBI WGS metagenome assembly POVV01 (sample SAMN08337232, study PRJNA429181) | Bioreactor metagenome, whole genome shotgun sequencing project. | biome: cows' rumen and soil; feature: anaerobic; isolation source: anaerobic chemostat enrichment culture, galacturonate as sole carbon... | reverse complement strand
CGAATTGTTGATGGGTTTCCCTCACAGCAACAGCAGCAAATCCGGATTCAACTATCCAATGTATTGCAGGGGATTGTCGCGCAACAGCTCCTGCCGCGCAGTAAGGGCAATGGCCGGATTGCCGCCCAGGAAATTCTGATGACTACACCGGCGATTCGCAACCTAATTCGTGAAGGGAAAACGCATCAGATTGCTTCCTGTATCCAGACTGGTTCACGTTTTGGTATGCAAACGCTAGATTGCTCTCTCAGCGAGCTGTGCCGCCAGGGGGTTATCAGCAAGGAAACGGCTGACGCTCATGCGCTAGACCCGGCTGCTTTGGTGCAATTGCTGCAGTCATAGGAGGGAATTATGCCGCAATATTCTTATCGGGCGCGTGACCGTAACGGACAAGTCGTCCGCGGCTCATTTAGCGGTGAAAGCCGTGCTGAAGTGGCTGACCATCTTCGTAGCCGCGGGCTATATATTACTCAGATTCGCGAAGCTGCCTATGGCATTTTTCTTCCTGTGAATTTATCATTAGGCGGGAGTGCAAGTACTAAGGATTTGGCTCTGTTTTGCCGGCTGTTTGCTACGATGCTGGAAGCCGGCATGTCTCTGCATACCATTTTGCTGGTTTTGACTGAACAGACAACAAATAAGAAATTGCGAGAGGCTCTGCAGGCGGTTTACCGCAAGGTGCAAGCAGGCAGCTCTTTCTGTCATAGTCTCAGTGAGCATCCGCGTCTTTTCCCGCCGGTTATGATCAGCATGATTGAGGCCGGTGAATTAGGCGGCATATTGGATACTGTGCTGGAGAGATTGGCCGTGCAGTTTGAGAAAGAGCATAAGCTAAATGAAAAGATCAAAGCGGCGATGGCCTATCCTGCTGTAGTTGTCAGTATGGCGTTACTGTCGCTACTATTTATTCTTACCTTTGTTTTACCAACATTCGTCAGATTGTTTATCGATATGAGACTGGAACTGCCGCTGCTAACCCGGATTCTAGTCGCATTCGGCGGGTTTATGCAGACGCATTGGCTGTTGTTGTTGCTGATTGTTGCCGGGGTGGTTATTGGTTTGTCCTGCTTATTTGCAAAGCCTGCCTTTCGCCACAAAGTTGATCCGCTGCTGTTGAAGCTGCCGGTGTTTGGCTTATTGACACGCAAGCTTGCTATTGCCCGCTTTGCCCGGACGCTGGGCAGCTTGCTGCGCAGCGGTGTTCCCATTTTACATGCTTTTGAAGTGGTTAAAAAAACAACCGGAAATTATGCCCTGATCAATGCTCTGACTAACGCCCAGAACAGCATTCGTCAAGGCTCCGATATTGCCGGCCCTTTGAAAGCAAGCGGTGTGTTTCCACCGATGGTTATCCATATGACAGCTATCGGTGAAGCATCGGGTGAACTTGACCGTATGTTAGATAAAATCGCCGACTTCTACGAGAGTGATGTTGACGATATGGCCGGACAGTTGAGCAGTATGATTGAGCCGGTGTTGATCGGCTTTTTGGGTTTATTGATTGGGTTGATTGTTGTCGCTGTTCTTTTGCCGATTTTTGATGTAGTCAGCGGAGTGGGGCGCTATTAGCGTAGGAAGGTGTTTTGTCGAAAAATTTAAAATATACTGTTGCAATTTGGCAGTTTCTTGTATAATTAAAAGAGACAGAGTGTTGCTTGGTTGGGGCATGAAAGCATATACATAGCCTGGCAGGAGCGTGAGGATTTGCTAAAACGTTGTAATCAGAAAGGTTTTACGCTGGTAGAACTGGTTGTGGTTATTGCTATTATTGGGGTTTTAGCAGCGATTGCCGTGCCTAAATTTACCGCCGCTAATGAGAGTGCGCGTGGCGCCAAAATTGCCGCTGATCTGAGAATTATCGATTCAGCAATCGCTATGGCAATGGCCAAAGGAGCTACTGATGCGGAGTTAGCGGATTCCGCTACTCTTCCCGCTAAGGTTACCGAGCATTTGTCCGGAACGCCGGTACCGCCTGTGGGAGCCTATACCGGTCCAAAATCAACAGGCAGCGTAGCTGATGCCGCACAATACGGCATTAAAAATAAAAGAGCTGTTTTAGGTGAGAAAACAGCGGATATGATTTAGCTTTGACTGTAGAAAAGGCGGATACTGTCGCTTTTTCTACATCATATTTTTTATGTTTCTTTAAGCGAGGCAAGTATGCTATTGGAAATATTGGTTTTCTGTCTGGGACTAAGCATTGGCAGTTTTCTCAATGTTTGTATTTATCGCATACCATTGGGTCAATCGATCCTTTATCCACCTTCCCAGTGTCCGGATTGCCGAAGCCGTCTTACACTGCGGGAACTGATGCCTGTCGTCAGCTATTTTTTATCCAACCGGCGATGCAGGCATTGTGGTACAGCAATCTCTCCAAGATACGCGGTGGTGGAATGCTTGACCGCGTTGCTTTTTGTATGGTGTTTTTTTGTTTTTGGCTGGACAGGGGAATTGGCTGCGGCTTGTGTGTTCACCGCATTTATCCTTGTCATTGCTATTATCGATTATGATTATCAATTAATTTTAGATAAAGTATTGCTTTGTTTTCTATTGACTGGCTTACTTATCCAATTACCATTAAGTTTGAGTTCTTTGTCGGACCTGGGAAGGGCGGTACTAATTGGCGGCGGCTTGATGCTGCTGATTGCCATCATTAGCCGCGGCATGGGTGACGGTGACGTCAAGTGTAGTGCTGTGTTTGGCATTTGGCTGGGATGGCCGAATATCTTGCTCGCGTTATTTTTATCATTTATTATTGGCGGATTAGCGGGAGCCATCTTGCTGTTGACAGGTTTACGGGACAGAAAAGATAGGATACCGTTTGGCCCATTTATTTGTGCCGGCGCCTTTATTACCCTGCTATATGGAACCCGGATCTTGGATTGGTATTTTCATTTGATGAGGTAGCAGGATGCAACGCGGTTTTTGTATGGTAGAACTCATCGTGGTACTGTCTGTGACAGTTCTTATGGCTGCTTTAGCCATGCCACGTATTGGTAACACGATTGCCGTGCGTGAGTTGGAGGATTCCGCACAGCAATTGGCTGCCGATATACGATGGACGCAGCAGGCGGTTGTTAATGCTGACCCCAAAGCGTTGCCGCGGCTTGTTTTTATCAATTCTAAACCATATGGTTATCGGGTTACACGGGGCTTGTCTATCATTAAAAGACATCATTTTCCCGGTTCTGTAGTATTGACCGGGAACCCTGGAGATATAACTTTTAAAATTAACGGGTTGCCTGTTGGTGGCTCTGATCTCACCTTTTGGTTAAACAGTGCGAATATCCATGAATCGCGTAAAGTGATTATTGCACGGAGTACCGGCAGGGTACGGGTGGAGGTGGTTCCATGAAGCAGCAGCAAGGGTTTATTTTTCTGGAGATATTGATAGCTGCCATTATTATTAGTGTCGGCTTTGCTTCTGCCGCTGCCGTATTTATTCCAGCCACAGCTAATCACGCCATAGCGGCTGATTACACGGTTGCTGCCAATCTGGCGCAAAAGCAGCTGGAACTGCTAAAAACGCTTACGCCTGCTGAATGGAACAATGCTTTGTTGCTTGGCAGCTTAGCTTGGCAAGGTGAAGAATCTAATCCAATCTCTGTAAATGACATAAAATATACAGTGATAACAGAGGTAGCCTCTGCCAATGCGTCGAACCTCCTGGTGGAAGCAACAGTAATAGTGTCATGGGCAAGGAATGGCCGGATGGAGAATATGCAGTTTATTTCCTTTTATTCAAAAGTATAGTTCGGTGGTGATCTGATGCTGCACAATGAGTCAGAAGCCGGTTTTACGCTTATTGAGCTGCTGCTTGGCTTGTTCTTGATGGTGTTGTTAATGGCAGCGGTGCTGGGTATTTTGTCTGTCTCGGTCAAATCCGCAAAAATCAGCGAACAGAGAACCGAACTGCAGCAAAATGCCCGTTATGCTATGGATCTGATGGTGCGGGAATTACAGTTGGCAAAAAGCATTCGGGATATCCAGGCTTCGCGTATTACTTTTGAGACAACGCAAACAGCTTCCGGTCAGATTACGTATCTACTGGCAAATGAAAATGGTATTGGCGTATTACGGCGAAATCAAAATGACGGCAGCGGCGCGCAACCGGTAACCGGTGGAAGTTCGGCAATTAAGGTCAGTGTCAACCGGCTGTTATTTACTACGTTAAGAAGCAGTAGCTTGAATGAGCCTTTAACAGTGGGTATCAGCATGGAGGTAGTCGATGTTTCCCAGCGTGATCCGGCAAAGCAAGCCAGATTCGAATTGTGTACCGCAGTAACTGGGTTGAATATTCCCCGCTGATACCGGAGGCGCGTATGTCTTTTAATAACAAACTACAATCAGGATCTGTGGGGATTTTAGCAATTATTGTTCTCGCACTGCTTGGTGTTCTCGGAGCAGGTCTGGTTCTACGCACCGCCAGTGAAAGCAGTATGGCGGCACTTTACCGCGATGGTGTAGCTGCCCAAGCGCTGGCTGAGTCTGGCGCGCGTTGGGGAAAAATGCTATTTTATGATAAGGAAACCAGAGATACCATCATGGCAGAAACCGATTCTGCTCCAAAGACTTATGTCAATTTTGGACAGGCGGAGGCTGTATTGGGCAGTGGTGCTACTGCCGGCACAGTAAAGGTGACGATTGGACGTGATCCGCAAGACTCAGGCAACCCTGCTAAGCGGGAAATCCGGTCTGCTGCGCAGGTCGGCCCGGCATACCGTCAAATGGTTCTATCAATAGGATTACCCGGTATGGAGGATCCTGCCAGTGCTGCCGATACTTGGAGCAATCAATAGGATAGAGAATGGAATCGGAGGAATATTTATGCACTTGAAGAACTACATGGAAGATTTAGTATGGGAAAAACTCGGGGAGATGATGGCAAAGCAGCAGGATATGTGCCAGTGTGAACGCTGCCGCCATGATGTTGCTTCACTGGCCTTGAACTCTTTGCCGCCGCACTATGTTGTTACTGATACGGGTGAAGTTTATACGCGGGTGAAAGGTCTGGAAACACAGTTTGTTATTGATATTGTTAGTGCCATTTCACGGGCTATTGTTACCGTTCGCGCCCAACCGCGTCATTAAAATCGAAAAGTGGGGAAACTGTGAGTATTTTCCGCAACCTATTCAGGCGTAATCAGCAATACCTGATCGGTGTCGATATTGGCAGCGGTTTTCTTAAGCTTTCTGAAATCGATCATGCTCATAGCACGCCTAAATTAACTGCAGTAGGCATGAATATACTGCCGCCAGGTGTAATGACCGATGGACCGATTAGTAAATTGGCTTTGCTAGCCGAGCAATTGCAGCAGTTAATGCTGACAACAGGCTGCCGCAGTAGAAATGTCGTATTTTCTATTGGCGGACAGTCCGCCTTTACCCGGGAAGTCGTATTCCCGTGTATGTCAGCAGATGAATTAAAAGAGGCGATTTCCTGGGAGATAGCAAATTATATTCCGTTTGCTCCTGACAGCTATTATTACGATTATTCAATTATCGATAAATCTGATACAGATCTGGCGATGAAGGTTCTCCTTGCAGCCGCTCCCAAAGCCGACATTGATGCCCGGGTGGCTTTAGCCAAGCAAGCGGATGTTAAGTTGGCTGCTATTGATATTGATGCATTGGCGGCAGGCCGGGCGTTGAAGCTAAGCTCCGGTCTATTGGTTGATATTGGTCAATTTATCACCCAGCTTACTGTCTTCCAGGAGGGGGCTCCTGTTGCGGCACGTTCGGTCATGACCGGCGGGCACAATTTCACGCTTGACATTATGCAAGTGCTGGGGCTTACAGAGCAGGAGGCTGAATTACTAAAAATACGTCAAACAGGGCTGCTGCGCCCAAATGATGATAATGTAACAGATGTACACAACAAGCTGTCCGCATCAGTTAGACTATTGGCGGAAGAGATGGTCGGAATTGTCGAATTTTATAAAATGCAAAACAGCAAGAGCCTGCTTGATAAGGTCGTTCTTACCGGCGGTGGAGCCAATTTGGATAACCTCAACAAATATCTGGAATGGCTTTCAGGTATGCCGATTATAGAGCTGAATCCATTGACTTCAGTCTGTTCAGATGCTTTCGAAGCACAGTATGTCCGTAAATTCACCGGCCGGTTGGCTGTTGCCATTGGACTGGCTATGCGGAGAGGGAGTACATGATGATGATTAATTTGAAGCCGCCAGATCAGCCGGCAGCTTTTTGGCAGGAGCGGTATCTTTACCTTTTTGCCGCTTTGTTTGCTATTGTTATTCATGTTGTCTGGGGATTTTTGCTTTATCAGGAACACCGCCTGGAATCCGATCTTTACCAGATCAGACAGCAGCATGAACTGTTTAAGCCAACCTTAACTCAATTGCACTATGCGGGGATGAAACAACAGGAGATTGTAACCAGACAGGAATTATTATTGACACTAACCCGGGAACGCTTACCGTTGCATGCGGGGATTGCACGCATAGGAGCTGTCATCCCGGACGGAGTTTGGTTAACAGAATTAAAAAGTGACGGCAAGGTTTTAAAGGTTTCAGGTGCGGCAAAGACGTATCCGGAAGTTGCAGGCTTTTTAGAAAAGGTTCAACAAGATGCGCTCTTTACTGATTTTTCATTGACCAGCACTGCGCATGACCAGATAAATACCAAATTTGAATTTGCGGTCAAATTCAGGGAGCTGTGACATTCATGCGATTTAATAAGCTATCGTTCCGGTACAAAGCAGCTATTTGGATGATTGGCTTGGTTTGCGTCAGTTGGTTGTTGGTGGTCTTTGGTATACTTCCCACCCGGCAGCGCCTGACTGACATAGAAAACAAGCTGAAAATAGAACGCCAGTGGGTGAAACGAGCGCAAGAGTTTAGTTTGGCTTATCCAGAGCCTGCAAAGCATTTGAAGCAGCTGGATGCTAAATTGCACTTAGTGGCACAGATGTTGCCGGCAGAATCACAAATCAGTGAGTTCTTGCTGCAAAGTGAGACTGCCGCCAGGGATAGTGGTGTGCAACTGACTATGCTTAAACCAGGTACGGCCATCAGCAAAAACGGCTGCCGGGAATACCCTGTTGAGTTGGTTGTTCGTGGTGATTTCTTTCAAACAATGAATTTTATTAAGGCAGTTGAAACAAGTGTACGTTTTAACAATGTGAACAGTTTACTTATGCAAGTGCGATCCGGATATTTGGAAAGTAAGCTTTCAGTTACCATTTATTCCTTATAGAGTGTTATCGTCTATATTGCGTATATCGTTCGGGAAAGTTGAAAGAATTATTTAAATTGTACAAATATGATGATTATGATAAAATCTAGCTATGATTGATCAGGGAGAGTGGTATTGATTGGCGACCGATAAGAGAAAAATGCTTATAACAGCTGCGATTTTTTTTGTATTATTGTCTGGACTTATTGCTTATCGTATCTATGCTAATCTTGCCGCGAATAAAGAACGGGCGAATCGTGTGGCCCAAACCAGGTTAGTCGAAGTCGAAACGGCTAAGGTTGGCCGCCAGGATATTCGTCCGGTTATTGTGTTATCAGGGAATTTAGAGGCTAGCTGGAATGCCGATATTTCACCTAAAGCGGATGGGCGTATCGACAAATTGTATGTTGACGAAGGGGATGTGGTCAAAGCCGGCAGCGTTATTGCCGAATTAGATATGCAGGAGCTGACAGCGCAGGTGACACAAGCTGAAGGCAATCTATTAGTTGCGAAAGCGGAGCTGGAGCAAGCTGCTCTGGATCTGCAGCGAATGGAAGCGTTGGTTAAACAGGGGGCTATATCGGCTCAGTCGTTCGACGCCGCCAGAATTAAGCGGGATTTAAATATTGGCAAAGTAAAAGCTGCACAGGGAAATCTCGATCAATTGACTACCCGGTTATACAATGCACGGATTGTAGCACCGCGTGATGGCCTGGTTGTTAAACGTCACTTACAAGCAGGTTTTTTTGCCAAAGCCGGATCGCCGATTGTTAGTTTGGCAGATACTACGGAATTTTTAGCGAAAGCGACATTAGGAGAAGGCCAGATTACGCAGATTGCTGTCGGTGCCCCCGCAACCATTGTGGTAAACGCACTCAACGGACAGGAATTTTCCGGTGTCGTCAGCCGTGTTTCACCAGCGGCCGCGCTGCCTGCACGGACGTTTACCACGGAAATCAGCGTGTCCAATCTGCAGAATATTTTAAAACAGGGCATGTTTATCAAAGCAGAAATTGCCGGCAGTATTAAAAAGGATGTTCTGGTTGTTCCGGAAATTGCTCTGGTCATGAAAGAAGACCAAAAAACTGTATATGTTATTACCGGCGACAATAAGGTGAAGCAGCAAACACTAACATTAGGTTATGTTGGTGATGGCATTGCGGAAGTTTTGGGTGGTGTTCTGGAAGGGGATGTCATCGTTATTGCCGGTCAGAATAAGATTAAAGACGGCGCAATGATAAAGGTCTCTGCCAAGGATGGTGGGCAATAGTGGGGATTAGTACCTTTATTAAGCGGCCTGTTTTTACCGTCATGCTGGTTTTGCTGCTGGTCGTATTCGGGCTGAATGCGTATCCCGGTTTAGGCATTGATTTGAATCCGGATATAGACTTTCCCATCGTTAATGTGACGATTACCTATACCGGTGCATCGCCGGAAGAAATGGAAAGCCTGATCACCAAACCGGTTGAGGATGCGGTTAGTTCCGTATCAGGCATTAAGACACTGTCCTCTATTTCACGCGAAGGCTCTTCGCAAACGACCATCGAGTTTGAATTCGGAACTGACGCTAAGCTGGCAGCCAATGAGGTTCGCGAGAAAGTAGCCGGTGTACGCCGCCGTTTGCCGGAGGAGATTGATGAGCCGGTTGTACAGAGATTTGACATTTCCGCTCAATCTATCCTTTACTTCAGCCTGTCGTCAGATGTTCGTGAACGCGGTGAAATTCGTAAAATAGCTGTTGACCTGGTAAAGGATGATTTGCAGCGACTTGATGGCGTAGCAGAGGTCAATGTATATGGTGCGGCTGAACGGGAAATTCAGATTTATCTTGATCCGCAAAAATTGGAAGCCTATCAGGTGACCTTCCAGCGAATCCTGGAACTGGCCAATAGCCAAAATATTAATACTCCCGGCGGCCGGGTAAATGAAAAAGGAACTGAGCTAACCGTCAGGACTATTGGAAAATACCGCAATGTGCAAGATATCAAAGATATTGTGGTGGCCAATCAAGGGGGCCGCCTTATTCGCATGTCTGATGTTGCCAATGTTGAGGACGGCTGGGCGGAAGAGCGTGTGTATGCACGTACCAATGGTATTCCCAGTGTCATGGTTGCGGTCCAAAAGCAATCAGGCAGCAATACTGTCGATGTGGCGGAGCGGGTTAAAGCGCAAATCGAGCATTTGAGCAACAATGTTCTGCCCTCTGATCTGAAGATAACAATGACCCGGGACAGCTCTATCTTTATTCGTGATAGCGTGGAGGATGTCATTGTATCATTAGTGTTTGGCGCTTTTTTAGCTGTTCTTATTACGTTTCTGTTTCTCCGCAACGGCAGGGCAACCATCATTTGTGCCCTTGCTATACCCACCTCGATTATTGCCACATTTTTTATGATGAAGTCGATGAACTTCACCCTAAATAATATGTCGTTAATGGGACTCAGTTTGTCTGTCGGCATACTTATTGATGATGCGATTGTAGTTATTGAAAATATCTTTCGTCATATGGAGGAAGGCAAGTCTCCCCTGGAGGCGGCTACTGAAGGAACTTCAGAAATTATGCTGGCGGTTATGGCCACTACTTTGTCCATCTTGGCTGTGTTTGTACCTGTTGGCAACATGGGATTAATCATTGGGCAGTATTTTAAGCAGTTTGGCTTGACCGTTGCATTTGCAGTCGCTTTTTCATTGTTTGTTGCTTTTACGTTAACACCGATGATATCGGCGTATTGGTTAAAATCACATGCCGAGGCGACTTCACCGCAAGGGTTGCTGCGATGGGTGCAAAAGCTGCTGGATAGCTTTGAAAAAGGCTTTTTGGCTACCCGCACCACTTATGTTTCTGTCTTGCGCTGGGCATTGCAGCATCCGAAAAAGCTGGTCGTGGTGGCTGTCTTGTCTTTATTTATTAATGTGATGCTGCTGCCGTTCTTGGGCCTTGAATTTCAACCCACCTACGACTCTGGTGAATTTAATATCGTAATGAATGCGCCTGCAGGTACTTCGATCGATCGAATGAAAGAGTTGGTGACTCCAGTCGAGAAAATGGTGCTCGAAATACCTGAATTAGAGGCTGCCTATTTAATCGTTGGCCAGAACCGGCAAACGTATCGTTCCACTTTAGGTATTCGGTTGGTCCCCTCTGGTGATCGCGATCGTTCAATGACAGAAATTATGGATGAACTGCGTGTCAAACTGCGCAGCGTTAAGAATCTGAAAACCGCGGTGCAAAATAATCAGGGAGTGGGGCGCGGCGACTCACGCCCGGTTCAATTGGCATTGCGCGGGCCTGATTTGGAAGCGCTTTCACATTATGCACAGGATTTAGCGGATAAGATTCGGCAAATTCCAGGCAGCGCTGATGTGGATATATCTAGTGAACAGTCAGAGCCTGAGGTTATTATCCGAATGAATCCGGCTAAAATCGGCGAATTTGGCATGGATGCCACTGCTGTTGGCGATGTCATTCAAATTGCTTTTTTAGGCAAGACAACGGTTAATCAGTTTAATGTTGCTGACAGTGATTACAATATTCGGGTACAATTGCAGCAACAAAATCGTCTGAACATTGATGATGTGGCCAATTTGCGGATTTCGGCTCCTAATGGTAATTTTGTACGCTTAAGTGATATTGCTGATGTTAAGTTGTCCTCCGGTCCCACACAGATTGACCGTGAAGGCAGGCAGCGGCAGGTGATTGTTTATGCCAATGCGGTTGGCACTTCACCGGGTGAGATTATTAGCGCAGTGCGCGGGCTGTTGCCTGAGTTAAATTTACCGCTTGGTTATTCAACAAAATTCGTTGGCTCAGGTCAAATGATGGAAGAGTCCTTTACAGAGATCACTAAAGCGCTGATTTTGGCTATTATCCTCATTTATATGGTGCTGGCGGCAGAATTTGAGAGCTTTGTACACCCTCTGACCATTATGCTCTCACTGCCATTTTCCTTAATCGGCGCGATATTAGGGTTGCTGGTTGCCGCTAAAACGATAAATATTATGGCCTTGATCGGTGTTATTATGTTAATGGGCTTGGTCACTAAAAATGCCATTTTACTGGTTGATTACACTAACCAATTACGCGATGGCGGGATGGAAATCATGGAGGCATTAATTGAAGCGGGGTCTGTTCGGCTGCGCCCGATTTTGATGACAACCGCGGCAATGATCTTCGGTATGCTGCCTATTGCCTTGGGGATTGGGGCCGGTGCGGAAATGCGGTCTTCGATGGGTGTGGTTCTGGTCGGCGGCTTGATTACCTCAACAATACTAACCTTGATTATTGTTCCGCTGGTATATCTATTGATTGATAGGATGCAAAATCATCAGCCACACGTTAATGTAAGGAATAATCAGTCTGTTCTCTAGTATCCATTGGCATCGGATAAAGCATGAGAGGATCGTCTTGCTTCACTTGACCGACAAATTATTGTCGTGACGGGAGGCGGGACGATCTTTTGTATGGGCGTGCTTGCTTAACTTACCGGTTGTACTGCTACAACAGATTCAGTATTTACCAATACAGTACAAGGGCTGTTAGGACAACTTCTATTGTTAATGCAGATTTTCAGGACAGAAACTTTATGACCACTTGGCGAATAGACTATAGTGGTACTCCTATGGAGGTGAGCAAATGGAGGATACTCAGCTGATTTCACTGACTACGTCAAGCGAAACTGGGATGCAAGATATTTTAGCGCTGATGCAGACCCAAAACAACTATATAAATCAGCTTTCCAGTATGATTATTAGTGCCTGCGCTGACGCACAAGTCGCTTCAAATAAAGAGTTTATCAGCTTTATTCATCACTTTATCAAATTTGTGCAATATCAATCGGGCAGTATGGGCTTTAGTCAGGCATTGGATACGATCCGGATATATCATTTTGCGCTGCTGGAACTGCTTTTGGATAATCAGATTGTAGCGGCTGCCGAACAATTAGAATTAGCTATTTCAAATTTAGAGTTAGCCAAGTGTTCCCCCAGAATATTAGCGAATCCACAAATGATTGTGCTGCATTATGGTATGGACTTATTGGAAGAAGCGCAATTAAAGATTATCACCTTGTTGGAAGAGTTAGTCGCTGTATCGCGACGCGGACAACTGCAAAATTAATAAAGCCAGGATATGTACATTACTGTTATTGAGAAGTTAGTTTGTATGTGGTAGTATACATTTAGATAATATAAATCAAATAGTTTCTTGCCGTATCATACAGGCTTGAGCACAGAGTACATAGAGGGTGTACTCATAAAGTCCCTCCATGTTCTCTGTGTCTTAATATAAGCTGGGTAAATATGAGTACTGAGTATAGCGGGAGTGGACAAGCATGGATGATAAACAATTGATAGAATTATTGGAGGCATATCGTTCAGGCGCGATAACACTTGATGAGGGTATTGCCGCATTGCGCAATTTGCCGTATGAGGACTTGGGGTTTGCAAAAATTGATCACCACAGAGCTGTTCGCCAAGGCTTTCCAGAGGTGATTTTCTGTCAGGGCAAGACGGTTGAACAGGTAGTAACAATCGCTACTCGTTTGGCTGGACGCAATAACAATCTGTTAGCAACAAGAGCTACCGAGGAGATGTACGAAGCGGTCCTCTTATCACTGCCTGATGCCGTTTATCATCAACAATCCCGGCTAATTGCTGTTCAACGTGATATACCTTCAATTGATTCTGAGCGGTTTATTCTGGTTATTACTGCTGGTACCAGCGATATACCGGTAGCGGAAGAAGCGGCAATCACGGCTGAGATGATGGGGAATACAGTCCGGAGGGTTTATGATGTTGGTGTCGCCGGTATTCACCGGCTCATTGCACAGTATGAATCGCTGCAGCAGGCTAATGTATTAATTGTGGTCGCC
>POVV01000965.1_pt1 | contig 13101 bp, 11 predicted proteins | sample 1560271 | NCBI WGS metagenome assembly POVV01 (sample SAMN08337232, study PRJNA429181) | Bioreactor metagenome, whole genome shotgun sequencing project. | biome: cows' rumen and soil; feature: anaerobic; isolation source: anaerobic chemostat enrichment culture, galacturonate as sole carbon... | reverse complement strand
TAAAATCGCACTGGCATTCCACCAGCCGCTCGAATTGCTGCTCTGTCTCCACTCCCTCAGCGACAACCGACAAACCCAGCACATGCGCCATCTGAATAATGGAACAAATAAACTGCCGTTGTTCGTCATCAGAAACGATCTTGTCGATAAAGGATTTATCAATTTTGAGGGTTCCCACTGGCAAGCTCCGCAAATAGGTCAGCGAGCTGAAGCCTGTACCAAAATCATCCAGCGCCAGACGTACGCCAAGATCACGCAGCTGCGCGAGCTTGCGGGTGCTGTCCTCCACTGAAGCAATCAGCACATTTTCGGTAATCTCCAGTTCCAGTTGGCGGGGATTGATCCCCTCCTGCCGCATGACTTCGGCGACCATAGGGACAAAGTCGTCAGCCGCCAGTTGACGCGGCGATACATTGACAGCTACGCTGATATCGCTGTTGCCCCGTGCCACCAGCTCACGGATAAAATGGCAGGCTTCCCGCAGCACCCACTTGCCGATTTCCCGGATGCTGCCGTTCTCTTCTGTCAAAGGAATAAAACGGTTGGGCGGCACATTGCCGTACACAGGACTTTTCCAGCGCAGCAATGCCTCAAAGCCGGTAACGCAGCCTGACCGGATATTCACTAACGGCTGGTAGTGCAAGACGAGCTCGCCGCGCCCAATCGCATCCCGCAAGCCTTGCTTAAGCAGCATATTTTCCACGGTAAGCATCTGGGATTTGGCTTCACAAAACCGCCAGGTGCTCTTGCCGCTGCGTTTTGCTTCATACAACGCCAGATCGGTTTTTCTTAATACATCTTCAAGGGTAATGCCGTCATCGGGAAATACCGCAATACCCATACTGCCCGACATATGCACTCTCGTTCCGTTGAGGTCATATTCCCGGCATAAATTCTCCAGTATCCGGTCTGCGATACAGGCAATTTCCCTGCGGTCGGTGATCTTATCGAGAAGAATCATAAACTCATCGCCGGCCACTCTTGCCACCAGCGCCCGGCTCCCCGCGCCGGTTACAACCGCTTCGCCCGCCATGGCAATCATCCGGTCGCCGCAGGAATGCCCCAGTGTATCATTAATTGTTTTCAACTCATCCAGATCGATATGCAAGAGTGCGCCGGTCGCTTCGCCAATCTCTGTTTTCCTGAAAACTTCAGCCAAATGCTCCCGGAAAAAGGTCCGGTTTGGCAAACCAGTCAGCGTATCAAAGTAAGCCAGCCGCCGGATTGCCTGTTCCTGAGCGGTTCTCTCCACCAGCTCTGCCTCAAGGGTATTGATTAACAGCGCATTATTTAAGGCCAGTGAGGCGATCTCCGCAAACTGATTCATGACTGCCAGTTCCGTTTCGCCAAATACTTTCTTTTCGTAATATGCCAAGCCGATCGTGCCAACCACTTGCCCTGCGGATTTGAGCGGTATTTGCAATACAGCGTTCACTCCGGGAAAGGGAACAAAAGAGCGATTCTGGCTTTGCCAAACCTCATATTCGTTAATCACAACCGGCTCACCCAGCCGATAGACAGTGCCGACAATCCCTTCCGGCAGCGGAATCTCCCGCCCGATATCCTGCTGATAAATGCCGACTCCGTGGCTCCGCCTGAATACACCGCGCGCTGTGTCCAAACGGTAAATAAAGCCATGCGGCGTACCGACCAGTTCGGCCGCACCGCTGATAATCCGCTGTAAAAGCTCTTCCGGATCACGCCGGTGCATTAAACTGACTGCCGTATCATGCAGTGCGGACAAAACAGCGTTTTGCCTGCGGATCGCTTCGTCTCTGACCAATAATTCATCAAATTGCTGTCTGAGCTCCTCTTCGGTAGCGCTCAGCTCTTCATAGGCCGCCGTCAGCTCTGCGTGTGACGATATCAGCTTTTCATAGGTCTCTGTCAATTCTTCATTACGGAGCCTTAGCGCTGCCGCACTGTTTCTGAGCGCCTCCTCAGCCATGATCACTTCGCTGATGTCCCGGACAATGCTGACTACCGCTTCACCGGCCGCTGTGCTTATCCGGCGCGAGCTGACTTCTGTCTGAAACCGCTCACCGTTTTTGCGCATATGGATTGTGCGAAACACAATCCCTGTCTGCTGCGCGACTTTAAGCTGTTCGTCAATCGCCAGGCGGGTCTCAGGGGCGCGTAAATCACGAACATCCATTTGAGTCAGTTCTTCAACCGAATAGCCATACGCGGCAGCGGCCGCCTGATTTGCGCTAAGAATTCTTCCATCGGCGCCGACAACCACGATAATTTCCCGCGCTTGTTCCAGTACGCTTTGGCAAAAAACTTCTCCCAGCAAGCGTACCGTTTCTGTCTGCTGATAACTATTCATGCCGAGTCCTCCTGCGTGACCTGCTGACAACACGGTATCCAAAAAAACACATACTAGCATCATTATAACAAAAAATTCCTCAATATTCTTATTTTTTTGTCATAACTTGCTAAATTTAGCTACTTGTCAGCCGAATCAGCCTGTGCTATGATCAAACCATTGAAGGTTGGCGGCATCCGTTTGGAGCCGCACAAGCTCTTCAATCAGCTCAACAAATCGTTCACCAAAACTGAATTGCCTTTTGGATCGACCGCTTGGATCATTACCGACCGAGACGGGAGGGTTCAGAAAACGTGCGAAGCAGCCTTGCTTCGGCATCGGATAATGCGGTTTATTCTGCTTTGTCTTTGTTTTCAACGCCTTTCGGCCTCGGCCAGAAAGGCGTTTTCTATTTAGGAGGTGATACCATGCCAAAACCGTCTATTGTCATTTTGGGAGTCGGGCGACTGGGTACCGCACTGGCTTGCCTTGCTCAGGATTGCGGCTATCCGGTAGCGGCAATAACAGCCAGACGCCGGGAAACGTCCGCAGCCATATCTCAGTTAACCGCGATTCCGGCCTATTTTGACAATGTCGAAGCGGCTGCCCAAGGTGATCTCATCCTGCTCACTGTTCCTGACCGTATTCTGCCCGCGGTACTGGCAGAGCTCGTCGCCGGCAAGCGTCTCCGGCCTGGACAAGTCCTCTTGCACACCAGTGGCGTGTTGACAAGTGAAGCGCTCGAACCGGCTCGTCATTTCGGAGCTGCGGTCGGCTCGATGCATCCTCTGCAAAGCTTCGCTGATGCTGAGACCGCGCGAAAAAACCTCTCCGGCAGCGCCTTTGCCATTGATGGCGATGCCGCTGCGGTTGACGCCGCCAGCCGGCTGGCCACAGACCTTGGCGGCACGATATTACGGGTGCCGCCGGAAGAACGTGTTTTGTATCACGCCGCTGCTTGCATGGCTTCAAACTATTTGGTGGCATTATTGCATACGGCAGAAAAGCTGCTGACACGTTGGACTACCGATGAGAGCGAAGCGCTGCAAGTATTGCTGCCGCTGGTTAGAGGCACACTCCGCAATGTGGCGCAGCAGGGAACTGCCGCCGCCCTTACCGGTCCGATCAGCCGCGGCGACGCCTCCACTGTGGCGCAACACCTCCGGGCGCTGCCGGAAGACATCGTGCCTGTCTACCAGATCCTAGGGAAAGAAGCGCTTAAACTGTCAGGTGACCGCATTCCCTTAGCAGAGCGGGAAGCCCTTGCCGGCTTACTGACAGCACAGAGTAGCGACAATGCGTGATCCAATACTACATTCATAAGGAGGCAACTGCTATGTCAAACAAGCGAATCACCACTGCTGCGATCCGGCAGAAAAAGTCTGCAGGCGAAGTGATTACCATGCTAACAGCCTATGATGCCGCGTTTGCCCGGCTGCTGGATGAGGCCGGCGTAGATATGTTATTAGTCGGCGACTCGTTAGGCAACACCATGCTTGGCTATGATTCCACCTTGCCGGTGACAATGGAAGAAATACTGCACCATACCCGCGCGGTTTGCCGCGGTGCCAGCCATGCTCTAATTGTCGCCGATATGCCCTTTATGAGTTATCAGATATCGGTCGAGGACGCGTTGCGCAATGCCGGCCGGATTCTGAAGGAAACCGCTGCACAGGCTGTCAAGCTGGAAGGCGGTAAAGAAGTTACGGCTACGGTAAAAGCAATGACTTCTGCCGGCATCCCGGTAGTGGGACATTTAGGGCTGACCCCGCAATCGGTTCATCAATTGGGCGGCTTTAAGGTGCAGGGAAAAGATGTCGCCGCCGCGCAGCAATTGATCGATGATGCCCGCGGCCTGGAAGCGGCAGGTGCCTTCGCCGTAGTACTTGAGTGCGTGCCTGCGCCGCTGGCTGCCAAAGTCACTCAAGCCTTATCGATTCCGACTATCGGTATCGGCGCCGGCAATGGCTGCGACGGTCAAGTGCTGGTGATTCATGACATACTCGGCTTGCTGCCCGGATTTAAACCCAAGTTTGTCAAACCATACCGTGCATTGCATACAGAAATCACCGCTGCGGTCCAGGAATACATCGATGAAGTCAAAAACCGCCAGTTCCCGGGGCCGGAGCACAGTTTCACGCTAGCGGACGAGGTATTGGAAAAGCTGTATTAGCCGCTGTTGCGAACGGAGTCGTTAACCGCAGAGTACGCAGAGTGCACGGAGGGCACGCACAGAGGGCTCTGCCGCAAAGGAGAGAATATACTCATGCAAATTTTTGAAACCATCAACGAATTGCGCGGCTTCTTGCGCGAAGCGCGCCGCCAGGGAAAAAGTGTCGGATTAGTCCCTACCATGGGTGCTCTGCACGAAGGGCACCTTGCGTTAATCCGGACAGCGGCGTCAGAAACTGATGTTGTCGTAGCCAGCATTTTTGTCAACCCGACGCAGTTCGGTCCACAGGAAGATTTGGCCGCTTATCCGCGAAAGCTTGCAGCAGATGCACTGCTTGCCGCTCAAGCCGGTGTTACTGCGATTTTCCATCCGCCAGTGGAAGAAATCTACCAACCGGGCAACGCGACTTGGGTCGAGGTAACCGGCTCATTGACGGAAAATCTGTGCGGAAGGTCCCGGCCAGGGCACTTTCGCGGTGTAACAACCGTAGTCAGCAGGCTGTTCAATATTGTCCAACCCGATAAAGCCTATTTCGGTCAAAAGGATGCCCAGCAAGTGCAGGTAATCAAACGAATGACCCGGGATCTTTGCTTCGATATACAGATTCGCGTCTTGCCGATCGTACGGGAAAGCGACGGCCTGGCATTGAGCTCCCGCAACAGCTACCTGTCTGCTGATGAACGTCAAGCCGCATTAGTTCTGTCTCGCAGCTTGGCTGAAGCCAAACAGATGGTGCAGGCAGGAGAACGCGGCACTGCCGTAATTGAGGCGGCAGTCAAGGCACTGATTGGCCAGGAACCGCTGGCTGCCATCGACTATGTGGAATTAGTTCATCCCGACGATCTGACCCGGCGCGACCAGCTCGAATCAACCGGTCTGCTGGCCATCGCCGTTTGCATCGGCAGGACCCGTCTCATCGATAATATGGTATTGGAGGTACAAGCATGTTCTTAACCGTATTTAAATCAAAGATCCACCGGGCGACTGTTACTGAAGCCAACTTGCACTATATGGGCAGTATCACTATTGATGAAACACTGTTAAAAGCCGCCGACATCCTGCCAGGGGAGAAAGTGCAGGTAGTCAACAATAATAACGGGAATCGGCTGGAAACCTATGTAATCGCCGGAAAACCGGACTCTGGCGTCATTTGTTTAAATGGCGCCGCTGCCCGCCTGGTACAGCCCGGAGATACCGTCATTATCATTACCTACGCGATGATGTCGCGAAGCGAAGCGCTCAACTATCAACCGCAAGTCGTTATGGTTGATGAAACAAACCGCATCACTTCGCTGCGAAGAATCGAACAGCACGGCGAAATCGGTTAAATGAAACAGGTAAAGTCTCGGCCGCCTCAGCGCTGCCGGGACTTTACCTGTTTTGAACCGGTTAAAGCAGCGCAAAGGCGCTGTAATTTTTCTTATCACAGCTTGTTACCGGTTGCGCAAACCAGTTTCCTCGACCATATAATCATAATGATATAAAGTAAGACTTGATTCAGGCGGGGTTTTAACACATCTGAATCGTAGTCGCACTGATCGGGAACTTTTAGACGCAGAGGATGATGTATATGGTCGTTTTTATCAACAACCAGGGAGAGCTGGCCTGCAGCGGCCTGGATACCGGCGCAACAGTAAATGATCTGATTCACGCTGTGTTGCAGTTCTGCGAACGCCACATCAACTGTACCGGTTGCCCCCAGACCTGCTGCGCCGGACTGACGGTCTACCCTGACCACGTCTTTCTCCACCGGTTGCTGGAATTATCCCGTCACAGCCTCGACCGGCAGGACTTAGACGACCTGCCCGGCAGGCTCATGGGTTACGATCCGGCAGCCGGAAAGTGGTTCCTGCGCCAGCACAGCGGCGGCCGCTGTCCCTTCCTATCGCCAGCCGGCCGCTGTATGATTTATGCCGCAAGACCTCTCGTCTGCCGTCTCCATGTTTGCGGCAGCATTGAGCCCGGCTTCAGGGAATTGAAATTCACACTATACGCGGCCTATCAGGACGCATTATGCCGGGAAATGGCGCACCGGCTGCCGCCAGAGCTGCGCCCGTCTGAAAACGCCGGCAATCCGGTGCTTGGCAGCTCTGCCTATGACACAACACTGTCCGCTATTTTAGCGTGGCGGGAGACATTCACTGCCTCCGCGGCTTCTTACAATCGACAATAAACTACTTATTATTCGCTATTTATTAATAAAGATGCATAAAATCGGCGTGTGTACTGTATACTTGCCAAACCATATAGACACAGGATATTATTCTATATTAAGATAAGAACAGGCTATCCCTTGTCACGATATAGCCATGTATAATTTTTCACAAACTATTCGTCTTGGGATGTCTACAAAAAGCGCAGAAATTCAAAGCAGGGAGGTATATCAATGGCTAAAAAATCCGGTCTGTTCACGATCTTAGTATGCAGTGCTCTTATGCTCGCTCTTATTGTCGCAGGCTGCGGTGGCAGCAAAGCCGCTGATTCAAAAAAGGAAGCAGCGCCTGTTAAATGGGTTGCAAACTCTGTCTGGCCGCCGAACAATCACATCAGCACCGGGTTAGTCGAGTTCGCCGCCAAGGTCAAAGAAACGACCAAAGGGAAAGTCGAGCTGTCTGTTCAGACAGGCGGAGCCCTTGGCTACAAAGGACCTGAATTGTTAAAAGTGGTCCGCGACGGCCTGGTACCGGTTTCTGATATGCTGACCAGCGGTGTAGCCGGTGATGAGCCTTTATTTGGCGTCGTCACTCTCCCCTTCCTGATCCAGAGCTTTGAAGAAGGCAAAATCTTAAACGATATTGCCCGTCCCCACTTTGATAAGGTGGCAGAGCAGAAATGGAAGCAAAAGATCCTGTATGTCGCCCCCTGGCCGGTCGCCGGGTTCTGGTCCAAGAAAGAGCTTCATTCGGTTGCCGATATGAAGGGTCTCAAGACCCGCACCTATGACAAAAACGGCGCTTTGGTCATGCAGGCTGTCGGCGGCACGCCGTATCCGCTTCCCTTCAGTGAAGTCTATTCCTCTTTAGCGACCGGCGTTATTGATTCTGTCCTGACCTCAACGCCGACCGCTGTTGACGCTAAGTTCTGGGAAGTCCTCAAGTACTATTCGCCAAGCAGTGTCACGATGGCGACTGATATCGTCACCGTAAACCTGAATGAATTCAATAAGCTGGATAAAGACAGCCAGACTGCTCTTATTCAAGCCGGCAAAGACATGGAAGCAAAGATGTGGGCCGATGTGGCCAAACTGGATAAAGACCAAGAAGCGATCTCCAATAAGAATGGTATTGTAACCATTAAACCCAGCAAGGAATTCCTCAATGAGTTGTCCGCAGTCACTAAGGAAATCCGCGAGGACTGGCTGAAAACAGCTCCCCCTGAGGCTAAGCTGATTGTTGACGAATTCAACAAAAAGGTTGGCCGTTAATAAGCACCAGCCCGATAAACCCGGCGGCGGAATCCCCGCTGTCGGGTTTTTATTCTAACATGGAGGTTATCGCACTATGCAAACATTTATCAAGCTTTGTGACCGCCTGTCTCAAGCCGGCGGCATATTGTCAGGCATCCTGATGCTTGCCGGTATCGTGCTGATCGTCGGAGAAATGCTTGTCCGCACCCTGTTCAGCAAGACGCTTTATATTACAGAAGAATACTCTGGCTATCTCATGTGTGCCATGACCTTTGTCGCCATGGCCTATACACTGAAAGAGAAAAGCCATATCCGTGTAGTCGCTTTACACTCTGCCCTGAAGGGCAAGTCAAAAGTAATGCTTGATGTTTACGCCTATACGGCCGGATTCCTTTTTTGCGCTGTGGCGGCATGGGCAACAGGCATGTTTGTCTGGGATGCGATCGAAACGAGCAGCCGGTCCATGCAGATATCGGAAACATATCTGGCCATTCCCCAATTCTTTATGCCGCTGGGACTGGGTGTGATGATGCTCCAGTTCGCGGCAGAGCTTTGCCGGTCAATCCTGCAGCTTCGTTCAGGCGATGTAAAAGCTGTTGAAGCAGAGTCAAGTTCTTTAGGCCGGTAAATTGCCGGCCAGTAAAACACAGAGGGGGAAAACTATGGACCTGATAACCGTATCATTGTCATTGCTTGGCTTTTTGGCTTTTTATATGGTAAGCTCAATCTGGATCGGCATTTCCCTGTTTTTATTGGGGCTCACCGCGTTTTTGCTGTTTGTCGGCAACTCGCCGCTGCCGATTATGGCCAATATGCTGTGGAACAGCACCAGCGGCTCTACCATGCTGGCCTTACCGCTGTTTGTTTTCATGGGTGAAATCCTGTTCCGCAGCAAGGTATCCGAAAACTTATTCAACGGTCTGGCGCCCTGGATGGACAGACTTCCTGGGCGCCTGATCCATGTGAATATTTTTGCCAGCGCTCTGTTTGCCGCCGTCAGCGGCTCATCGGCCGCCACCACCGCAACGGTCGGGAAAATTACCCTGCCCGAGCTGACAAAGCGCGATTATGACCGCTCGCTATGCCTGGGTTCTCTGGCAGGTGCCGGTACGCTGGGCTTTCTCATTCCGCCCAGTATGATGATGCTGGTCTACGGTATCCTGGCTGATGTCAGTATCGGTAAAATGTTCATCGCCGGCGTCATTCCCGGCATTATCCTCGCCAGCGCCTTCAGCGGCTATGTTCTCCTGCGCTGTCTGGTGAATCCTAATCTGGCGCCTCGCGGCGAGGTGAGCTATACCTGGAGCGACCGGATCAAAGCCCTCCCCCAGCTTCTGCCGATCATCTCCCTGATCATCATGGTGCTTGGCAGTATCTATCTGGGCTGGGCCACACCGACAGAGGCAGCCGCGGTCGGCGTGCTGGGCTCGTTGTTTTTTGCCCGGCTCTCCAACAGCCTGGACTGGAAGGTCTTCCAGGACGCGGTCATGGGCTCGGTAAAAACCAGTTGTATGATCATGTGGATTGTCTGCGGCGCTACGTTTTTATCGGTAGCCGTAGGCTATCTCGGCATTCCGGCCGGCTTAACGCAATATATCGGCACACTGGGCCTCTCCAAATATTTGCTGATTGCCATCCTCTCAGTCATGTATATCATCCTGGGCTGCCTGTTGGACGGATTCTCGATGATCGTCATGAGCCTGCCGATCGCGCTGCCGCTGGTCAAGGCCGCGGGCTTTGATCCTCTCTGGTTTGGCATCTATCTGGTCATCATGATTGAGGCCGCCCAGATTACGCCGCCAGTCGGCTTTAACCTGTTTGTCATTAACGGCCTGGTCGGCGACAGCCTGTTTAAGATTGCCCGCTATGCCTTCCCTTCATTTGTTATGATGATGATCATTACAGCACTCCTGACCGTATATCCACAAATCGTCCTCTTTTTACCCAGCTTAATGATAAAATAAGAGCAGGCAAAGTAAAATTAAGCAGGACAGGTGGTGATAGCTATGGATGAAGTGACGTTTCTCCAGGCCGGGGAGCAGGGCTTAGTCGCCGAGTTTGGTGATGCAATCGACGCCCGGATCAACCGGCGGGTTCATAACGTCGCGCGACTGCTGGCGGCAAGCGCTCTGCCCGGCATGCTGGAAGTGATTCCAACCTACCGGTCGCTATTGGTTTACTTTGATCCCTTGCAGATTGACCGGACACAGCTTAAAGAACAGCTCCGGCAGCTTGCCGGCGCTGAGGAAAATATGCCGGGGCAGCCCGCTCCGGCATGCGCCCGCGTTGTCCATATCCCGGTATGCTATGGCGGCGAATTTGGCCCCGACCTGGCATTTGTCGCCCAGCATACCGGACTTTCCGTCGATGAAGTCATCACGCTTCACTCGTCAGCTCCTTATCAGGTGTATATGCTCGGCTTTACGCCGGGATTTCCCTATCTGGGCGGGATGTCTGAGCAGCTTGCCACCCCGCGCTTGGAAAAGCCGCGAGTCAAAATACCGGCCGGCTCGGTCGGCATCGCCGGCAGCCAGACCGGTTTTTATCCGGTCGAGAGCCCCGGCGGCTGGCAAATTATCGGCCGCACGCCGATCAACGCGTTTGACGCCAATAGCGCCCAGCCGTTCGCGTTTGCCGCCGGCGATTATTTACAGTTTATTCCCATCTCATCAGATGAGTTTTTTGCCATTCGCAGAGAAGTGGAAGCAGGCGCTTACACGCTTAAAGCCACTACTCTCCCCAAGGGGGAATGACGATGTTTATCACTATTAGCCCAGGATTCTTTACCACTATCCAGGATGAAGGGCGCTGGGGCTATCAGGCGTATGGCATGCCGGTCGCGGGAGCCATGGACCGCTATGCCTGCCGGGTTGCCAACCTCCTGGCCGGCAATGCCGCGGGCGCGGCTGTCATTGAAATGACGCTGCTGGGAGCGGCTTTCCGATTTGACGCAGACCTGCTGGCCGCCATTGGCGGCGCCGATATGCAGGCAACCCTTGACGGTGTGAGCATACCAAACTGGTCATGCTTTTTGATAAAAAAGGGGCAGACGCTGCGGTTTGGCTATGCGGTAAGCGGCTGCAGGGCATATCTGGCTGTACGGGGCGGTATCGATGTCCCGCGCGTGTTAGGCAGCCGGTCAACCTACACCCGGGCCAAAGTCGGCGGCCTGCAGGGAAGAGCGCTGATTCAGGATGACCGGTTAACTGCCTGTCAGGAGATTGAGCAGGCTGCCTGGCCGCGTTCGCTTGCTCCCCAATTTATCCCCGCCTGCGGGCAGGAGATCAGCCTGCGGGTTTTGCCGGGGCCTCAGGATACGATGTTTACTGTGGAAGGCAAAGCAGCGCTGTTCGGCACTCCCTATACCGTCACTGATGAAGCCGACCGGATGGGTTACCGGTTGGACGGTGCAAAAATTACCCATACCGGCAAGGCGGACATCATCTCTGACGCGCTCCCGTTAGGAGCCATCCAGGTGCCGGCGCATGGTATGCCGATCATCATGATGGCTGATCGCCAGACGACCGGCGGCTATGCCAAGATTGGCACCGTGATTGGTCCTGACCTGCAAAAACTGGCTCAGGCAAAGCCTGGCGACACGGTACGGTTTGAACAGATCGACGAAACGGCTGCTGTCGAAGCGCTGCGCCAGGAGCGGCAAACCTACCGGCACATCGCCGAAGCATTCAAACGGCAGCCATCCCTGTCGGCAGGCCGGGTTCTGCGAATCGTGGTCAACGGTATCAGCTACCAGGTCGAAATTGAAGAATTGGCGTGAGGAGGAATACTGTATGCATATCGATCTCAACTGTGACATGGGGGAAAGCTTTGGCGTATACACCCTGGGTTATGATGAAGCGGCTATGCCGTATGTCACCTCGATCAACGTAGCCTGCGGCTTTCACGCTTCCGATCCGCTGAATATGCTCAATACGGTAAAGCTGGCGAAGCAGTATAACCTGGCGATTGGCGCCCATCCGGCATTTCCCGATCTGGTCGGCTTTGGCCGGCGGGTAATGGCTGCCTCCAAGGAAGAAATCTTTGCCGACGTAGCCTATCAAATCGGCGCGCTGGCCGGCATCTGCCAGACACAAGGACTGAAGCTGCAGCACGTAAAAGCGCATGGCGCCCTGTATAATATGGCGGAAAAAGACATCGCGGTGGGAACCGCCATTGCCGAAGCGATCAAAAGCGTTGATCCTGACCTGTATATGCTTTGCTCCTGCGGTTCGCCGATGGTCAAGGCCGCCCAGGCGGCTGGCGTCAAGTATGTGGAGGAAGCCTTTGCCGATCGGGCATATACCAAAGAAGGCACCCTCGTTCCCCGCTCCCAGCCGGGCGCGGTCATCCATGATGTCAAGCTAGTGGCGGAACGGGTACTGGGACTGGTCAAAACCGGCAAGGTCCAGGCCATTGACGGCACAGAAATCGCGCTCAAGGCCGACACGATCTGCGTTCACGGCGACACGCCGGGTGCGGTGGAGATGATTAAGGAAATCCGGGAGTTATTAGAAAAGCAAGGCATTACACTAAAAGCGTTCGGGATCAGCTAGTTTTTCCGATATTCTGCGCACTGGGGCACGGCTCCAGTGCGTTTTTCATTTTTCCTGCTCTCAGTAAAGAGCAAACAGAGAAATTAACTGTAAACTCCAACAGGAAATCTTCGCCAGAACTCGAATACTACCAGCGGGGAGGTCTGAGTATGTACTTTGACTTAGTCTTAGAGTTATCAGGCGATATGGCTCTCATCATTGTCGTCGCCTATTTAATTGGCCGCAGCAAATATATAGCCCGCTGTGTCAGTCAGCCGCTTACTCTGCAAAATTGGTTCGCCTTGACCTGTATTTTCTCTACGCTCTCCATCCTTGGAACTTACAACGGGATTGAAGTGGAAGGCGCGCTTGCCAATACCCGGCTGATAGGCACCCTCATGAGCGGCATTATGGGCGGCCCTTATGTCGGGTTCAGTGTCGGTGTGATCAGCGGGCTGCACCGCTATCTGATCGGCGGCTTTACTGCCTCAACCTGCGGCTTTGCCAGCGTCTTAGGTGGTTTATGCGCCGGTTTGGTCAGACAAAAAATCGGTCTGCATAATATGACATGGAAAACTGCCGGCATGATTGCTTTGGTTGCTGAAATTATGCAGAAAACGATGGTACTGATCTTTGCCAAACCATTTTCCGCGGCACTGGCCCTGGAACAGGCAATCGCCAT
>POVV01000964.1_pt1 | contig 13144 bp, 12 predicted proteins | sample 1560271 | NCBI WGS metagenome assembly POVV01 (sample SAMN08337232, study PRJNA429181) | Bioreactor metagenome, whole genome shotgun sequencing project. | biome: cows' rumen and soil; feature: anaerobic; isolation source: anaerobic chemostat enrichment culture, galacturonate as sole carbon... | reverse complement strand
AGCTATAGCTTCAACCATCGATGGCGCCAAAACGCATCCAGCTGGTGCTTAAGATAGATGACAGGTTACCCTGGACGGTAGTGACGTATTGCAAGGCGTTATTACCGTTTACATACCCTGAATTTCCTTATACAGGAGAAGAAAGAACATGAATTATACCTATATTTTAAGATGTGCAGATGATACCCTGTATTGCGGCTGGACAAACCACTTAGAGAAGCGTTTGATAGCCCATAACCAGGGAAAAGGGGCTAAATACACAAAAGCCCGCAGACCTGTGGTTCTGGCTTACTGGGAGGAGTTTTCCACAAAAGAAGAAGCCATGCGGAGGGAAGCCGCCATTAAAAAACTTACCAGGAAGGACAAGCTAAAACTGATGGGAGAAATTGTATAAGAAAAACCGTCAAGGCCGCGGTTATGCGGGACTGACGGTTTTTCCGGTGTTATGCAACAAAATGGTACATCAAAATATAATGGCATAAGCTTCCGCCCATGACGAATAGGTGAAAGATCTCGTGGGATCCGAAGCTTTTATGCTTAGCATTGAAAAGAGGAAGCTTCAGAGCATAGATGATACCGCCTATGGTATAGATGATGCCTCCCGCAAGCAGCCAGAGAAACCCGGCAGAAGAAAGGGTTTCCGTAATCTTTGAAAATGCCAGAACGCAGACCCAGCCCATGGCAATGTAGAGACTGGACGAAAACCATTTGGGACACATAATAAAACAGGCTTTTATGATAATTCCCGAAATGGCAATGCCCCAAACCAGAGCAAGCAGGCTCCAGCCGGTCTTATCTCCCAGAACGATCAGGCAGATTGGCGTGTACGTTCCTGCAATCAGGATGAAAATCATCATATGATCTATTTTTTTCAGCAGACGGTTGATTTTCGGTGAGATATCAAGGGTATGGTAGATGGTGCTGGCTGCGTAAAGAAAAACCATACTGATGATAAAAACCGTTAAGGCGGCCAGATGGAGCCCCCCATCGGAAGAAGCCTTAATAAGCAGTGGTGTTGCGGCAATAAGTGCCAGTATCATGGCGATAAAATGTGTGAGGGCACTGACCGGATCTTTAATTTTAATTTCCATGGAAATCCTCCTTGTAGAATACAAAAACTTTTAATGTAGTAATCAATACTATGTATTGTATTTTTATATACTATACACTTTGTGTGGGAAAAATGCAATAGTTTTTTAAATATAAAATTATAAAAAGGGGTTTGCCATAATTGGAACAATAAAATATAATGAATAGATAAAATGAAATTTATAAAAAGAAAGGTATGACCGCCCTATGAATCAGACGATAAAAGAACTTAAGGAAAGAAAATCTGTCCGTGTATATGAGGACCGGGCCATTGAACCGGAGAAAAAAGCGGCTATTATAGAGGCGGCCCTTCAGGCACCTACGGCAGGAAACATGACCCTGTATTCCATTATTGATGTAACGGATCAGGAGCGAAAGGAAACCCTGTCAGTAACCTGCGATAACCAGCCATTCATTGCAAAGGCACCGCTGGTGCTGGTTTTTGTCGCAGATTATCAGAGGTGGTACGAGCTGTTCTGCCACTATGAAGAAGAGGTCCGCCATCCTGGGCTTGGAGATCTTTTGCTGGCTTGTGATGATGCCCTTATAGCCGCTCAGAATGCGGTTGTGGCGGCAGAATCCATGGGAATTGGCTCCTGTTACATTGGGGATATTATGGAGCAGTATGAAACCCACAGGGATTTGTTCGGCCTTCCAAAGTATGCGGTTCCGGCGGCAATGGTGGTCTTTGGATATCCCTCCAGGCAGCAGCAGGAGAGAAAAAAGCCGGAGCGGCTTAAGCCTGAGGCTGTAGTGTCCACGAATTCCTACCGCCGTTTAAGCCCGGAGGAATTTTCCCTGGAGCTTAAAAAGACCCAGGGCAGGGAAGAGAACTTTGAGCGATGGATAAAAGCTTTTTGCAAACGCAAATGGAATTCTGATTTCAGCGCGGAGATGAGCCGGTCTGTGGAAGCTATGATGGCTGCATGGAAGAAAGAGGAGTAAAACATAGACATGGATCTTAACATACTATACGAAGATGAAGAGCTGCTGGTGGTAGAAAAACCAGTGGGAATAGAATCCCAGACCGCAAGGTCCTTTGAACCGGACATGGTCAGCGAGGTGAAGAAACATATCAACATGTTATCCCCAAAGCGAGGGGAGCCTTATGTGGGAGTTATCCACAGGCTGGATAAGCCGGTTGGAGGCGTCATGGTGTATGCAAAGACCAAAGGTGCTGCCGAGTCCTTAAGCAGTCAGGTTTCTAAACATCAAATGGAGAAAATTTATTATGCAGTGGTTTGTGGAAAACCTGTGGAAAACTTTGGCGCTTACGTGGATTATTTGTGGAAGGACGGAAAAAATAATTGTTCTAAAATTGTGGATAAGGGGATAAAAGGTGCAAAACTCGCAGAGCTCCATTATCAGGTTGTGGAAAACAGAAACATCGGGAATGAAGAGTGCAGCCTGACTAAGATCACGTTAAAAACCGGCCGTCACCATCAGATCCGGGTACAGATGGCGGGCCACGGCACACCCCTGTGGGGCGACCGGAAATATAATCCCAAGGTTCAAAAGAATACTGCAAACGGTAACGTGGCGTTATTTGCTTACAGCTTATCCTTTTTTCATCCAGTCACAAAGAAAAGGATGGGTTTTTCAGTGAAACCAAAGGGAGAAGTCTTTGAAAAGTTCTCATTATCGGGAATTGAATAAAGAAGGAATTTTTTACTAATCAGATTTCGCATATTTTCTTACCAGACGGCTCATAATAGTGAGTGTACAAAAGAAGTACAAATCAGAAACAGGTGAGTCCATGGTGAAACCGAGCAGGAAACTGAAGAAAACATTATTAATATTGGGAGTTACAGGGGCAGTGTATCTGTGTTTTCGATATCTGCTGCCCCTTGTGATTCCCTTTTTGATTGCTTATGTATTTGCCCTTTCCCTGCGGCCTTCTGCCCTTTGGATTGAGAAAAAGACCCGCTTCATTGTAAAGGGGAAGGTGATTTCCATTCCTCTGGCGGTTATTGGCGGGGTAGAGATCATACTTCTTATGATCGCTTTTGGGACCCTTCTTTACGTGGGTGGAAGAAAGCTGTTTATGGAAGCCAGGCTTTTGCTTCAAAGCCTTCCCGCGATCCTGGAAGGCGTGGATCATTGGCTCATGGATAACTGTTCTTTTGCAGAACGTTTTTTAAAGCTGCCTGACGGATATGCGGTAGAAATAGTAAGGGATATCATCACAGGAGGACAGACTGCGATTAAGAGCAGGATCATGCCCTTTCTCATGGTGAATTCCATGACCATTATGAAATGGATCGTTCAGGCAACCGTTATCACCATCATATTGCTTATTGCCACAGTTCTGTCTCTTCAGGAAATGGATGAGATTCGGGAAAGGCGGGACAATTCCATATTCCGCTTTGAATATGCCATGCTGGGAAAACGGCTTACAACGGTGGGAAGCGCCTGGTTAAAAACTCAGGGGGCTATCATGCTGTTTACCATGGCGGTTTGTTCGTCAGGGCTGTTTTTGCTGGGAAATCCCTACTTTATTTTATTCGGGATCGGGATCGGACTTTTGGATGCGCTTCCGATTTTCGGGACCGGGACGGTGCTCATTCCCTGGGCCCTATTCTCCATGATCAATAAAAACTGGAAGTATGGGATCGGACTGATCATCATATATGTGATCTGCTATTTTCTAAGAGAGATCATGGAAGCTAAAATCATGGGAGGACAAGTTGGCCTTACGCCTTTGGAAACCCTTGCTTCCATGTATGTAGGACTTCAGCTCTTCGGGCTTTTGGGATTTATTCTTGGCCCTATCGGCTTATTGATTGTGGAAGATATTGTGGAGGTGTATGAGTGCTGGTGCTGTCATGATGGAAAGGAAAGGTTGGATCCGGAGGAATGAATAAAATACTTTGGCAGACAAGCCTGGACCCACTTGACAAACATTTGCAAATAACGTAAAATCAACCATACAATCTTTTATTATAATGAAGAAATAAGACGTTGAAGAGGACCAGTAGGTGATGATGTATCCCAGAGAGAAGGCCGTTTGCTGAAAGGCCTTTATACCACTCATAACCCAACCTACCTCGGAGTCCCGCAGCAAACTGCGGCGCAGTTCCTGCGTTAACGGATAAAAAAGTGAGTCATGGCATTGTCCATGGCTAAATTGGGTGGCACCGCCGAGCTGTTCGGTCCCTTTTTAGGGAACGGATGGCTCTTTTTATTTTTATGAGGATAGGAAAGGAGAATTGTTATGGCAAAGGAAAAGAAATTAGTAGAGGCGATTACATCCATGGAGGTGGATTTTGCGCAGTGGTATACGGATGTTGTAAAGAAAGCAGAGTTAATTGATTACTCCAGCGTAAAGGGCTGCATGGTCATCAAACCGGCAGGGTATGCCATCTGGGAAAACATTCAGAGCGAGCTTGACAGAAGGTTTAAGGAAGTAGGGGTGGAAAATGTTTACATGCCTATGTTTATTCCGGAAAGCCTTCTTGAAAAGGAAAAAGACCATGTAGAAGGATTCGCTCCTGAGGTGGCCTGGGTAACCCACGGAGGTTTGGAGCCGCTGCAGGAAAGGCTTTGTGTCAGACCTACCTCAGAAACCCTGTTCTGTGACTTTTATTCCAGAGAGATCCAGTCCTACCGCGATTTACCGAAGCTTTATAATCAGTGGTGTTCCGTGGTTCGCTGGGAAAAGACCACCAGACCGTTCTTGCGCTCCAGAGAGTTTCTATGGCAGGAAGGCCATACGGCACATGCGACTGCCAGTGAAGCACAGGAAAGAACGGAGCAGATGCTTAATATATACGCAAATTTCTGTGAAGAAATCCTTGCAATGCCTGTTATACGCGGTCAAAAGACTGATAAGGAAAAATTTGCCGGAGCAGAGGCAACCTATACCATCGAAGCCCTGATGCACGACGGAAAGGCGCTTCAGTCAGGAACCAGCCATAACTTTGGAGATGGGTTTGCAAAAGCTTTCGATATTCAGTATTCAGATAAGGAAAATAAACTTCAGTATGTTCATCAGACTTCATGGGGATTAAGCACCAGGCTGATCGGCGGTATCATCATGGTTCATGGCGATGACAGCGGCCTTGTGCTTCCGCCCAGAATTGCTCCGATCCAGGTGATCATCGTTCCGGTCCAGCAGCAGAAGGAGGGCGTTCTTGATAAAGCTTATGAGCTAAAAGAAGTTCTTTCTAATTATAAAGTAAAAGTTGACGATTCCGATAAGAGCCCGGGCTGGAAGTTCAGCGAATCAGAGATGCGTGGTATTCCGGTTCGTGTGGAAATCGGTCCGAGAGATATATCAGAGAACCAGGCGGTTTTGGTGCGCCGTGACACCCATGAGAAGATTACCGTATCCTTAGATGAGATAAATAATAAGGTAGGAGAGCTTCTGGATACAATCCAAAAGGATATGCTGGAACGCGCCAGGATTCACCGGGATGTTCATACCTACGAGGCAACGGATATGGATACCTTTGTTAAAACTGTGGAGGAAAAACCGGGCTTTGTTAAGGCCATGTGGTGCGGCTCCCAGGAATGTGAGGATAAGATCAAGGAGATTACAGGAGCAACATCCCGCTGTATGCCATTTAAGCAGGAAACACTTGCCGATACCTGTGTATGCTGCGGAAAGCCTGCAGTTAAGATGGTTTACTGGGGCAGAGCGTATTAAAAACGGCAGGATAGGAAAATCAGGAGGTAAAAAAGGTGATAAAGATTCAGGTTCCGGAGGCGGCGGGGAGGATCATCGAACAACTGAATACCAGCGGTTTTGAAGCCTATGTGGTGGGAGGCTGCGTGAGAGACAGCCTGTTAGGCCGATCGCCGGAAGACTGGGATATCACAACCTCAGCAAAGCCGGAACAGGTAAAAGAAATTTTTAATCGAACGGTTGATACGGGAATCCAGCACGGTACGGTCACGGTACTTATTGACCATGAAAGCTATGAAGTGACCACATACCGTATAGACGGAGAGTATGAGGATGGACGCCACCCCAGATCTGTGGAATTTACGGGAAACCTGCTGGAGGATTTGAAACGCCGGGATTTTACCATCAATGCCATGGCATACAGTGACCGTGAGGGGTTAGTGGATGCATTTGACGGGGTAAAGGATTTGGAAGGCCGGATCATCCGCTGCGTGGGAAACCCTCATGACCGGTTTAACGAAGATGCCTTAAGGATCCTTAGGGCAATCCGTTTTTCTGCCCAGCTGGGCTTTGACATGGAAGCTAAGACAAGGGCGGCAATTTCTGTGATAGCCCCCAACATGACTAAGGTCAGCAAGGAACGGATCCAGGTGGAGCTTACAAAGCTCCTCCTCTCCGATCATCCCGGAAGGCTTAAGGAGGTATATGAAAATGGGATTGGCCCTTATATCTCAGAGCATTTTGAAGATGCGGGAAGGAAGCTTATTGAAGCGGAGAGGCTTACCGAACTGCCACTTAAAAAGCACATGCGCTGGACCGGTTTTTTAAGGCTTGAGGAACCGGAGGATGCGGTAAGGATCCTTAAGGAGCTGAAGCTTGATAATGATACCATCTTTCAGACAAAGACCCTGGTCAGTCTGTGGAAAACAGAGATCCCGGCACATAAGCCGTCCATCCGGCAGGTTATGAGCACCCTTTCCCAGGAGCTTTTTAAGGACCTGCTGTGTTTTCAGAAGGTATTCTGCCATACATCCTATAAAACCAGGTTAAAAATGGTGGAGCAGTATTCGGAGGAAATCTTAAAGGATGGGGATTGTATCCGTCTGAAGGACATGGCCGTTACGGGAAGGGAATTGATCGATGCAGGCATGAAGCCGGGGCCTGAGATGGGAACGGTGCTTAACCGTTTGTTCCAGCTTGTCCTTGAAAAGCCGGAATGCAATAACAGGGATTATTTGATGAAATCAGCAGAACAATTTATTAAGGAACAAGGCTAAGGCACGTATAACTTTCTACCGTATTTTGCATATTTTTTTCCACCTCCTCATACCCTAGAAGTAGCTGATAAGCTAAGAGTTGGAGGGGTGGCAAGTGAACGAGAAATACACAGAGGTGCTTTCGCAGTATGAGCTTGAAATTCTGGATGTGAAACGCGGCCGGGGCGCCTGGCTGTGTGAGTCGAATCAGGGGCTTAAACTGCTTCGGGAATATAAAGGAACCTTAAAGCGCCTGGAATTTGAAGATCAGGTATTTTCACAGATGAAAGAATCCTGCCGCTTGAAAGTGGACCGTTACGTCAGGAATAAAGATGGTGAACTCCTCTCCAGTGCCGAGGATGGATCCCGGTGGATCGTAAAAGACTGGTATGCGGATCGGGAATGCAATTTGAAGGATAGCAAAGAGGTATTATGTGCCATCGAACAAATTGCTTCTTTACATAAAGTGCTGCGGCGGATTGATTTTAAAGAGGAATGGAATCTAGGGTCCATTTTGGTACAACAGCCGGCTGAGGAAATGGAACGCCATAACAGGGAGCTGATACGCGCCCGCACGTTCATCCGGAATAAACGAAAAAAGTCTGAGTTTGAATTATGTGTCATGGGGAATTATGATATATTTTTCGAACAGGCCATGGAAGCCTGTAAGGGGATGGCAGGCTTTTATGAAACCCGGGAGGACTGTGAGGAGTACTTGTGTCATGGGGACTTAAACCAGCACCACGTCCTGATGTGTTTTCATGATGTGGCTATCGTGGAATTCAACCGGATGCACAAGGGTATGCAGATGGAGGACCTGTATCATTTCATGCGGAAGGCCATGGAAAAGCATGACTGGAATTTGAAGCTTGGTATGGCCATGCTGGAAACTTATACTAAGGTTATCCCTCTTTCGGATGCAGACAGGATATGCCTATACTATTTATTTTTATATCCTGAAAAATACTGGAAGCAGATTAACTTTTATTATAATGCCAATAAAGCCTGGATTCCCGCACGGAATATTGAAAAGCTTAAAGATTTAGAGATTCAGCAGCCCCTGCGGAATCTTTTCCTGTCAAAAATTCAAAGTTGAATGAAAATCCGCTTGATTCAGTTTGGATACAAAATAATGGAAATACACTTTCCTTTTACCATGTTATGATTTATAATAACCATAACAGTGAAGGAGGGAAAGGAGTATTTTGCTTATGAAAGATTACAGGAGTATATATAAGGAATGGCTTTTAAATCCATATTTTGACGAGGCGACAAAGGAAGAACTCCGGGGGATCGGTGATGATGAGAATGAGATTAAGGAGCGGTTCTATCAGGATTTGGAATTTGGCACCGCCGGCTTAAGAGGTATCATCGGCGCTGGAATCAACCGGATGAATATCTATGTAGTAAGAAAAGCGACCCAGGGTCTTGCAAATTATATAATAAGCCAGGGCGGCGCTGATAAGGGTGTGGCCATTGCATATGACTCCAGGCACATGTCTCCGGAGTTTGCAGAGGAAGCAGCACTTACGCTGGCCGCCAATGGGATCAAAGCCTATAAATTCGAATCTTTGCGTCCCACACCGGAGCTTTCTTTTGCTGTAAGGGAGTTAGGCTGTATTGCCGGTATTAACATTACGGCCAGCCACAACCCACCGGAATATAATGGATACAAGGTATATTGGGAGGATGGCGCCCAGTTTACTCCTCCTCATGACAAAGGGGTGACTGCAGAAGTCCTAAATATCACGGATATTTCAACGGTTAAGACGACTACTGTGGAAGCTGCAAAGGAATCAGGAAAATATGAAATCATCGGAGCTGATCTGGATGATAAATATATTGCTCACGTAAAGGCTCAGGTAGTAAATCAGGATGCCATTGACCAGATGCAGAATGATATTAAAATAGTCTATTCTCCTCTTCATGGTACAGGCAATCTTCCTGCAAGAAGAGCGTTAAAGGAAATCGGCTTTACCCATGTGTATGTGGTTCCTGAACAGGAGCTGCCAGATGGTGACTTCCCCACGGTCAGCTATCCCAATCCGGAGGCAGAGGAAGCCTTTTTACTGGGCCTTGCCCTTGCAAAGGAAAAGGATGCGGATCTGGTTCTGGCAACCGACCCGGATGCTGACCGTCTTGGGGTGTATGTAAAGGATGAGAAATCCGGCGGGTACATCCCCTTGACCGGCAACATGTCCGGTTCTCTTCTGTGCGAGTATGTACTTAGCCAGAAGAAGGAAAGAGGAGAGATCCCCGCTGATGGACAGGTAGTCAAATCCATCGTTACCACCAATCTTGTGGATGCGGTAGCGAAGGCTTACAGCTGTGAGCTTATTGAGGTTTTAACTGGTTTTAAATACATCGGCCAGCAGATTTTAAAGGAAGAGGCCACCGGATACGGAACCTACATGTTTGGGCTGGAGGAAAGTTATGGTTGTCTGATCGGAACCTATGCCCGTGATAAAGATGCCATTTCCGCTACGGTCGCATTGTGTGAGGCTGCAGCCTATTATAAGACAAAGGGCATGACCCTGTGGGATGCCATGACTGCCATGTATGAAAAATATGGCTATTATAAAGATGCGGTAAAGGCCATCGGCTTAAAAGGCATTGAGGGACAGGAAAAGATCCGGGCGATCATGGAGACCATGCGCAGGGAAACTCCAACAGAAGTTGGCGGTTATCACGTCCTTTCTGCCAGGGATTATAAGCTTGATACCGTTAAGGATATGAATACCGGAGAAACCAGACCAACCGGACTTCCCCAGTCGGATGTGCTTTATTACGATCTGACGGAGGATGCATGGCTGTGTGTAAGGCCTTCGGGAACGGAACCAAAGATTAAGTTTTACTATGGCGTTAAGGGTGATTCTATGGTGGATGCGGATGAGCGGTCTGCAAAGCTTGGAGAGGCTGTTATGGCTATGGTAGATAAGATGATATAGGATTCTGACAGAATAAAGATGGAGCCTGGCTTTCAGCCAGGCTCCATCTTTATTATTATGTTTTTTCATTATGACTTTTTGTATTTTTTGGAATACTCTTTTAATTCCCTTAAGGCATCACCGAACAGCCGGGATGAAGCGGTAGGGTTCCGGCGGAGGATTCCCTTTCGATAAGAGGTCAAACGTCCGGTCAATTTATCTTTGGTTTCCGTTAGTGACTGAAGACGTTCCATTAAGGCAGATTCTTTTAATGCAATGGCAGTTTCGGTTTTCAGAGAGGAAATCTTTTCCATGGTTTCCCCCTTTAAACTGGCAGCTTTCAAAAAAGTCTCGGTTTTTATGTCGGATACCTTTTGGGCGGTTTCCGCCTTTAACAGTGCCATCTGCACCTGCACCTCATCCAGCTCGGACTTTAGCCTGGTCATGGTTTCCAGGATGCGGCCAAGGTCTAAGGCTTCCTTGGTGGAGCGTATGGCATCAGTGACAAAAATGATGCCAACCATAATCACAAGGATGATACACGCTGTCCCGTTTAAGCGAAGGACCAGCCATTCTAAGGGACGGTGAATCACTTCTGTCAGCAAAAGAGTAAGAAATCCCCAGGCGATGGAGTTGGTAAGACAGACATAACCGTTTAAATTAAAGGGATTGTTGCTGTAATCCCAATATTTCATCTTAAACAGGCGCTCCATGGCATATCCGGTCACGTATTCCAGAGCGGAAGCACCTAGCATGCCAAAGAGAAACACCAGGAATAAATTGCCCTGGACAGGAATGGACAGCCACAGCATGATAATAGCCCCGCTTCCATAGAGAGGAAGAAGGGGAAGTCTGAGAAAACCGCGGTTTACAAAATGAAGGCTTCTTACGGAAACATAGGTGGATTCGATGATCCAGCCAATAAAGCAATAAATGAAGAAAAACAGCAGCCATTGATACCAAGTATATAAATACATAAACTTAACCCTTCCATGGAAAATTCTTTTGGGTTTATCATAAACGTTTTTGACTTTTTTTGCAACCTTTGCTTGCCTTAATTGCTTCTGTCATGTAGAATTATGATGTTTCGTATTTGGAATAGTGAAAAGCCGGCGAAAAGCCAAAGTAAACCGTAATAATAAAGGAGTTTTTCAATGAGCATATTAAACGTAGAACATCTGACCCATGGATTCGGGGACCGTGCCATCTTTCAGGATGTATCCTTCCGCCTTTTAAAGGGAGAGCATATCGGCCTGATCGGAGCCAACGGGGAAGGAAAATCCACATTTATGAATATAATAACCGGGACATTACAGCCGGATGAAGGAAAGGTGGAGTGGGCGAAACGGGTCCGGGTCGGTTATCTGGACCAGCATACGGTGCTGGATAAGGGGATGACCATCCGGGATGTATTAAAAGGCGCTTTTGCGTTCCTGTTTCAGATGGAAGAACAGATGAATGAGATCTGTGACAAAATGGGAGAGGCAGATGAGGAAACCATGGCCTCCATGATGGAAGAACTTGGAACCATTCAGGACCTTCTCATGGCCCATGACTTTTATATTATTGATTCAAAGGTGGAGGAAGTAGCCAGGGCCTTAGGATTAAGCGACATGGGCCTGGATAAGGACGTGACGGAATTAAGCGGAGGCCAGAGGACCAAAATCCTTTTAGGAAAGCTTTTACTTGAGAAGCCGGATATCCTTCTCCTTGATGAGCCGACGAATTATCTGGACGTACAGCATATTGAATGGCTGAAGCGGTATCTTCAGGAGTATGAAAATGCATTTATCCTGATATCCCATGATATCCCTTTCTTAAACAGCGTGGTCAACATCATCTATAATATGGAGAATCAAAGCCTGGATCGTTATGTGGGCGACTATGAAAAGTTTCAGGAAGTGTATGCAGTAAAACGGGCGCAATTAGAGGCGGCTTATAAGCGGCAGCAGCAGGAGATTGCGGAGCTGGAGGATTTTGTAGCCAGGAACAAGGCCCGGGTGTCCACCAGGAACATGGCCATGTCCAGACAAAAAAAGCTGGATAAGATGGAGGTCATTGAGCTTTCAAAAGATAAGCCAAAGCCGGAGTTTCATTTTATGGAAGCCCGCACAGCCGGAAAATATATCTTTGAGACCACGGACATGGTTATAGGTTACGAGGAGCCTTTGTCAAGCCCTTTAAATCTTTCCATGGAGCGCGGGGAAAAGGTGGTGCTTGCAGGTGCAAACGGCATTGGAAAGACTACCCTGTTAAAGAGCATCCTGGGGCTTATACCGTCCTTAGGTGGTAATGTGGAGCTTGGTGATTACCTTTCCATTGGATACTTTGAACAGGAGATGACTCCCGGAAATACCACTACCTGTATCGAAGAGATCTGGAAAGAATTTCCTTCCTATACTCAGTACCAGGTCCGGTCGGCTCTTGCCAAATGCGGTCTGACTACCGATCACATTGAGAGTCAGGTGCGGGTGCTAAGCGGAGGAGAGCAGGCAAAGGTCAGATTATGTAAGCTCATTAACCGGGAAACCAATGTCCTTCTACTGGATGAGCCTACCAACCATCTGGATGTGGAGGCAAAGGAAGAACTTAAGAGAGCCTTAAAAGAGTATAAGGGAAGTATACTCCTGATCTGCCATGAACCGGAATTCTATGATGGAATTGCTACGAGAGTGCTGGACTGCAGGGAATGGGCGCTAAAGTTATCTTGATATTATCCTGATATAGGAAAAAAGTTGGAGCCAGATGTAACATAATATTTTTTGGATTAAATGAGAAGAATGACAGTAGGAGAGGATGCTGGATGGTGTCCTCTTCAGACTTTTATAAGTCCGTGAAAGTGCGTAAAGTCTACATGTTCAGAACTTTGATAAATATGGATGTGTTTGGGTTTTGTAGAATGCTTCCCGTCCCGGATGAGCAAAAAGAATCTTACCGAAACAAACCGAAACCTCGGAACGTATTTAAAATAAAAAAACCACTTCCAATAAGAAGCGGATAAGTGAATTCTTTAGGGGGGCCGGACGGCTCTCGCCGTCCGGTATGAGTATGAAAAAGCTTTGTGATTTCAAGTAAGTTACTTGAAACAAAAGGCCCGTTATCCTTTCAGATAACGTAATACTATTATACGGAGAAAATGTGACTAAAATGTGTACCATATATTAAAAAAAAATAAACATAATAAAAATTAAAAAAAACCTTTAAAATCCTAGGGTTATTGTATATAATAAGATAGAAACTGTGAC
>POVV01000963.1_pt1 | contig 13145 bp, 12 predicted proteins | sample 1560271 | NCBI WGS metagenome assembly POVV01 (sample SAMN08337232, study PRJNA429181) | Bioreactor metagenome, whole genome shotgun sequencing project. | biome: cows' rumen and soil; feature: anaerobic; isolation source: anaerobic chemostat enrichment culture, galacturonate as sole carbon... | reverse complement strand
CGGCTCTATCATTTACAAAGCCTGCGTGTCTTTTGCCATTTATCTTGGAATGGAAGCATCGGATTTAAAACTGATCACATCAGTGCTGTTCCTGGCTATTCTGGTGCTCAGCAACGGCAGGGAAAAGAAGGTGAAACAACATGCTTGAACTTCAAAACATCAATAAATACTACAACCAGGGAACGGTCAATGAGATGTGCCTGTTCCAGGATTTTAATCTGACCATTAAAGACCAGCAGTTCGTATCTGTGGTTGGAAGCAACGGCTCCGGTAAGACTTCCATGCTAAACATCATCTGCGGAAGCATTCCTTTGGACAGCGGTTCTATCCTTGTAGGCGGCGTCGACATCACCAACATGCCGGAATTTAAGCGCCAGCGCCGGATCGGAAGAGTCTACCAGAACCCGGCTATGGGCACATGCCCCAATATGACCATCCTGGAAAATATGGCTCTGGCTGATACCAAGGGGAAGCCCTTTAATCTTCTTCCCGGCACCAACAAGCAGCGGATAACCTATTACAGGGAGCAGCTTCGTTTCCTGGGCCTTGGCTTAGAGGATAAGCTGCACGTAAAGGTGGGCGTTCTTTCCGGCGGCCAGAGGCAGGCCATGGCTCTTCTCATGTCCACCATGACTCCCATTGAGTTCCTGATCTTAGATGAGCACACCGCTGCCCTGGATCCGAAAACTGCCGAGAACATCATGGAGCTGACAGATAAGATTGTAAAGGAAAAGCAATTGACCACCATTATGGTCACTCATAACCTTCGGTATGCCGTAGAATATGGAAACCGCCTGCTGATGATGCATCAGGGAAATGCCATCATTGATACAGAAGGGGACGAAAAGTCCAATATGGATGTGGAACACATTTTAGATAAATTCAATGAGATCAGCATTGAATGCGGAAATTAGATAATTATAATTATTACAATAAAAGAAGATCCGGCCAGTTACCTTGCCGGATCTTCTTTATTATTGCCCATGATTACTTTTCACGCATCCACACAATCATTTCACCTTTGCCCCGGTTATTCCAGCAGCAATAAGGAATCGCTTTAAATGTATCATTAATATAAGAAGGTCTTTCTTCCTCATAGAGGGAATCACTTACCCTGGAGTAATCAATGCGCATGCCTTCCAGTCCGGCGCACATGGTACCGCCAAGCAATGTTTCGTCAAACTCTTCCTTAGGCGGCACCCAACTATCCATGATATCTGAAGCCAGATACTTGCCGTTATCCGCTTCCTCAAGGCAATACACCATAGGCCCTTTCATCAGGCAGACCTTCCCGATGTTGTCACGTACCCTGGGATTGCATCTTACAAAGCGGAAAGAAACATCAAAAACCACTGTGATCTTATCTCCTGCCATCCATTTTCGGGTCAGGTATATGTATCCTTTTTCCAGGCAAACGGCTTCCTTACCGCCATTGACACTCAGTTCCGCTTTGCCGGAATAGGACGGTTTCCGGATCCCTACGGTGAACTCCTGCCCGTCTCTTTCCGGAGTGATTTCCAGTGTTACATCGCCGTTTACCGGATAATCAGAACTGAGTAGAAGCACCACACGGCCGGAGGACAGGCCGGTTTCAAGCCTGCTGCCGATAAATAAGTTCACGTATACCGTATTCTGCTCGGAAGCATACATATAATTGCCAAGGGAAGCTAAGGTCCTTGCAATATTAGGCGGACAGCAGGCTACGCCAAACCAAAGCTGCCTTGTGGTTTTCACATGGCGGTACGTCGGATTTTTCTCTGCGATCTCAGGAACCACCTCTAAAGGATTGACATAAAAGAAATGCTTCCCATCCAGTGCGATTCCCGCCAAAAGGGTGTTGTATAATGCCTTTTCTACTATATCCATATATTTTCCATCCTTTGTGATCCGGAACATCCGGTTGGAAAACATGGCAAGCCCTACTGTGGCGCAGGATTCCGAATAGTTTGAATTGTTCGGCAGATCATAATCCGTGGTAAATCTCTCCCCATAGGAGGCAGAACCAATGCTTCCGGTGATGTACATTCGTTTTTCCACAATGTTGTTCCACAAAGTTTCGCACTGTTTTAACAGTTCTTTATCCTGATATTCATAAGCCAAGTCAGACATGGCACTGTATAGGTAAACCGCCCGCACCGCATGCCCTTCCGCTGTTTCCTGTTCCTTCAATGGCATATGGGACTGGTTATAATCCAGGTCAAAATCTTTAAATTCCGGAAAGATGAAATTCTGATTCTTGATACAATCTTCGTTTAAAAAATAACAAGGTCTTTCCCCTCTTGTCCGTACAAAAAAATCAGCCAGTTCCAGATATTTTGTCATTTTTGTTACTCGGTAGAGCTTTACCAGGGCCAGCTCCACTTCCGGATGCCCCGGATAGCCATGGATTTTCTCCTCTTCCCTGCCAAACACCTTACACATATAATCGGCAAACTTGCAAACCACATGAAGAAATTTCTTCTTGCCCGTTGCTTCATAATATGCCACAGCCGCTTCGATCATATGTCCTGCGGTGTAAAGCTCGTGACCTTCAAACAGGTCCGACCACCGCCTTTTACCTGTAATTGTATAATACGTATTCAAATATCCATCTTCACACTGGGCTCTGGCAATTAAATCGATGGCGCTGTCAGCAGCGGCTTCCAGTTCCGTATTCTTCTTTTTTGCGAGGGAATAAGCGGCGGCTTCCAGCCATTTGGCAACATCTGTATCCTGAAATACCATGCCCTTGTGATCTCCCTTTTCATCGCCGCAGGCAATCCGGAAATTTCTGATACAATAGCTTTTTTCGGCCCCTTCTACCTGATCATTGATCAACTCCCATTGAAAGGGTAATATAACATTATCTACAAGATCAATATATCTGTTCCAGAATGGATCATTAATTATTATGCTTTTTAAATCCACTGTTGTCAACTTACCAGCTTCCATATCTTTTCCTCACTCAGCAATTAGTTTTTATTCATAAACCGCAGATTCGTTCCGATTCTTTACCGACTCTCCTTCGATCAGGGCGCAGGGCAGGGTGATATTTACATCTCCCACACTGGTTCCATGAATGCTTTCCAGTAACAGCTCCATGGAACGGTATCCCATTTCCTGAAGAGGCCTTTCCACTGTGGTGATTCTTGGAGTCACATACTGGACAATATCTCCATTATCAAAACCCGTTACTGAAATGTCGTCTGGAATTTTAAGTCCCAGCTCTCTCGCAGCGTCATAAACACCCACTGCCATATCGTCGTTCATCGCTACGATCGCAGTTGGAAAGTTCTTTTTATTAAGAAGCTTTCCGGCTGCCTCCTTTCCTTCCCGGTACTTCCAGTTTCCGCATACAATGTTCTCGGGCTTTAATTCTATCCCTGCCTCGTCCAAGGCTCTCTGAAAGCCTTTAAACCGGAGGGCTGCAGGCTCTGATCCCTTAAGCCCGTTGATCACGCCAAACTCCTTGTGTCCATTGCTTATTAACATCTGTGTCATCTGATAAACCGTTTTTTCGTTGCTGTAGCGGACCGAGGATCCTTCCCCATCCGTATAACAGTAGCAATATACCACCGGTTTTTTTATGTCATGAAGCACATGGCTTATTTTACGGTCATGCATCCCCACATAAATAATGCCATCCACCTGCATTCCAATTAAAACATCCACCGCCTTGTCGATGTCCTTCTGAAAATTTGAAATATGTTCAAACTGGGATTCTATTTTGCTAAGAAGCCTTAAATTGTTTAAGATGGTATGATATCCTCTAGCTTCTGCAATCTCATTGATCCCGTCAATGATATGGGCCGTATGCCAGACAGTAATGTCTTCAACAATCACTCCGATCAGGAACGATTCATTGGTCCGAAGACTTTTCGCCAGGATATTGGACCGGTATCCTGTTTCCTTTATGATCTTTTCTACCCGTTTTCTTGTCTCTTCACTTACCTGAGCCGTATTATTGAGCACATATGATACCGTTGCTACGGATACACCGGCCATAGAAGCAATCTCTTTTAATGTCATGGTAATACTCCCTCTTTCCTCTTTTTCCGTTCCTTTATCCATCACTTCATGGCAGCCCATTTCCCTATCCTTTTAAACCGGAAGTTTTGATCCCTTCAACCAGGAATCTGGAACCAAACAGGTAAAGAAGCATTGGGGGCAGAATCATAAGAGATGATGCTGCCATAATTGACGGCCAGTTAATAACGAATGCATTACCAGAAGTATACATAAATGTAGTCATTAATGCAATGGTCAGCGTTCTCCACTTATCGCTGTTAATATAGAACACCGGCTGGGTCAGCTCATTCCACCAGAATACACTGGACAGCACGCCGATTGTGGTAAAGGTGGATTTTGACAGAGGCATCAGCACTTTAAAAAACACGCCCAGCTTGCTGCAGCCGTCTATGGTTGCTGCTTCATCCAGCTCCTTTGGAATAGACCGGAAAAACTGCCGGAAAAGAAATACATTATAGGGATAAGCAAAAAATGACGGCCGGGTCAAAAACCTGATCTCCTGCACCGCCGATCCCTGCCCACCAGGTCTGTGTATTGGGAAGAGTGCTTCCATATACCTCTGTCGTGCCGTCAGCTGCCTTTTTAGTAAGCTTCTCTGCCGCCGCCTTATAATCTGCATAAGACCAGTCATTCGTCGGGTAGGCAATACCTGCTGCATCAAACATTTCCTGGTTGTAATACAGGACTTCCGCAGCCGCACACCATGGCAGTCCATAGGTGCCGCCAAGGCCTTCAGACAGCTTTGCTACCGCATCAATAAAATCATCCGTTTTAATTGTGGATTTGGCCAGATAATATTCAAGTGGAATAATTCCTCCTACCTGGGCAAAGTTAGCAATGTCATTTTCCCAGATCACATAGATGTCAACGGAATCATTCCCGGTTGAAACCATCTGGTTCAATTTAGAGGAATAATCGCTTTCCGGGATCACTGTCACTTCCACGTCAATACCTGTTGCCTTTTCAGCCTGTAAATACATATTAAGCGCTTCGTCTTTACTCGGCTCATTCCAGACCGCAATGGTTACCTTCTTTCCTGCTTCGGCTGAATCTGCCTTACTGCTTTCCCCTGCCTTGGTCTCAGTACTTCCGGCCACAGTCCCTTCCGGCTTTTCTGTTCCCTTGGCGCCGCAGCCGGCTAATGAACCACATACCACAGCTGTTGACAGAAGCAATGCCAGTAATTTCTTTCTTCCCATAATAAACCCTCCAATAAATTATTTTATTTTTTATTTAAACGATTAAATAACTTATTTTATTTTTGGCCGATTGATATTGATATCCATCAGCCATAGTCGATCTATTTAATCGTTTAAATTAAATTCGCAAAAAAATATACACTATAATGTATAATTTTAATATATATCCTTTTTATTTATTTGTCAATATTTTAATTAAATTTTATCTATCTCATTTTATATTAGTCATTTTATATATTTAAAGGTTTAAATTAGAAGGCCGAATTTGTTCCCTGCTGCTGTAATTTGTCAATCACAAAACTGAATATGCAAATGAGGCAGGATTCCTGGAAATCCTGCCTCATCTGCCGGTATTACATTTATTTTATCTGCTCATCTCGCTCTGAGGTCCCTTGTCATTATGGTCTTTTATAACGGTATTGACTTCGCTTAAATCTGAAGTGGGAAGATCTCCTGGTATGGTATTCTTTAACGCTGCGGTTGCATTGCCGTACTGGACCGCCTTCATACAGTCCCCTCCGCTGCTCAAAAGTCCATAGAGAGCACCTGCAATATATGCATCTCCGCTTCCGATCCGGTCAACAACATCAATGTTGTGGTATGGTTCTTCCTCGTAATATTCATTTCTGGAAGCATCGTAAATCACGGAGCCAAAGGTATGGCTCTTGGGGCTGTGCACGATCCTTTGGGTGGAAGCCACAACGGAAATGGGATATTCCTCCGTAAAGCTCTTCATCATCTCCTTAACGGTCCCTTCCTTCTTAAAGGTCAGTCTTGCCGTTTCTTCTGAGCAGAAGAAAATATCCACATAGGGAAGAATCTCTTCAATGCATGCTCTGGCTTCCTCTCCTGTCCAGAGATTGCCGCGGAAATTCACATCAAAGGAAATAATGGTTCCTGTCTGCTTGAACTTTTTGATCATATCAATGGCTGTCTTCCTGGTATTTTCACACAAAGCCAGGGTGATTCCTGTGGTGTGGAAACAGGTAGTTGCCGTATACATCTCCTCAGGGAACGAAGAGGTGCTGATCTGGACAAAAGAACTGTTCTTTCTGTCGTAAATGACCTTAGGTTTTCTTGGATATGCTCCGTATTCATAATAGTATAGCCCAAGCCTTGCGTTTGAGCTGTTATCGTAAACAAAATAGTCATCGCTGATTCCATAGGAACGGACTTTACTCTTTACAAAATTTCCGATATCATTAAACGGAAGCTGGGTAACCACGCCGGTATGAAGCCCTAATAGAGCTGCGCCTACTGCTACATTAAGTTCTGCCCCGCCCACCTGTTTTTGAAAGGAATCTCCCCGGACAAGCCGTTCCACACCTTCTGGAGACAAGCGTAACAACAATTCTCCTAGGCTCAGTAAATCAAAAGGTCTGTCACTCATCTTGAACTTTCCTCCATAGTTTTTTAAAAGGGGAGTCATTGCTAAATGACTCCCCTTCTCTATTTCTTATCGATTATCTCTGAACACGTCCTGAACCGTCGCCGCCAGCCAGAGTATCTACGTCTTCTCTGGTTACCAGGTTAAAGTCTCCAGGAATGGTGTGCTTTAATGCAGATGCTGCAACACCAAACTCCAGAGCGCCCTTAAAGTCCTTGCCGTCAGCCAGGCCGCAGATTACGCCGGCTGCGAAGGAATCACCGCCGCCTACACGGTCAACGATAGGGGTAACGCGGTATTTCTTTGAGTGATAGAACTCACGGGTTGCGCCATCCATGATACATGCAGACCAGCCGTTATCGGAAGCTGAGTAGCTTTCACGCAGGGAGCTGATCACATATTTGAAGTTAAACTTATCGACCATCTGATTGAAGATGTCTACATAGCCCTGTAATTCCAGCTCGCCGGAAGTTACATCGGTGTTGCCTGGCTTAAAGCCAAGAACCTTTTCTGCATCCTCTTCGTTGCCGATGCACACATCAACGTACTGCATCAGGTTTGTCATGACTTTCTGAGCCTTCTCAGAAGACCATAATTTCTTACGGAAGTTTAAGTCTACGGAAACGGTTACGCCATGAGCCTTAGCTGCCTTTAAAGCTGCCTCAGTCAGTACTGCCGCTTCATCACTTACTGCCGGTGTGATTCCGGTGAAATGGAACCAGTCTGCATCCTTGAAAATCTCGTCAAAGTTAAAATTTGCTGCAGTTGCTGTAGCGATGGAGGAATGTGCTCTGTCATATACGACTGCTGATGCTCTCATGGCAGAACCTGTCTCTAAAAAGTAGATACCAAGTCTTTCCCCGCATTTTGCAATGTGCTTTGTTCCTACGTTGTATTTTCTTAAAGCAGCTACCGCACACTCACCGATGGGGTTCTTAGGAACTGCTGTTACGAATTCAACGTCATGTCCATAGTTTGCTAAGGAAACAGCTACGTTAGCTTCTCCGCCGCCATAGTTTACATCAAACTCATCTGCCTGAATAAATTTCTCATTATTTGGGGTAGATAATCTTAACATGATCTCGCCCATGGTTACAAGTTTTGCCATTTTGTATTCTCTCCTAAAATTCTATTATTAATTTTTATTATTAGATTTTCTTATTTGCGTGCCCCCCAGGGGGCCTTCTCTGCCGGCTTCGCCGTCATTCACCTTGCTGCTGTTACTGCCTCAACGAATTCTTTTGCTTTCGCTGTTACTGCGGCAAAATCTCCTGTCTTAGCGCCCTTTGTCAAGCTGCTGCCGGTACCAACGGCATAGGCTCCTGCCTTAATCCACTTATCAACGTTGTCAACATCAACGCCGCCGGATGGCATGAAATCACCCTGAGGAAGGGGTCCTTTAAAGGAGCTGATCGCATCTGGTCCCATGATGTTGCCTGGGAAGATCTTGATGACGTCACAGCCGCACTCCAATGCAGTAATCGCTTCGGTAGGTGTCATAACGCCTGGAAGCATAGGAACTCTGTAACGATTGCAAAGCTTGATGGTATCAACATTTAAGCCAGGGCTTACGACATAATTAGCACCTGCAAGGATTGCTGCTCTTGCTGTTTCCGGGTCAAGAACAGTACCTGCCCCAATAACAACATCATCATTTTTGCTATATTTTTCAGACATTTTTGCGATGAATTCAATTGGATTTCCTTCATCCATGGTCATTGTGATTTCAATAAAATTGATGCCTCCTGCGATGATGGCGTCAACTACCTTCTCGCCTTGCTCCAAATCCTTTGCACGAACAACAGCGACCAGACAGTCTTTTTTCATCTTTGATAAAACCTGTTCTTTTTTCATCATCCTTTTACTCTCCTTCTTTATTTTCGTATATACGAATTGATTTCATATTTACGATTCCTATACTTGAAATATTAATCGTTTCCACCCATTTTGTCAACAGGTATTCCTTATATTTTTCCAAGAAAGCCTAACAAACGGGAAACCTCCATGCTCTTTTCGGAAACCAGCTTTCCCAAAGCCTCATAATCATTCGAAGGCTTATAAAGACTGGATACGCTGATGGCTCCCAGCACATTGCCATCCCGGTCAAAAACCGGGGCTCCCACACACTGCATATGTTCCTCCATCTCCCTGGCATCAAATGCATAGCCTCTTTCCCGTACCTGTTTCAGTTCTTCCAGAAGCTGCCCTTTGTTTCTGATGGTATTCTCGGTGTACTGAGTGAATTTCAGCCGGTTTATCATCTGCTCCCTGGCCTCCTCATCGCTGTAGGCGAGAATCACCTTTCCAAGGGAGGTACAGTACATGGGATTTTTGGAACCTACGGTAGCTGTGGTGATAATAGGGTTTTCCGGTTCGAATTTACATATGTATACCACATGATGATCCGACGGAATTCCAAAAAAGACCGTTTTTCCCACTTCCTTGGAAAATGCCTTGAGCACCGGTTCAATGATTCCGATAAAATCAAGATTATTGGTATAATTAATTCCGATGCGGTAGGCCATTAAGCCTATGGTATAATTCTGCTTTTGTCCCCTTGCTACATTCACCATGCCCATCTCGGCAAGAGTTGTCACAATATCGTAGGCGCTGGTCTTGGGCAGATCCAGCTTCTCACATAGATCGTCCAGAGTTGCTCCCTCCGGTGTTCTGGAGATCAGCTTTAAGATCTCAACGGTTCTTTGCGTCGTTCTGTTTAGTTTCATGGTTTGGCCTCCATTTCTATGTCCTAGTATACCCCGGAAAACCGGAAAAAAGCAAGATGATTTTCGCATATACGAAACATTTGTAAGTATTTACAAAATGACAGGGATTTTGTTGGTTTATTTGCGAAAACAATAAATCAGGGATTGTAATATCTATCATAATTATGTATAATAAACTGGGTATGTAAATACTTACAATTACGGAGGTGATGTTTTTGAATATCTATGATGTTTCCGAACATGCTCACGTATCGATTGCCACCGTTTCCCGCGTCATCAACGGAAATCCCAATGTCAGCGAGAAAACCAGGAAGCGGGTTCTCGCCGTCATGGATGAGCTGGGTTACACCCCCAATGTATTCGCCAGAAGCCTGGGGCTAAATACGATGAAGACCATTGGAATCATGTGCGCCGATTCTTCCGACCCCTGGCTGGCGGAAGCCATCTATTATCTGGAAAAGGAATTACGGGGCAACGGATATGATTCCATTCTCTGCTGCACCGGTTATCTTCCGGAAACCAAGAAAAAGTATCTGGAGCTTTTGCGTTCCAAACGGGTGGATGCCATCATCCTGACAGGTTCCCATTATATAGAAGCAAAGCCAAAGGACAATGCCTATCTTCTGGAGGCAGCAAAGAATCTCCCCATTATGCTGGTCAACGGACAGCTGGAAGGGGAGCAGATCTACAGCACGGTCTGTGACGACCACGCCGCAGTTTACGATGCTGCTTTACGGCTTTACCGCTCCGGCCGTTCTTCGGTGCTCTATCTTTATTCCGGAAATTCCTTCAGCAATTTACACAAGCTTTCCGGCTACCGGGACGCGGTGCGAGATGCCGGTTTTATGATCCGGGACGAGCTTATGGTACTGTGCAGCAAGGACTTAGATGCCGCCATGGAACGTCTTGACATGCTTTCCCGTTCGGGAGTCTATTTCGATGCAGTACTGGCTTCCGAGGATATTCTGGCCGTTGGAGCCGTAAAATATGCAGACAAGGCCGGACTTATGATCCCTAAGGATTTAAGCATCATCGGATACAACAATTCCATTCTTTCCAGATGCACAACCCCGGAAATAACTTCCGTGGACAATAAGGTGGAAGCCATTTGCACCACCACGGTGAACACTTTAATGAAGGTTCTGGAAGAGGGAAACGTACCGGGAAAAACTACCATCACCCCGGAGCTGATAAAACGAGGTACTACTAATTTTTAATTTCACATATTGAAGGAGGACTCTCTATCATGAAACAGTTTATGGACAAGGACTTTTTACTGTCAACCGATTCAGCAAAAACGCTTTATCACACATATGCAGAAAACATGCCTATCGTAGACTATCACTGCCATATCAACCCCCAGGAAATCTATGAAGACCGCAAGTTTGACACCATTACCCAGGTATGGTTAGGCGGCGATCATTATAAATGGCGTCAGATGCGTTCCTGCGGCGTGGATGAAAAATATATTACAGGAGATGCTTCCGACCGTGAGAAATTCCAGAAGTGGGCAGAGATCCTTCCGAAGCTGATCGGCAATCCGCTCTACCACTGGAGCCACTTAGAGCTTCAGAGATATTTCGGCTATACCGGCCATTTAAACGGCAATACAGCGGAAGAAGTATGGAATCTGTGCAATCAAAAGCTTCAGGAGGATTCCATGAGCGTCCGCAACATCATCAGGCAGTCAAATGTCAAGCTGATCTGCACCACCGACGATCCTGCCGATACCCTGGAATGGCATCAGAAAATTGCAGCTGATAAAACCTTTGAAGGAAAGGTACTTCCTGCCTGGAGACCTGACAAGGCCATGAGCATCGAAAAACCGGATTTTGCAGCCTATATGGCAAAATTATCCGCTGTAAGCGGCGTGGAAATCAAGGATTTCGCTTCCTTAAAGACCGCTTTAAAGAACCGTATGGAGTATTTCACCAGCCAGGGCTGCGGTGTATCCGACCATGCGCTTGAATATGTTATGTATGCTCCTGCCGATGAAGCAGAGCTTAATGCGATCTTTGCAAACGGCCTTTCCGGCAAGGCGATCTCTAAAGAAGATGAATTAAAATACAAGACCGCCTTCATGCTGTTCGCAGCAAAGGAATACAACCGCATGGGATGGGTGATGCAGCTTCATTACGGCTGTAAACGTGACAACAATGCCATGGCATTTGAAAATCTGGGACCAGACACCGGTTTCGACTGCATCAACAACTACGCTCCTTCCGCGCAGATGGCTGATTTCTTAAATGCGTTAAGTGCAACCGATGAGATCCCAAAAACCATCATCTACTCCTTAAATCCCAATGATAACGCCTCCATCGGCACAATCCTTGGCTGCTTCCAGAGCAAATTCCCCGGAAAGATCCAGCAGGGCTCTGCATGGTGGTTCAACGACCACAAGACCGGCATGACCGAGCAGATGACCTCCCTGGCAAACTTAGGCTGCCTTGGAAACTTCATCGGAATGCTTACCGATTCCAGAAGCTTCTTATCTTATACCAGACACGAATACTTCCGCAGAATCCTCTGCGAGCTGGTCGGCGGCTGGGTAGAAAATGGAGAGTATCCGGATGACCAGGATTCCCTGAAAGAAATCATTGAGGGAATTTCCTTTAACAATGCGATTAAGTATTTTAATTTCAAAATTTAATTAAGAAAATGCGTATTGAATGAGGGCTTTATATCGTCCAGTCAATACGCATTTTTATGTGCTAACATCTCTTTATTTTGTCTGATTTTTTGCAAAACAGTTTAATCCTGTAATTTATCAACGAAAAAGGAGTTCGATCCTTTCCAAAAAGATCGAACTCCCTTTTTTTATTTTACTGAATCACCTTCACAGGACATTTTGCAGCGCATTTACCGCAATTGGTGCATTTCTCATAATCGATGATTGCAACATTGTCATCCATGTGAATGGCATCAAATTCACACTGCTTTGTACATATCATACAGCCAATACAGCCAACTTCACATTTAGCCTTTACATCTTTGCCCCTGTCATGGGAATTGCACTGAACCAGATGCTTAGACTTGTATGGAACCAGGTCAATCAGATTGTTAGGACAGGCAGAAACACATTTGCCGCAGGCTACGCACTTCTCCTTATCCACTACTGCGATTCCGTCAACCACATGGATGGCATCAAATTCACAGGCCTTTACGCAAGAGCCGTAACCCATACATCCATAGACGCAGGCCTTTTCACCGGAGCCTGGAACCACCGATGCCATCCGGCAGTCGTCAATTCCGTAATAATTGTACTGAACCTTTGTCTTATCACAGGTTCCTTTACATTTCACAAATGCAACCTTCTTATCCGTGGAACCGGCCGCAACTCCCATGATTTCACCGATTTTTTCAGCTACTGCTGCACCGCCTACGGGACAGGCAGAAACATCTGCCTGGCCTAGTGCAATGGCTTTAGCCAGAGCATCACAGCCTGCATATCCGCAGCCGCCGCAGTTGTTACCTGGAAGCTCGTTACGGACAAGGATCTCTTTTTCATCAACTTCTACTTTAAACTTTTCGCTGGCAATTCCCAGGAACACACCGATCAAAATTCCGATGATGCCCACAACGGCTGCCGCAAATATAATACCTGTTACCATTCTTTCGTCTCCTCCTTATTTAATTAATCCGGAAAATCCGAAAAATGCGATTGCCATCAGGCCGGAGGTAATCAGGACAATGGGAGAACCCTTAAAGGAATAGGGAACATCATTGTTTTCGATTCTCTCGCGGACACCTGCCAGCATAACAATGGCAATGGTAAAGCCTACGGAAATACCGACACCGTTGATAACACTTTCCAGAATGTTATAT
>POVV01000962.1_pt1 | contig 13149 bp, 10 predicted proteins | sample 1560271 | NCBI WGS metagenome assembly POVV01 (sample SAMN08337232, study PRJNA429181) | Bioreactor metagenome, whole genome shotgun sequencing project. | biome: cows' rumen and soil; feature: anaerobic; isolation source: anaerobic chemostat enrichment culture, galacturonate as sole carbon... | reverse complement strand
AGAAAATAGATGTACTGATATACTTCTGTTTTTTCTTCGTTTTCTTTTCGGTATAAATTCAGTATATGGATAAGAGAAAATTAGGGTTAATTGCAATATTGGTTATCGCATTAGTATTGATTGTTGATCAGGCTTCTAAGATATGGGTCAAAACGCACATGTCTTTAGGTGAAACGATCCTAATCACGGACTGGTTTAAAATATATTTTGTCGAAAATCCGGGTATGGCTTTTGGATGGGAAGTAGGGGGTAAATTATTTCTTTCCCTATTTCGTATTGTAGCGATAGGATTTATCGGGTACTATCTGTATACTCTTGTAAAAGATGGATATAAAAAAGGTTATATTATTTGTGTTTCACTTATTATGGCCGGAGCCTTCGGTAATATAATCGACAGTATATTTTATGGAGAAATATTTTCGGCAAGCTACCCCGGACATGTGGCTTCCTTTGTTTCTCTTGGGGAAGGATATTCCAGCTGGTTACACGGTAATGTGGTAGATATGCTTTATTTTCCTTTAATTGAGGGAACATTCCCTTCATGGTTTCCTAAATGGGGTGGGGAAAACTTTATTTTCTTCAGTCCTATATTTAATATTGCAGATTCTGCTATTACTGTAGGTATTTTTATACTACTTATTTTCTATCGTAAGACATTAGCCCTATCTTTGGAAAAGAAAGAAAAGAACAAAGCCTGATTCTATGCGGCGTCCTGTCATCTATATTATAATAGTACTATCTACTATCGTTGCTTTCTGCTCATGCGGCAAAAAGCCAGGGTATGTAATATCGGAAAGTAAGATGATGGATATATTGTATGATATTCGATTGGCGCAGGCTATATATAGTAATAATTCTCAGTTCTATGCCGATTCGCTAAAAGATGCCCTTGTGGCCGGAGTGCTGGAGAAATATGATGTTACACAGGCTGAACTGGATACTTCTCTGGTTTGGTATGCAGATAATATAGATCAGTACAGAATAATTAATGACTCGGTAGTAACACGGTTGCGGGCCAAAAGCAATCTTTTGGCAGAGCAAAAGTCTAAAATGGATATGAGGCTTTCTCAACAGAATTATTTAATACCTCCATTTTATTATTTGAATGAGTTTACTCCTACGCTTAGGTTTGATATAGATTCATTTAAAATTAAAACTATCGATTTGCCATCTTTTGTCTTGTCTTTTGATGTTCAGGGATTAAGTCCATTACAGAAAGCCAATGCTACTGTGTACTTTACATATAAAGATACATTGATAACAAATTCTTATGATATTAATAAGAATACAAACTATACTATTGTAAAACCGCAATTGGCAGACAGTTTGTTGAAAAGTATTTCCGGATATATCCATATTGATAAAAAAATAGGAATATCTTCTCAGGTAATGCTGTATAATATCAGCTATTCTGACTCTACGTCGGTGAAAAAAGGATTAGATCATCCTGCTGGTAAAGGTAAACCGGATTATTCTACAGATCAACCAATCAAACTCGAAAAGATTGATCTTAAAGAAGATGAACCGTTAAAAGCGGATACACTAAAGAAAATTGAGCGACCATCGATGAAAGAACGTGTAACTCGCTAATTTTTATGAAACGTTATTATTCCCATTATACTTTCATCTATCCTGATATCTATGTGAAGAATCACATCGTGGAAATGGATGATGATAGTCATATAATCAGGGTTTTTCCTTATGATAAGGAGGTTGAGAAGACAGAGTTTTACTCTGGACTACTTATTTTTCTGGCCGATAATATTCCTTTCACTAAAGAACTACAAGAGAATATAAAGAAGTCAGATTTCTCTAAAGATGGGTGTTTATTGTGGGAGGATGCCCCTTATAGAATCTTCGAAGAGGACTAAGAAATATATGGCGATTCGTCAGGATGTCTTTTCGTAAAAGCATCCCAAAATTCTTTTCTGTATTTAAATATCTTTTCAATACATACTTTCTCGTCAATATTCCGAATTTTCGCATATACCTCAACCATATAACGTATCATATCGTCGCTTCCCCACAAGCGTCTAAAGCTAGAACAGGCTGTGTCTAAATCTATAGGCTTGTCAAATCTCATACGGTTGAGATCTACCAAATAGAATGTATATATGCCGTCCTTTAGTTTATACAGGATATTTCCGGGAGAAAAATCTAAATGCAAGACTTGCTTTTCGTGCAAAGCGGCTATAAATAGAGTAAATTGTCGGATGAGTTCTTTATGCGACTCAACTGTTCCACTTTGAAGTTCACGAAGCATACCATCAAATTCTTCATGAACAGATAGATAGTAGCTGTTTGTAAGTATTTTATATTTCTTCTCTTCTATATATGCAATAGGGCTGGGGGTGTTAAAGCCCATTTCTAGGAGCTTTTGAGCATTCAGATATGAACGTTTGGCTTTTGAATTGCGAATAGTTACATATGCAATCTGATTGATGAAAATAGGTTTCTTGAAAGATTTTACATTGATTGTATATGCACCTACATTGAAAATTTTGATCGTATTACGCGCAGAATAAGTAACATCTCCCGACTCATCAAAAGTCTGAGGAAGTTCATTGATGAACCCCTCTAGCGTTTGATACTTAGGATTTATTACTTTTTTAGTCATTAAAATTCAGATGTGAAATGGAATTTTATATCCTTAAAATCCTGTTGAGCCATCATGAGTACATAGTTCGAATCTGCCATAAACACATCTCTACCATCTTTATCCTGAGCCATATATTGCGCCTTCCGTTTTTTGAAGTCCATAAGTTGTTCTTTGTTGTCACTTTCTATCCAACAGGCTTTATGTAGATTTATCGGCTCCCATTTACATTGTGCACCATATTCATGTAGCAGACGATATTGGATTACTTCGAACTGAAGTTGTCCGACTGTTCCAATGATCTTTCGTCCATTGAATTGATTTGTAAATAGCTGGGCTACACCTTCGTCCATCAGCTGATCGATTCCTTTCTGCAATTGCTTAGTCTTCATAGGATCAGCATTCTCGATGTATTTAAACATTTCAGGCGAGAAGCTAGGAAGCCCCTTGAAGTGTAGATCTTCTCCCGATGTGAGCGTGTCTCCGATTTTGAAGTTTCCGGTATCCGGTAAACCAATAATATCTCCAGCATATGCTTCATCGACAGTTTCTTTCTTCTGTGCCATAAAAGCAGTGGGAGAGGAGAACTTCAACATCCTGTTCAAGCGCATATGCTTGTAGTTCACATTACGTTCAAATTTGCCTGAGCATATTTTTACGAAAGCAATACATGAACGGTGATTAGGGTCCATATTCGCATGTATTTTGAATATGAATCCTGTAAAATTAGGCTCTGAAGGTTTTACTTCTCGCTCAACGGCCTCCACAGGACGTGGAGATGGAGCTATTTGTACAAAACAATCAAGCAATTCCTTTACTCCGAAATTATTCAAAGCTGAACCGAAAAATACAGGAGCGATCTCTCCTTTTAGATATGTATCTACATCCAATTCCGGGTATACTCCGTTTATAAGTTCGATATCATCTCTTAATTTAGCAGCTAAATCGTTGCCAATATGTTTTTCTAGCTCAGGGCTGTTTATATCTTTAAAATTAATAGATTCTGTTACGGATTGTTTACTTGGCGTATACAGGTCTAGCTTTTCTTGGTAAATATTATAAACACCCTTGAATCGTTGTCCGCTGTCGATAGGCCAACTCAAAGGGCGTACACTTATTTTCAGTTCTTCTTCCAACTCGTCCAACAACTCGAAAGGATCTTTACCTTCACGGTCCATTTTGTTGACAAATATCATAACCGGAGTATGGCGCATGCGGCAAACTTCCATCAGTTTCCGGGTTTGAGTTTCAACCCCTTTAGCAGAGTCTACAGCTATGATAACACTATCTACTGCTGTTAACGTTCGGTATGTGTCTTCCGCAAAATCCTGGTGACCGGGAGTGTCGAGTATGTTTATTTTATAATTGTTATATTCAAAGCCCATAACAGAAGTGGCGACAGAGATACCACGTTGTTTCTCTATCTCCATCCAGTCGGATGTTGCTGTCTTTTTTATCTTATTCGATTTTACTGCACCGGCTACGTGGATAGCTCCACCAAACAATAACAGCTTTTCAGTTAGGGTTGTTTTCCCCGCATCGGGATGACTTATAATAGCGAAAGTACGCCTTTTAAGAATTTCTTTATTTAGTTCGCTCATTGCTTTTTTACTAATGAGTTGCAAAAGTAGTAAAAAAATGCGAAGCGTACTTAATATTAAAATGTTCCGAAAAGAAAGTCCTATAATCTTTAACATATAATATATCGAACATTTCTCTAAAATGTTCCTCTCTTCATCGAAAAGATTTACCTTTGCGCTGTTTATAGATTAACAGATATATGAGGAATTCATCGAAAAGAGATACAATTTTACAGGAAATAAAAGCTGATAAGCCAATTAAGTTGTTGGACTTTCTTATTGAGAAACAGGTAAGAAAAAGTCGAAACGCTATAAAATCTTTATTAGCACACAAGCAAATAAAGGTGAATGGCAAACTGATAACTCAGTTTGATTTTGAACTGAATAAAGGCGATAGGGTAGCTGTTATGAAATTTGATCAGTCTCGTAAAGAGAAAAAAATGAAGGGGCTGAAAATTGTTTTCGAAGACGAAGATTTGATAATAGTGGACAAAGAAGCTGGTTTCTTGTCTGTATCTACCGATAAAGAAAAAATGCGTACTGTGTACGGTTTGCTTAACGAATATGCGAAGAAGCAAAATAAGAATGCTCGTGTGTTTGTTTTACATCGTCTCGACAGAGAAGTTTCCGGCTTGTTAATCTTTGCACGTAGTGCTGAATTGCAAGATGTTTTTCAAAAGAACTGGGATAATCTTGTCAGAAAATATTTATATACAGGTGTTGTCGAAGGAATACCTGCCAAGAAGGAAGATACTTTGGTGTCGTGGTTGACAGAGAATAAAAACTTTGTGATGATGTCTTCGTCTTATGATAATGGAGGTTTGAAATCTGTGTCTCACTATAAAGTATTAAAAACGGTGGGGCATTACTCTTTACTGCAATTTGACCTTGAAACCAGACGTAAAAATCAACTGCGTGTGCAAATGCAGCAAATGGGCTGTCCGATAGTAGGGGATAAAAAGTACGGAGCATCAAAGAATCCAATAAAGCGTATTGCTTTGCATGCAGGAGAACTTCAACTGAAACATCCAACAACAGGCGAATTGCTTGAGTTTAAGAGTTCACTTCCAAAAGTTATGCAGCAGTTACTGACAGTTAAGAAAAAAGAAGAATCGGATAAATTAGATAAATCATGAGCGAAGATGTAAAGCAGATTGGTCAACGACTCAAGGGATTGCGCGAAGCTTTGGATATGACATCCGAAGAATTTGCAAATTCGTGCCATATTTCTCCAATAGAATATAAGAAGTATGAGTCTGGAGAGAAAGATCTGACCATAAGTGTATTGAAAGGAATAGCATCAGTGCATAATGTAGATGTGTCGGTGCTAATGTTTGACGATGAGCCTCGGATGAGTAGCTATTTTCTTACTCGTAAAGGCAAAGGTTTGGCTGTTAATCGCGTTGCCGATTATAGCTATCAGACACTTGCCGGAGGTTTCAATAATCGTAAAGCAGAGATATTTGAAGTGACCGTAGAGCCTAAGGGGCAAGATGTGGAAATTCATCATAGTATCCATACCGGACAGGAGTTTAATTTAATTCTTGAAGGTCGTATGTTGTTACAAATAAATGGTAAAGACCTGATATTGGAAGAAGGGGATAGTATATATTTCGATTCCAGCCTTCCTCACGGTATGAAAGCCTTAGATGAGAAAAAAGTCAGATTTTTAGTAGTTGTATTGTAGCATATGGAGCTCCATATGTTTTTTTATGACTTATAATTTTTTATAACTAAAACCATGTTAGAAAAATTTCTGAAACAAACAAGTTTCACATCAACTCAGGATTTCGCAGAAAACTATCATGTCCATATTCCTGAGAATTTTAATTTCGGTTATGATGTAGTTGACCAATGGGCAAAGACTAATCCTGAGAAACGAGCTATTTGCTGGGGCAACGATCAGGGTGAACATATAGATTTTACATTTGCAGATATAAAGGAGCAAAGTGACCGGGCTGCATCTTATTTTCAGTCATTAGGTATTGGCAAAGGAGATATGGTTATGCTTATCCTAAAACGTCGATACGAATTTTGGTTTGCTGTGATAGGATTGCATAAAATAGGAGCTATTGCTATACCGGCTACCCACTTATTGACAAAGAAGGATATTGTATATCGTAATAATGCTGCGGATATAAAAGCCATTATCTGTGTGGACGATCAGATTGTAATAGAGCATATAAATGCTGCGATGGCTGAATCTCCGTCTGTCAAATTCAGAATATCGTGTGGTGGTGAAACACCTTCTGGGTGGGAGAACTTTATTGAAGGGTTAGAGTTAGCAAAGCCTTTTGTCCGCCCACAACAAGTGAATACGAATGACGATATATCACTTCTTTACTTTACTTCGGGAACAACAGGAGAACCTAAAATGGTGATTCATGACTTTACATATCCTTTGGGACATATTGTTACCGCTAAGTATTGGCATAATTTAGATGAGAATAGTTTGCATCTCACCGTTGCGGATACTGGTTGGGCAAAAGCTGTTTGGGGAAAATTATATGGACAGTGGATTGCAGGGGCTGCGGTGATGGTTTACGATCATGAAAAATTTACACCTCAGATCGTTCTTAATCTTATACAAAGATTTAAAATAAGTTCATTCTGTGCTCCGCCGACAGTATATCGCTTCATGATACGTGAAGATCTATCTGAATATGATCTGTCGTCTCTGAAATATTGCACAACAGCAGGAGAGGCTTTGAACCCTTCTGTGTTTGAGGCTTTTTATAAATCTACGGGGATAAAAATGATGGAGGCTTTTGGTCAGACAGAAACAACTCCTACTATTGTAACTTTCCCTTGGATGGAGCCTAAACCTGGATCAATGGGCGTTCCGAACCCTGCATATGATATGGATCTTATATCTCCGGATGGTCGTTCAGTTGAAGATGGAGAAGTAGGGGAGGTTGTCATAAATACCAATAAGTACAAACCACTGGGTTTGTTTATGGGATATTACCGTGATGAAGCGTTGACAAAACAAGTATATCACAATGATATATATCATACCGGAGATATGGCATGGCGCGATGAAGATGGCTATTACTGGTTTGTAGGACGTACAGACGATGTTATCAAAAGTTCGGGTTACCGGATTGGCCCTTTCGAAGTTGAAAGCGCTTTGATGACACACCCTGCTGTGGTAGAATGTGCTGTTACCGGAGTGCCGGACGATATAAGAGGTCAGGTAGTGAAAGCGACAATTGTTTTAGCTAAAGACTATAAAGAAAAAGCGAACGACCATTTGAAGCATGAAATTCAAAATCATGTAAAAAATGTAACTGCTCCATATAAATATCCACGTATTATTGAGTTTGTAGAAGAATTACCTAAAACGATAAGTGGAAAAATAAAACGTGCAGAAATAAGAAAACAAGAAAAGTAAAATTCACAAACATGCTATAAATAGAAAGGGAGATTATTTAATAATCTCCCTTCTTTATTGTTTTATGATAAAGCTTAAGCTTTCTTCTCTTTACGCCATTTTGCGTTTTTCATGTCACCTGTTTCCATAAATGCCTCATGGAAAGAGAATGCATCGTACAAGTCTACCGGAGTATGTCCGTTTTCACAACGAGCAAGATATTCTTTCAGCAAAGGACGATAATCAGGGTGAACACAGTTTTCTATAATTGCTTCAGCTCTTTCTTTAGGACATTTTCCGCGAAGATCAGCAATACCATATTCTGAGATAATTACTTTTACTGAATGTTCACTGTGATCCATATGAGAAACCATAGGTACAAATGCACTGATTTGACCATTTTTGGCTACCGATGGAGTTACAAATATAGATACGTACGAACTACGGGTAAAATCTCCCGAGCCTCCGATACCGTTCATCATTTTTGTTCCGGTAACATGTGTTGAATTGATGTTTCCATAGATATCAGCCTCAAGTGCTGTATTGATGGCGATAACACCTAGACGACGTACAATACCCGGATTATTTGAAAATTCGGAAGGACGAAGGATAAGTTTTTCTTTGAAGAAATTGAGATTTTTGTATATTTTCTCGATAACAGGATTACTTACTGTCAGCGAACATCCACTGGCAAAACGTACACGGCCTTTTTCCATTAGCTCGATAACAGCATCCTGTATCACTTCTGTATAAATTTCGAAGTTAGGAATAGCTTTACTGTCTCCCATTGCTGCAAGTACAGCATTTGCTATGTTTCCTACACCAGATTGTACAGGTAGAAATTCTTTTGGCATACGGCCTCCTTCCATTTCTTTTTCAAGAAAAAGAGCAACATTCGCACCAATCTTCGCTGTGATTTCATCTACTGGGGCAAAGCCGGCACCTTCGTTAGGCGTATTGGTTTCTACTACAACTATTTTATTTGGATTAATTTTTACGCTATTAACTCCAACGCGATCGCTTGCGTGATATATTGGAATCGGAATACGGAAAGGAGGATCGATAAATTCAGCAATATCATGCATTCCTTTCAGCTCTTTAGGATGCCAGCGATTCAACTCAACAATAACAAGTTTAGCCATTTTTGCGATAGTCGGCATAATACCTACACCACATGTTGGGATAATTTCCCCTTCTTCGGTTACATCACAAGCTTCGATGATAGCTACGTCTACCCCTCCAAGAAAGCCATAGCGAATTTCCTGTGCAAGTTGAGACAAGTGCATGTCGAAGTATTTAACTTCTCCGCTATTGATAGCATTACGCATGTCTTTACTTGATTGGTACGGAGTACGAAATTTCACGGCATGTGCGCGAGCTAGGTTTCCATCGATAGAATCACCGGTTGAAGCTCCTGTAAACATTCCAACTTTGAATGGATTGCCTTTAGCATGCTCTTCTTCTGCGCGTTTAGCCAGTGCAGCTGGCACTACCTTCGGACATCCGGCAGCTGTAAAGCCGCTAAATCCGATATTGTCATTGTCGTTGATAAGCGCTGCTGCCTCTTCAGCAGTCATAAATTTTAAAGCCATTGTTCTTTTTTATCTAAAGTTTTTATTGATTCCAATATGCCTTTGTTTTGCGCTGCAAAAGTACAAAATTATTATGTGAGGAACTATTTTTATCAACTAAAAAATAATTACTTCTACGGTATTGATACAAAAGTGTTTTTGATAAATCTGGATTATGATTTTCAGAGGCTTTTCTGTCTGTTGAGTCAGTAAATTTATTTGTCTTAAAAGTTTTTTATGAATCTTTATTTCTGATAAGCCTGATTTCGTGTTGTAGTTTGTCAAAATCATCTAAGAAAATGTTTCTTGTCCCTGTCTTTATATGGAAATTTTTCTGTTGATCAAGCTTAAAATGTTTTGTTTTAAATTCATTATTCGCTTTAGGCATATGTAATATCAATTCGGTTTCATTGATGTTGCATTCGATGAATATGTCTTGTTTGTTTTCATCCTCGAAAGCAGTAAACCCATAGTCTGTAAATGTTATTTGCTGCAAAGGAATTGATAGATTAAATACCAGATAACCATATATATCCTTCATGTTTTCAATCAGATCTTTGGGATAAGTGTTGGACTGTTTTAGATTGAGGAATAATTCTCCATCTAATACTATGTCTTCTAATATTTCCTTTTCTATATTTCTGTTAGATAAACCCAGTTCCTGACGACAAGCATCAGAAAAGCAAAATACCATATGCTTATCGCTCGATGTGATATTTAGTATCCCTGTTTCGGGCGTATAGTTATTTGATATACTCTGACAAATTTGCCTGTACTTGTGTATGGTTTCCTCGTTGGCTACCATGATTAATTTAGCAAGGAGAAATTCGAGGTTTGTAATCTCCGAACGTTCTATATGAGCCTGATTATTATTGTCTGCCTTACTAAAAATCTTTTGTAGCGAATCAATAACTTGATGATAAAGTTCTAGTTTTTCTTCAAAAACTTTTTCACTACGACTTTTCTCTTCTTCGGTTTCTGTCTGTTTGCTTAAGAGAACCATCGTAATGACTGCCGCAAATATAGTTCCGAAAATGGCTGCTGCAAATTCTTGAGCCGCCTTTTGTCCCAATTGTTCAAATAGGGGTTCGAAAGCAAAAAAAGCGGAAAAGGCAATTACAAAAACAAATATTGCATTGCGAGTATTTTTTGATAACCTGAATTTTCTCATGATAATTCTGCCTGGAGTAAGAATGAAAAATCAACTTTATTGCAAAATACGAAAAATATTGGACATATTATAATAAATAGAGCGATTAGGTAGTCAAAATATTACGAAAATAATCTTTCTTTCAAAGTAAAGATTTTACCTTTGTTTGATTCAAACTAAACAGTAATAATTTATGAGGAAGTCGATTTTATTCTTATTTTTCACTTTATTCTTATTGACGGCGAAAGGACAAGAAGCTCGTTTGCTTCGTTTTCCTTCTACTAATGGAAGTGAAGTTGTGTTCTCTTATGCCGGCGATTTATACAAAGCCCCTATTAATGGAGGAGAGGCAAAACGCCTTACATCTCATATCGGGTATGAAATGTTTTCTAAGTTCTCCCCTGATGGTAAGACTATTGCATTTACCGGACAATATGATGGTAATACAGAAGTCTATACCGTGCCTTCGACCGGAGGAGAACCGTTGCGTGTAACATATACAGCTACTAATGCCCGTGATGATATCGGTGACCGTATGGGACCTAATAATATTGTAATGGGATGGACTCCTGATGGAAAGGATATTATCTATCGGAATCGTATAGGTAGTGGTTTTACCGGACGTCTATATCTTGTAAATAATGAAGGAGGGCTATCGAACGGATTGCCTTTACCTGAAGGTGGTTTTTGTAGCTATTCTCCTGATGGTAAAAAGCTAGCTTATAATCGTGTGATGCGTGAATTCCGTACATGGAAATATTATAAAGGCGGAATGGCTGATGATATTTGGATTTATGACCCAAGTGCCAAATCGGTGCAGAATATTACGAATAACGATGCTCAGGATATTATGCCGATGTGGATAGGAGATGATATTTATTTTATCTCGGATCGTGATCGCATTATGAACATATTCGTTTATAATACAAAGACTAAGCAAACATCTAAGGTTACTAATTTCACCGAATATGATGTGAAATTTCCAAGTCATCATGGCAACATCATTGTGTTTGAGAATGGGGGATATATCTACAAATTGGATGTGACTGATAAGCAGCCTGTAAAGATCAATATTTCTCTTGCTTCGGATAATATTTATGCGCGTAGCGAAATTAAGGATGGAGGTAAATATATAACCGGAGCAAGTTTGTCATCGGATGGTGAGCGTTTGGTTGTAACCGCTCGTGGAGAAGTCTTTAATATACCTGCGGATAAGGGTGTGACAAAAAATATTACCCGTTCGCCAGGTGCCCATGACCGTGATGCTGAATGGTCTCCTGATGGGAAATCGATTGTTTATATTTCAGATGCAACGGGTGAAACGGAGCTATATTTGCAAGATGCAATAGGATCTGACCCTGTTCAGCTTACGAAAAATAACGATACTTATATTCGCTCATTTGTATGGAGTCCCGATTCAAAATCGATTGTTTATACTGATCGTAAAAATCGAATAAATTTATTGGACGTTTCGTCCAAACAAAAGACAGTATTATTGCAAGATCCGGTGGGTGAGCCTCGTGGGGTAACTTTCTCTCCTGACAGTAAGTGGTTAACGTATTCGCGCTTGGAATCTAATGACTTCAATGTTGTTTATGTATTTAACATAGCAGCGAAGAAAGAATATGCGATTACCGATAAATGGTACGAATCGTATAGCTCAGTGTTCAGCAAAGATGGTAAATACCTTGTATTCTCTTCTGCTCGTGATTTTAATCCAATGTATGGTTCTAAAGAATGGAATCACATATACCAAAACTCCAATGGTGTTTATCTTGCTCTTCTTTCTAAGGATACTCCTTCTCCGTTTATCGAAAAAGATGCAATAGTAAACGAGAAGAAACCGGCAGAGAAAAAAGACTCGGTAGTTACAGTTAAAATCGATTTTGACGGAATAGGGGACCGTATAGTTAAACTTCCTGTTTCAGCTGGTTCTTATTGGAACTTCTATATGGATGGAGGTAAAGTATATTATTCTAAACAAGGAGCGGTTACTGTCTTTGATTTGAAAACACAGAAAGAAGAAACTTTGGTTGAAGGTGCTTCCATGAGTGTAGATTATAATGGTAAAAAAGCTTTATTCTACAAAAATAGACAGCTTTATGTCGCTAATATTCCTGCCGGAAAAACTGATCTGAAAGACGCTGTAAATCTATCGAATATGAAGATATATACAGATTATCCTCAAGAGTGGGCCCAGATATTTGACGAAGCATGGCGGGTATATCGTGATGGATTCTATGTAGAGAACATGCATGGGGTAGATTGGAAAGCAATCAAGAAAAAATATGAGGTGTTGTTACCTTACGTGAAAAATCGTTTAGACCTAAACTATATAATAGGTGAAATGATTGGCGAATTAAATTGTGGACACGCATATGTAAATCCGGGAGAAGCCGATCGTCCGGATAGAATTAATACAGGTTTGCTTGGCGCTGAAATCTCACGTGATAAGAGCGGATTTTTCCGTATAGAAAAAATATTGCAGGGAGCTACATGGGACAAAGATCTTCGTTCACCACTAACAGAACCGGGGATAGATGCTAAAACCGGAGAGTTTATTGTAGCCATAGATGGTATTGCAACTAATTCTGTAAAAGATATGTTTTCGTTACTTGTCGGCAAAGCTGGAGTTTCAACAGAAATATCGTTGAATAGTAAACCTCAGTTAGCAGGAGCTCGTAAAATTGTAATCAGTCCGCTCGCAGACGAAAGCCCTTTGTATCAATATGAATGGGTTCAGGATAATCTTAAGAAAGTAGAGAAAGCTTCGAATGGCAAAATCGGATATATTTATATCCCTGATATGGGGCCTGAGGGGTTAAATGAATTTGCTCGTTATTTCTATCCGCAGTTGGATAAAGAAGGTTTGATAATAG
>POVV01000961.1_pt1 | contig 13159 bp, 12 predicted proteins | sample 1560271 | NCBI WGS metagenome assembly POVV01 (sample SAMN08337232, study PRJNA429181) | Bioreactor metagenome, whole genome shotgun sequencing project. | biome: cows' rumen and soil; feature: anaerobic; isolation source: anaerobic chemostat enrichment culture, galacturonate as sole carbon... | reverse complement strand
TAATCTACTTTTGCCAATGGAGGGTACATCATCAGGATTAGACCGATAGCCAGTGGCATGTTTGTTGTTCCGCTCGACATGGAATCGATATGGCTACTGAAAGAGGGGATAAAGTATCCCAATCCCACACCGATTGCCATTGCAAGGAATATCCAGAGGGTTAAGTTCTTATCTAAGAACCTCATTTTCCTTTTATTCATAGCCTTTTATCTTATTTGTATATAGTTCGTAAAATGCTTTTTTAATCTCATCCCTTACGCGGATATACTCGGATTGAACATATTCGGGCGTTCCTGTGGCTTCGGAAGGATCATCGAATCCAATATGCAAACGGTTCTTTACGTTTCCCGAAAATGTAGGACAGCTTTCGTTTGCGCCACCGCAAACGGTAATCACATAATCCCAATCATCACCTATATATTGCCCAATGCTGTCGGACGTATGGTGCGAAATATCCACCCCTGCATCCTGCATTACCTCTATTGCTTTGGGGTTTACCTCTCCGCTTGCTTTTGTTCCTGCGGAATAGACTAATAGTTTAGGATCGAAAGATTGTAAGAAACCGTGTGCCATTTGGCTACGACAGCTATTGCCTGTGCAAAGGATCAGGATTTTAGGTGGTATTTGTTTAATAATAAGTTGCCAATGTTCTACGTCACGCCATTGGTCGAACTTCCAACCTATTTCTTTCATGTGCGATGCCTGTTTGAATCCGAATTTTTCATGCAGGTGGACACTGCTTTCGTTGGAAATACATATTCCAGCTATCAGGGCGTGTATATCGTTTTTATATATTTCTTTGAAAAGATGCTGATACAAGATTGTACCAAGTCCTTTTCCTTTTTGGTGTTTACCCAGATATATAGTCACTTCTTTTGTGGATGAATAGGCGCAACGGTTATTCCAGTTATGCAGGTAACAATAGCCTGCGATCTTACCGTTTATCTCTACAACATAGTAAGGAAAGCCTGCGTCTAAAAAGCCTTTAATCCGTTGTTGCATTTCGCTTTCGCTTACGGCTACGGTTTCAAAGGTGACGGCTGTATTTTCTACATAGTAATTATAAATATCACAGATGCCTTTGGCATCATCCAATGTTACTGTTCTTATTATCATATTTATCTGTTCGTAGTTCGTGAATTAACGAATATATAAATCAAAATTTTTAACTGACCGTACATGAATCCTGCAATATGTTCATTTTAAACATAGCTGTGAAAAGTTCTTTTGCTTTTTCCCAATTCTCTTTATGGATGCAATATTTTACAGTTGGGGGTGTAATTGTGCCTTGTATCAGCCCTGCATCTTTCAATTCATTTAAGTGTTGTGAAAGAGTGCTTTTAGCAATAGGCAGTATCTCCGACATATCGCCATGATAACAACATGATTGATTGGCAAGCATTTCAAGTATCGCTATACGAATAGGATGCCCCAATGCTTTAGCGAAGCGTGCAAGCTGTTCTTGTTCGGCTGTAAGTTCTTTCTTTGACATATCTATATGTTTTTATCGTTCGCAAATATACGAATAGTTTTTCAATTCGCAAGTTTACGAATGATATTTAATTTGTATATTGACTTATGTGATTGAGATCATACAATTGGTCATTCTTAATGACGGCAAATATGCGATATATAAGTTTGGCTCTTATAGCATTTAAAACAGACATTTTATTTTTCCCTTCGGCAATTTTTCTTTCATAATAGACCCTCAATTCACTATTCTTTTTCTGAATGGCTGATAAGGCTGCCAGATGAAGAAGTGTTTTGATACTTTTATTAGCTCTTTGAGAAACTTTGTTTTTTGAATGTTGGCTACTTCCGGAGACGTAACTGAACGGAGCAACTCCTGCATGACAACAAAATTTTCTACTATCGGTAAATTTCGTAAAAGCTTGCGTTTCTAATATCATTTTTAGAGAAGTCTTTTTACCAACTCCCTCAATACTAAGCAATAGCTCCATTTGGCGGGACAACAAAACATCATTCTTTACAATATTTTCAATCTCGTTTTCAATCTCATTTATAGCTTTATCCAACTCCTTTATCAATAGAGTTAGCCGTTTTGATTTGATTTTATACATGTCATTAGGCATATATTCCTTTTGGTCGGATATCTGTGCTTGATATTTAGCTTTATCTACGCACAACATATTTAATTCAGCAGATAATAATTTGATTGATTCAATGCCTACTGAGGGTTTCTTATATATTTTGATCCGGTCTATATAGCGAGAAGCATACAGTGCTATTCGCTTCGCATCTATTGCATCGTTTTTACCTCGTTGCAACCCAGAGCTATATTTTATTTGAGTTGGGTCTTCTAACCATAGTTTATAGCTATTGTTTTGACAAGCAATAACTAAAGGATAAATATACAATCCAGTATATTCGGCACATATCACAATTTGTTCTATATCAATATTTTCTTCAGAACAAAGTATTGATAAATAATTCTCGATACTCTTTTGATGATTTGAAATTACATCTTGTCTGACAACTGAACTGTTAAATAACAAACAGCAATCCAAGTGCTTTTTACTCACATCAATCCCAATAAAATAAAAGTCTTTCATGGTAAAAAATGATTTAAAAATTTAATTTGGAAAGGCACTTGAACATATCCTAAAAACCTTAAATATCTTTCAGATCAAATTCTTATATAGGCTTCATTCAAGATAAAACAACAAGTTCATGATAGTAACATAAGTTTTTCCTAATTTCCATATTGATTTACCTATTATTTTCCTTTCTCTTTAACTCAATAACGTAAAACATTATATTATATCCTAATAGAATGGATAAAATGAGTTCCAAATAGTAACATAGACCTTAATTTCTCTTTTTCCATATGGTTCACTCATTATATTTTGTACAATAACTACGATACAAACCTAAGGTTTTCCATGACTACCACAAATGACCGGGAGAAAAAGTAACAAAAAACCTTATTGGTAGCTCTTATCAGTAAATGTATTGTTTTGATTGCCAAACTTTTTATGTAAATCAATCCAATATCTGGATGCCTTATATTGTTTACGCCAAGGGCCTCGTCTTGTGTCTATCGTAAAAATTTTAGATCTTAATAGGATACATGAATTTTTAGCTCTACTGATACACACATAACATAAGCGTTGGTCTTCAGCTAATGCTACTGGATTTTCTAAATGATAGTAACTTGGAAAATGCTCTTCTTCCATCCCTAATAGTATGACAGCTTCAAATTCTAAGCCTTTGGAGCTATGTCTTGTTGTAAGGGTAACTTCATTGTTCGGTATTCCTAAATGAGCAAACCTATTAATTGTTGCATTCTTCAAATTGTAAAGTTTGGCTTCTTTTATCAACTTGTCCAAATTTGATGTTTCATTAGGATATACGTCTGAATCTAATAATGTCTCTTTTAATTCTAATCCTTCAAAAATAAAAGTTAACCAATCAAAAACGGTTGGTTTCTCTTTGCTGAAATTAATCACATTATAAAATATCATTTTTAGTCGTATCATTTCCCAATTCTTCCGTTTGTCATTGTGAACTTCTAATAGACGTACCCAAAAATGAAATATATTATCAAAAGACTCTTCTTGTGGATTAGAACACCATAAAGCACATTCTTGTAACCAGACAACAACAGCACTGTTTTCAAAATTCCAGTTTACAATATAGAAAGCAATACCTTCTTTTTGCAAAAATGAAGCTAAGTGTTGTATATGAGCATTTGAATGGGCGATAATTCCAATATCATTAAAAGAAATTCCTTTGGCTACAAGATTCGGAATGACTTTCTTTGCAACCACTTCATACTGTTCTTCCATTTCCTCTTCACAGGTTATAAAAGTGAAATCGGCGGAATCTTCTTTTCTCAGTTGCGCATTATATTTCGGAAGTGGGTCTGGTTTTAAGGTTTCTAAAGAAGCCTCTATTATCTGTTGAGAACTTCTGTAATTCGATTCTAAATATATCGTTTCAACCTCATCCGATCTGGTTAGTTCACGTAAAAACTCTGGGTAGCCACCATTAAAACCATAAATTGATTGATTTACATCTCCAACAGCATACAATTTTACTCCCGCATTAAAAACAAGCTCTAAAACCATTTCATGCAGGGCTTTCCCTAAATCTTGATACTCATCAATCAACAACCAAGGGAATTTACTTTGGATAGATTTTCTTACATATTCTTGTTCTGAGATGATTTGAGCAGAGATGTTTATGATATCCACAAAGTCGATATATTCTGTTTTTCTTAGTTTGTTTTGATATAGCCGAGCCCCTTCAATTATATTTTCTGAAAACTCAATATCAATCTTGCTTCTTCCCGCTACAGATAGAGATCTGTATTTGTTTACTTCCATTAAAGATAAATTATCAACACCCATATCTTTTTTTACGGTTTCAAGTATTTGATCACTTATATCATATGGAAGTATTTTAATAGGATAACTCACATTGTATTGCGGATAAAGATGGGCATAAGGTTGGATAACATGCAATAAACTAAAGCTATGTACCGTGCCTAAAAAATCTTTTTTATTGGGAATGTATCCATACCGTTTTAGCCTTTTTTTTAATTCTCGCACAGTTTCACGACTAAAGCTAATGCAGGCTAACCCGCACGGCTCTTTTATACTTGATTTCAATAAACTAACCGCCTTTAAGGTCAAAATTTTTGTCTTTCCGCTTCCTGGGCCAGCAATAACAACCGTATTTGTCTCTGCTTTATAAGCGGAGAATTGTTGCTCGTCTTTTTGGATTAATTCTAAATCTTTAAAAAAATGCTCATTCATAAGACTCCTGAACCATCTTTACTATTTTTTCAAGCCCACTTTTTATATATGTTGGTATAAATGTGTCTGTAAGGTCATTTGAAAGCCTTTGGGCAAATCTTCCTTTACTTACATTATCTTCAATCTTTTTTAGGGCTAACCAATAATCTCCATCATCAATAGCATCCTCAAAATTTTCTTGCATTTTATCCCCTCCTGTGATTAATTCCTCATAAACATCTTTAAAAACATCTATGCCATCACCATCAGTACATTCCATCATATCAACCTCCAGAGTATATATACCAATGAAGCAGGCTTTTTCTTCAAAGAAATCATCTTGTTCTGAGAAGTCCTCTGGTATATCATCTTCATCCACTATAGAAAGTTCTGTTAAAATTTTTGCAATAAGTTCATTTCCCCTGTAATAAGAATCCGCTCCCTCCGATTGTAATACATGATAAGTTTTTACTTCTTTGTCTTTACCTGTTTTAGAATCCTTTTCAATTGTGATTTCATAATAATCACCATCTGTAAAAAGAACCCAAGGAATATTCAAACAATTCAGCAGTTGTATGTATGGTTTAAAATTGGTAGAATCAATATTACATACAACTATACCGTAATCATCCAAAGGGGTTTCTAATAGATTGGCAAATGCAGGAAGTAAGTATTCCTCCGTAATCCCTTCTGCCAAAATAACTCCTTTGCCAAAATATATTTCCCCTCTTTTAACGTCAATATAACGTTCAATATCCTTCTTCTCTCTTTCCTCTATGGTTAAATTTGCAGTTGAAAAGACTTTACTTGATTCATCCACTTTTCTTATGTGTACGACAGAATTTAAAGGAGCAATGGATGCAATATATGGTGAATGAGTAGTAAAAACAACGGATGTATCAGAATTATGTAAAACCTCTCTATATATTAACCTTTGTAAAACGGGATGTAAATGAGCTTCTGGTTCTTCAACAGCAAGTATAGTAAAGGATTGATGACGAAAATTATGTTCATCCATAAAAAGATATAATTCTTTAATTTTATCTTCATCTATATCATCTTTTAGTATATAGTTATTTTTTTCTGTTCTTTCGTATAGTTCCGAAAGAATGCCATTGGAATCATCTTCCTGAAGTTCATCAAACAATTCTGACTTAATTATTGATAATATAGTCTTATCTTTTAATAACAGTAGTATTAAAGATATATATAAGATATTTGCCAAGCCAAGACTTAGCTCCGATACAGGTCGCTCTTTTCTGCCCATATATACCTGCAAATTGTAGAGCAATCTTTCGGTATCAATATCAAAAGTTCTCAAAGTAATCTCATTGTCATACTGAAGACCTGACAGCGATGTAAAGCGATTGGCAAGTGTGTCTTTAATGTGAACGATCTCATCTAATTCTAAGATACCTTTTGCTGCTTCTTTCAGGGCTTCTGATATTTCTTCCAAATGCTCGACAGAAATTTCATATTGCTTCACTAACTTGTATAATGGTGAATTTTTACTGGCTCTTAATTCCCGTTCAACATCTCTTAGTGCTTTTATAACATATATGTTGATATAACTTCGATCTTCATTGGTAAATCTACTATCAGGATTATTACCTTTGTAGATGAGGTATTTATAATTGATTATATTTCCATCTTCGTCATAGTCGGGATAGAACTTATAAACGAATTGTAATGTTGGAGGTTCATCTGAGATTACAGCATCAGCGAATTGAGCAATCAGTTTTCGACTGTGTTCATAGCCTTGAATATGAATTTTGATTTCAATTTCTGCTCCATTTTCCATCGGGGCTTCAATGCTATCGTGAAAATCGTCAGAAGTTAATTGGCGATCATTATCCGAAAAATCCCTATCTAAAATCAGTTGAATGGCTCGTAGAAAATTCGTTTTCCCAACATTATTTTCTCCGATAATGACTTGCTTATGATCTAATGTGACATCAACATCAAGATAATTTCTGAAATTCTTGATTTGAACACGTTGGATAAAGGGGTTTTTATAGTCAGACATAGCTTAATTTTTAATCGTTCATAGATTTCTGCAAAAGTACCCATAAAAAAACACTTGATAAAATTATTTATCAAGTGTTTTTCAATAAGTTGACTGAAGCCGCTCTATTACTCCGCATCCACAAATTCGACTTTTAACTGTTGTTCATGCTGGCGATACAAATCCATTCCCGGCATATCATCGTATCTATCACTTAGTTTTTTTCTAAGACCAAACAGTCGTCTTTCAGCGGTATCCACTAATTGGCTAAAAGTAGTTATACGAATTTTGCCAAGTTCTACGTTATTGTCATTCTTGACGGTCGAAATAGGTTGAACCTTTTCTTGAAAAGATTCTCCCACAACAAATGCTTCAATATATGGAGTACCTATTAATTGCCCACAGTTCATAAAATCCTCTACATATCCTTGCGCTTGATTCCTTTCTTCTCTCGATAACTTAAATCCACCTCGTTTAAGCTCGATAACAAGTATTTTATTGACTGTTGCTAAATTAGAATCATTGTCAAAGGTTTCTATCCCGGTTATTGAAGCTGTAGAATCGTTCAATAGAACAATATCAGGGCGTTTTTTGTAATTTCTAAAAACCTCTTTGCTAATTTTCTTTTTAAACACAACTTCAACGGCTGTTTGTAGTTGTCTATTTGATGAATATTCGGCAGATTCATATTCCGGGCCGAATAACCACCTTGCTCCGGTAACCAAAGGATGCAATACATGTAACTCATCAACATCTTTGTCCTTGGACAATTTGCGTATGGCTTCAATTACTGTGATTCTCCTATCTATTTCATCCAATACACTTAAAGCATCTCGTACAGACCATTTTTCAAGTAATGCATTCAACCCAACAATATCATCTTCCGACAGAGTGGAAAGTTTGAGTAACAATTCTTGTCCCGACCTCGTTTTTTCAAGATTGATAATTGTTTCTACAGCTAAAGAAATGGATTCCGGTTTTGCTGTTGGATGTGCTATTGTTAAGCTTTCGATAGCTTCGTTGATTTCATATTTAGCCAAAGGCGTTAATTGAGAAAATTCAGAACGAAAATCATTTTTAATTTGCTCTTTAGTTTCTTCGATTGTCTCTTTTGCAATCTCAGAAAACATCTTATTTACATAAGAAATAACTTCTTTGTAAACCTTGTCCATCATCTCAACTCTTTTAAAGCCTGTCCAGTCCTCAAAGATATAATCGGCTAAATCATCCGTTTGGATAACAACAGTATAGCGTTTGGCAAATTTGGTTCTCCCGTCAATAACAACTTCATTTCCTAAAATCCAAGAAGGCTCTCCTACAAGTCTATTGCTCTGCCAAAACGCAATACCTTGATAAATCGTTGATCTTGCAGATTTTTGTGAATCTATAAAATGAGCGATCAACGTTATATTATCTATTTTCAGTTCTGTTGTATCTATTAGTCCTGAATGTTGTTCCAATTGGACAGTTTGCTTGTTTATTGATACTTTGAATTTGGGGTCATGCAAAAATCTTGCAGAAATAATTTCTAAAATTTTATCTGGTTTGGGCAGATTTTTAGCAACAACTACTTCTAACCTTGTTCCGTAAGTGGTGGATTTGTCATACGAAGCCTCTTTAATAACAAAAGGCTGATTCTCGTCTTGCGTGGTAATAACAAAAGTTGATTTATTTCCACCAGAGTTCGTAATTACGGTGTATTCTTTATCGAAGCAAAGCAATCCGTGACGACCAACTCCATTTCTACCATAGGCCAACCTTTTACCCTCAACATTTGGAGGAAACAGAACATTTTTACCTTGATGCTTTATTCGATTATATCCAAGTTTCATCCATCGTTGTTCAAACTGCTCTTTAGTCAATCCGGTTCCATTGTCTTCAACCGTCAATTTTTGGTCATAATCTTCAGGGATAAATATATCAACCATTGTTGCTCCTGCATCCCATGCATTGGCAACAAGTTCTGTTAATGCAATCTCAGGGGAATGAACTAAAGCGCCTAAAGTCCTTATCAGATAATCTTCCTCAAACAAGGAACCTTGGAGATATGATTTTGAATTTGCTTGAGACATAATTTTGTTGCTATTTTTGTGATTCAAAGAGTTTTTCAAACTCAACTTGGTCATTTACCAACTTTCCTTTAGGTTGATTATTAGCCCATTTCAATAGATTAGGTTCGGACTTACCGCTATTTCGGAGATTTAAATCCCTACAAATTATTTCGATATCAGCTTGGAAGCCACTAATGTTTTTATAGTTCTCATAATACGAATAGTATGCGATATTGTTCTCCCAATCTTTTAAGGAACGAATGCCTGTTGCAAATCCATTTGTAGCTAATTCGATATTGACACCTGCGTTTGATTCCAGATTATAAATCATAGGAAAGCGTTCTACTACGTGTCTTCCAAGAATCAGAGTTTTAGGAATGCCACAAAACTCGAAATTCGTTTTTTCTCTCCATGCATTATAGAGAAAATTAACAATGGTTGGAGCTTCATCTATTGGAAATATTTCAGCATAGAAACAACCACTGAAATGATCTCTAATTAAGAAATTGACAATATGTCTCTTCCCTGTTTTTTCGTAATTTTTCCAGTTTACATCAAATTTTTTCGCCTGGTATTTGAGATCTCCATTCTTTAAAATATGATAGTTTTGCAGGATGGAGAAATTCAGTTGATGAACTTGATTCGGATAATCACTTATGTATCTGTTATACCTTCCTATCATTGATTATTTATTAAAACTCAACACGCAAAGATACCCAGAAAAAAACATCTGACAAAATTGCTTGACAGATGTTTTTCAATAAGTTATCAGCCCTCGCTTATTCAGTTCTATTTCTTCCCGGAAGCCAGTGTTTTCTCCAGTCCGTCCCAGATGTTTTCTGCAACATCCTGTGCTGTGGTCGGTTTTTCTGATTTTGCACTTTTTCCTTCGCTGTAAGTGTTTATGTGCGTTCTGACATCATCCGTTGTGGAGAAGATAAAGACTTCGCCACAGTGTAATAACACCTCAATACGAGGCTCAAAAGGCGATATAGAAGCTATATCCTTGTAAAGTATAACCGTCGTTTCGGTTTCGTTCGGCAATTCGGATTCCGACATTCCAGCAGAAGGATGAACGCCCGGAAATTCAAAGCGGTCATCTTTTATCTCAATGTCATGAAATTTAATGACTGGTTGCAAAAGGTTTGCAACTTCACTGCGGGTTAGCCCGCCACGATTTTTTCTTGATACTTCTTCGGTTGTATTCATGCTCATAACCTTAAAATCATTAAACGAAAACAGGCGCAAGAGTTACAAGCATATCGGCTTTAGAGGCACAGCCAAGCGCCCGTCCACTGATAGTTCGTAATCTTACGCCCTTTCGATATATGATTTTACACATATACACGATCAGGCAGAAAGAGAAACTATCATATTCGGGTGGACTTCTTAATTTGGCTGTTTTCTAAAGCCCCACAATATGTTGTTCTTTCCTACATTCCGGCCACAGGAGTTATAATTTTCCTATGCCGGGCTACAAAGATACATCTTTTTCCTAAATATATCATGCTCCGGCCTTTGTATCTCATCCTATCTGCATATTTATAGCCCGCTTAAAATCAAAAGGTTTGCCGACGAAGTAATAACAGTTAGTTGCACCTCCGGTTGTTACCACCAACGTCCCGTAACCGAATATCCGTCCCGTTACGCTTTGGGTAACTTGCAAGCCCTCGCACTTATTCAGCACCAGTTCTGCTACCCGCCTGTGGATGATACCTGTTTTGAGTATCACCCGCCGATTGGTAACGACCAACAGAGAGCCAACCTTGACAAATATCCGTTGCGCCAACGAAACCAACCCCAGAAAAAGCACTGTTATTCCGAGCCATTTCATTATTGGTGCTGATACATCACACAGAATGAAACCGCCCACCATAAGCAGGCATAACGGCTCCATAAAGAGGAAATAATGAATCCGCGCACGGTATTTTATTTCCTCCCCCGGTTGTAATTGAGATTTAAGAAAATTCATATTGATTCTGTTTAGTATTGTTTTTCAATATTTCCAATAGACAACAGCACCATCCGATTGGGTTCAGGAAGCGTTTACCTTTCCTTATTTCATAGTGCAGATGGCAGCCTGTTGATATTCCCGTATTGCCCACACAGGCAATCTGCGTTGCTATATTTACCGAATCCCCTATACTTACTATCGTCTTACTCAAATGCGCATAGAATGACCGGAAACCGCCTGCGTGCTGAATTTCTATATAGTTTCCATACCCCGAACAATAGCCCTTACGAACAACTATCCCGTTTCCGGAGGCATAAACAGGAGTACCTTTTGTTTTTGGAATATCAATTCCTGTATGGAATTTTCTCCTTTTATAAACAGGATGATAACGCATTCCGAACCCTGATGAAATACGCTCCGGTTCTTTAATTGGGAAGATGACAGGATAGTCGCATAGTTCACTGATAGTCATTTGCATTGAATCTGCTACCCTCTGAAACTCGTCAATGGAATAGATATGTTCCGTACATTCCTCTATATCTGATTTTCTGTTTAGTGAATCATACGGATGTGCCGATACGGGCAAATGCAGCAAGACGGCAAAGAGTATTATCAGGTATTTCATAGTCAATCTGTGATTTAAAGTAAGTACCCGAATTGCTTCGGGTACTTTACTTGTTTTATTTTGCCGGATTATTCTTCCTCTGGTTCATCATCCCCTTTGGTATTCTGCCAACTGAATGTTTTCTGCACCACCTGCCCAAACGAATCTTCAATATACACATCGATAACCTGCTGATCCGTGCTTTGCGAAGTATAATAAAGCCGGAAAGTAGTTTTCTTCAACGGGTACAAATCATTCGGCAGAAATACCGTACCGTCATCCAGTTTCAACTCGCCTTTACCGTCAGGTTGGAAATAACGGATTTTGAACGCCGTTTCGCTATAATTACCCTCCCTGACTATCTGACACCTTATTTCAACAGTTTCACCCTCGGTAATCCTTTTCTGCACAGGCATCGTTTCCAAATCGAAACTATACACCTGTCTTATGTCTAATTCGTCATCACAGGCGACAAACATTAAAACAATGGCTGCCAGCCATGCTGTGAGCGCAAGCGCTCTTTTGAATGTTATCTTTTTCATTGTGTTTACTTTTAATTAATCATGAATTTCAGCCCGATACCGAACTGCGTATGGAAGTGCCCGCTTGACGTTCCCCAGAGGATGCGCTCACGTCCTGTCAGAAGAAGGATGACCCTATCCGACAGGTAGGCTTCAACCTCTAAAGTAATCGCACCACCGTACAGGAAACCGTCTTTATTTTGGATAGTAGAGCCGTCATACAATAGTTTGTCACCCCAATTCACAGTTTCATATCCGGCGAGTGCCGATGCGCCGAGAGAGAAGAAAAAGGTTTTTGAGCCGTCGGAGAGAAATTTATAATAATAACCACCTTCTCCTGTAAACTGTGTCATAGGAATACGCCCGTCCTTATACGGATAATAGCGATTCAGATACTCCGCCCCGAACACCCATTTATTGGCGTTCTTAGCGTATGTCGTCATGGCAACCCCGAAATAGTAACCCAATTCGTTGCGGTTGTCCGACGAATGAAAACCGTCCACCATACCGCCCCGCAATTCCAAACCCCGCATCCCCTTCAGGGCGCGTTGGGCGTGTGCCTGACCACCCGTGATAAGGCACAACGCCGCTACGATAAAAAACACAGCCCTCTTCATACTATTTCGTTTTCAGTTCGTTGATAACCTTTGCCCGTACCAAATCGGCATTCTCCACCGTAAAGGTCTGATGCCGTCCGCCCTCTTTCTCGTGAAGTTCGATAACGAGGTGCTTATCGTCCGGGATAGTGAATTTCGGCAGGGTAAATACCGCACGTTCGTTCCTTTTGCCTCCGATAAGCGTTACATTGTTGTGCGCCCTGAGCGGCCAAAGAACCTGCTCCTGAATGGCGGTACGTTTTGCTACCTTTTTATCCACAATCTTGAAAGTGATGTAATCCACATCAAAAGGCACGTTAGAGGAATTTTTCAGTTGCAGATGAAAATACAGTAAACCATTGTGCGAGTAAATCCCTTTCAGTAGATATTGGATGCCGAAACGCTTAGAGCCTATATGCTTTATTTCCCTGTCGTTATTCTTATAAATAGACTTCATTATCAATTTGACAAGTAGTGGCGATTCCTGACCGAGTTCGTGCATATAGATGTCTAATGCGTTATTCGGTCTGTTAGTTGCTTCTCCGTCATGGATAAAATCGGTCATCTCAATAGAGAGCTTTACCGGCTCATCGGCATACTTAACATTAAAAGTATAGTACGCACCGTCTTCGGTAATGACCGCCAGATTACTCTCCCGGCTGAAATCA
>POVV01000960.1_pt1 | contig 13168 bp, 17 predicted proteins | sample 1560271 | NCBI WGS metagenome assembly POVV01 (sample SAMN08337232, study PRJNA429181) | Bioreactor metagenome, whole genome shotgun sequencing project. | biome: cows' rumen and soil; feature: anaerobic; isolation source: anaerobic chemostat enrichment culture, galacturonate as sole carbon... | reverse complement strand
TTCTTTATTCCGGGCAATATTACCCAGACAAAAGAACAGAAGATTATGTAAACTATCTCACAAAATAAGGATTGATTATCAATAAATTAAAAGCAATTATTTACATAATCTTTTTGTTTACATAAACTCAAGAAGGTGTAGCAATGCTATCAGGAGTATTACGTTCCCCAACTGCCATTGAAGTAAATATATCGATAATGAGAGCTTTCGTTGCACTTCGCCAATATGTTATGGGATATTCTGAGCTTAATCAAAAATTAGAAACCTTTATGATTGAAACTAACATGCAATTCAATGAAATCTATCAGGCTTTAACTGAATTGGCGAGTCAGAAAGAGGAAGATGATAAACCTAGAAAAAGAATTGGGTATGTAAGGGATGAATGATTAAGGTAGAGATTTTCTTTCATCTGAACACAAATGTATTATAAGAGAATAATATAGCAAGGTCAAGCCTTTCGGGTTTACACAAAGAATCTTCCTTTTTTCAAAAGAGTATTCTTTGGTAAAACCTTGCTTTTATTATTCTCTTTTTAAATGGGTGGTTTATCAGTTGAAAAAGAAAAAATAATATTCAAGTTTAAAAAAGGTAGAGGTACTGTTGAAGAAGATGCGTTTGTTTGCTATTTCGGTATTCTATAAGCATTTAAACAACCGGAAAAGTAGAATAGGTAATGATTTGGAAACAAGCGAACTTCTTTGCTCTGCTTTGTTTTTCCATTGTTTCAAATAACTCTAAAACAAAGATACGAGTTTTCCGTAAATAAATCATAATCTAATTATTTTTGATGAAGCATTTACAAGAGAATAAGCCTTAAATTTCGTAACTTTGTGCTTTAAATTTTGCCTAAATGAAACTAAAAGAAGTACTTAAAGAATCCTATCATTTGTCAGAAGGAGAAATTTTGATTCTGTTCAATAATATGGAAATGGTTTCATATTCAAAGGATGATATTGTTCTAGAAGAAGGGAAAATGGATTATTATATCTATTTTGTGGAGAGCGGTATTATCCGTAATTTTATATCAAGAAACGGGATAGATGTAACTATATGGCTCATTACAGAGGGAGGATCGCCTTATTTATCTAGATTAACCGAAGTCACAACATCCAAAATGGCAATTGATGCCGTTGAAGATTGCGTTTTATGGAAAATATCTAAAAAACATTTTAGCAAATTATGTAGGGAATCAATTGTCTTTGCAAATTTTGGTAGGGAGTTATTAGAACACCAATTATCCGAAACAGAAATCTATTGGACAGATTATTATTGGCTGGACAAAAAGAAACAATATCAACTAATGATAAAACAACAACCACAATTGTTGCAACGAATTCCGTTGGCAAAAATAGCCTCCTATTTGAATGTAACTCCCCAATCATTAAGTAGAATTAGGGCTACGATTGATTAATTACCTTAGGGTAAGTTTTTCCTGATTTTTAACCTCTACTTTTGTATCATCAATACAATTAAAGTTGTTATTATCATGAAAAGTTACTTGTTTTTAATCTTTGCTATCGTTTTCGAAACGGTAGGAACATCCATGCTAAAAGCATCCAATCAATTTACTAAATTAGTCCCTTCGGTTATTGCCATTATTGCATACATAGGAACTTTTTATCTCTTAAGTCTAACCTTAAGAACAATACCTGTCGGAATTGCCTATGGAATTTGGGGTGGTGCAGGTATTGTTCTTATTACAATCATTGGAATTTTTGTTTTTAAGCAAGTGCCAGATGTTCCGGCTATATTGGGTATTACATTAATTGTCGCAGGAGTCGTAGTTATTAATTTCTTTTCAAAGATGAGTGTTCATTAATTTTAGACAGAATATAACTCATTCAGCATAAAAACAGGATTTCGATCTGATTATCTATATTCATTTTTAAAATTTATGCTTATGAATGACCTGATTAAAACAGAGTTTTTCGTTCTGATGAACGAAAAACTACAAGAGATTACAAATGAAGAAATGCAGCGTGCCTATGGAAAGTTTATTACCCTTATAGACACCATCAGCCAAGTCGGAAATGACCTTACAGGCATTATCAGAAAGCTGAACATTACTCGTATTGAGTTACTATTTCTATCGACGCAAAACCAGTACGAGCAGGGAAAAAAATGCGTATAAACTTCGCTATGTAGACAAAGCATTAGCTTACATTGATTCCGAATTAACGCTCATCAATCTTAGAATTGAGCATCCCGAACAATTCCACCAATCCGAGCAACAAACATTTCAATCAGACCTTTATATAATCCCTAAGTCAAAAGACTTGGGGATTGTTGCTTTAGCAGAAATTGTCATTGCCTTATTTCTATCAAAGAAAGTCTTTCAACGGAACGGTAAACCTGCCCACCTGAACCAAATTGCAGATGTTTTTCAAAAGATGTTTAATTGTAGTTTCGGGAGCATCTACGACCAACAGGAAAGGGTATTTGACCGTAAGCCGTTCAATCGGACGAAAGCCCTTGATTTTCTGAAAAATCTCATTATCCGTAAGGATAAAGGGGGTAGAAATAAACAAGATGAAAAATAACCGTTTTGCAATAATCTAAATAACAGCTTGTTATCAAATAAATTTGGGGGAGTAGTTAACTACTCCTCTATTTTTGTGTCATCTATTGTCCGAGCTTTGCCTTACCAATCGATTGGAATTAATCAAATTATTAATTTCAAAAACAATGTATTATGTATTTAGATAACAATGATTTTGTGTCTTGGATGGAAAAACTATCCTCCAAGCTCAATGAGATAGGCAAAGACCTCAAATCTTTTACCCAAACCAAAGATATATTGGAAGAGGACGAGAAAATTATGGATAATCAAGATTTAGCATTTCTGCTAAAAGTATCTTATCGTACTCTCCAAAGATACAGAACCGCAAAGAAACTCCCCTATTTTATGATAGGTCATAAAACCTATTATCGAATAAACGATGTTCGAAGCTTTGTTCGGGAACATATGGATTTGGGAACTTATCAAGCCTTTGAAAAGAGCCAATCTCCCGATAAGTGATTTTGCTTTTAGCCTATGCAGAATATAGAAAACCAATGAAGGCTGTGTTTACTCAACCGCCTTGCAATACCGCTCCGCATTCAGCCGAAACAACATCGCTTCTCGCTCTTTTTGTTTTTGCTGAATTAAGCAAGAGGGAACTGGACTATCGTCCTGTTCTCCTCTTGCCCTGCGGGGCAAAGCCTTCGGCTTTAGTCGGTTACATCCGTAACCTTTTATAAAGGTTGTTATAAGTCAAAACTAACAACTTTTGATATTCAGAGTGTTAAATGTCATTTTCGTTATAAATTCTTTATAAAAATGGAAAAAACAAGTAATATATATAATCTGACCAGTATCGGAATCGACAAAGAAACGAGTAAACTAATCGACAAACTTTGTAAACACTATTCGTTGAAAAAAGGGGAAATAGTAAAACTCGCATTTCGGTATTTAGACAAGGCAAATATCAATCCAAGCGATGCTCCCGAATCTGTAAAATCGGAGCTATCCAAAATTAACAAACGGCAGGATGATATAATTCGCTTTATTCGCCACTACGAGGAAGAACAACTCAATCCGATGATACGCACAAGCAATTCCATCGCTGTAAAATTTGATGTTGTAGCCAAAACCATATCCGAAAGCCTCGATTCAGAAATAGCCAATTCAAAAGACACCCTTGCGAACGTGTTGAGAAAGTTGGATGAACAGTTTGGCAAAATAGCAGATGTTGTAACAAACCATTCCAAAGTTATCAATTCCCTATCTCAAGCAGGGCAAAGGGATAATAAGAAAATATTGAAGCTAATCGCTTTGTATGCAGATTTAGCATCCTGCGGAGTAATGGACGGCAAGCGAAAAGAAAATCTAAGAAGCGAGATTATTGACCTGATAAACGAAACCCAATAACAACCATGAATATAGATTTTCCGCCACCATCAAAAGGCACATACAACAATGCAGGCAGTAGCCGAAGGCTATGCAGTTATCTGGAGCATGAGGATATGGAACGTATGGAGCAAGGAATCTATACCGAAGGATTTTTCAATTTGACGGAAGATAACCTTTACAAGTCGCAAGTCGTTAAGGATATTGACAATAACAAAGCTCAACTTTTGAAAACGGATGCTAAGTTTTACGCTATTCATGTCAGCCCATCGGAGCAGGAACTTCGGGCAATGGGTAGCACCGAACAGGAGCAAGCCGAAGCCATGAAACGATATATTCGAGAAGTAGTGATTCCCGAATATGCCAAGAATTTCAATAAAGAACTATTGGCAGAAGATATTAAGTTTTATGGGAAGATACATTTTGATAGAGATAGGTCAGAAAATAACGAGAATAATATGCACTGTCATTTGATTGTCAGTCGAAAAGACCAAGCCAACAAGATTAAAATAAGTCCACTAACTAATCATAAGGATACTAAGAGAGGAACAGTTAAGGGTGGTTTCGATAGAACTAATCTGTTCCAAAATGCAGAGAAAGGTTTTGATAAGCTATTTAGCTACAATCGTCCTCTAACCGAAACCTTTGAATACTACAACACGATGAAGAATGGCAGTATATCAGACCAAGTAAAAATGCAGGAAAAACAGATTGCCCGTGAAAAAGATAATAAACAAGATAATCAGCAGACAATAAAAAAGAAAGAGCAAATAGCCATACAAAAAGAAAAGAAGCCAAAGCGAGGAATTAGAAGATAATCAATGTAACAACAACTTATGAATGAATATGAAGAAATCCGAACAGAAATAGATAACTACCTGATGGAGCGGTTCAAATACCGTCTATCGTTGGTATATCTGACACCTGATAACATCATCGTTACCCGAAGAAACAAACGAATAGATTTGTATTTGCGTATCCGAAAGATCGAAAGCATATTTCCTCCTGATTGTCTTATCATTGCCCGAATCTGCTTTAGTAAAGAACGTGCAGGGCATGGAACATATTTCGTTAGTTTTCTGACTGAAATAGCTGTAAAATACGGCTTCAAGCATATCGGAATAGAATCTGTCAATGAAAAAAGCAAAACATTTGCCGAAAAGTTGAGATTCCAATCTATTGATCGCTCTAACTATGTGGCATCGGTAGAGGATTTAGTTTCTTATTTTTCAAGAGAGGATGAAGTGTGATGCTCATTGCTCCCAAAGTTATTTACCGTGCAACTTCGGTTATTTACCGCTTATGGCTTCCCAGCCGTTTTGGAGGCGGAAGCCCACGATAATAACCGATTGCCCGATAATAACTTCTACGTTTCTGAGATTGTGGAGCGGAGCAAAAAAGAATAGTATCTGAAACTCGTTTCATGCCAATTACTACCACTTTCAGCCACTGCTCCCATTTTCTCTAACCGAATCGCAAATATGGTTTCATTTGCGTAGAATTCATTGCAATGAACAAACTTCTTAATCAGTAAAATTTATTTTAGTATGGATATAGTAGCAATAGAAAAGAAAACTTTTCAACTTATGAAAGACAAATTCGAAGAATTCTCTAACCAATTACACGAATTGTGTGGTAAAAATAAGAGAAAAGATGAATGGCTGGATAATCAAGATGTGTGCCAATTACTTCATGTCTCAAAACGCACATTACAAACCTATCGAGATAATGGAACGCTAGCTTATTCTCAAATTGGCTATAAGTGCTATTATAAAAAGGTAGACATAGAAAAACTAATTGAAACATCAATTATAAAAAAATAAGAGTATGGAAATAAAAGACTATAAATCAGAAGATATTATTTTGTTTTTCGAAAATCTCGACAAGTTACTAAACGCTGTAAAAGAAACTTTCGAAAACAACCCTCCTATATTGAATCGTGAACGGTATTTAACAAACAATGATGTAGCCAACATGCTCCATATTTCTCTCCGTACTTTACAGGATTGGAGAAATAATGGGAGGATTGCATATATTCAGATTAGTGGGAAGGTATTGTATAAGGAGAGTGATGTGAGGAAGTTGTTGGAGGATAATTATTATATGATTTAAGCTATTGACTTGTTTAAGTATTTTGCTTAATATTACAGTATTAATACTGTGAATTATGAATAAAGATATTAACGATAGGCTGGAGGAGGAAATTAAAGATGACAAAATCCATGATTCTAAAATATCTAGATGTAATGGGTTATTGGAAAGATTTGCTCTTAAAAAAGATAACAATAAAAAGGTACTTGCTCAAAGTGTAACCAAAATTGATGGACCATTTTATTGTTATAAATGTCTATCGGAAGTTGTTGTTCGCAAGTGTACAGAAAAAGTTGACCATTTTGCTCATTATGCTCGTCAAAGTCCTATACTGACAGCTAAAAATAGAGAACTACATGATAATTGTCGAGATATACTACTTAGTCATCTACAAGATTCATTTCCTTCAGGAAATTGGGAGACGGAGCGACTGATACAAGGGAATAAACAAAAAGGTACTAAAGACGTAGTTCCAGATATAAGTGGGAGAATTGATGGAATCCCTATTGCTATAGAAATACAACGAAGCCCATATACAATTAATAGAATATTTGATAAAATGGTAGAATATCATAAAAGAAAAGTAGCTGTGCTTTATATTGTACCATTAAGAGAAGAATTAGGAGAAGAGCCTTTTCGTCCAAGATTATATGAAAAATACCTACATAGTATCTACTATGGACGCATTTACTATTGGGATAACAATTGTAATGATTATTTGCTACCTGTTCATTTTAGTCCAGCAGTGAGATGGATTGAAGAATCCACTTGGTTCGATGTTGAGTTAGGAGATTATAGGACAGCAGGCGGTTGCTGGGTTCCATATAAAACTATAAAACAGCCAAATTGTGGCAAAAGAATAAAAATATCTATAGACTTTGTCCGAGAGATACGAGCACAATTTACCCCAAATAATGTGAAAAAGATGATTCCTGAGAGTACAATTTACAAAGACAAGTTAGATAAATGGTGGAATAAGAAAGAATATAGCAATATCCAAGAGAAAATCAATAATTTAAATCCAATATTAAAATCGAATGATTTTGGTGAATATGAATATCTTGATGAGTACGATGATGAATAATATGATTGAGATAGCTCCCAAAACAATCCTATGAAAATATTTGTTTCTATTATTGAAAGCATTTTTTAATTCGTTTTAATCTAATAAATCTGCTTTTTTTGTCTAAGTTTGTGCAACATTTTAAGTCATGGTAGAATATAGAAAAGATATAATAGTTATTTCCAACTCTATAAAAGGAAAGGATCGCTCGCATAATCAAGACGACACTCTGCTTATAGAAGATGGCTCTTTCTATTTATTTTTTCTTTTTGACGGAGTCAGTTCTTTAAATCTTAGTATTGATTATATACAGATTTGTAAACAATATATAAAAAGTAGTTATAAGAAATATTTTATAGATCAAGTAAGGCTATCCGACTTAATGTATGATACTCATAATTTTTCTTTAACAAAGGGTGTTTATGGGTTAAGTACTTGTTCAGCTTTCTACTTATCAAAAATTGATAAAAATAGTTACTTCTTTAATATTGGAGATTCTCGTATTTATGAATATTCAAATCAATTTATAGAACAAATAACTATAGATGATTCTCTTCCTGGCAGCAAGAATATTTTAACAAAATGCTTAGGAAGTTTAGAAATAACCCAAAAAGATTTTTTTCAAAAAAATATAATTCTTCAAGACGGAATTTTGTTATGTTCTGATGGATTTCATTCATTGATGGAGAAAGAGAGGAAAAAATATTTTTCTATTTTGCAATATAAGCGTGGAGGGAATATTTTTAATGCAATAGAGCGTTTGCAAGTGAATGCTAATAGTGATGATTCTACTTATATTATAATTAGAAAAAATGAAATTTGATACTGAAAGTGGCTTGGTTTCTCTTTTTAAGGAGAAAATTGATGTTTTTTTTAGCATCAAAGAAAACCCGATTGTTTTGGAAGAAGTAGGATTAGGCTTTGGTATTGCTGATTTAGTTATAAGCGAGCTTAATTTTAGTGATATAGAGTTGGATAGAGAGCCCTTGAATTCTATAGATATTAATATCTACAAAATTATAGAAAGAAAAAAAAAGGTAACAATTGATTCTGTCTCTGAAACAACAAGGTGCAATAAACGTCAAATTAATGAATCTTTAGACAAACTCATTAAAGGAAATTTCATTGAGAAGAGAGATTCATATTATGTGTTCACAAATAAATACGAACTTTCATTTAAGAAGAGTATTGCCATAGAAGCAAAGTTGAAAAATTGGAAAAGAGCATTAATGCAAGCTTATAGATATAAATGGTTTGCTGATTATTCTTATGTAGTTCTAGATCATGCATATATTAAGGTTGCGATTGAAAATATAGATATGTTCAAACGTTACAATATTGGACTTATCTCAGTTTCGTTTGAGGGAGAAATCTTCAAACACAATATACCTAGGCGAGAAAAACCGCTTGATCCTAAAATGCAAATATTATTATCTGAAACATTGAGATATTCTTAAAGCAGACTTTTAGCTTCTTTAAACTTATCCATAAATTTAGATGGTTTCATTTGTATAGATTTTAATAATAGCTGTTTCCATACATCTAAATGATAATTTTTACTTTCACTTCCTCCAAAAGCAATATAGTTATTATCTAGATCTTCATACAGATCGATTGCATCTTGAATTAAAAATAAAACATAGAGTGTCCTCTGTTGTATATTTTTTATTTGTGAGATTTCTAATAAGAGTCGAGAAATAGAAAGTAAATAATTTTTATTTACATCAGGTTTATGAATATTCCAAGAATAATCGCGATCTAATATTAAGCTTGAAAAAATATTTTTGTCATTCTCTATATTCTTGAGCATGCCATTACCTCTAATATTTGTAATATCTTTTGCCCTAATCATATTTAAAAGCTTTTCGGAGAAATAATAACCATCGGATTTTCCTCCAGATGTATCTTCTGTAAATCTTCTAATAGAGAAGTTTCGTAAGTTTTCATAGGTTCCAATAGTAATATAATCAATATCTGTTTGTGCTAAATATATGATGGCATCCCAATTTGCATAAGCGTAGATAGTTTCAAACCCTTGCCCCTTTAAAGTCTTTAATATAGTCGACAGATTCGTAATAAGCTTATTATCTATTGTTAATTTATTTCCTTGCTCGGGTTTATTTTCGCAAACAATAAAATATCCATCAAAATTTATGCTCATATCTGTAAGCATAAATAATATATCATCGATCATATCAGAGTCTCGGGCAACATCATAAGAGAATGGTATTGTCATATAAAACTTTAAGCCTTCTTCTTTTCGAGTTGATATAAACCTATTTATATCTTTTATTATTGGAGTGATTTCGTTCCAATCATCACTTTCATAGCATAATGGGATGATTATCTTTTTGAAACCGTTTTCTATTTGATAGTTTATTGCACTTTTTATACAATTATTTATATAAATATTTGTTGTCTCATCTGCATTCCCATTTTGAGGATGAAAATCAAAGGTGTTCAATTTCCCTGCTGATATTTTTGATTTCTTGCCATAAAATTGTAAGTCAATCATAGACAAATCTATGATTTGTTGAATACGTTTATTAGAAAGATAATTACTACCAAAGGTAAATGCTGTAATTAAAAACTCATCACCTATTTCTTGATTGAAATATGATTCTATATTCCAATTGGAATTATGTCCTAACACATGTACTATTTTCATATACCTAAAGATTTTATGTATGTATCAATGTTCCGAGGTCTCTCGGCAGCTTTATATTTTAGAGCAACATTAAAAAAATTATTCATCAATTCATCGTCAAATGAAAAAACTTTTTGTACATCTTGAAATGCTTTTGCAATATCAAATTTTGTTTGACCAAAAGGAAGTATACCAGTATATAGATAAAATGCAATTATTCCTAAACAAAAAAAGTCTGTTCTATATGAAATTTGATCTTTTTTGTAGAAGTATTGTTCTGGACTTGCAAAAGGCCAAGAAAATGGCTGAAAACCTGTTGGCGTAATAGTTTCATCTTCTAAATCACGAGCAATTCCAAAATCTAAAATAACGGGACTTCCATCTGTCTTAATTATTATATTTTGAGGCTTTATATCTCTATGCACATATCTTTTTTCCCATACTGGTTTTAGTATTTCACATATAGAATAAATTAATGTTCTAACTTTGGAGCTATCTCCCATATAATCATCTCTCACATCCTGCAAGTCGGAACCTTCTATAAATTCTTCTAAAACGACCAACTCATTTCCATATTTCTCTACCTTTAAAATACATGGAATGCCATTATTTTCTTTGAATTCATCATATATCTTAAGTTCCCTTACAATTCTCTCATCAATAGATGGTATAATTTTAAGTGCTACTAATTTACCATCGATATTAACAATGAAAACCTGCTTTTGTCCAGATTTCGCTTTTTGTTCAATAATTTCAATAATGTTGAATTTATCTATAAAATCTTCTGTTAATCTAGTTGTAGATGCCATTATGTTTTTTTTACAAAACTAATCAAAAAAACAGATAATGAGACCTATATACAATATAGATAAATAATAAAAAAACAAATTGAAATTTTTTATTATTTATCTAATACGAAAACTCAAAATACATAAAAACTTTGGAGATATTATTTATAATCGAATAATAAGAAAGATATTTTCTTTTTTCTTACCTTTATACTAAAGTTCTTAGAAAAACAGCCAAAAGCAAGACACTGCAAAGCGATCATTTTTTACGCTACCAAAGTGTTGCCTGTATTTTTTAGATAGTTTTGTAAAAGCAAGATATACAAACGAATAGAGGGACAGTTCGAGTCCCTTCATGCGCACAGGTTAATTTTAAAACCCCTTTGATTATCTACAAATAATCAAAGGGGTTTTTTCCTTGTTCTTTATATATAGTTTTTAACCACTTCTTTTATTTCATTGGCATATTGGTATATATCATCTAAAGAAGATATATTGTGCCTTGTTTCGTTTTTTTCTTTATCAAAAGTTACGATGTATTTATTTGTAGGTGAGTTAAAATACAATCGGACTATAGGTTTTCGATTATTATTATCAAATATTATTGCAAAGTAAGTTTGAGCATCCCTATATGTTATTCTCGATACATTTACAACTTCTCGAAGTATAGCCTTAATCAACATGAAGCCTTCTAGTTCTTCTTCTGTAGTAACGATACCATTGTTTTTATCTTCAACAATTAGTGATTCTGGTTGTTCGGGTTGCTCTTCTTGGGTAACTTCTGTTTTTAAAGCTGTTTTCAGACGATCTGAAATAGTATCACTAATTAAACCTGAAATAGATTTTTTGACTAGAGATGTAAATTGTTCTAATAGCTTAGGGGTGATAACACCATCATAAACCTGTTTTGCAAATAATTTAACAAACTCAGGACTCGGATTTGAGAATTCGTTGTTAATAACCATTTTCAACTGACTTGTGTATTTTAATTCACTTGCAGAGCTCAATATATTATCAACATCAAAATATGTTTTATGGAATTTCTTTAATTCTTCGACTGTGTTACTTTTGAGATCAAATAAATTGATTTCAAGAAAAGGCTTCTCATCCATCTTATTAGGAGTTTCAAGGTCTGTATAGAACTTGTAGACTATTCCATTAGTCAATAACCCGAATTTAGCATTTGATACATGGAAGTAACGCAACAACTGATTGTCATGTAAGGTCAGGTCTTGCTTCCAGTGCTTGCACTCTACTAAAACTATAGGCTGATTATCTCTGAATATAGCATAATCTATCTTTTCTCCCTTCTTAGTTCCTATATCACAAGTAAACTCTGGCATTACTTCTAATGGATTGAACACATCATAACCCATTGCTTGAAGAAAAGGCATAATTAAAGCATTTTTAGTCGCTTCTTCTGTTTGAAGGCTGTCTTTTAGTTTTTCGGCTCTGTCTGAAAGCTGTTTGATTTGATCTTTGAAGTCCATGGTATCATTTGTTTAAAATTAATCTTCAAAATGAGCTATTAGATGTTTTGTTCTAAATTAAAATAGTTTCCTCATTTTGTTTAAGTCTGTAATAAAATCAATATATTCTGAAAATAGATTTAAGGAATGTCAAGAAGTCTGATCCGAGTCTAAAGCTTTGATTAATTATTTGATTGATAAATTGAATTATCTATAAAAATAATTCAAATCAAATGGATTTTACCAATTAACCTTTCACTTATAAAGAATTAATTTTCTAGGATTAACAATGTCTACATGTTTGGATCTTGATGATATAACCCTTTTTATATCAAGGTATTTAGTCCTTTTTCAAAAGTAGATAAAAGGAAAATATAAATCAAATAAATTTAAGAAAAATTTATTTAAAATAAACATTTTGGTATTAGTACTCGAAACTAAAAAATATTCAGAGAGATTCTATAAATATTTATTTACAAAATCTGAAGTGAAAAAGGAGTAGCATAATTTCTTCGTGAAGTAAATAGAATAGACTTTAATAAAAGATTCAATGCTTTTTCCCTTTAAATAAATTATTTAAGATGCAATAAACTAGAAAGGCAAGGTAGGATACTACCACTACACTCAGCATAACCAAATTAACAGCATTAATATCCATAGCATAAATTGTTTTTGTTTAATCAAATGTATTATACGATTATTTCATTTCGATTAAAATTTTATTAAGTATTTGCTAAATAATTATTTATGAGGGAGTCGTGAATTTTACTTTCGCATGCAACTTTTTATAGAAGACAATCATCTATATATTATAAAGAGAAGTAGTAACCCTTATATATATTATAATGAAAAACATAAGTTCGTATTTTAAATTATGCCTTGTGCTGGTCTGTTTATTATTTGTAGCATGCTCGGATGATAACAGTATACAGAATTTTCCGGGTGGAACTTCTGCACAATTATTGCCGGTAAAAATCTCCGGAGAAAAGAATGGTGGCCAGAGAGTGTTCGTATACGACTATTACAATCGCCTTATAAGTTGTAGTTATTTTTCTAAATTAGATAAGAATCTATCTAAGATCAGCGAACTTAAAATCCAATACGATGCACTGGGGCGTGTAGATAAAGCTACACAGGAATCCTCAGAAGGCGAAAGTTATACTTACACAATAACTTATGAGGGGTCACATATAGTAGTGCAAGATAAATACTATACACGAT
>POVV01000959.1_pt1 | contig 13178 bp, 8 predicted proteins | sample 1560271 | NCBI WGS metagenome assembly POVV01 (sample SAMN08337232, study PRJNA429181) | Bioreactor metagenome, whole genome shotgun sequencing project. | biome: cows' rumen and soil; feature: anaerobic; isolation source: anaerobic chemostat enrichment culture, galacturonate as sole carbon source...... | reverse complement strand
GGATAATAACGCTGACGGCAGTGATTACACAGGCAGGCCCATTCCCGATCGCTGACATGCATTTTATTGCCACAGTAGCCGCAAAACTTATGCGCCCGATAGAACTCTTCCAGTTGAACGGCTCTGCCTGCCAGTTGGAAAAGCCCTCGGTCTTCATCCAGCAACTGCCGGACCGAGGCCATTTCTCTCGCTTGTTCTTTACAAACTAACCAAACGGATTCGCTTTGCCATTCACCAATACGATGGGCACTCTCGTTTCGAAGGCCAAACTCAGAGGCTAAACCGTGAGGTATCTCACCTTTTGGCAGCCACAATTTTCCCGCATAGCTTAATAACCACCAGCCAGACTCATCACCTTGTAATCGTTGCTCCATAACTCTATTGTTAACCTCTTAATTTACTGGCAATCTAACAACAATAGCCTTACATTACTTTAACTTTCTCTCTAACTCTTATTGTTTAGATTTCTCTGGAACCTACATATGTTAAACAGATTGGAAAGCTTGGCCGAGCGCGTTGGTGGTAGTAATAAACTGATTGACCAATGGCTAGAATCGCGCAAAACGTTACTCGTTACCTATTATGCTTTGGTGGGTATTAAACCAAACAAAGAAAAAAATATCCCGCTTGATGAGAAAGCCCTGATCGCCTTTGGCCATAATCTGGTGGATTATCTCTCATCCTGCCACTTCCATATTTATGACCGTATTATCATTCAGGAAGAAGGTAAATCCAGCCCGAACCTGATCGCCGGTAAAAAGCTTTATCCTTTACTGGAAGAAAATACTCAAAAAATTATGGCGTTTTATGACAACTACGTTGAAAAAGGCATCAACGAAGACACCATATTACAACTGCATGAAGATCTTTCAACGGTTGGTGAACTGCTGGAGAATCGTTTTTCTCTGGAAGACAAACTGATTCAGGAAGCGATTAACAGTTGGGTCAGTCATCACGCACCAACAGAGTAGAAATAATACCTGATACCCAAAGCAATTGACGCCGTAACACGAAACAAGGGTGTTTCATGTCAAGAACTGGGGGTATAAGCAGATACCATCTATAATCGGTGGTGTTTGCGTATAGATTAACCACATCACACGCTTGTAGTTTTTGAGTGGTTACCTATACTGTTATGCGTCGCCTTTACTGGTGATTTATCTTGTCGGAGTGCCTAGTGTTCTTTCCGGAGCACAGGCTGAGACCGTTAATTCGGGATCCGCGGAACCTGATCGGGCTAATACCCGCGAAGGGAACAAGAGTAATACCATTCAGATAAGCTGAAGTACAAACCACCGTTATTCTGCTTTATCCGTTACTCCCTATCCGAGCTCCAGACAAGCAATTCTTATTTTTATATTAGGATTTTGCTATGTCTAACAGAAGAACCCAACGCGCTGAAGCACAAAAATTTATTGATCAACTTCAGGGCAGCGCCTTCCCCAATTCTCAACGTATTTACCTTCAAGGATCCCGGCCAGATTTGCGCGTTCCAATGCGTGAAATTCAATTAACGCCAACCCTGACCGGCGGGACTAAAGATAGCCCTGAATTTGAACAGAATGAACCCATTCCGGTTTATGATACGTCAGGTCCCTATGGCGATCCCCAATCTAACTTAGACGTTCACAGCGGCCTGCCGCCCATGCGCAAAGCGTGGATTGCAGACCGCAATGATACACAGCTATTAACCCACGTCAGTTCTCAATTTACCCAGCAACGTCTGGCAGACGAAGGGCTGGATCACCTGCGTTATACCCACCTCCCGGCCCCACGAAAAGCAGCAGACGGCAAGCGAGTGACCCAGTTGCACTATGCCAGAGCCGGTATCGTTACGCCGGAAATGGAGTTTATTGCTATTCGTGAAAATATGGGCCGGGAGCGCATCCGTACCGAGGTACTAAAACAACAACATACCGGCCAGAGTTTTGGTGCCGCACTGCCTGAAAATATCACGCCGGAATTTGTACGTGATGAAGTGGCAGTCGGTCGGGCGATTATTCCACTGAATATTAATCATCCTGAATCCGAGCCTATGATTATCGGCCGTAACTTTCTGGTTAAGGTTAATGCCAACATCGGCAATTCAGCCCTGACCTCTTCAATTGAAGAAGAAGTTGAGAAGCTGGTCTGGTCAACTCGCTGGGGAGCGGACACCGTGATGGATCTCTCTACCGGCCGTTATATTCATGAAACCCGCGAATGGATTATCCGTAACAGCCCGGTACCAATCGGTACTGTTCCGATTTATCAGGCCCTAGAAAAAGTCAACGGCGTAGCTGAGGACCTGAATTGGGACGTCTTTAAAGACACGCTGATTGAACAGGCTGAGCAAGGCGTGGACTATTTCACCATCCATGCGGGGGTATTATTACGTTTTGTACCCATGACCGCCAAACGCCTGACCGGTATTGTCTCTCGCGGCGGTTCAATTATGGCCAAGTGGTGTTTGTCTCATCATCAGGAAAACTTTCTCTATCAGCATTTTCGCGATATCTGTGAAATATGTAGTCAATACGATGTTTCCCTTTCGTTAGGCGATGGCCTACGCCCCGGTTCAATTCAGGATGCTAACGATGAAGCGCAGTTTGCTGAACTTCATACGCTGGGTGAACTGACTAAAATTGCTTGGGAATATGACGTTCAGGTGATGATAGAAGGTCCCGGCCATGTCCCAATGCATATGATTCATCGCAATATGACCGAGCAGTTGGAACACTGCCATGAAGCGCCATTTTATACCCTTGGGCCATTAACCACCGATATCGCTCCGGGATACGACCACTTTACCTCCGGCATTGGTGCTGCAATGATCGGTTGGTTCGGCTGTGCCATGCTGTGTTATGTCACGCCAAAAGAGCACTTGGGGCTGCCGAATAAGCAAGATGTTAAACAGGGGCTGATTACCTATAAAATCGCCGCCCATGCAGCCGACTTGGCCAAAGGACATCCCGGAGCACAAATCCGTGATAACGCGATGTCTAAAGCCCGCTTTGAGTTCCGCTGGGAAGACCAGTTTAATCTGGCATTGGATCCCGAAACCGCCCGCTCTTACCATGATGAAACGCTGCCTCAGGCCTCCGGCAAAGTAGCCCACTTCTGTTCAATGTGTGGGCCAAAATTCTGTTCGATGAAAATCTCACAGGAAGTCCGTGATTTTGCTAAAGGACAACCTCAACCGGAGGCTCAGGCAATCAGCGTCAAAGAGTCCGGTATGGCCCAAATGGCCAACGTATTCCGCTCCCACGGCAGTGAAATTTACCAACCCGGGACGGTAACCGCCCAAGAACTAATAACAACAGAGGAAAATACCCATGACAAATAATCAATTAGCCGGACTTCCTCCTTTACCGGACAGCCCTTTTCTAGCTACGGATAAAAAACTGGGGCTCTACCCGGTAGTTGATACGCTGGAATGGATCGAACGCCTGCTCAATGCCGGCGTGACCACCATTCAACTACGAATTAAAGATTGCAAAGATGAAGACGTCGAACAGACCATCAAACAGGCGATCGAATTAGGCCGACGCTTTAATGCCCGCCTGTTTATTAATGATTACTGGCGACTGGCGGTTAAACATCGAGCCTATGGTATTCACCTCGGTCAAGAAGACCTATTAACTACCGATCTTAAAGCCATACATCAGGCCGGCTTAAGGCTGGGGGTATCAACACATGATGATAATGAACTGGCGCGGGCAGTGGCCGTTCGCCCGTCATATATTGCATTAGGCCATATATTCCCGACCCAAACTAAGGATATGCCGTCAGCCCCACAGGGATTAACTGAGCTAAAACGTCATATTGCCACTATTCCAGATTACCCCACGGTGGCCATCGGAGGAATCAGCATAGACAAAGTGGCAGATGTTTTAGCCTGTGGCGTAGGCAGTATTGCCGTTGTCAGCGCTATCACTAAAGCCCCTGACTGGCGCAAAGCAACGGCAGAACTGCTCTCTCTGATAGAGCAGAAGGACGGTAGTGATGCTCAACGACAATGAATTCTTACGCTATAGCCGTCAGCTATTACTGGAAGATATTGGCCCTGAAGGACAAGTCAGGCTGAAACAGTCCAGCGTCTTAGTGGTTGGTTTGGGGGGGTTGGGTTCTCCGGTTTCCCTTTATCTGGCCGCTGCCGGCGTTGGAACGATGATTCTGGCTGACGACGACCGACTCCACCTGACCAACCTACAGCGCCAGATACTATTTCGCACCTCAGATATTAAACGGGCTAAGGCTGAACTGGCAAAAGAGCAGCTACAGGCGCTTAATCCGGAAGTGAACTACATCATACAAGAGCAGCGACTGACCCCTGATAATTTGGCAGGCATCATCAAACAGGTCGATTTAGTGCTGGATTGCAGTGACAACATGGCAACCCGTCATGCGGTAAATGCTGCCTGTATTGAACATCAGACCCCCTTAGTCAGCGGCAGCGCCGTCAGCTTCAGTGGTCAACTGTTGGTACTTACTCCGCCGTTTGACCAAGGGTGTTATGCCTGTCTTTATCCGCAACATGAGGAGCCTGCGCGTAACTGCCGAACTGCCGGAGTCTTAGGCCCGATGGTCGGAGCAATTGGTTCCCTGCAGGCTCTTGAAGCCATCAAAATGCTGGCCGGTTCAGCGTCAGCGTTAGATGGAAAACTGCAGTTATTCGACGGTAAGAAGCACGCATGGACTTCCCTACAGCTACGACGCGACCCCGATTGTGCTATCTGCGGAGCTCATCATGCAAATCATGGTTAACGACTCCCCGTTTGAAGCAGAAACCGGGTTAACTATTCAGCAGTTAATCCATCAGCTTCATCAATCTCCGCTGGGTATGGCGGTGGCCGTTAATCAGGTCATCCAACCACGAGCTGAGTGGCAAAGTTACCTATTACAGGATGGCGATAACATTTTACTGTTTCAGGCCATCGCAGGAGGTTGAATATGTTTACCATTGCAGATACTACATTTACATCCCGTTTGTTTGTCGGCACAGGAAAGTTCTCGTCTGCCGCTATGATGGAAAAGGCTATTGCCGCCTCCGGTTCACAGCTGGCCACCATGGCAATGAAGCGGGTTGACCTGAATAACGCTGATGATGCAATTCTTGCTCCATTGCAGCGCTCCGGCATCAAACTGTTGCCCAATACATCCGGAGCCAAAAATGCCGCCGAAGCAATCTTTGCCGCTCAGCTTGCCAGAGAGGCATTGGGCACCCGTTGGCTAAAATTGGAAATTCATCCTGACGTCCGTTACCTGCTGCCCGACCCGATTGAAACCCTATTGGCGGCTGAAGAACTGGTGAAACAGGGATTTATCGTTTTACCTTATTGCGGTGCCGACCCGGTGTTGTGCAAAAGGCTGGAAGAGGTCGGCTGTGCGGCAGTGATGCCTCTGGGCTCACCTATTGGTTCGAATCTGGGTTTAAAAACGGAAGAGTTCCTGCGGATTATTATTGAGCAATCAACGGTACCGGTGATTGTTGATGCCGGAATTGGCTGCCCGAGTCAGGCAGCGCAGGCTCTAGAGCTGGGTGCCGATGCGGTGCTAGTCAATACCGCTATTGCCGTTGCCGGCGATCCGGTCGGGATGGCGAAGGCGTTCCGGCTGGCTGTTGAAGCCGGCTATCTGGCCCGCCAGTCTGGCCCCGGGGCGGTACGTCATAATGCCAGCGCCTCGGCCTCCAGCCCGCTGACCTCCTTTCTCACCACCGGCCATGCAGGTGCATAATGAAAATTCAATTTCGCGATCTCTGGCAAATGATGGACTGGGAAGACATCACGTTAACCATTTACAGTAAAACCGGTGCCGACGTTAAACGGGCTCTCGCGGCACACCAGCGAACGTTACATGATTTTATGGCGCTGATATCCCCGGCAGCGCAGCCCTATCTGGAGCAAATAGCTCAGGAAGCCCAGCGGCTGACGCGCAAACGCTTTGGCCATACCGTCGGCTTTTATGCTCCGCTCTATCTCTCTAACCTATGTTCTAATGATTGCACCTACTGCGGTTTTTCAATGAGTAACCGGATTAAACGCAAGACGCTGAACGCTGAGGAAATTGACCGGGAGTGCGATGCACTCAATGCCATGGGTTATGAGCATCTATTGCTGGTTACCGGTGAACATCAGAATAAAGTGGGCATGGATTACTTTCGCCAGCATTTGCCATCAATTCGCAAAAAAGTCAGCTCTCTTATGATGGAGGTTCAGCCACTTTCTACTGAAAACTATGCTGAACTCAAAACGCTGGGGCTTGATGGTGTGATGGTTTATCAGGAAACTTATAATGCCTCGACCTATCAGTATCATCACCTCAAAGGACAAAAACAGGATTTCTTCTGGCGGCTGGAAACCCCGGAGAGATTAGGTCAGGCCGGCATTGATAAGATAGGCCTTGGCGCACTTATCGGGTTATCAAAAGACTGGCGTACCGACTGTTATTTTCTGGCAACCCATCTGAGTTTTCTACACAAGCACTACTGGCAAAGTCGGTATTCTATCTCGTTTCCCCGTTTACGCCCCTGTGCCGGAGGTATTGAACCCGCATCATTAATGGATGACCCTCAACTGGTCCAGCTGATTTGTGCATTCCGTCTGTTCGCGCCGGAAGTTGAACTGTCGCTGTCTACCAGAGAGTCACCTTACTTTCGCGATCACGTTGTTCCACTCGCGATTAACAGCGTTAGCGCAGGCTCTAAAACTCAGCCCGGCGGTTATGCCGATAAGAGTAAGCCAGAGTTGGAACAGTTTTCCCCTCATGATAATCGCTCGCCTCAACAGGTTGCCGATGCTTTATCAGCTCAGGGATTACAGCCGGTATGGAAGGACTGGGATAGTTTTTTGGGAAGAACTACGCAACATCAATAAGAAGAGTGCAACAGAAGTCATATATTTTCGGTGTCGTACGCGGCCTGACAAACTCCGTCTGGTACAAAGCCGATAACCTATCTATGGTTACCCGGTGGTTGTTGCTTGTGACAGTCACCAGAGCTAATCCCCCTAGTTCTGTATGTCCCACCGCCGGAGTCCATGGAACAGCAAGCAGAATATCGAGGACTCCGGCACCTTCACCGTTAGCACAAAAAAACCGTCGGTTTACCGGCGGTTTTTACGACTAACGAAACTCAGCCTGCGTCAAAAGCTGTACTTTACGCCAATCTGGGCTTCACTACGTTCATAGCTATCTTTGCCCCACTGCAGGCCAATATGGCTATAAACCTGTAAACCATCGGTCACTTGGCCCTGCAAACCAAACTTGGTTTCAAGTTTATTCTTAGGCGCGTCATCTGACATTCTCTGGCCGTTAAAGTCGAGGCTATTTTTAGCATCGCCATACAGCCAGTTAACTTCGATAAACGGCTGGGCGCTATTGTTATCAACTTTATTACGCATATAGGTACGGGCACCTAAACGGGTCGCTATACCGCTGGCATCGTTACCGCTGGCGCTCAGGCCATTCACATCACGATAGTCATCGGCACTGTAGTGGGTATACAGCACCTGTGCTTGAGGTTCGATCATCCACTGGAAGCGTTCACCTTCTGTCACAATGCTGGCATAACCGGCTTCAACGGAATTAGTCCAGGTATTGCTATCGTACTTATTGCTGCCATTCACTTCGTTGTTAAACCAACCGTACATCGACCACGCATCAACATATGCACCGGTCGGTAAGCTTTCATTTTCAAACCAGGTCAGATAAGCACCGGCGCCGTAGCCGTCAACTTTGCCGTTAGAGCGCGTTTTGGTGTAGCTACCGGTAGTATGGCTTTCAGTTTTACCATAAGCTCCCATAATACCCATATGGAAACGGCTATCACCGCTGTTGCTCCACTGGGCTAGCTCACCGCCCAAGTGAACAACCGAACTATTGGCACGCTGAGCGAAATAGCCGCTAGCAGCTTCACTCTTGGTATGGTTCGCCACTAAGCGTAGCCAAACCGAGGGAACTCGGCCTTCCTGCTTTAGCCCTTCGGTATACTGAGGCTCACCCGCACGGTCGTGTAAAGAATGCATAAACATCTGGGTTGCCGCAGTCTGATTAGCTAAATATGCACCAATATCTGAGTTATAAATAGGCTTCTGATTTTCTTCAGGCTTAGGCGTTGGCGGATTAATTGGATCCACAGGAGGCGTTACCACCGGTGGTTCCGTATTGCTCAGATACCAATTTTGATCGGTTGCGCCCTGATTTAGCACATACTCATACCGGCCGGCCTTTACCGGAGCGCTCAACGTAAAGGCATCGCTATCTGAGGTTCCTAATACTTCAACCAGTTTGATACCGTTACCTTGGGTTAACGCCCCCTCGCCGGAAACGTGATTAATCGCCAGCTTAGTGGCTGAAGTACCGGTGACGGCATCATCCAGCACTAATATATCACTTAGGCTATTTACTCCGCCTTCGTTGAGCACGGTATCTAACGCCAGCGTACCACCGTTAGATATATACTGAGCACCACCGTAAGTTCCGGCAGTGCTTCCACCGGAGATAACCAGCACGTCACCGGCCTGATTATTTTCGGTTAAATCAATCAGACCACTGTTCACAAAGCGATTCAGGTTAAGTAGCTGCCCCTGAACCGTGCCTTTATTCGCGGTACTTAAAGCCCCGGATACCAGATATTCACCGGTAGTATCAGTATGTAATTCGGTATTGACTGCCGATAAGCGTAGGGTGCTCGATGTTTGATTATTGAATACGTCATTACCGCCACCAAAGTCTGAAATAGCGATCGATTTAGTATCACGAACCCGATCGTTATCAGCATCGGTAAAGTTACGCAGATTAAAACTGTTGGATGAGACGTTATTAAAAGTGGTGTCTTCATCACTGAGGATCATATAGCCGGTCATGGTACCGGTATTATTCACCAGCAGCGTTCCGCTCAATATCGCATTAGGGTCAATCAGCGTTGATGGCGTACTGGATAGCACGACATCATTCATAGAGTCGATGGTGCCCGCATTATTTAATACAAAGTCAGGTGTACCAACGCCGGAAAATCTGATGCCCGAGACCTGATACATATCAAGCTGAGTCACCATATGATCGTTACTACGATCTCCGCCGTGAACAACCGCACCAGCGGCAATGGAAATATCACCGCGAGTATTATGAATCACAGAAATACCGGCAAGGCCTTGGCTGGCATCAATCGTAGCCATTGGACCGACGTTTACATTAGCACCGGTATTAACGCCGGTCCCCATATATTCGTCCCACGAGCGAATACCATCACCATTACCAATGATAGTCATAGTGCCGTTATCGAACGAGACCTTGGTATTACCATTTAGTGCACTAGCCTGTATCCCCTGATTACCGAAGTAGAGGGTATTTAGGCTTGTTCCGTCATGGGTTGTTATATTGCCACTGGCAAATACCGAGACATCACCATTCTCCGATCGGGCATAGATAGCGTCACCGGAATCAATCAGGTTAATGTTGCCGGTATTCATCACCGTTACATCACCATCAATTGACTGCGCATTAATTCCGTAGCCTCTCAGCCCGCTGGTAGTGATTGACCCCGAGTTATTAACTAAAACATTACCTGCATTAGCCGTTGCATAAATTGAATAGGCCGTCTTTCCGGTAGTGGTTAACTCGCCCTGATTAACGACCTCAATATCGCCACTACCAAGATTAATGGCTTGAATATTATAAGAACTTTCTCCGGCCGTCGACAGTTTGCCCGAGTTTTGAATATCAATATTACCCGTGCCTGATTGGCTAATTGAAGCGTAAATATCATTGGAGCTTCTGCCGTTTCCATCTAGGCCGACCCCGGTACTAATCTCTGTGTTATCCACGATGATATTAATATTACCTGAACTTGCACCGAGGAATTGGGTAGCAATGCCAAAGTTGGCCGATGAATCGCTATCGGTAGGATTACCCAGAACGACGATCTTCCCGCCGGTTGTCGTAACGTTGATATCCGCATCGGTAATATTGTTACCGCTATTATGACTAACCAAAATGCCGTCACTATTATTACCATTTACAATCAGGTTAGCGTTGGTTGACGAAACGTTCAAATTGCCGGAGGTTGCCACACTTTCAACCCGCAGCGCAGTAGCGTCATAGGCAGAGGTGGTGATAGTTCCGTTAGAGTGATTAACCGTAATACCGTCGGAGGCGCCGACATAAGTATTGTTAGCAAAAATAGCATGAGCCAGATAAGGATTAGAGGTATTAGTCCCTTTTAGCGCCTGACTTTTGGTTGTGATATCACCACTATTGGTAATAACGATTTTTCCTGCACCACTACTTTCGGCCAGAATGCCTTTAGAAGCGGTACCATAAGTTGTCAAAGTACCGGTATTAACAATATTGATCTGGCCACTGGGCGATTTGCCATAAATAGCGTGCGCACTATCGCCTTCGGTTGAAATAGTTGCGGCATTAGAAATATCAATATCAGCGCCAGCGCTACCTACCCCAAATCCATAAAGTCCATAGGTCGCATTGCCGTGAGTTTTTAGCTGAGTATTAGTATCGCTAACTAAAATAGAGCCGGCTATACGAGCAGAAACCCAGATCGCGTGACCACCATAAGTCTCAATGGTGCCGCTACCTAAATGTTGAACTGACGTATTCTCACCCCAGGCTTCAATCCCGTCCCGACTAACGCTGTTGCCGTTGTTCACCAATATATTAAGCTGGCTGCCTTGCTCGATGGTGATAGCTGCATTTTTACCTGCTCCAGCAATAATAGCGGTATCCGCAGCGGAGTTATCCAACGTAATGTTATTATTGCCTTTAAGCAATACGGTGGCGTCGCCAGAGGTAGACCTGACGTTCAAACCATGTGAATTACCGCCGGCGGTAGGCTGATTAATGGTACTGTTATTAAAAATAAGCTCAGCGTTACCCCCCTCAGATACGGTAGTTGCATTAATGCCGCGATATTCAGCTCCGGCGGTAGACTCAAAGAAGGTATTACCATCAGCTTCTGCGGTACATGACATATCATTGTTAGTACCTAAAGTGCAGGCAGCCCACAGAGAGCCCGAGTTTAATGTTAATGCAATAGCAACGACTAATAGCTTCGGCTTTACCGTTAGGCTAGGTTTCATTTACAAACATCCCTGTTAATATAATTAATATCCGTCATCAAACAATCAGAATGACAACTCTTTCAATGACCGACTTAATACATTAAACACTCTTTAGTGTCAACGCTAAAATGAGACTTGAGTATCAATTGATAAAAATTAGCAATTGAAAACAAAAGGATAAAAACAAATAACCATCAATTTATATTTAACATATTATTTAATATAATTTTATTCACATAAATAAAGTAACCATAATTGATTAGTGAAACTAGATAAACATGCCAAATTAAATAGTCATCAGCTGTTTGATCATTATCTCTATATATAAAATCTATATGTCGCCTAATGGAAGGGAAAAGGCTTATCGGTAGGCGTAACTTTTTGGCGAGTGGCCCCGACAAAAGAAAACACCCTGTCAGCTTATCGCTCACAGGGTGGCGTGGTCTTATTAACCGCTGGCAAACCTAAGGGTTTAATTACTCACTAAGCTAATCCTATGTCAGAAGCTGTACTTTACGCCAATCTGGGCTTCACTACGCTCATAGCTATCTTTTCCCCACTGCAGGCCAATATGGCTATAAACCTGTAAACCATCGGTCACTTGGCCCTGCAAACCAAACTTGGTTTCAAGTTTATTCTTAGGCCGGTCTTCTGACATTCTCTGGCCGTTAAAGTCGAGGCTATTTTTAGCATCGCCATACAGCCAGTTAACTTCGATAAACGGCTGGGCATTATTTTTATCAACTTTATTACGCATATAGGTACGGGCACCTAAACGGGTCGCTATACCGCTGGCATCGTTACCGCTGGCGCTCAGGCCATTCACATCACGATAGTCATCGGCACTGTAGTGGGTATACAGCACCTGTGCTTGAGGTTCGATCATCCACTGGAAGCGTTCACCTTCTGTCACAATGCTGGCATAACCGGCTTCAACGGAATTAGTCCAGGTATTGCTATCGTACTTATTGCTGCCATTCACTTCGTTGTTAAACCAACCGTACATCGACCACGCATCAACATATGCACCGGTCGGTAAGCTTTCATTTTCAAACCAGGTCAGATAAGCACCGGCGCCGTAGCCGTCAACTTTGCCGTTAGAGCGCGTTTTGGTGTAGCTACCGGTAGTATGGCTTTCAGTTTTACCATAAGCTCCCATAATACCCATATGGAAACGGCTATCACCGCTGTTGCTCCACTGGGCTAGCTCACCGCCCAAGTGAACAACCGAACTATTGGCACGCTGAGCGAAATAGCCGCTAGCAGCTTCACTCTTGGTATGGTTCGCCACTAAGCGTAGCCAAACCGAGGGAACTCGGCCTTCCTGCTTTAGCCCTTCGGTATACTGAGGCTCACCCGCACGGTCGTGTAAAGAATGCATAAACATCTGGGTTGCCGCAGTCTGATTAGCTAAATATGCACCAATATCTGAGTTATAAATAGGCTTCTGATTTTCTTCAGGCTTAGGCGTTGGCGGATTAATTGGATCCACAGGAGGCGTTACCACCGGTGGTTCCGTATTGCTCAGATACCAATTTTGATCGGTTGCGCCCTGATTTAGCACATACTCATACCGGCCGGCCTTTACCGGAGCGCTCAACGTAAAGGCATCGCTATCTGAGGTTCCTAATACTTCAACCAGTTTGATACCGTTACCTTGGGTTAACGCCCCCTCGCCGGAAACGTGATTAATCGCCAGCTTAGTGGCTGAAGTACCGGTGACGGCATCATCCAGCACTAATATATCACTTAGGCTATTTACTCCGCCTTCGTTGAGCACGGTATCTAACGCCAGCGTACCACCGTTAGATATATACTGAGCACCACCGTAAGTTCCGGCAGTGCTTCCACCGGAGATAACCAGCACGTCACCGGCCTGATTATTTTCGGTTAAATCAATCAGACCACTGTTCACAAAGCGATTCAGGTTAAGTAGCTGCCCCTGAACCGTGCCTTTATTCGCGGTACTTAAAGCCCCGGATACCAGATATTCACCGGTAGTATCAGTATGTAATTCGGTATTGACTGCCGATAAGCGTAGGGTGCTCGATGTTTGATTATTGAATACGTCATTACCGCCACCAAAGTCTGAAATAGCGATCGATTTAGTATCACGAACCC
>POVV01000958.1_pt1 | contig 13195 bp, 12 predicted proteins | sample 1560271 | NCBI WGS metagenome assembly POVV01 (sample SAMN08337232, study PRJNA429181) | Bioreactor metagenome, whole genome shotgun sequencing project. | biome: cows' rumen and soil; feature: anaerobic; isolation source: anaerobic chemostat enrichment culture, galacturonate as sole carbon... | reverse complement strand
CCTGTTGCCCCTGTTGGGCCTGTTGGACCCGTGGCTCCTGTGGGGCCGGTTGCTCCATCTGCTCCTGTTGGACCTGACGGACCTCCCGGTGTTCCTGCCGGACCCGTTGCTCCTGTAGCACCGTATATAATAGGAAACTACAAAACAGCCCACTATAGGGGCAAAAAAATAAAATATTGGCTATCACATTACGCAGGATACCGCCCATGAGGACAAAGGGGTGGTATTTCTGTTTTAGATAGCCACTTCGGGTCAACATGGCCCGAAGCAGAAAGGAGGGATTAAAAATATCCCGTTGGGTCTGATTGAAAAGTCAGGCCCTTTTTTCATGCCATTAAATAATAGAACAGGAGGTAAACGCATGGCAAAAAACAGGAAAAACAAGCCGGACGATATGAAAATCATACCGGAAAATGAAGCCCCCGCACAAAAGCAAACTGCCCCCATTGAAGCGGCAGAAATTGCCGACAGTATCCCACCCCCGGAAATGACAACTGAGGAAACAGCGGTATTGGAGCATGAGGGCGAAGCAGCCTTACATGAAATCGGAAACGATGGACTGGAACCGTCCACCCCTCTTGACATTCCCTCCCCCGGCGACGAGATTGTTTTAGAGGGACAGGAAACTGTAGACGTTTCTGACAGTACACTGTCCCCGGAAATGACAGCCGAGGAAACGGTAGCATTGGAGCATGAGGAAAAAATCGTTTCTGATGAAATCGACAACGATGGAATAGAGCCGCCTATTGCTTTCAATATTCCTGCCCCTGGCGATGTCGTTGTTCCCTTTGAGAAAATCAACGAGATTATTTCGGGGAAAAGGGCAACAGCGGAAATGGAGCAGACCGCTTCGGAAAAGGATTTTCCTACTGAAAACGAAGTACAGACAGATAAAGCGGAGCAGGAAGTCGAGGACACCGGGCAGGAATTAGGAAATCCGCTTGATAAAGCCGATCCGCAAGATAAATCCGGCAAGGACAAGGTAACCGAAAAGGCAGATAAAAAGCCCTCTCGCTCTGCAAAGCAGGAAAAAACATCGAAAGTAGATAAACCTGCTGAACAGGAACCGCAAGAAACCCCGCCTCCACTTCCAGAACAGCTGCAAGAGCCAAAAGAAGCCCCACGTTCTACTGAGCCGGAGCAGATTGTCTATCTGAAATTATCTGAACTTTACGCTTTCAAAGACCACCCGTTTCAAGTTAGAAATGATGATGAAATGGCAGCTATGGTGGAAAGCGTCAAGGACAAAGGAGTTACACAACCCGCCATTGTTCGCCCCCGTGAGGACGGCGGCTATGAAATCGTATCGGGCCATAGACGCCAAAAAGCAAGTGAGTTAGCCGGATTTGAGGATATGCCTTGTATTATCCGCAATCTGACTGATGAACAGGCCATCACGCAGATGGTGGAGGACAATACCAATCAGCGTGAACATATCCTGCCCAGTGAGAGAGCCAAAGCCTTGCAAATGCAGTTAGAAGCTATCAAACAGCAAGGGGTGCGTACTGGCAACGGGCAACGCTCCAATGAGGTTGTTGCCGAGCGCAACAAAATGACGGTCAAGCAGGTTCAACGGTATATCAAACTCAATGAACTTGTTCCTGAACTTATGAAAATGGTGGACGAGAAGAAAATTGCTTTTACTCCTGCCGTGGAACTGGCTTTTATTAAGCCTAAAAATCAGAAGTATATTGCTATCGCCATTGAGGGTCAGCAGTCAGCTCCCTCTCTTTCACAGGCACAGCGTATGCGTGACCTTGACCAAAAAAAGCTGTTAAATCCCGACATGATCGACGGTATCATGCTCGAAGAAAAAAAGGAGGTAGACAAAGTGATTATTTCAAGTCAGGAATTAGGCCAGTATTTTGGTAAGGACAAAACTCCCCGTGAAATGAAAGATACTATTCTCAAACTTTTGGATGAATGGAAAGAAAAACAGCCGGAAATTGCGGGGCCAGACAAGAAAAAAGAGCCGGAGAAATAAAGGCACTTCGGGTCAACTTGGCCCGAAGCCCGTTATGCGGGGCGCTGCCCCGCACCCCGAAGCTCTAAGGATATAATATATTCCCCGTCGCCAATCATAGAGTAGCATAACCGGGAAAATCAGTCAAGGGCCTGCCGCCGTAGGCGGTGCTACGCACCCTTGACGGATTTCTCCCGGTTATGCTTTAAGGAGTCAAGCGACGGGGATATATATTCCTTTGAGCCGCTCCCTTTCCAAGCGTGGAAAGGGCGGGGGGATAGGTTGACCAATTAACGCAACATGAACGGAGGTGCTATAAAATGAAACGACCTTTAGCATATATTACTGCCGCATGGAGCGGCGATTATAATGCTGATACTCAACAGGCGGTACAGTATTGCAGGGCGGTCTATGAAGCCGGTTTTTCCCCGCACTGTCCTTTTCTGTATCTATCGCTATTTTTGAATAATGCAATCCCGGAGGAACACAAAAGCGGCATTGATATGGGGCGTGATATGCTTCGCCGCTCTCATGTACTTGTCGTATGTGGGGGTACCGTGGACGAAATTGTTAAAAACGATATTGCCATTGCGGGGCGGCTGAACATCATGGCAACTACCCTTGATGGAATTTTGACCGTGAAAACGCAGGGCCGTGAAAACTCCCATGATGGAAGCCTATATTACCGCCCATGAACGCCCCACCCGGCCAGTGCGGAGCGTTAGAATCACTTCGGGTCAACTTGGCCCGAAGTCTGGAAAGGAGGAAAACCAATGGCAAAAAAGAACCCTGCCAACGAACCGATTGCAGAAAACGAATACGTCAAGGAACTTTTGGCAATCCTGCGGGAAAATAATGCCCCGTCTGCAAAAGATTTTCTTGCCGTGCTTCAGCAAGTGGGCGCAATGGAGCGTCAGCTTGACACCGCTGTGAAAGAACTTGCCGCTATGCGCCAGCAACTTCAAACGGTGCAGGAACAGAACCACCCTGTAAAATCCACGATACAAAAGGCGGTTATCTCCATGCAGGGGCAGGTACTCGACCTGCGTGAACGGCTTGCCGGGCTAAAGCAAAATATCATAGACGGATGTAAAAATGCCCTTGCTGCCTTTAAGGAACAGGGCATTTCCGCATTGGATAATGTAGCCCGGTTTTTCAAGGTACGCCCCATGTTGGAATCTATGCGGGATAACTTGGATAGCAATATCCGCTCTAATGATAAGACTATCGCAAAAATCGAAGCCATCAGCACCGAATACCATGAAGCCGGGCGACATTTGAAAAATATGGGCCGGGCCATGCTTGGAAAGGAATCCATACAGAAAGCACAACCACCAGGTAAGCTGGCGGCTGTCATATCGGCTCCGTTCCGAGCCGAGCGTTCCCATCTTGCTGACATGAAAAAGAGTGTGGAAAAAGCCATCGGCGCAATGATCCGGCTTGAAGAACGGGCGGCAGAGAAAAAGCCGTCAATCCGGGAGGCCCTTAATACCCATAGTCAAAAGGCGGCAAAGGAAACAAAAGACGCTCCTACCGCAGAGCGGCCTCGCCCTGTCAGTGCCGAGAGGTAGCCTACTTCGGGTCAACTTGGCCCGAAGTCCCCCCGCTTATGTGATTGCTATGTTTGGCAGGAAAGGAGGTTTTTCATGCAGGAAGATATAGAACGCAGGACGGTTGCCTTATCGGTCAATGCCTCAAAGCTGACAGGCCGGGCATTGGCAAAGGTTTTGGCGTCGGCACTTCAAGAAATGCAGAAAGGGTATCAAAAACGGCAGACCCCACAAGGCAGGCAAAGCGTGAAAAAGTTGATGAACCATGGCGTTTCTACAAACAGCCTTGACCTTTCGGGGGATACCCGCCTGTTTGACAGAGTGGCCCGAAAATATAACGTAGATTATGCGTTTCATAAAACAGGGCCGGATAAATACCTGCTATTTTTCAAGGCAGGGCAGGCTGACGCTATTACCGCCTGTTTTGGCGAATACACAAAACTGGTAATGAGCCGGAGCAAACACAAACGCCCCTCTATCCGGCAACAGCTTAAACAGTTTACAGATAAAGAGCGTTCAAAGCCCCGCCAACAGGAACGAAAAAGGGAGGCGGTGCGGAATGAGCGATAAAATCAGAAAGTATCTTATCCCCAATATCCCCTACCTGTTCGTTCTTTGGTTCTTTCTGAAACTCGGCACAGCCTACCGCATGGCTCCCGGTGCGGACTTTGGCAATAAGCTGATAGGAATGGTCAAAACCATAGGCCCGGTGTTTGAAAACATAGCACCGGGCCTTGTGCTGTCCGATTGGCTTATTGGCCTTGCCGGGGCGGTCATTATCCGGCTGATAGTATGGAACAAGGTAAAAAAGGCAAAAAAATTCAGAAAGGATGTGGAATATGGCTCGGCCCGGTGGGGAACAGAAAAGGACATAAAGTCTTTTATCGACCCGAAATTTCAAAACAACGTCATATTGACCGGCACGGAATTTCTTACCATGAACACCCGGCCCAAAAACCCCGCCAACGCCCGAAACCTTAATTGTTGTGTTATAGGCTCCAGTGGGAGCGGAAAAACCCGCTTTTGGCTGACCCCGAATCTGCTTCAAGCACATAGCAGTTTTGTTGTGGTAGATCCAAAGGGCGGAATCTTGGGGCAGGTGGGCGCTTTTCTTTCTGCAAAGGCGCAAGGGTATAAAATAAAGGTGTTCAATAGCGTGGATTTTTCAAAGTCTATGCACTACAATCCGCTTTCCTATATTAAAACGGAAAGTGATATTTTGAAGTTTGTAAATGCTCTGATTGAAAACACAAAGGGCGATGGCAAGGAGGGCGACCCCTTTTGGACAAAGGCGGAAACTCTCCTTTATTGTGCCTTAATCGGCTATATCGTCTTTGAGGGGCCGGAGGAAGAACGCAATATCAATACTCTTGTTGATATGCTGAACAGCATGGAAACACGGGAAGATGATGAAAATTTCAAAAATGCCGTGGACTATATGTTTATTGGCTTGGAGAAGCGCAACCCCAACCACTTTGCCGTCCGTCAGTACAAGAAGTACAAACTCGCCAGTGGAAAAACTTCAAAGAGTATCCTTATCTCCTGTGGGGCCAGACTGGCCCCGTTTGACATTGGACAGCTTCGGGAGATTATGAGTTATGATGAAATGGAACTTGACCGCATGGGCGACAGAAAAACAGCTACTTTCTTTATTATCAGCGACACGGACACCACCTACAACTTTATCGTAGCCCTTGCCTTTTCGCAGATGTTCAATCTTTTGTGTGAACGGGCTGACAACATACATGGGGGCAGATTGCCCCATCATGTGCGGGTACTATGGGACGAGGCTGCCAACACGGGCCAGTGTCCGGGGCTGGAAAAAACGGTGGCAGTCATAAGGTCAAGGGAGATTAGTCTTTGCTTGTTCTATCAGGCCCAGAGCCAGTGTAAAGCAATTTACAAAGACCATGCCGAAACCATTCTCGGTAACATGGACAGCGTGATTTTTCTCGGCGGGCGAGAACACTCCACTATCAAGGAACTTTCGGAGGTTTTGGGAAAAGAAACAATCTCCATGCAGACGGAAAGCCGGACGCGGGGCCAATCGGAAAGCTACGGACAGAATATGCAGCGACTCGGTAAGGAACTTATGACGATGGACGAATTGACTACCATGCCGGGGGATAAATGTATCTTACAGCTTCGGGGCCTGCGTCCTTTTCTTTCTCCCAAATATGACCTGAAAAAGCACCCAAATTACCGGTTTACCGCCGAAGCCGATAAACGTAACACGTTTGACGCTTCAAAACTGGTAAACCGCCGCATAAAAAGGCTCAATCCCAATGAGCAATATACCGTTTATGAAGTAGACGCCACCGAAGAAACCACCGTCATGGACGAGAACGAGGACATTCTCAACTATGATGATGTGGACGATCCGGAAGCGTTTGCATAACTTCGGGTCAACTTGGCCCGAAGTGAAGCCGCTAGAAATGGCGGTTTTTTTGTGCCCAAAAATAAAATGAAAATATGGAGGATTTGATTATGCAGTTTTTTACGAGTGCAGTTACTACATTACAGACCCTTGTTGTCGCTCTTGGTGCGGGCCTTGCCGTATGGGGCGTTATCAATCTGCTGGAGGGCTACGGGTCAGATAACCCTGCGGCTAAGTCACAAGGGATTAAACAGTTGATGGCCGGGGGCGGTGTTATCCTGCTTGGAACCACTCTCGTTCCCCTGCTGTCTACTCTGTTTTAAGGTAAGCGCCTATGGATTTTCTCACCGACTGGATTAACGAATGGGTAAAAAATCTTCTGGTTGACGGTATCATGGGCAATCTGGAGGGAGTTTTCCTTGATGTGAACAACCGGGTCGGAGAGATTGCGACACAAGTGGGAACCACCCCGGCGGCATGGCACGCCGGGGTATTCTCTATGATACGTCAGCTTTCCGAAACGGTTGTCTTACCGATTGCGGGTATCGTCTTAACCTTTGTCATGTGCTATGAACTGATTCAGATGATAATTGACCGCAATAACCTACACGACATTGATACATGGATATTTTTCAAATGGATTTTCAAGACGTTTATCGCTGTAACCATACTTTCCAATACGTTCAACATCGTCATGGCAGTATTTGATGTGGCGCAGAACGTAGTGAGCAACGCCGGAGGGCTGATACAAGGCAGTACCAATGTAAGCGACGCTATGATGAACAGTCTTGAAACAACTTTGCAGGGCATGGAAATCGGCCCTCTGCTCGGCTTATGGCTTCAAACCATCATTCTTGGATTTACCATGAAGGCTATAGGCATTGTAATTTTCGTCATTGTGTATGGGCGTATGTTGGAAATTTATATGCTTTCCAGTCTGGCCCCTATCCCAATGGCAACGATAGTAAACCGGGAAATCGGCGGCATGGGGCAGAACTACTTTAAGTCTTTGTTGGCGGTTGGCTTTCAAGGCTTTTTGATTTTGGTATGCGTAGCGATTTATGCGGTGCTGATTCAAAGTGTTGCCACCAGTGGCGACCCTATCGGTGCGGTGTGGCAGGTCATGGGCTATACGGTACTGCTATGCTTTACCTTATTCAAAACCGGAAGTCTTGCAAAATCTGTCTTTGGAGCGCATTAAGGACTTCGGGCCAACTTGACCCGAAGTGAGAAAGGAGATATTTCAATATGAACGATGATAAAACCAGTATCCCGCAGGAAACGGAACAGGCAGCAATGCCGATGAAACTTGATGTTACCGCCCGGCCCATCGAGCCGAAAGGAAATCTTGTGGGGTTTGCCAACTTGAAAATCAATGACAGCTTTGTGATTGAGGATTTTAAGATATTGCAGAGCGACAAGGGCTTTTTTGTGGGTATGCCGAGCAAGCCGGATAAGAATAGTCCTACTGGCTACCGTGACACCGCAAAGCCTATCACAAAAGAATTTCGTGCGGAGCTGACCGGGGCTGTGGTTGCGGCCTATCATGCAGAGATAGAGAAGCTAAAGGCCCGTGCCGCCGCCGTTCCCGAAAAACAGTCTATCCCGGAACAGCTTACCGAGGGGAAAAAACAGGCGGCAAAGGATAACGCTGAACGTCCGGCTCCTGCAAAGGCCGGCAAGGCAAAAAATGCAGAACGCTAACTTCGGGTCATGTTGACCCGAAGTGGAAAGGAGGATCTTTCATGTACCAACAGCCGGAAAAATCGCCCTGGGGCGAAGTTGAAACCTGTGATATTCTTTGCCCCGGTGTGTTCCTTGTAAGTACCGCCAGTCATGGCGGTACGCTTGTTTCCAACGAAGTATCCGCTATGCTTTCCCCCGCCGCACAAAAATGTGGTTTTCGGCATGGCGGATACCTTTGCTTTGAGGAAGATTCGCAGGAAAGTATTGTATTGCGGGAACTTCTGGACAAAAAGCTGTGGAGTGTTCCTGACCGTATAAAAAATAAGGCTGCTTTTGAAGAAAACATCAACAACTCTATTCGGGAAAACAACCCGGATTATTGGAGGGTCAGACAGGCCGGAATGGAGAAAGTTTCTGCCCGGCAGGCTGTCCTAGTCCACAATGCTGAACGCTGACACTTCGGGCCAACTTGGCCCGAAGTCAGAAAGGAGGATTTTACCCATTGGCTTATGTAAGTGTACCAAATGACCTATCGAAAATAAAAACCAAAGTGGCGTTCAATCTCACGAAGCGCCAGCTTCTATGCTTCGGAGCGGCGGCGATTATTGGCATACCTGCCTATCTGTTTGCCCGCTCCGCTATCGGCAATACGGGGGCTATGCTTTTGATGATAGCCCTTATGCTCCCATGCTTTTTAATTGCCATGTACGAGCGTGACGGACTACCTTTTGAAAAGGTAGTGAGGAATATTGTCCGCTCCAAATTCCTATGGCCCGGTACAAGACCGTATCAGACCCAAAACATCTATGCTTATTTGAGCAACCCCGGAAAGGAGGTACGGCAGATTGACACAAACAAGAAAAAGCCCGCCCGCTCCCGTCAAAAGCGGAAAGCGTAAACAGCGTGGGCCGCAGTCGGCACAACAGACAATCCCCTATAAAGAAATGCTCCGGGACGGTATTTGTAAGGTGCGGGAGGGTTACTATACCAAAACACTTTCCTATGAGGACATCAATTATTCCGTAGCTTCATCAGACGACCAAAGCACTATTTTTGATGGCTACTGTTCGTTCCTCAATTATTTTGACAGTGCCTTGCCCTTTCAGCTTTCTTTTATCAATCATCGCTCCCGGCCCGAAAACCAGTACACGGTAAACATTCCCCCGCAGGACGATGATTTTAATGATATTCGCAGAGAATTTACCGATATGCTGACCGGGCAAATTGCCAAAAGCAATAACGGTATTGTCCGCTCCAAATATATCACGTTTGGGATTCATGCGGACGGGATCGGGACAGCCCGGCCACGCTTGGAGCGTATCGAAGCTGACATTGTAGGAAACTTTAAGAAACTTGGTGTGCAGTCGGCTTCCCTCTCGGGGCGGGAACGTCTGGAAGTGATATACAGCCAGTTGCACCCCGGCGGTAGAGAACCATTCCGTTTTTCATGGGATATGATACCGAAAACCGGCATGGGAACAAAAGATTTTATCGCCCCGACCTCATTTGATTTTCGGCAAAGCCGCTTTTTCCGTGTCGGGCAGACTTGGGGAGCCGCTATGTATATGCAGATTATGGCTTCCGAACTTTCCGACAAGCTGTTAGCTGAACTACTGGAAGTGGACGCAGAAATGACCATTACCATGCACGTTCAGACGGTAGACCAGACAAAGGCAGTAAAAACGGTAAAGGCAAAACTAAGCGACATTGACCGAATGAAAATGGACGAACAAAAAAAAGCGGCACGCTCCGGGTATGACATTGATATTTTACCGCCGGATTTGATGACATACAGCAAGGACGCAGCCGCTCTTTTGGCTGATTTACAAAACCGCAATGAAAGAATGTTCCTGCTTACCTTTCTTGTGGTAAATACCGCACCCACAAGGCAACAGCTTGAAAACGACATTTTCACGGTGTCCGGTATTACACAAAAGTACAACTGTTTTCTAAAACGGTTGGATTTTCAGCAGGAACAGGGGTTTATGAGTAGCCTGCCGCTTGGGTATAACGGTATCGAGATACAGAGGGGAATGACAACGAGCAGTACCGCCATCTTCGTACCCTTTATGACGCAGGAGTTACGCATGGGCGGGCAGGCTCTTTACTATGGCATGAACGCCCTTTCCCACAATGTTATTATGGCAGACCGCAAAAAATTGAAATCTGCCAACGGCTTATATCTCGGTTCTACTGGTTCGGGGAAATCCTTTGCGGCAAAGAGGGAACTTATCAACGTATTCCTTACCACAAAAGACCGAATTATCATTGTAGACCCGATGGGCGAATATGCTCCACTGGTAAAAAGGCTTGGCGGAGAAGTTATCGACATTTCCCCCGACAGTCAAAACCACATCAATCCAATGGACTTAAAACTGAATATGCTTGGAGAGGACAGCCCGCTTTCAATGAAAGCGGATTTTTTATTGTCCTTGTGTGAACTTATCATTGGTGGCAAAGAGGGCTTGCAGCCTATCGAAAAGACTGTGATTGACCGTTGTGTGCGCCTTGTGTACCGTGAACTCGCTCTCGGTATCGCCAACAGTAAAATGCCCCTTTTGCAAGACCTGTATGAAACTCTGTGCCAACAGCCGGAGCCGGAAGCAAAGCGGGTGGCAACCGCTCTGGAACTTTACTGCACCGGCTCCCTCAATATGTTCAATCATGCTACTAACGTACAAACAGACCGCCGCATTACCTGTATCGTGCTGAAAAGTATGGGCGAAAACCTACGCAAGATTGCCATGCACATCACGAATGAACTTGTGACGCAGGCCGTTGACGAAAACTTTTCGGCGGGCCTTGCTACATGGTGCTATTACGACGAATTTCATATTCTCCTGCAAGACGCCCTTAGTGCCAGTTACTTCGTCCGTACTTGGAAAATGCTGAGGAAGAAGTTTTGCGTTCCATCGGCCTTGACCCAAAATGTGAAAGACCTGCTTGCCAGTCGTGAAGTAGAAAATATCTTTGACAACAGCGACTTTATGATTCTATTGGCACAGGCACAAGCTGACCGGGTTATCCTCGCCCGGCAACTCGGTATTTCCGAACATCAGCTATCCTATATCGCCCATAGCAATTCCGGGGAGGGGCTTTTGTTCTTTGGAAATACGATGATTCCGTTTGTTGACCGTTTCCCGAAAAACACGGAGATTTACCGCTTACTAACTACCCGCCCGGAGGATATAGCAAAGGAGGCCGCTAATGCGTGATAACAGCCGGGGTGGCCCATCGGGCCGCTTGCGGTTTGAGCATGAGGAAGCGGCGGCAACTTCAGGTCAAGTTGGCCCGAAGTCAAAGCCGGTTGCAAAGAGCCGCAAACGATTTGTGAAAACCAATGCTGCCCCCAACAACTCTCCGCCGATCCCGGAGGAAACGGATACTTCTCCGCCAATAAAGGATAGCCCTATCACTTCGGGCCATGTTGGCCCGAAGTCGGGCAAATTCCGGCAAGACAGCAAAAAGCCCCGCCCCTCTGACCGCCTGCGGCAAGAGGGAGAACCCCCACCCGATGAAACCGCTCCCCATGATGGCCCCGCTGATAAAAAATCAAGGAAAGATGGCAAGCGCATGGAGAAATCCAAACTCCGTATGGAAAAGAGCGGTGATAAATTGGATAAAGCCCGTGATAAGCTGGAAAATCAGAAGCCCACGAAGCGCCCCGGCCCGATAAAAACTATAGGCCGGGCGGCTGGTTATCAGACCCGTCTATATGTGCATGGGAAAATCCGTGAGGTGGAGCGTGAAAATGTAGGCATAGAAGCCGCCCACAAAGCGGAACTTGCCGGGGAGCATACCGTCCGGGGCAGTACACGTTTTGTTAAAAAGCGTATCCGTACCCGCCCTGCCCGGCAGGTTCGCAAGTGGGAGAAAAAGACCATCAATGCAAAAGCCGATTATGCCTACCGTCAGCTTGTGCAGGAAAATCCCTCTTTGCAAAGCAACCCCATTTCCCGGTATTTGCAAAAACAGCGGTTGAAAAAACAATACCGCAAGCAGGCAAAAGAAACCGCAAAGGCGGCAAAGAAAACAGCCGTTACAGCGAAAAACATAGCCGGGGCCGCATGGAAATATGTTCGGAGCAATCCCAAAGTCATGCTGATAATTGCTTGTGCGTTTTTGCTGATTATCGTCATGCAGTCCTGCGTGGCGGGGGTTACTTCCATCGGAAATGGTTTGCTTGGTGCGGTGGGCGGTACTTCCTACGTTTCATCGGATAGTGATATGCAGACGGTGGAATCAGATTATACCGCACTGGAAAGCGACCTGCGGGAAGAACTGGCTCATATTGAAAGAGATTATCCGGGCTATGACGAGTACCGCTATTCGGTAGACGAAATCGGGCATGACCCTTTTGAGCTGGCTTCCTATCTGACCGCAAAATTCGGTGGATATAACTCGGTAAAGGTAAGGACAGAATTACAATTCCTTTTGGAACAGCAGTATCAACTGACCGTCACGGAAACCGTGGAAGTACGCTACCGTACAGAAACCCGGACAGATACATGGACAGAAACCGACCCCGAAACCGGGGAAACCACAACCCACTCTGACACCTACACGGTGGAAGTTCCCTATGACTACTATATCCTCAATGTAACCTTACGCAATAAGTCATTGGGGGCTGTGGCTCTTGCCAATCTCGACCCGGAGCAGAAAGAACGCTATCTTGTCTACCAAAAGACCAGAGGCAACCGCCCTAATCTGTTTGAGGGCAATATCTACACCGCCGGAGAATACACCGATTATGACATACCGCCCGAAGCCTTAAACGATACGAGGTTTGCCGCCATGATTGCTGAAGCTGAAAAATATCTTGGCTTTCCTTACGTCTGGGGCGGTTCCACTCCCTCAACGTCGTTTGACTGTTCCGGCTTTGTGTGTTGGGTCATCAACAAATCCGGTGTTGGCAGCGTGGGAAGAACAACAGCACAAGGCATTTTTAATCTGTGTGCAAAAATCCCCCCCGGCGAAGCAAAGCCCGGCGACATTATCTTTTTCACTGGAACGTATGACAGTTCCGTGCCGGTATCGCACGTTGGGATTTATGTAGGCAATGGCATGATGATTCATTGCGGCAACCCTATCAGCTACGCTTCCATCAATAGCCGGTATTGGACAGAACACTTTTACGCCTTTGGGCGGTTGAATTAACAGAAACGGAGGGATATTTTGAACGCAAAAATTGAACGTGTGAAAAAGGAAATCGACAAGACCAAAGATAAAATCAGCGAATTTCAAGCCAAACTGCGGGAATTGGAGAAGCAGAAAACCGAGTTTGAAAATATGGAAATTGTGGAGGCGGTGCGTGGTATGGATATTTCCCTTGCGGATCTCGCCACCTTACTGAAAGCCGCAAAGACGAGCGGCGTCACTTCGGGACAACTTGGCCCGAAGTCAACCAATCAAGAACAGGAGGAAACCGAAGAATGAAAAAATATCGTATGATGGCGGCGCTATGCGTCGCTTTTTTGCTGACAATCTCTTTTAGTACCGTGGCCTATGCCGGAGGTGGGGAACCCACCCCGGAGCCAACGGAAACCCCGACCCCGGAGCCGATAGCCGCCCCCAATCCCTTTACCCCTGCCGGAACGGGAACGGTGGTTGATAATGCTA
>POVV01000957.1_pt1 | contig 13207 bp, 14 predicted proteins | sample 1560271 | NCBI WGS metagenome assembly POVV01 (sample SAMN08337232, study PRJNA429181) | Bioreactor metagenome, whole genome shotgun sequencing project. | biome: cows' rumen and soil; feature: anaerobic; isolation source: anaerobic chemostat enrichment culture, galacturonate as sole carbon... | reverse complement strand
TTTCATAATCATGTTCCTTCCTTTTGCCGGAGTTTGTTTTAGTTTTCCGGCTGTTCTGTCATAGTATTGGTTCCATGAGATACACTTCACTCTGGAAGATTAAGCCCTGCTTCTAATATGAGCGGCCACCTTGGCATCCTCTTTTTTTATATGGTTGATCAGCCAGCCCGCAATGGCACTGTTGACTTCCCCTACCAGAATGATGGTCGGGCCTTCCTTTTCCAGCTTGGCACAGATTCCAGCCACCACCTTTTTAAATTCCTCGTGATAACGTTTGTGGTTTACATAATCTGGATACTGATTCTGGATCTGGAGCTTTTCTTCATTGCCGAAATGCTTTGCAGTATAGTCCTGCAGAAACTTGGTGGTATTGGCCAGTTCCGCACGTCCTTTCCCTGTGGAGCAGGCAGTGAGCAGGTTATTGACTGCATCGATCAGCTGGCGATGTTCAGAATCAATTAACTGGTTTCCGGTTTCCAAATCCTTTGAAAATGTATATGCCATATTACTGTCTCCTTATCTTAAGTTTTAAACTCATTCTACACTATTTCCAGATAAATTCCAACCGTTATTTTCCTGCCTCATCAGGGGGAACCCTGGTTTTCCTATTCGTAATATTCACCCTTAAAATGGGCATAAAAAAGCCCGGCGCAGGAGCAGCCGGGCAGATACTATCATAAAATTTGGAAACGGAAGATTAAGCAGCCGGATTTAAATATTTCCCATCCTGGAAAGAGCCGCTTCATCTGCAACGATGGTGACATCCGGATGAAGCTGTAAAATAGAAGCCGGAACTTTAGATGTAACTGGTCCGCAGATTACATCATGAAGGATGTCCGCTTTCTCAGCTCCGCTGACGATCAGCAGGATCTTTCTGGCTCTCATTATAGTGCCTATTCCCATGGTATAGGCCTGGCGCGGAACTTCGTCAATTGATGCGAAGAAACGCTTGTTGGCTTCGATGGTGCTTTCCTGAAGGTCTACAATGTGCGTATCCTTTGGGAAGATGTCGGATGGCTCGTTGAAGCCAATGTGGCCATTGTGCCCAAGTCCTAAGAGCTGTAAATCAACACCGCCCAGGCCTTTGATAATTTCCTCGTAGCGGGCAGCTTCTTTGTTGGCGTCACTTTCCATCCCATCGGGGATGTTGGTATTTGCTTCGTCAATGTTTACGTGGCGAAACAGATTCTCACGCATAAAATAGTAATAGCTTTGATCATTATCCCTGGTGAGTCCCTTGTATTCATCAAGGTTTGCGGTTTTAACTTGGGAGAAATCCAAATCCCCTTTGTTATACCACTCGATCAGCTGCTTGTAGGTGCCTATAGGTGAGGAACCGGTAGCCAGTCCAAGAACACAGCTCGGTTTCATAATAATCTGGGCAGATATAATATTGGCCGCCTTACGGCTCATATCATTGTAGTCCTTTGCGCGATAAAGCTTCATTTCTCTATCCCTCCATACGTTAAAAAAAATTTTATATATTCTTTTCATAAGGATATCATTTTTGTGTCATAGATGCAATGGCATTTTGCATAAAATAATTATAAAGGAGTGATGGCATGCCTAATTATCGAAGACTAATCTCATATATTTATGCCTATGAAGGCGCAGTCAAAGGAAAAAACATCGGATTTGCCAAAATAGAGACGAGAGGGGTCCAGTGCAAGATTACGGTCAGTGTCAAAAGAATATATGTGGGCGGCAATGATATCGGAGTATACTTATTAGCTGCTGACCAGGAAATATTCCTGGGAAATATTTTTATACGCGGTGGTTCCGGTGAATTCAGGACTGTGGTATCGGCAAGCGATATAGAACACTCCGGAATTAACATGGATCAGTGCTACGGACTGACCATCCATGATGTGAAAAATACATGGCGTTCCTATACGACCATTTGGGAAGATGCTGTTGCCCATGCGGCGGAAGTCGATCTGGAGAATGCGGCCAAAGTTGTTTTGGAAAAGGAACAGGCCGATATTTCAGAAGAACAGATAAAACGGGCGGTACGTGAGATCGAGGAAGAATTCCCGCTGGAGCCTGATGCCCCCAGAGAGATTTCCCGGGCAGAGAATTTACAGGATGAAACGATTAAGGCTTCCTCTAATGACCAAATGGTAGAAGAGGATGTTTTGGTTGCCGAAGAACAGGAACTGCCGGAAGAGGAGGATTTGCAGGCAGAACACCTTGATGAAGATGATCAAAGATCAGTTAGTGCAGATATGGATGTTGTCGTATCTGACGATGAGGAACCAGTAAATGCAGAATCAGAAGATGGTGAACGGGAATGGATCATGTCTGACGAGTCGGTTGCGGAAGAAGACGGCTTACAGTACACAGAGGAATCGGAAAAAGACCATTCGTACATAGAAAAATCGGAAGAAGGTCTTCCGTACATGGAGGAATCGGAAGAAGACCTCCAGTATACGGAGGAATCAGAAGAAGACCTCCAGTACACGGAGGAATCAGAAGAAGACCTCCAGTACACGGAGGAACCGGGTGTAGAGCCGGCTAAAATCGGAGAGCCGGATGGAGAGCCGGTAGTGGCCGGAGAACCGGTAGTGGCCGGAGAACCGGAATGGTTTGCATCAGTGGAATCACAGCAGCAGGGAGCCTGGACCAAAGCAGAGGAGCCGAAGCCGGAACCCCGGCAGAGTGCCATGCAGACTTCGGAGCAAGTATCCGGAGATTGGCAAAATGACGGACAGGAAGACATACCAAGTGAGATGCAGGAGAAGGAAGATGAGCAAGAGGCCGGGAAAGCAGTGGATGTCCAGGAGAGTGAAGCTGTATTCAGTGAGCCTTATCCCTTCAGCGCCCAGGATGGAATTGGTGAAACCACTTGCTTCCGGGCAGATGCAGTGAAAAAAGAAAGCATGGGCAATCAGGAAGTACGGCCAAAGCTGGGAAATCCTGATGAATTAGAGCGCCTTCGCCAAAATGAGGTCCAGGAAGATAATACCCATCATATGATATGGGAAAAGTTGAAACGTGAACATACAAGGATTCTTGCATTTGATTATGAGGATGGCTGTGAAATACTGACCATTAAGCCCCAGGATATCGGTGTCCTTCCAAGGGATACCTGGGTTTATGGCAATAACAGCTTCCTTCTGCATGGATACTACAATTACCGTTACTTAATTCTGGCAAAACTATTGAACCCAAACGGGATGCCCCGTTACCTTCTAGGAATTCCAGGGCATTATTACAGCAATGAGCGATACATGGCTTCCATGTTCGGCTTTCCTAATTTCGTTCTGTCAAAAGAGCAGCCAATGGAAGACGGCAGGTTTGGGTTCTGGTATACCGATGTAAATTTAGGGGGCTAATTTAAGCCCCCTTATCGGCTTGCCCTGATTAGTCCTCAACACCTCGAAGCACGGCATTGGAAATCAGGGGCTTTAGGATGTTTAAGAATTGATTCAGCTCTTCCCTGGAAAAAGGCTGGAAGCCGGGACACAGGACCTGATCCGAGTCCACATAGTTCTGCAGATAATAATTAGGACAGCCCGTCAGCCATTCACCGATATCTATAAAATCAAGGAGGCTATGGATTCCTTTTACCGCAGTTGTGCGGAATTCAAAAGGAATGGTTCCATGAAGGAGAAATGCAGCACTTTCCTCAATGTCCTTCATCCTTAGCCCCCTGATTCCCGCTGCCTTGGGATAATTTTCCCTGCCAGCTTTAATATCCATTGCCACATAATCCAAAAGTCCGTCAAAAGCCAGCTTTTTTAAGACCTCAGGCCGATAGCCGTTGGTATCCAGTTTAATAAGATAGCCCAGATCCCGAATTTTCCGGATAAAGGATTCTAAATCCTCTGACAGGGTGGGTTCTCCCCCAGTAATGCAGACCCCCTCTAAAATCCCTTTTCTTTTCTTTAAAAAATCCAAAATCTCCTCTTCACTGAGCAGGGATTCTGCCTCATTGCCGATCAGCCCGCTGTTATGGCAGTAGGGGCAGCGGAAATTGCAGCCGCCAAGAAAGATTGTGGCTGCCACGTGGCCGGGAAAATCCAGTAGCGTTGTTTTTTGAAGACCGCATAGTTTCATACCTTCACCATTCCTTTGTTTCGTGATATACTTATCCAAGTATATCACATTTAAACACTTGGAGGGTACAGTAATATTGAAATGCCTTAAGGTGTCCCAATATGCCCCGAAAACATGGGCTGTAATATTAATAGCAAAGAGGAACAAATATGACAACAGATGAGAAATATATGCGTACAGCAATAAAACAGGCTGAAAAGGCAGGCGCCATTGGTGAAGTCCCCATCGGCTGCATTATTGTTTATGAAGATAAGATCATTGCACGTGGATATAACCGCCGCACCATTGATAAAAATGTCCTGTCCCATGCGGAGATCAATGCCATCCGCAAAGCGTGCAGAAAAATAGGGGATTGGAGGCTTGAGGGCTGCACCATGTATGTGACCCTGGAACCCTGTCCCATGTGTGCCGGAGCTATTGTTCAGGCCAGGATCCCCAGAGTTGTTATCGGCTGCATGAATGCAAAGGCCGGTTGTGCAGGATCGGTGCTTGATATGCTTCATGAGGAGGGCTTTAACCATCAGGTTTTAACAGAAACAGGAGTTTTGGGAGAAGAATGTTCTCAAATGATGAAAGATTTTTTTAGAGAGCTGCGGGAAAGGAACAAGAAAAAACAGGAAGACAAATCCTCTATAACAGAACAGTGATTTCATTCAAGTCTCTGAATTGAGTAATAAATCTCAGTTTGGAGGCTTTTTTAATTTCTGGATTTCTTTCGGGGAATAAGAAGTGAGTTATAAAAATGATGCTTTGTCTGGATATCTATAAGGTAATTTAAGACCGTGATTTCAACAGTTAAAAATATCAGAAGCATAGATGAAAATGTAAAAACAATTAAAATTGCTCCCAACCTCAGGATACTGAAGCGATGATTATTGCCTAAGTAACTGTTTATGCCATAAAAATGGCCGTTTCTGATATCATACAACATTTTCTTTTTATTATATATTATTCTTGCAGGCTCTATGCTGTAAAAATATGAATTAAAGGAGAAAGATGAGTATGAGGGGCAAAAAAAGACGATTTGTTAAACAAGTGTTTAGCTATCTGCTTTGTGTGAGTATGGTAGCGCCGGGCATGACACCGATTGTATCATTCGGTGCGGAGTACATTAACAACAGGCCGAGGTATGTAGACTTTGCAAGCCCGGAAGCATTGACGCTGGAAGAACTTGGGTTTGACCAGAATGAGACAGAAGCGGCGGTGGCGGAAGATGACGCCAGTGAGACCGCTGCCACAGATCCTTCGGACGAAACCAACACGGCAGAAACGCCGGAAGTGGAAGAGAGCCATGAGGCAGAAACCAGCCCGGCAGGGACGGATGAAGAGGAAACCAGTCCGGCAGATACCGATGGGAATGCAAGCGGTACAAGATGAGCTTTTGGTGGCGGCAGCCTATGACGGAGACGGAAACCGCCTGTTCCAGTTAAACTATAACCTTCATACGGATGATGACTGGAAAGGAAACTCTGGCAATGGAAACGGAAATAACAAGGACAACACTGGAAGCAGGAATAATGGAAACAGTGGAATAAGCGGAGTGATCAGTGAAGCGCTTTCTTCCGTTGTGGATTTCTTTACTGGATCAGCTGTAGAAACCGCAACGGAGCCAGAGACAGAAGCAAAGTCCAACGGGAATAAGAACAAGGACAAAGGCAATGACGGGAACGCCACTAATAATGGAAAAGGGAATGGCAACGGAAAAGACAATTCTAGTGGGAATAACGGAAATAACGGGAATAACGGAAATGGAAACACCAACAATACAGGAGGAAGCCAGAACCAAAGCGGAATCCTGATGCCCCAAAAGCCAATTTCCGATGTGGAACAAGGACTAATTGATCTCATTAAAACGACAGGAAAGCATAAGAACTATGAGCTGATTGAATATGTCAATGATGTCAACCGGGATTACACAGAAGTGTTAATGGAAGTGAACATTGACGGAGAAATGGATACGGCTTATACTTATGGAAATGAGCGTCTGGCCCTTAGAGCGTTTCACAGGTTATTATACCAACGATCCCAGAGGAAGCGTCACCGGAGTAACCGACAGCGAGGGAACCTTATGGAAGTCCTACCGCTACAGCCCTACCGGAGATATTACCTTTGGAAAGCCGCAGTATAATAATGTTTACAGCTACAATGCAGAGGATTACAACCCGAATCTGGAGTTCCAGTATTTAAGAAGCCGTTACTATGATGTGGAACGTGGAGATTTCTTGACGGAAGATACTTACCTTGGACAGATCACAGACCCACTGAGCCTGAATCGTTATAATTATGTAAAAGGCAGTGCGCCTAATTATGTAGATCCAAGCGGAATGTATTCGGTGCCGAAATCAGCAGCGGCCTATGATTCGAAAAAAGAAGATACTTATGGAAATCAAAAGGTAGGGAGTGAATACGCAGCAACGGGTGTAAAATATGCGACTTTAAAAGACATAAACCGTATGCAAGAGGAGGCGGTAGATAATCTTACCCGATTGATGAATCTTGCAAAGAATTCGAGTATGGCAAAATATTGTCAGATATTTAATGCAGGAAAGCAATTAGGGGGATCAACTTTCTGGAAGACCCTGGATAGAGAGACGATAGGGAAAATATATGTATTGTTCGGAAACACATCCCGTTATAATTATACGGATAAACAATTCTGGGAAGACAGCGATAGAATTTGGAAGAACATAATAGAAAAAATATATGGGCCGGGAACTCAAGATGCAAATGAACTAAAAAAACTCCGTAAGATATATGAAGCAGGGATTGACGTGGGATATGGACTAGGGCTTACAATGCTCTTGTCATTTCTCAGTTCTAAAGGAAAACAATCTGTAAGTGGAGGAGATTACAAGAGTGTCTTAGTAATGGATCAATATGGAAATACCTATTCCGTGATGGTTCCGCAGGCAGTGATTGAGGGTGGTATTTCAGGAGAACTGGGAGCTGGAGCAGCAATACTGGGAATGACTGGAGGTAAGGGGGATTCAAACGCTAAATTAGATTTGGATAAAGTGGATGATTCATACCTGAAAAAGAAAGGAGTTGATGCACATCAACTTAAGAAAGATATTTATGGGAAAAAGGCAAAAGTAGCAGAATATGATATTTATGTAGATAAGAAAACTGGAGAATTATACACCCAAAGAAAACCACAATATAACAAGGCAGGAGAGCCCCCAATTCCTACGGGAGAATACATAAAGTAAGATAATCTGAAATAAAAATTAATAGTATCCATGGGAATTGAACAAGAGAAAAAGGAAGTTAGAGGACTGTTTTAAGGAGATACAGTAAGTTTATCAATGATATAACACACGTTCTATAATGTCTGTTCTTGATTATTTGGCTAACTGGAGATTACCAAGGATGTAGTTACGATAACCGTGCACGTACATCCTTGTAATCTCCAGTGTAGAAAATATGATTTTAAGAAAAAAAGGGTCTTACTTATCTACATGTATGTGAATAAATAATACTGAAATTATGGGATTTTAAACATTAATTACCGGATTTTAATAGGAGTTTAAATAAAATGGAAAAAACTAATATAATGGTTGAATTTTGTATCTTAGGTGACGAATTTAACCCTGAAGAAATAACTTCAAAATTGTTGATTGAGCCCAGTGAACAGTACTTAAAAGGTAGCAGAAATGCTCGAAATATTGAAAGGAAGGAATCTTGCTGGAGTATTAACACAGGATATTTGGAAACTTTGTTTGTTAGTGAAGTACTAGATATATTGTTAGACAAATTGGCAAGCAAGAAGGAACTAATTTTAGAAATAGAAAAGGAAATGGATTTAATTTGCAAATTTTTTGTTGTTATAAAAATTGAAGATAATATTAAACCTGCTATTTATTTAGATAAGAGAGTGATTGAATTTGCGGATTTTGTAGGTGCAGAATTTGATTTTGATTTGTATATTTTTTAAAGTAGTAATTGATAGTTTGAACACTACTGGAGAGCAGGTATGAGTATGATGCTCTTGGAAAGATTACGAAGACAAGGCTCCAGCCTGGTGGTGAAATCCCTTTATGCCTAATAATAACTGTTTAGGGGTACGGAATAAAGCCTTAATTTATGCTCAATTCTCAAGATTACGACCACCTCGACCGTGCCAAACCACAAATCCGACCACCTATCGCAAAGGAGATCAAATGCCCAGCACTGCTGGGCTTTTGACCACCCGGCTTTATCCTGTTCTTTTTTCGACCCAGTCAATAAGCTTGGAATTTTCCTGAAAAGTGGATTCTGAAAATGATGCACATAGTGGTGTCCGATGTTCTTTGACGGAAAACATATCAGCAAAACTGTTATCAATTCTTTCTACAAATCGGCTCACATTTGCCTTTGTCCCTATATATGAGAAACTATGCCACCTCTGTCTTTTTGAGGGCATACTGGGGCGACACGAGCGTACACGGGCTAAGGAGAATGAATGGCTGAAAGAAGATGTGGTCAGGTTAGAAAATTACTTGGAGAGGACATTTAAAATTGTCACAGAAAAGCAAGGAAAAATTCTGCTGATACAAGCTGAACCCCTCTTTTCAAAAAAATCCAGCCATGGTAAAATCTCCTGCTCTATTTTCGACCCAGAAAGTCTGGGCTTTGATGCTTATAATGTCAGCAGGTGTATTGCTAGAAACAATAGGCCAAGAGTAGTACAAGGTTAACTTCCCAACAAACTAATTCCAATAAAATGCAAATCCCCCTCAACTCCTTGACAACCTGCCCGTTTCCATGTATACTAAAGTGCGATTAAACCAATACATGTCATAAAGTTTCCGTGCAGCCGGGGAGATAGCGGTGCCCTGTACCTGCAATCCGCTCTAGCAGGGGTGATGTCTCACCCCGGGCTGCCTATTGCAGGGCTGCCCCTGGTAAGTGGCGATGACGTTTGGGTCTTACGCAACAGATCTTCATGAACCGTGTCAGGGCAGGAATGCAGCAGCACTAAGTGAAACCTTCTGTGTGCCGTGAGGGTGCCTGGACCGAGTTAACTGCCAGGGTAACGCCTGTGATAGCGGTTCAAAGTGAGACGCACGGATTAAAAATATAAAGAATTATCAGACGCCGGAGAGCAGGAAACTGTTTTGCGGTGTCTTTTGCAATTTGTGATTACCATTTTTAATATTTTCTTACATTTCTTATGAAATAAAGTTTTCCCTTGCCCCATATTCCCCTTTGTATTATAATTATAAAATGGGTATAATACTACCTATTTCCTAATGACAAATCTAATCAAAAAAAGAGGTGTGCTTTCATGATAAGAATTGGAATGCTTACAAGCGGGGGCGACTGCCAGAGCTTAAACGCTACCATGCGAGGCGTAGCAAAGGCACTGTACCGGATGCCCGGCGATATTGAGATTGTTGGATTTGTGGATGGCTATAAAGGGCTGATTTATGAGGAGTACCGTGTAATGAAGCCGGAAAATTTTTCCGGGATTCTTACAACGGGTGGGACAATCCTTGGTACTTCCAGACAGCCATTTAAACTTATGCGGACACCTGATGAGAACGGTCTTAATAAAGTAGAAGCTATGAAGCACACCTATAGAAAGCTGAAACTGGAATGCCTGGTGGTATTAGGCGGCAATGGAAGTCAGAAAACAGCCAATCTCCTTCGGGAAGAGGGGCTGAATGTAGTATCCCTCCCCAAAACCATTGATAATGATTTATGGGGAACCGATATTACCTTTGGTTTCCAGAGCGCTGTCAATGTGGCTACCAATGCCATTGATTGCATCCATACAACGGCAGCTTCCCATGGACGAGTCTTCATCGTGGAGGTCATGGGACACAAGGTTGGATGGCTTACCCTGCATGCAGGGATTGCAGGCGGGGCTGACATCATCCTACTGCCGGAGATCCCGTATGATCTGGATAACGTAATAAAGGCATTAAAGAGCAGGGCCCAAAATGGTAAGAAATTTTCCATTCTTGCTGTGGCGGAAGGGGCAATTTCCAAGGAAGATGCCTGCCTGACGAAAAAGGAATTAAAAGAAAAAAAGAAAAATGGAGTGGTATATCCCTCTGTGGCATATGAAATCGGGGCTCAGATCACGGAGCGTACCGGACAGGAAGTGCGGGTTACCGTACCGGGTCATATGCAGAGAGGCGGCGACCCATGCCCCTACGACAGAGTGCTTTCCACCCGCCTTGGGGCTGAGGCAGCAAAGCTCATAAATAACAAAGAATACGGATATATGGTAGCGGTGAAAAACAATGAGATTGTTAAGATTCCGTTAGCCGATGTAGCCGGAAAATTAAAAACCGTCGATCCGGAAGGCTCTATCGTTAAGGAGGCCAAGATGATAGGCATTAGCTTCGGCGACGAATAAGGAGTTAACAGGCATGTCATATACGGCATTGTATCGGAAATGGCGCCCTCCTTCCTTCTCGGATGTAAAGGGTCAGGACCATATCGTACAAACATTGAAAAACCAGATAGTATCCGGGCGTATCGGGCATGCGTATCTGTTTTGCGGAACAAGAGGAACCGGTAAGACCAGTATTGCAAAGATCTTTGCAAAAGCGGTTAACTGTGAACATCCTGCAGACGGAAGTCCCTGCGGGGAATGCCAGACCTGTAAGAACATCGCAGCCGGCGCATCCCTTAACGTGGTTGAAATTGATGCTGCGTCAAACAATGGCGTGGAGAATATCAGGGAGATAAGGGATGAAGTCCAGTATCCTCCCACGGAAGGCAAATATCGGGTTTATATCATCGATGAGGTTCATATGCTTTCTACAGGAGCATTTAATGCACTGTTAAAGACATTGGAAGAACCTCCATCCTATGTTATATTTATTCTTGCGACTACGGAAGTCCAGAAGATCCCGGTGACGGTCCTGTCACGGTGCCAGCGGTATGATTTTAAACGAATTACGGTGGAAACCATTGTAGAGCATTTAAAAGAGCTGACCGTCGCAGAACATATCCAGGTAGAAGACCGGGCCCTTACTTATATCGCCAAGGCAGCTGACGGGGCGTTGCGTGATGCCTTAAGTCTTCTGGACCAGTGTATTGCTTTTCATTACGGAGAGCTTCTTACCTATGACAATGTCCTTGATGTCCTGGGAGCCGTAGACATCACCGTGTTTGGAACGATGTTCCGCGCAATCGTGGAAAGCCGGACAAAAGACTGTATAACCAGTCTTGAAGAGCTGGTGATCCAGGGAAGAGAGCTGGGCCAGTTTGTTATTGACTTTATCTGGTACTTAAGAAACCTTTTAATATTAAAATCCGTTGATAATGCAGAAAATCTGCTCGATATGTCAACAGAGAACCAAAATCTGTTAAAAGAGGACAGCAAGCTTACGGACAACGATACACTTTTGCGGTATATCCGGGTGTTTTCAGATCTTTCCAATCAGCTTCGCTATGCTTTCCAGAAAAGAGTTCTGATTGAGGTAGCCTTAATCAAGCTGACCCGCCCTCAGATGGAACAGAATCTCGATTCCATACTTCAGCGGATCAGCAATATAGAAAAACAGCTGGAAAGCGGTATTGTAGTAAATACTTCCCCAGATACCTTAAACGCGGGGGAAGGAAAAGGTGGCAGTAATGCCACTGTCCCAGAATTAACCCCTGCAGAGCGGGTGGCTCTTCCCAAAGGCCAGCTGGAGGATTTAAATCTGATCCGAAGTGAATGGGGAAAGATCATTCGGGAACTGGGAGGGCCTATCCGGGCCAGCTTCCGGGATACGGTTGTAGAACCAGCAGGAGAGAGCTGTCTTTGCGTTGTCTTTTCCGATCAAAGCAATTACATGATCGGAAGCAGGGATACAACAGTTGCGGCGATTGAGCGGTATGTGGAAGACCATTACCAAAAGTCCATTACCTTTAAGACCAGGCTTCTGGGCGGAGGAGAACGGCTTAATACCGTTTATGTCAGCGATGAAGAAATAAAAGCAAATATTTTAATGGATATAACAATAGAAGATTAAAAAATAATCAAAATAGCAGGAGGACATACACCATGGCAAAACGTGGCGGTTTTCCAGGCGCAATGCCTGGCAATATGAATAATTTAATGAAGCAGGCTCAGAAGATGCAGCGCCAGATGGAAGAGACAACAAAGGCGCTGGAGGAAAAGGAATATACAGCTGCAGCAGGCGGCGGAGCCGTATCAGTCACTGTTTCAGGAAAAAAGGAAGTGACTGGGGTTAAATTATCCCAGGAAGTAGTAGATCCAGATGATATCGAGATGCTTGAGGACCTGATCATGGCTGCTACCAATGAAGCATTCCGCCAGATGGAAGAAGACAACAGCTCTGCCATGGCTAAGCTGACCGGCGGTCTTGGCGGTTTAGGCGGCGGTTTTCCGTTCTAAAGGTTGAAAAATAAGCATTTTTCAGCCATGAATTTGTGAACCAACTGGATATGAAAGCATATCCGTTTGATTCATTAGGAGACAAATTATGAATTACTATAGCAGTCAGATAACCAGATTAATAGAAGAACTGTCCAGGCTTCCGGGTATCGGCAGTAAATCTGCGCAGCGCCTGGCATTTCATATCATCAATATGCCGGAGGAACAAGTGGCAGGTCTTGCTTCATCCATTACAGAAGCAAAACGGAATGTACGTTATTGCAAGGAATGCTTTACCCTGACGGATCAGGAAAAATGCCCCATCTGCCAGAGTGAAAAACGCAATCATAAGATGATTATGGTAGTGGAAGACACCAGGGACTTGGCTGCTTATGAGAAAACAGGAAAATTCGATGGCGTTTATCATGTCCTGCATGGGGCTATCTCTCCCATGCTGGGAATTGGACCTGGTGACATAAAGTTGAAAGAGCTGATGCAGAGACTGCAGGGGGATGTGGAAGAGGTGATCATTGCCACCAATTCCAGTCTTGAGGGAGAGACGACAGCCATGTATATCAGCAAGCTGATCAAACCGACAGGAATCAGGGTTACCCGTATAGCCAGCGGGGTTCCCGTTGGAGGAGACTTAGAGTACATAGATGAGGTAACGTTGTTACGGGCCCTGGAAGGCCGGGTCGAATTGTAGATCATTTGCCTTGTTAGAGATATAAGGTTGAAAGAAAAACATCCTTTAGCCTTAAGTTTACGAATAGCATGCCCCGCTTTACCGGGCATCAACGGGACAGGCAAGCATATCCGCCTGATTCA
>POVV01000956.1_pt1 | contig 13208 bp, 5 predicted proteins | sample 1560271 | NCBI WGS metagenome assembly POVV01 (sample SAMN08337232, study PRJNA429181) | Bioreactor metagenome, whole genome shotgun sequencing project. | biome: cows' rumen and soil; feature: anaerobic; isolation source: anaerobic chemostat enrichment culture, galacturonate as sole carbon source...... | reverse complement strand
CCAATATCCCATTATGCGGGTAAGGTTCTCCCATTCCCCGGTATATTTCATTACCTCTTTGCGACAAGCATCGTTATATTCTTCTACTGTTATTTTCTTGCCGATATCTTCTTTGGTTATACCCAGTTTCTTTTCTACAGCAAGCTCCACAGGCAAGCCATGAGTATCCCATCCTGCCTTACGGTTTACAAGAAAACCTTTCATAGTCTTGTAACGGCAGAAAATATCCTTAACCGATCTAGCCATAACATGGTGAATACCGGGCATACCATTAGCCGACGGAGGTCCTTCATAGAAAACAAATGATGGCGCTCCGGTGCGTATTTCCAAGCTCTTTTGGAATATGCCTTCTTTATCCCATTTTTCTAATATCTCTTTGTTGACATCAGATAAGTTAAATCGATTATATTCTGAAAATTGTTTACTCATAATGTAAAATAACCTGCTTAAAAAATTGAGGACAAATATAATGAAAAAATCTATACGGTATAGTGTACGATTTTACGTTAGTTAATATAATAAGGTAAAAAAAGATAATTCACAATGATCACGACTGATTGCAAATAAATACAAAACTCATGCCAAAGAATAAAAACAAAAAAAGTAACAAAAGTAACAGATTTGTATCTGTTTTTTTATGTCACTTTTTTATTTCGGATGTAAAGACCCTATATTATTAAGAGATAAATTTATGATGCATCGATAAACTGTTTCTTTACCCAATCCTTTCCTTCTGCCAAACGGGTTACCATCATTGCACAAACCACATTACCCGTAGAGTTGAGCAGTGTAGCCGGCACATCGATTATAGTACTTATAATCATCAATGTAGCAGCAAACTGAGGTGAAAATCCAAAGATAGAACAAATCAACAATTCGCCCGTCATACCTCCGCTTGGGATAGCACCTACAACGGCAGCAGATAGTACGGCAACACCTATAATCATAAACATATTCGAAGAAGATGTTATCTCTTGCCCGAAAATAGTAAATAGAAATATAATTTTCAGAACACCGCCTATAATAGAACCGTCCTTATGCATATTTGTACCTAACGGAATCACTGTTTCGGCAATACGCGAGGGAATACCCATTCGCTTAGAAGCTTCTATATTGACAGGAATACATGCCGCACTGGAAGATGTGGCAATCGCTGTAAGCGATGGAGTCAATATATTCTGCCAAAACGAAACAAAGCCTTTTTTACCTCCCGCCCAAAACACATATATAGAGTTGAGCCCGAAAAAGCTAATTCCTGTAAGGATAAGGAAAAGAATGAAAACATGCATATACCCATTCAGTATCTGTCCGCCCAAATTCCCAACCGTATCAGCAAAGTAACAGCCTAGTCCGATAGGAGCCGCCTTCATTATGATATCCATCATTTTCATAATTACATGAGTGGAAGCATTTAAAAAGTCTGCCACTATTTTTCCTTTCGTACCCGAAAAAGAGGTAGCCAAGCCAAAGAAGATAGAGAATATAATAAGAGGCAGCAAATTCGCTTTTGTAAATAGCTGCTGAAAGTCAGAAACAGTAAAGACATTCACAAATATTTCGGCAGAAGTCAATTGTTTTACTGTTTGTTGGGGCAGCCCGAATAAGAATTCCGACTGATTAACCCCTCCAAGAGGATTATACAAGAGCGTAAAAAGATAGGATACGGCGGCGGCCACAACTCCGGTAAAGAGAAATACAAAAACAATGCTTCCTATCACTTTACCCACCATATTAGAGTCGCGCATGTTGTAAATAGATGACGCTACACTAAAGAAAACAAGTGGAACGATGAGCACAAACATCAAGTTGAGAAAAATATCCCCCACAGGCTTTACAACACTAGCCCCTTCTCCAAAAATAATACCGCAAATACCACCAATCAGAATACCGAGAAGCAAAAAGATCGTAAATGCGTAGTTCTTCAAAACATTCATTAATCAAACTCTTATATAAGTCGACAAAAATACACTTTCATTTCGAGAAAGCCTTAGTTATAAAGAATAAATAATCGATAGAGTTATTAGTTATAAAAAAACTTTCATTATTCTTATGGAATTAACTCTAGATTATCTCTATAATAGAAAAAGCCATGAAAAATATCAGAAAATTAATTTTAGCCATCATTACTTTTTCGATACCGTTTTTAAGCTGCAGAAATACGCATATACAGGAAGAAGAAAAAGCAATTTGTTTGATGTTGGAAAGATTCAATCAAATGCCTAGAAATACAAATGGCATGCAGACTGAATTGTATAAGCTTGAACGCACGACTATTATTAAAGATAAAAACATTCAACTACAACTTCGTAAAATGAACGACACATTACCTGAATCCCAGAGTTTAATTATCATAAAAAATCCAAAAGGAGCATGCATTGCAGTCCCGCTTCTTCTCAATATATACTATGATTATTGGAACTTTGAATTTGATCACCCCGTTCCAGGTATAGAAAAAGTAAACACTACATTCGAAGATGAATTTAATATAGCTATAGATAAGCTCGACCTCAATAATGAACAAGGACTATCAGCTCTTATTTTTGAAGAAATGATTACATCATTACTCTATTGTCGCCAAATACGTGAAGGAGATAGTATACCAATCTTGACAGAAGTAAAGTCTTATGATTTGTCTTATAATTTACCTCAAGAAAGCATAGAAGATTATGAAATACGTAAAAAAAAGAATTTTGACGAAATAATGAAATACATAAGCCTGAGTGAATATTATCATGTTTACAATGCATATTGGGATCAGGAAAATAATAGAATCTATCAGTTAATAAATATGAAAGATATATGGAATAATGACAGTAAGATACAATTCCATATACAATTAAAAAATTACAGATTGGATTATTTTTCTCACTTAATAAAATGGTAATATCGTTATCTGTTTAATTTTCAAACCAATCAATTTTTCTTTTTATTTATTTATTTAAATTATCAATGATTTTTCATCATACCCCTTGCTAATACAAGAAAAATACATATATTTGCACCGCAATTGCAAAACGGTGGTTGTAGCTCAGTTGGTTAGAGCGTCGGATTGTGGTTCCGAAGGTCGCGGGTTCGAGCCCCGTCTTCCACCCTGGAAAAGAAACTGTTAAATAAACAGTTTCTTTTTTTATTATATCATATATCCAAACTTGGAATACTTCCTCTTTAAGTGATGATTCTCTCTCATTCAGCACAATAACAAAATCCCTTTCCAAAAAAGATGGAAGACTTGTTCAACAACAATCAATATTCTTTTATTAAAATTGAATATTGTATTTATAAAAAATAAACATTACATTTGCAAACAAACTTTGACACGAACTCATTTAACATAACAAACTTTATAAAACAAAATTTAAACCGTTCGATATAAGGAAATTTTACAAAATTAATACCCAGAGAAAATCAAACTATAGTCTTTAACACTAATAGATAATAAAATATTACTCTTTTATCTATTTTGTAATTTGTTTGCACAAAGCATTTTGGGCACACCATACACACAAACATATTATTATATTGAGATGTCAGGAATTTCAGACTTAAATACACAAACAATTAACTTTTACATTTATGACAACAAACAATTTACTTAATTACTTTTTAATTCACCTTAACGGATTAAAGGAAAAGACAAAAACAAGGAAAACAAAAAGTTTCGCTTACCTGTGTATGACCTTTGCTTGCTTTATGATCACAAGTAATGCTACGGCACAAGTAACAATAGGTTCGAACGTCTCACCGGAGGGAGGTTCTATTTTAGACCTAAAAGAGTTTGCGGCCAAAAGCCAAAACCAAACATCAGACAAAGGTGTAGTTCTGCCTCGTATTCTACTTACAAACAAAAATGAGTTATACCCTATGTATTGGAATACTTCTACAAGCTCTGAACAAACTGAATACACAAACAACAAGGCAGAGTTAAAGAAGAAACATGTAGGAATGACAGTATTTAATTTAACAAATACGGGCGACTTTGTTATTGGAGTACATAGCTGGACAGTGACAGAATGGAGAAAAATAGACGACAGTCCGGTTATACAACCTCAAATCACATCCTTAATATGCAGTAGTTCTCAAATGACACCTAATACCTATACGGCAAATGTTCCTTTTGAAGGAATACTAAAAGTACCTTATTTAGGAGGAAATGGAGGATCATACTCAGGAACTGCCGCAACATCAATAGATAATGGACTATCAATAGAACGAATTGGAGGGAAACTCGCCTACGGAGGAGGAGAAGTTATGTACCGAATATTTGGGACACCGATAGCATCATCTCCAACAGCAGCAACCATACCTTCTATCGACTTTTTAGGTCAGACTTGTAGTAATATAAAAATCGGTGACGGCATGATAGGCATAAACCTAAAAAACTTAACCAGCGATGTTACTATCAGCACAACCTATAATAGTGTAAATGGAGACCATGCTCAGGCCAACCAACTTCCATTCGGCGATATCACAATAAATGAATCGGGAAGCTACGCATTCTCACTACGACTTTACGGTCGAATTGGAACAACCTCTCAGAATCGTTTACCATTCTATATATATCTTCAAAAAAACGACAAATCTACCCTTATAGATGCCGCTGAAATCGACGTAGTAGTTTTAGGGCTACCAACTAACCAACAAGATTATAGTTATAGCGTAACACTAGGAGGAACATTTGATGCAGGAGATAAGGTTATTATCAGTATGCTTAGACCCGATTTATCGAACTGGACATTAAGACAGGGATTAAGTTCAACTAGTGCTATACGCACCAGCCTTATTTACTGGAAGCTTTAAACATAAAACATTATTAAACAGCAAAATATCGAATAAAGCATATCGATTAACACATTAAGGTTAAAATAAAACTACTTAAATAAAAAACTCAGAAAGTTTGTAATACATTAAGTCTATAATTGGAGTTGTCTCTTTCGATGACAACTCCTTTTTTATTGATGCAATAAGATTTAACCCTTCCATAAAAAAGAGTCATCGGAAAACCCCGACGACTCTTTTTATAATATTTTCTCCGGCTTTATTTCTTTATACCGTTTCTTTCCAGCAATGCATTTACAGTAGGTTCTTGCCCTCTGAATTTAACATACAAAGTCATTGGTTCTTCGGTATTCCCTTTCTCTAGAATGTTTTCACGGAACGAACGAGCTGTATCTTTGTTGAAAATACCCGTTTGTTTGAACAATGCAAAAGCATCTGCATCCAATACCTCCGCCCATTTATAACCATAATATCCGGCAGCATATCCTCCGGCAAATATATGGCTGAATGATGTAGACATATTAGTGCCTTCTACTACTGGCAACAAGGCTGTTTTGTCCATTGCCTTACGCTCAAATGAGATCACATCACCTGTATATGGTTGCTCTAATGTATGCCATGCCATATCAAGGTATCCGAATGATAATTGACGATAGCAGAGATATCCTGCATTATAATTGGCGGCATCTACAAGTTTCTTTACAAGATCAGCAGGTATTTTTTCTCCTGTTTTGTAATGAACAGCAAACTTATCAAGATATTCCTTTTCTGTTAACCAGTTTTCCATTATCTGAGAAGGCAGCTCTACAAAATCATGTAAAACATTTGTACCTGAAAGTGTTTCGTAAGTACATTTGGTTAGCATACCATGCAAGGCATGTCCAAACTCATGAAGGAATGTTTCTACCTCATCGAAAGTAAGCAAAGCAGGTTCAGTCTCTGTTGGACGTGTAAAGTTCATCACAATCGTAACAAACGGACGAGAGTCTTTTCCTTTTTCTACATACTGTCCCTTAAACTCAGACATCCATGCTCCTTGACGTTTTCCTTCACGTGGATGAAAGTCTGTATACAGAACAGCCAAAAAATTACCATTCTCGTCTAACACATCAAAAGCTTCTACTTCGGGATGATAAACCTGTATTTTAGTATTCTTTTTAAATGTAATTCCATACAGATCTGTAGCCAGGCCAAAAACACCTTTCTTTACATTTTCCAATTCAAAGTAAGGACGTACCAATTCATCGCTTACACTATATTTGGCATCTTTAAGTTTTTCTGAATAGAAAGACCAGTCCCAAGGTTGCAGGTCTATTGCTTTTCCTTCCATTCCTACAGCAAAGCCTTCTACCATCTTCACATCTTCACGAGCCGCCTGTGCATAAGCGCTGAACAAGTCATCCAGCAAACCGTAAACATGCTCCTTATCTTTTGCCATCTTGTTACGTAATGTATAAGTAGCATAATCCGGATAGCCCAAAAGATTCGCTATTTGCATTCTGGTTTTAGCTATTTCTTTTACATTCTCCTGATTGTCGAACTCTCCACCTGCCACACATTTTGTATTGTATGCCATATATAGTTTCTGACGGAGGTCACGGCGAGTAGAATATTTCATAAATGCAATATAGCTAGGTGCAGAAAGATCGAAGATATATCCTTCTTTTCCTTTAGCCTTTGCTTTGGCTGCCGCAGCATCTTTCACCATCTGAGGCAATCCTGCCAAATCAGCCTCATCTGTCAGAAGCATCTCAAATTTATTACTTTCTTTCAAAGCATTCTGTCCAAAATCTAAAGTCAATTGGCTCAGCTTTGTAGAAAGCTCTTTGTATGTATCTCTATCTTTTCCTACAAGTGTAGCCCCGCTATTTTCAAAGCCTCGGTATGTTTTTTCTACCAGACGGATTTGCTCGGGTGTAAGATTCGATTCCAGACGTTTATCATAAACAGCCTTCACTTTTTGAAACAAACCTTCATTCAATGTTATTGAATTGGAATGTTCCGAAAGTTTTGGTTGAATACGCTGTGCTATTTCCATCATCTCATCATTGCACTCGGAGCTGAGTAGATTAAAGAACACAGATGTTACTCTACTTAACAGCTTTCCGGACTCTTCCAAAGGAACGATTGTATTCTCGAAGGTAGGAACGGCCCTGATCATTACTATCTTGTTTATTTCAGCCTGATGTTCTGCTATTCCTTTTTCTATAGCAGGTTCGTAATGCTCGTTCTTGATTTTATTGAACGGCGGGGTATCGTAAGGCGTTTTATACGCCGAGAAAAACGGGTTTTGAGCTTGAATTGTAGTCATAGCTATTGTTAATAATAAAACGAAAAAACACTTTTTTTTCATATAATTCAAATATTTGAGGTTATCAATTATCTCTTTATTTAACTTCCATTATCAATTTTACCGATGCATAAATGATTTGCTTGATTTAGGACTCTATTTATCGTTATAGTTTTAAATTAAATAATTCAATGGAAACATACAAAGGTACAAAAAGTAACACAAAAATCTTACCTTTGCCCATTAAATAAGAAGCCTGAATGGCAAACACGAAAAAGAAAGATAGAGTATTTGATTTTTCATTTTTAGATTATTATTTAATGGCATACGCAAAGAGGCGTGATATAAGAATTTGGATTTGATAGCAAATATCCTTAATTTATCATACGTATGCTACATAAAACGAAAGTTAAACAACCTCTAAATCGTCTTGAAATATACTTTTTTTAATATTTACACGTTATAAATTAGTAAAATTTACGAACCGATTATGATAGATTATATAAAAGGGGATATTGCTGAACTGACCCCTACTTCCGCTACACTCGAAACACATGGTATAGGTTATTTTATTAACATAAGCTTAAATACATATACCAGTATCTCAGGACAAAAGAGTGCCAAATTATACATATATGAGGCAATAAGAGAAGACGCTTACCAGCTATATGGTTTCTCCGAAAAACAAGAACGTGAGCTATTCATCTTATTGATAAGTGTCTCGGGCATAGGAGCAAGCACGGGTCGTATGATTCTATCGTCGATGACTGTGCAGGAATTAACAAACGTAATAGCCTCCGGCAATTCGGATATACTAAAAACCGTGAAGGGTATAGGCACTAAGACCGCCCAACGTGTAATTGTTGACCTGAAAGATAAAATCAAGGTCAGCGGAATTGAGTCTGTAGAGATGTTTGCAAAAACAAGTCAGGCGGGAGAAGAAGCTATCGCAGCACTGGTAATGTTAGGCTTTCCTCAGCAGGCTTCGCAAAAAGCAGTATCCAAAATATTGAAAGACAAACCTGACAGTACTGTTGAGCAAATAATAAAGACGGCACTAAAAATGCTCTGATCATTCACTCTATTTATATTTACCTTGTCGGATTGAAGAAGAAACTTACAAAATATTTGTTTTTTATCACGCTTTTAGTAAGCTCGATCAGTTTATTTTCCGGTATTTACGGAAAAAAGGAAATCGATATTGCCCAAAAAGAAAGCTCTTTGCTAGAAACAAATGATACTGTGCCTCTCTTTCCAGTAAAGAAAACACAGATAGAAACTTATAAAGACCTCAACGTCAATCCTCCGGCAGACCTCAAAGACCCCGACAACCTAAAGAAGTCTGTAGAATATGACCCTGCCAGCGGACTGTATATTTTCCGTACAAAAATCGGAGACCAAGAAATATCCACTCCTTTTTCTTTAAGTTCTGACGAGTATATGGATTACACCCTCAAACAATCCATGAGTAGATATTTCAGATCTAAAAATGCAGAAGCATACGACAAGAAGGATGAAAAAGATGAGTTTTCGCTGAAAGACATAAAACTAAACTTAGGTCCGGCAGAGCGGCTTTTTGGACCTGGTGGAGTAAAGGTGAGAACTCAAGGATATGTTGAAACTACAATGGGCTTTAAGCGAAGTAGTACAGACAACCCTACCCTCTCGGAACGCAACCGAAGTCACACTACCTTTCAGTTCAAAGAAGATATCCAGATGAACGTTACAGCCTCAGTTGGTGATAAAATCAACTTCGGCATGAATTATGACACCAAAGCCTTATTTGATTTCGACTCTAAAAAGCTGAAATTGGGGTACGATGGAAAGGAAGACGAAATAATAAAGAAGATAGAGGCCGGAAACGTAAGCATGAGTACAACAAACTCGCTCATCAACGGAGGAACAGCCTTATTCGGGATCAACGCAGAGCTTCAGTTCGGAAAACTACGGATAAATACAGTTATCTCTCAACAGGAGTCTCAGTCGCAGACGGTGAATACAAAGGGAGGAATACAAACAACCGAATTCTCTTTTAAGGCTGATCAATACGACGAAAACAGGCACTTCTTCTTGGGATACTATTTCCGTGATAATTACGATAATGCAATGAGTAGAATCCCTTATATCAATTCACCTGTATCAATCACTAAAATAGAAGTGTGGGTTACGAATAGGAGAAGCGACTTTATGCAGTCTAGAAATATTGTTGCCTTTGCCGATATTGCAGAGCGTGACAATATTAAAAACCCAAAATGGATAGGGACAGGCTCTGTAAAGACACCATATAATGCCGCTAATAACCTATATGGTACGATGACCACAGCTCACACCAGGGCTAGGGATATTTCGCAAGTAACCAGCGAGTTTAATGGCTATATAGAAAGCGGACTCGATTATGAGAAAATAGAAAGTGCGCGAATGCTTAGTTCTTCGGAATATACATACAACGCTCAACTAGGGTACTTATCTCTAAACTCTGCACTACAAGCTGACGAAGTACTTGCAGTAGCTTACCAGTATACAGTAAATGGAACTACATATCAAGTAGGAGAACTATCAACGGATATATCTGCCAATTATGAGTCAAGCAACCCCAAATCAGGTGCTTTGTTTGTAAAGTTATTAAAGCCCATCTCTCTGTCTCCACGCTCATATACATGGGATTTGATGATGAAAAACATTTACTCCCTTGGCGCAAGTAATATACAACAAGACCGTTTTAGATTAAACATAGCCTATCAATCAGACACTTTAGGTACATACATAAACTATCTGCCTGAGGGAAACATTAAAAATCAACTTCTGATAAAGGTGATGAACCTAGACAGATTGAACTCTCAGAATAAAGAAGTTACCCAAAAAGACGGAACAAAAGGCGATGGTATTTTCGACTATCTTGAAGGATATACCGTCCAGTCTCAGAACGGACGCATTATATTCCCTGTGGTTGAACCGTTCGGAAAGCATTTGGCAAATAAAATAGGCAGTCCTATTATTGCAGAAAAGTATGTTTACCAGCAGTTGTATGACTCTACATTAACCGTAGCCAGACAAATCGCAGAAAAAAACAAATTCAAGATATACGGTTCATTCAGAGGATCATCAAACAGTAAAGCTGAAATTGACCTGATGTCAACAAACATACCACAAGGATCAGTTAAACTTACAGCCAATGGTATGCTCCTTACCGAAGGAACAGACTATATAGTTGACTACACATCGGGTATAGTCACTATCATAAATCAGAACCTGATAGATTCTGATGCCAATATACAGGCTTCGTTAGAGGAACGATCGCTAGGTATGCAGCGAAAAACAATGATGGGGCTGAATCTGAGCTACGATATCTCAAAGAATTTCAACATCGGAGGTACAATTATGCATCTATACGAAAAGCCCCTTACCACTAAAACAGTTATCGGCGAAGAATCTGTCAATAATACCTTATGGGGATTGAATACGTCATATAAAACCGAGTCGATGTGGCTCACCAACCTGATTGACAAGATACCGTTTGTGAATGCAACACAACCTTCTCAAATCAGTTTTATGGGTGAGTTTGCGCACATGATACCGGGACATTACCAAAATAAAGATACGGGTGGATTCTCTTATCTCGATGATTTTGAGTCGTCGCAATCACGCATCGAACTCAAAAGCCCTTATGCATGGAATCTTGCATCAACACCGAAGGAACTACCTAAATATGTTTATCCTCCTACTATATCAGGGAATAAACCTTCGGATAGTATCCAATATGCAAAAAACAGAGCCATGTTATCTTGGTTTACCATCGATCCCCTATTTACACGCAAAGGGTCGTCACTTACACCAAGTTATATAAATAGTGACTCTTTATCAGATCACTATGTAAGGGAAATTGGTATCACCGAAATATACCCGAACCGGGATATCAGACAAACAGAATCGGCAACAATACCAACATTAAACTTATCGTACTACCCTAACGAAAGGGGACCTTACAATCTGGATGGAGAAAAAATAGATTCGGATGGGAAATTATTAAATCCACGAGATCGCTGGGCGGGCATTACACGTAAAATGGATGTGCGTGACTTCGAAGCATCAAATATCGAATATATTGAATTCTGGCTAATGGATCCATTTGTAAAAGATTTTTCAAGCTCGCACAAAGGAGGAGACCTTTATTTCAATCTGGGAGAAATATCGGAAGATGTTTTGAAAGATGGGAAAAAGTTTTACGAAAACGGACTACCTGTCAATGATGATCCTACAGCATATACAAAAACTGTGTGGGGAAAAGTACCTACACGCCAATCTACAGTATATGCATTCGATGATAATTTGGGAGCTATTGCCCGCGAAAAACAGGATGTCGGGCTAAATGGATTGAATCAAGAGGAAGAAAAAACATACGGCGTATATAAGGATTTCTTAGACAATCTGAGAACAAAGTTACCTCAAAGCACGCTAAATGAAATGGCAAACGATCCTTTCTCTCCGCTTAATAGCCCTTCGAGAGACCTGTATCATTTCTATCGTGGCTCAGACTACGACCGCGAGCGAAAAGGGATACTCGACCGCTACAAATACTATAACGGTACGGAAGGAAATTCGAAACCTACAGATCAGAGTGGCGAAAGGTATTCTACCGCAGCACGTGGAGTTCCCGATGTAGAAGATATAGATCAGGATTACACGCTGAATGAAAATGAATCGTATTACCAATATCGGGTATCGCTGAAACCGGACAGCATGAATGTCGGTCGCAACTATATTGTAGACGAACGGGAGGTTACTGTCCCGCTCCGCAACGGAAAAGAAGAAAAAGTAAGATGGTATCAGTTCAAAATTCCAATTCGCCAAGGAAAACGAGTTGGAAATATCAACGATTTCAAAAGCATCCGTTTCATGAGAATGTTCCTGACTGACTTTGAACAACAAACAGTGCTGCGATTCGGAACCTTACAGCTTGTAAGAGGTGATTGGCGTGTTTACGATCAGGACTTAACAAGTGGGGCTAAGATGGGAAATGGATCTATTGATATTTCGACAGTAAATATCGAAGAAAACTCTGAAAGAAAACCCGTAAATTATGTATTGCCTCCGGGGCTAAGCAGATCCTTAGATCCTGACCAAACACAATTGACCAAAGAAAACGAGCAATCGCTATCGATGCGCGTGACAAATCTCGATCCGGAAGATGCACGAGCCATATACAAGAATACATCTTACGATCTGAGACGCTATAAACGCATACAATTATTTACACATGCCGAAAATCTTATAAATAGAACTGAGTTGGCAAATGGAGACATATCTGTATTTATGCGTTTAGGTTCTGACTACAAGAACAATTACTACGAATATGAAATACCTTTAACAATAACACCCGAAGGCAATTATGGAAACGGAGACAGGGCTGTGGTATGGCCTAAAGATAATATGTTTGATTTCCCGCTCGAGTTACTGAAAAATATAAAACTGAACAGAAACAGAGAAAAAAGAAAGTCGGGCTCAACAGTATCTTATACAACCCTATACCATGAGTATGACCCTGATAAGCCAAACAATAAAGTAAGTGTAATGGGTAATCCGTCTTTATCTGATGTTTACGTAATCATGATCGGTGTCCGAAACAACTCCAGACTAACCAAATCGGGTGAGGTATGGATTAACGAGCTTCGCCTGACCGATTTCGACGAAGAAGGAGGATGGGCGGCTCAGGGCAGTCTGAATGTTGCTCTTTCGGATCTGGGAAACATAAGTGTTTCGGGACGGAAGGAAACAGCCGGATTCGGTGCTCTGGATCAAAGCCTGATGGAAAGACGACAAGATGACTATCATACATACAGCATAGCCGCAAACATAGATTTGGGAAGGTTTTTACCTGAAAAGGCAAAGGTTAGTTTGCCGCTGTATTATTCATACTCGAATCAGACGACAACGCCTAAATACGATCCGTTCGATCAGGATGTAACGTTGAAAGAATCATTCAGCTTGGTAGAAACTAAAGCCGAAAAAGACTCGATAAAAAGTCTTGCTCAAGAAAAGTCTACCACAAAGAGTATAAGCCTCAACAATATAAAAGTGAATATACAAAGTAAGACACCAATGCCTTACGATCCGGCCAATTTCAATATCGGATATTCATTTAATC